>Ga0265797_10008169_pt1 | contig 14046 bp, 11 predicted proteins | sample P2T30metagenome_FD_192433 | JGI IMG/M metagenome (GOLD analysis project Ga0265797, IMG submission 192433) | Plant litter microbial communities from East Loma Ridge, Irvine, California - P2 T30 | ecosystem: Environmental > Terrestrial > Plant litter > Unclassified | place: USA: California... | reverse complement strand
CGCCCTACCCAAGTCAAATCCAAACCCTCATCACGCCCCAAACACCCTCTCCAACCTCTCCAACAACAAATCCGCATGAAGCTTCTGAAAAATCAACATCGGCCTCAACCTAACCGCCATCTCGCCAGACCCCCCAATATTCACCCCCTCAGCCTTGGCTTTTCTCAACACCTCATCTCTCCTCGGGCTATCAAAAGCAATAAACGTGCCCTGCCCCTTTCCCCTCAGATTCATGATCTCACGTGGGAATTTCTCGGCGAGGCGCTCGATACCACTGTACAAATAGTCCCCAACAGCCGCGGTACTACGAACGAGATCCAGACGCTCTATCTCCTGAATGATAGCCTTGAACAGGATTGCGCGCGCGGGGTCGCCCATCCACGTATTAAACTGCCTGTACGGCTTATTAGGTCTCAAATCATTATTGCCGAAGTAATATCCCGCCGTTTGCGCTTTCTTGCTGAACGTCACCATATCCGGTGGACTGGGTAGATTCCAATGCTCGTGGGCCCAGAATTTTCCCGTCGCGCCGACGCCGGTTTGGACTTCGTCGACGATGAGGAGGATGTTGTGTTTTGTTGTGAGGGCGCGGAGGGCGCGGAAAAAGGAAGGGGAGGCGTGGTTGTCGCCGCCTTCGGATTGGACGGGCTCGATTACGACTGCGACGGGCGGGGCGTGGAAAGTTGTGATGAGGTGTTCTGTCGCATCGAGGCAGCGCTGTTCTTCAGCTGCGTTGTCGGCCTCGTGTTCGTGTAAAGGGTACTTTAGGGTGGGGAACGGGGCTTGCGGCCAGTCGAAGGCGGGGATGTCGAGTTTGTGGATGGGCTTGGAGCGCGTGGTGGATAGAGAGCCGAAGAGGCGGCCGTGGAATCCCGATTTGAAGGATAGGATGGAGAGGGCGGGGGCGCCGGGGGATTGGTTGTTCATGGAGGAGGCGATGTCTTCGGCGGAGAAGTCTACGGATGCGCCGCCGCGCTCTTGCTGGCGGCGCCACATGAATGCTGCTTTGTAGGCGAGTTCGTTTGCGTCGGAGCCGGATTGGCCAGTGAAGACTTGGTTGAGACCTTTGGGGGCTACGGAGAGAATGCCTGTTTCGAGGATGTCGGCCCAGTCGTGTTGGGGGAAGTTTCCGAGGGCCGGCCGGTTGATGATGGCGGACGCCATGGAGGGGGATGTAGCTGCGAGGAGGAGGGCTGGGTTGTTGTAGCCTACGGGGATGGAGGCGATTTGCGCGTAGACGTCGAGGAGCACGTTGCCGTCTAGGTCGGCGATGTAGTTGCCGTAGCTGCGGGAGTAGTCGGCCATCATGTTTAGACTGCGTGTGTCGAAGACTTTGGAGAGGCGGTCGACGGCCTTTTTGCTTTGAGGGCCAGGGATCGAAGTCTTGATTATGGGAGCTGTTGGCTCATCTGGGAAGAAGGGCTGCTCGCTGGTTGTATCTGGTGCCAGGGCGGCGGCAGCTGAGGCATATTGCCTATGGAATGCGATTGGTGCACGTCTGCTTGCAATTTGTATCTTTGACGCGGGATATGATGGTCGTATGCGACTGGCTGTGCAGAGTAAGGAAGCCATCGTGGACCTTGTCAGTGTAGAAGTTGCGATCAATACGTTGTGGGGATGTAAGATCACAGCTCTGAGGTCAGAAATAACTCTCCAGATACTCAAACTGTGCCAGAGATGTGTTTGAGGGAAGGATCCAAGGTAAGTCCCAAATGTTTATCATGCCAAAAGCCGTTGAAGTCGACGAATGCGGGGCCGCTAAAAGCCGACTCTAACCCCGAAACAAGCGAGTCCACGCGAATCTACCCTTGAACTAGACTACTGCGGGGTAGCAGCGATTGGCGATAGCGTCTATGGCGTGTAGGGTGCTCAAAGTTGCCTGAAGGGGAAAGATGATGTCTTCTCCGACGGATAGAAGAGTCATGCGTGTTGAACGCCGGTGTCTGTGCGACCGAGATAGGTTGTCCTAGGTTAGTGAACGCTCGTATCAACATGGGCAAGTTTCGACGTGGAGGCAAGTGGCATATGGCCAGCTCAAGCGAGAGAAACACCAAACGCAATGAGGCATATTGTGAATTGTGATTCTGAATAAACTCGGAGCGCTTTTATTTGTCACAGGTGCTCAAATCCTGAGCTTCGCTGTACACAGTATGTGGCAACATAGTCTCCCAATCCTGTTCTGCGTCTACACATGTTGATCTTCTTCTCCTTCTTCCTTTCTCCCCTTTTTCCCTTTTTCCCTTCTTCGTGAATCCCTTTTGGATCGACCTTGTTCTATGTTCCAGTCTGCCATTGTACATTGCCACCTCTTGGTGAGCTCATATGCCAGATGTGATGCGTTGGTGCTATGACTTCGAGATGCAATGATAGATCGCCGTATGGATGATGTGGTATGGAGGACAACGTCTCATATCGTTTGGATAGCCATGTCGCGGTCCCTCTAGCTTCACAGCACCGTCTGTCTCCTCAACAAATGACAAGTCGGCCGTGTCTTGTCCGAGAAAAACCCGCGCGCCGTCCTCGTCGACGGCTTCGCCCACTCTTCGAATGTTGGGACTTTCGTAGGACACCATGCGAACGCGGTCGTCTTGTCGGCTACGCGACCTGCAACACAGTGACCAGGTGTTCCGCCGCCTGCTACAAGAAGGTCGCATCTCGAAGGTCTGCTGTTGGGCATTGTGTGGATGTGGTGTTGTTGATGTGAAATGTATGCTCAAGTCTTTTCAAATATGAAAACAAGGTAATTTCTATGATGAGATCGAGATGAATGCTCAGTTTGTAGCCTGATGAATTGCGCCATGACCGTTCGCAGTTATATTCTGTGGGAGTGGCAGACCAGCCTCTCTGCATGTCGCCACTAATCATCAGCAAGACCTTGTTTATCTGACATATACTTACACTCGTACGATTGCAATGCAAATTCTACCTTCTTCTTCAGAGCCAGCTCTTTTCCGATGACGTCGACGCTCAAGTCATATTACCAATGGTGGAACCATCTGTGATAGGCCGTTGCAGGTAACCAGAGCCTGATTCGGATCGTGGTGGAAGCATAACAGACAACACAGCCTCGGGGAACGCATTCTTCTCGGAACTACAATCTCTTGTTGTTTTTCCATCAGGCCATCTTGGTCAACTCCTTTTGGAACACTCGTGTTTGGATGGCATGTCGTACTCTAAGATGGGGACTTCGTAAAGGCGATGCATCATCAAAGTGCAAGGCCACTTTTCATATGACCACTGTGGCCAAATTTGAGCAAGCGCAAGTCTTTTGAGGTGAGATGGTGAAAGGAGAACACAAGCAGAAGGAGAAGCCGTGGCGAAGGCGATGCTTACGTACTCGAGTCCTTACACGTGATAGAATTACCCCTCATGCGCCGCGGCCTTGTCTTAGCCTGCAAGTGGTCACAAGGTCGTCACGCCTCACTCCAGCGTACCCAGGTGGTCGTCTCCACCATGTCACGCTCCAACGATCCTGGACATTACTTCCAAACTACGTGCGCTGACTCCCACATCTGCGCTCGCCAAAGCTGACGAGGACAGCTCCGCGCTCAACGAGGAAGCCCGCAAGGCCACCAAATCCAAGAACACCAAAGGCAGCCCCATCAAGCTCCCTTCCAAGATCCTCGCCGTTATACCGGATCTGCAGGACCAAGATGCAGTCTATATCGCCGAAGCTGCTGGCAACATCAAGCGTGTGAACGTCAAAGTTGGTCAGATCCGTCTGTTGCCAGGCGAGACCACAGCTGATTTCCGGTAGAGCAGCCAAGTTTCTGCAACCTTCTCTGGCCCGGCCGCACCCCTCACATCAGTCGCTGTCTCGCCTACATCGGGTACACTATTTGCTGGGTGCTGGGACAAGTCAGTATGGTCGTGGAACGCATCCTCGCGAAAGCCTGAGAAGAGGTTCCAGGGCCACAGCGACTTTGTCAAGGCGGTCTTGGCATGTAGGATACAGAGCAAAGAGGTCCTGATCTCCGCTTCGGCTGATGCAAGCATAATCGTATGGGACGCCGTCTCGGGAGAGCAGCTGCACAAGCTGAAAGGACATTCGCGCGGCATCTTGGCTCTCACACTTGATACCCTGGAGAACGAGCCCAACGCCGATTCGATCACTCTGCTGAGCGCAGGTACCGATCGGGAGATTCGCAGATGGAACATCAGTCTATCCTCGGCATCCGAGGTTCAGCCCTCGCCCATCATCGCACACGAGACGAGCATCGACGCGATACACTTCGACTCGGACGGAGATTTGTGGTCTGCGTCTGCCGACAAGACGGCCAAGTGCTTGTCACGAGAGCGCGAGTGGGCAGAGGACTCTCACTATGAGCATCCTGACTTTGTTCGAGACGTGGCCGTTGATGAAGAAGGCGGCTGGGTTATAACCGCATGCAGAGACGAAGAAGTGCGTGTGTGGGACAAGGGTAGCGGCAAGCTACATCACATCTTCAGTGGGCATTTTGAGGAAGTCACTGGGCTGGTGCTACTATCGAGTCAGCGACTAGTCACTGTTGGCATTGATGCGACCGTTCGACTGTGGAGCTTGAAGGCGCAAGAACTCGCAAAGGCTGTCAAAGAAGCTGAGGATGAGAAACTTGGGCAGGTCGAGGAGAACAAATCCGAGAAGAAAGGCAGTACCATGACGGCGGAAGAGGAAGCAGAGTTGGCCGAACTGCTGGAAGACAGCGATTGAGCCAATGCGTGGATGACCCCAGATCAATTTGCTAGGACGTTGGAGCAGACTCAAAACCCATGCTATCCGGCCACGAGACCAGGGCACATGGGGTTTGACTCGGCGCCATCATGATTTCCAAGTTGCAGGTCTTGACCACTGGAACCAACGTGGTCGGAAACGGCTTCAACGAATCCAGGCCACGCTGTCTCACGTCCTCCTAGACACTCGATATGTTAGCAGAAAAGATACTACCCAGGGCCTCGGTGTATGCAGGTACGACACTTCCATGGAGGGACAGTGTTTCGACTGTCTTCGTTCCAGCAGAGAGGCTTTCGGTACCTCCCCATTCCCTCTTGATATGAAACGTGGTACTGTTTACTTGTGTCTAGCGCGTGAGAAACACGTACGGTCCTCGCACATGTGCTGCTTGTCTTGTCTTGATCAGAGCCACCACGGCATGGTCAAGCGATTCGCGGCAGACACGCAGGTCTCAAGCGCTGACGTGCTGTGACGCGGGACACACAGCGGTCGATGAAGTCCTCACAATAGGGCGTTCGTCATCGCGACGTTTCCCCGCCTCCAGTGTCGGCCTTTTGAGGCCGTCGAGTGTTGAAGACGCCTACTGTTATTGAGCTCCGTGCTCTGATAGACCGCAAGGTCCTCGGCCATGTATTGTGAGGGCTTCTGATTCCGCTGTGGTGTTATAACATGTAGGACGTTTCTTTCGTTCCCCTTTCTTGAATACTTCACGTGTACAGGACGAGTGCCGGAAGGCCGTTGTCCTCGTATATGTTCCGAACGAAAGGTCGATAGACCACATTCTGGTCCAGTGAAGACCTGCTCGTCCTACTTCCGGCTGATTTACCGCATCACGAAGATCTGGTTCAGCGAACAGGGCGATTTTCGCAGTGATTCCAAGCGCTCTTTTGGACAATCTGACGGCGAGAGGCCCGTCTTTCGGTGCGGTTGCTTCCGGATTGAACAAGCCAGGTCACTACCGAAAGTCTGGCGGATGGCACCAAAGGGCAAACCGTCAACCAGTATTCAGTGGAAGACCCCATGCAGAAGCAACTTTTAGGTTACCCGTCGAAAGCTGGACCCGTATCGAGACAGCTGTGGCAGATCTGGGACCGATTGAACACATGCTTGGCGGTCTGGTACGCCATGGAGACGCTCGTATACATTGTGTCATTCTTCAGCATACACTGAAAGTCAAAGGCGATAACAACACAAGTACGAGCGCCTTCGTACGGCTGCTCGCAGGCCTGACCACACCTCCTAAGGCCTTGGTTTCACCAATCACCTCATCGAAAGAGGCGAAGATTTACGCCGTGGACAGGAAAGCTGCTCGTCAGGGAACACCGTTCCCCGTCGCCAGTGCTTCTCTGTTGAGCAAGTGTGCGCGAAAGATGCCTGCGAAATAGATTGATCTGATGATCCTTCTGATAGACCTTACGGTCCATGGCGTACACAATGACGTTCAGCCAGTTCTGGCCCACGGCGATCCGAATAGCGTCCCACTCGACGATCATTCGTTGGATATATGTTTAGGCGCGCACGCCGGCCGACATCTACTATTGGACTCCCCTGCTTCCTGTCCTGCTGGCCTGTACGGCAGCGTTCAACAGCTTTGTTGACTGAGGTGTAGTGACCCTTTCCTTGACCCTTGAACCCCAGCTCGAAAAAAACCCGCATGTCAGGGTGCAACCCCACCACCAGTGAATCCCTTTTCAGGGAGTCTCGCGTGTGGAAGATGCCTGCGATATGGAGCTCCCTCGGGAGTCTCTGATAGACTTTCACAGTTCATGGCACGTTGCATGCGGGTACTTTTTTCCGAGTCCATTGGCTCCTTGTGCCTCGATAGCGGCGATCCTGCCCATGTACGTTCAGGTCCACGGCCTTTGTCCGATCTCCTAGGTCTCTGCCATTCCATATCCATTGTCGGCTGGCCCTCTGTTCTGTGGCCATTGGATCTCGAAAGCGACACTCGTGTTGCGACGACACGTCCATGTACCTACAGCCCGCGACGGGCCTTACCAGTGGTTCGGCGTCGAAAGTCCCAGCAAAGTGCGCAGGACAGTGGTCCTTTCCGCCACAAAGCAGCATGCAGCATCCTTAACTTCGCCATTTCACACGGGCCAGTCCTCCCGTTGTATTGATTCTCTTCTTTCTACGTCGTCATACGCGCCCGCCTTTATACCGCATTTGCCACTACGACACCTGCGTCACGTCATCTTCTTCCAACTTCCGTGATATGTTATACTCCGGTGTACCTTCTAGCGGGGCAGTTGCTACTGAATACTGTCTGGAGAAATCGGGTCGTGAGACGGCCGCAAGAGGTGGACGGGCGGTAGAAGTCGGACCCTTGCGCCTCCTCGTGGTGCCGCCTGGATATTCGACTGCACGTACGCCTTGTAATGGCGGGTGCGGAAGATAACCAAATGCTTGGGACGCGATCAGGTGAGTAGGCATTTCGTTTGTGCGAAGACAAGCTGTGTTTGGCCTGTTCACCGCTACGAGCGACATATCTCACGTTGCAAACACTCGTCCTAGATTTATCCAGAGTGGTTTGCGGCATGATATAGGGACATGGGCACGGATCATCCATTGTAGCTGCAGGAAATCTTCAACACTGTTATATATCTCAAGTTCCGCGGTCGTGCCAATTTCTAGTAATCAATGTATCTCATAATCTCACAGCCTCCGCTTCATAATGTGCTCGCCATTCGATGATTGTAAGTCCATCACCGTGTTCTCCGCGGCGTGTCTCATCTGCGGTGGTTTTCAAATTGTATGGTGGATAGCGGTTGCCCACCACGCACGTGTAGCTCCTTCCTCTCTCTCTCTCTCACACTTTCACCTCCCAACCACCCGACACCGCTACACAGCCCCGTGACGCAAGCAGTTCGCTTATTGTTCTTATTGTACGCACAGTACCACAATGGACAATAGGAATTGTAGGTACTTAAGTTCGTCGCTCACCTTCCCACTTTCTTCTTCCACTTCCTCACTTTTTTCCACTCGCACCACTCACGATACACCTTTTCCCACTCGCACCACTCCAATACACACTTTACAAACCGCATCAACCACAACATCTACAACATGACAAGCACCATCGTTCCCGACTCGCGCAACATGGCCGACCAACTCTGGCACCTGCAATAAGCTGGCTACGCAAGCACCGCCAACTCTGCGCCCTACTACACCAAGTCCTACGAGACCGCTCCGCCAGTCGGACACAGCATCTAGTACAACAAGCACGGCTACATCCCCTGCCTATCCGTCTACCGCTCTGCCAACGGCGCACACACCCGGTCTGGATGCGGCTACTGAGGCAAGTCTGGACATCGCGAGAAGAAGTGCTTCATGAAGTTTCCTGACCTTAAGCCTGGCTGGTCGATGGGCGTTGGGTTTGCGGTCAAGCGTGTCGAGGTGAAGATTGAGGAGCGTGTTAAGGATGTGGTGCTGGCTGAGGAGCACGTCAAGGGTCCGGCTTGCGAGCATGTTGATGCCAGCACGCCGGCAGAGGAGGTCGAAGTCGACATCGCAAACCCCGAGCCCATGGAGGTCGTCGCTGAAGAGATGGATGTCGTCGTCGAGTCACCTGATGAACTCGCTCTGGAATCCATCGCCGTCGCTGTCGCCATCCCAGAGGTCGTAGAGGCCGTCGCCGAAGAGATCGATGTCGTCCTCGAGTCACCAGACGAAGTCGCCCTGGCACCCGTCGCCCTCCCATCGCCCTCGCAACCCATCACCACACAAACCGATGTCGTCGCCTCACCCACGCCTACCACCACCACTGTCCCCCAAAACACCACCGCCGCCCTCCCACCCACCCCACCAACCACCATCCCCCCACCCCTAACAAACACATGGGACACAACCGACTACTCCACCGTCCCAGACCTCACAACCCCCACCCGCATCACCACCACCTACCAACCCAACCCCCGCAACCGCAAACACCGCAAATCCACCTCACCGCGCCTCCCCAACAAGCGACCCAAAGAAACTCCCGCCTCGCCCCGCGCCCCACCCCGCATCCCCACCAACAGCGGCTGGGCCAACTTCGCATCCGTCATCAAGCAGGATGATCGCGCGGTGTTGGAGAAGAATAAAGAGCATTATGAGAGGCATGGGGGTGATGTTTTTAGGCCGGAGATGAAGGAGACGTATGAGGATCGGAGGGGTGGGAGGGAGGTGCAGATGTATGAGAAGGTTGGGGGTGAGGTGGTGGGTGCTTAGGATGGGTGTGGTGATGGATGGAAGGATGGTGGAGCAGAGCTGGACTTTGTTGTGAGCGGCGTTTGGATGGCTGCGCTGAGGGTTTAGATGTGAATAGAATATATGATCAGTACTTTTTGGATGTGTTCATGGTTCGTTATGATGTGTGTTGTTTTGTTCTTGAGGTATTGAAGATGTCCTGGTACATGCAAGAGCTGACACACTCCTCTCATAAATTAATGAACATAGCGTCCATGGAAATAACATGTGCATACCTGGAGGCACTCATAGTATAATGCATCACCAAACTGAACAATCTCGCAGCATCGAAGATAACCAGGACTGCTCATGCTTTGCAACATTAAGCTTGTCATTACCATATGATTGCTGACTCCACACCTCGCATACTCAGTGAGAAAGTGAACACAGCGATCAATGATGAGTGATTAAATCTAGGGTCGCTCGTACTTGTATGTACGAAGTAAAGAGCTCCTTCTAGTCCGTAGTATCCCATGACACCCAAATATTCCCAAACTCCGTCGCTGAAGATGCACATGGTTCCCTCGTTCCCAATACCAGTATCCGCGGTATTCCATTCCACCTCCAAATTTCATCCCTCCAACAGTCACGGTTGGCCTCCAAACCCCTAGTCCTTGCCCAACATCTCCTGCTCACTCCCATCCCTCGGCACGTAATTAATCCCCGCACTCTCCACCGCGACCAGGACATCCTCAGGCAAAATGCCCTCCACCTGCGTCGCATACACACCCGGGACATAGCCCTCGAGGCGCTGGTATCGGGCGACCCAGCTCCTATTTGTGTCGGCGACGCTGATGAGGCCCTCGAAGACCTGCGAGGTGCAGTCGTTGATCTGCTCCGGGTTGCCGATCAGCTCGAGGATGTCTTCGCAGTTGGGGCAGCCGCCGGTCAGGAATTGCTGCTGCGTGCGCACGACGGAGCACACCATGCAGGCGCGCATGTTGCGGTGCTGGTTTGTGGGGATGGAGGCGCCGCCTTGGATCATGGTGTCGGGGTAGGTGGGTTCGTTGTTGGTGGGAGGCGGAGTGGTGTTGCGAAGTCTAGTAGGTAGGTTGTCGCTGCTGAGTCTGGTGTTGTTATTCTGGCGGGAGAGACTGGCGTTGGTATTGGCGTTTGCAGGAGCAGCAGTAGGTGAGTGGCGGGCTGGTGAGTGGTGTGTAGGAGGCCGAGTGCGGGTCGGAGGTTGTTGAAGAGCGGCGCTTTGTCCCATGGTCGCGTTCGAGGTCGGCGAGTCTTGGCGAGGCTGTGGCTTATTAGACAGCTTTGGCGGCTCGCGTGCTCCTGCCGGATCGATGTTCTCCTCCTCAGATGCGCGGCGCGTCAACGTCTTCGTCTTTGCCTGCGCCCTCTTCGCCGTCTGGCTGCTCTGGACAGGACCATCGTACGAGTCGATGCTGCTCCTGCTCTCTGAGCCCGAGCGCTCGTCGCCGTCCGAGTCGACGTAGGTGTACTTACTCTTGGCCTTTTTGACCGTGGCCATTCCTTTGCGGGGCGGCATGGCTGACTCGCGTGCAGTTGATCGGCTGGGATCGCTGGTTGGTTGATGCGTGTGGGTGGCGGGCGGTATTGGAGATTTTGGGTGCGGGAGCTTGCGAGCCTGTAGTTATTTACTTTGTGTGCGAGCATAGACAAGAGCGAAGTTTTTGTCATATTTGCTATAGCAACTGCTTCGGCGCGCGACTTCGTTTTTCCCTCCTGCACGTACCCGTCTCCCGTCGCGCCTGCCTACATTGCCACCGCCGTGCCTCGCAAACCCCACGCATTTGCCTATGAAGATGAGCCCGCAAGACGAGGCCACCGAGCTCAAGAACAAGGGCAACGACGCCTTCAAGAAGCAGGACTATGCCACCGCACTCGACTTCTACTCCCAGGCCATAGAGCTCAACGACAAGGAGCCCTCGCTCTACACCAACCGCGCCCAGGCACACATCAAGCTCGAGTCGTATGGCTATGCTGTCGCAGATGCTGACAAGGCAATTGCTCTAGACTCCAATAATGTCAAGGCCTACTATCGCCGCGCCACTGCCAACACGTCGATACTGAAGCACCGCGAGGCCCTGCGCGACTGGAAGCTCGTCATCAAGAAGGCCCCCAATGATGCCAATGCGAAGCTGCGCATGACAGAATGCGAGCGCATCATCAAGCGAGACGCCTTTCTCAAGGCCATTGAAGTGGAAGATGCGCCGTCGGCAGCAGAGGGCCTGGACGTGGAGCACATGATACTTGAGAATGGCTACAAGGGACCAGACCTGAAGAGCGGCATGACGCTGGAGTTCATCGAGGACATGATCGAGAAGTTCAAGAACGGCCAGAAGATCGCCAAGAAGTACGCCTACCAGATAATACTGGCTGTCATGGACATTGTCAAGAAGGAGCCCACAATGGTCGAGCATGACGTCGAGGAGGGGTCCGAGATCACAGTCTGCGGTGACACGCATGGTGGGTGGAAGCAAAACCTACTATAGTGATCCTGCTAACATGTCGTCAGGCCAATTCTTCGACCTGCTCAACATCTTCAAGCTCGCCGGCAACCCCTCGGAAAAGAACTCGTTCCTCTTCAACGGTGATTTCGTCGACCGCGGCTCCTGGTCCACCGAGATCGCACTCCTTCTATACTCCTACAAGTGGCTGTATCCCAACCGATTCTTCCTCAACCGCGGCAACCACGAGACAGACGACATGAACCGTATGTACGGCTTCGAAGGCGAGTGCAGGGCAAAGTACACAGAGCGCATCTTCAAGCTCTTCTCCGAGTCCTTCTCCATGCTGCCTCTCGCCACACTTATCGGCAAGAAGTACTTTGTCCTCCACGGCGGCCTCTTCTCCGACGACAAAGTCACCCTCGACGACGTGCGCAAGCTCGACCGCTTCAAGCAGCGGCAACCAGGCCAAGCTGGCCTCATGATGGAGATGCTCTGGACCGACCCACAGACTGCGCCTGGCCGTGGTCCGAGCAAACGCGGTGTTGGCCTGCAGTTTGGCCCCGACGTAACCAAGCGCTTCTGCGAAAACAACGGCCTAGAGGCAATCATCCGCTCGCACGAGGTCCGCATGGAAGGCTACGAAGTCGAGCACGACGGGCGCTGTATCACTGTCTTCAGCGCGCCAAACTACTGCGACAGCACGAGCAACAAAGGCGCCTTCATCAAAATTGGCCCAGAGTACAAGCTCAAGTACACCAAGTTCGACGCGGTGCCACATCCAAACATCAAGCCCATGGCCTATGCGTCGAACGGCTTGATGTAGGGTGGTGCCTTTGTTGGACGCGCACGCAGCGATGCATATCTTGGTGTTTGGGCGCTTTAGCATATCTTGTTAGCTTTGGAAGGGGGAGGTTACCGGACAGCTGTAGCATAGCATTGTAGACTACACTAGATCACCAGGACTATATACCATATGTGGTAGCGACAGCATGTGAGGGAAACGTGACGTTGCTTTGGCGTGTCTAGCGCGCTGTCAGATCGAAGCGAAGTTGTCGTTGCCCCGCCGTACCCGTCCCGTGTTTGGCGGGATAAACACGACTTTCGCGTCTTTCCTCGACATCAGCAGCTTACAACGCAACGCAGCCCACTGCCTGGAAGCTACACAGCACTATCATTCTTAGCATACCATCTAGCGATGTGACATTTTAGCCCACCATGTCGCCCTACCAGCACATCTTTTCCACCAACGCCGTCCTCAGCGTCTGGCGCAACCTCCGCTCCAACCGCGACCAAAATGACCTCCTCCTCACCTTCCAATACCAGCCCGACGAACTTCGCCGCAAGCAAGAGCATCAGAAGGGCCACGCGCACCAACACACGACTGAAGTATCAGACGGCAAGACCCTCGATGCCGGCAAGAAAAGCATCGGCTTCGTCGTCCCCTGGCGCAGCCTCCAAGCCCAACGCCGCGACCTAAAGCAGCGCGAAAAAGAACTCGCCGAAGCCCTCGTCGTCCTCGCCGGCGAAGTCGCATTCACAGACCTCTCGCCCACGCTCCAAGCATCCCTCACGCACAATCCGCTCGTCCAAATCCGCCACCTAGCCGCCGGCCTCTCCCGCCAAATGTCCAGACTCGAACTCCAAATGCTCGACAACGCGCCCTTCAGCGTAGGCAAGAACCTCTACACCGGCGGCGAAATCGCGACCAAGTTCTTGCCTACGATACAGATGCTTTTCCACCAGGATCCCGTGCCGCGACGCATGATTTTCGAACTGTTGATGGAGTTGAAGGATCTGGTGTTTCTTGGTATGAGTGGGTGTGAGAAGGAGGTTCTACAATGGGAGAATGGCAGTGCGTTGGAGGAATTAGATGATGCGCTCGTGAGGGCCATCACGCCGGTAGCAGTTGAAGTTGAACAGGCTCCTGGACAGCAGCGAATGCTCAAGCGCAAAACGTCTTCACTCTCGATATCAACCAACACGAAACCACCACAACCACAACCCCAATCCTTCCTATCAACCTCCCCACCAACCCTCCTCTCCACCCTCAACTCCCTCGAAACAACCGCCCTAGCCCTAACCCACCTCCCCATTCCAATCACAGATTTCTGCGCACACACCATAATCACCTTACGCCGTCTCGCCCGTCCCTTTTTATCCACACACGCAGAGGAAAAAGCACACCGCACCGCCCGCTGCGCAGAGTACGCGCGCTGCATGAAGTGGGCGGGCACGAGTTGGCGCGCGGCTGGGGGGTGTCGGGGGGGTTGTGCGAATGAGGATGAGGATCGGGGGGCGTGGCCGAGTTGGCATCGGTGTAGTCGGTGGTATGATGAGGGTGGGGTTGGGACGTGTATGGTTGGAGGGGGAAGGGCTGGTGAGGGGAGCGGGAGGGTGGATGTGAGGACTTGATTGGATGTGGGTTTGGTTGGGACTTTTGGCGTTGGAGGAGTTGGGATTTGATGATACCCGTTGCATTTCGTTTCCTTTGTACCTACACACGAAATACAATTCTATTCTTCTTGATTCCGACAAACATCCCAGACCCCCACTCAATACCTACAAAATCTCCTTTACCCCCTTCCCCTCCAACCACACCACACTCCCCCCACCCTTCCCCATGTCCCCGATACCAACCTCACTTCTCCCCACATCCCTCACAACACTCACAACATCCCCATAACT
>Ga0265797_10008168_pt1 | contig 14047 bp, 8 predicted proteins | sample P2T30metagenome_FD_192433 | JGI IMG/M metagenome (GOLD analysis project Ga0265797, IMG submission 192433) | Plant litter microbial communities from East Loma Ridge, Irvine, California - P2 T30 | ecosystem: Environmental > Terrestrial > Plant litter > Unclassified | place: USA: California... | reverse complement strand
TTACTTGGGCAGCTATGGACAAATTGATCCACTCCAAGCGCTCATAGGGCTAGACCATGCTGGTCAGCCCACTACAAGGTCTGCGCTGGCTTCAGCCGCAATTGACAGTCGACGTGCCTCGACAGGTCGCCTTCTCTGATATTCATATTGATCGCGAAGTCTTCCATGATCCTTAAAGAACATACCTCCCCAGGTCGAACAGATTCTACCACATACAATGGATCCACTCTCCCTCGCCACCGGTGTGCTGGCCCTTGCAGGCACCGTCCTGACCATCGTGACTAAAACCAACTCATACCTAACCAGCGTGCGCGCCGCCTCTGAGGACGCGCGCACCTTCTGCGCTGAGCTCGCCCTCCTCAAAGACATCCTTGCGCAGCTGAAGGGCAACCTCGACGACGGCACGCTGCCACCCAGCCGCTTCGGCGATGACTCTGTCCTTGTTGTCAGTCTCAATGCGTGTAAGAATCAGCTTGAGGTGATGCGGGCGAGGCTGGAGGGCATGGCGGCGAAGCGGGGGAAGAAGTTGATGTGGCCTTTTAAGAAAGAGGAGTGTGTAGAGAACTTGGAGGTGATCAGGAACCTTGCGCGGTGGCTGCATTTTGGTTTGTCGGTCACGGGCTGGTAGGGCCTTCATATTTATGCTGCTAGGCTGAGCAACCCCCAGATTACTGACGACGTGGGCAGTGAAATGATCTCCGAGAACACGGAAACTTTACAGACGATGCTCACTTGTCAACTACAAGCACTGGAAGATTTGGCTTCAGCAGACCGGACTCTCAAAGGTGGGTTGTCGTTCGGCATCTAATTAGCATCAGATCTGCTCACAAGCTATCGTCAGACTTTGTCCAGGACCAGGAACAAAGTAGAGATTTATCAGACATAGAAGACTTGTTGGACTCTCTCTGTTCAACGAAACACGATGACCGACATGCTGCTATCAGGGAAACGCGCGTAACGGGCACGGGTGGCTGGCTACTCCACTCGGAGGATTTCTCGAGATGGTGTGCAACACCGGAGAAGTCGAGAGTTCTCTGGTGCGTCGGAATCCCTGGTTCTGGAAAATCTGTATTGGCGTGAGTATTTCGAATCCACGATTCTCTTTCCCGAGACGACTACACAACTACTGACTTCTCATCTCCGGGAAAGCTCCCATGTTATTGACCACCTATACATGACGGCGCCAGCCCCAGCGCACATTGTCATATTTGTCTACTTCGACTACCAGAGAGCAGACCCGCGGCCAGCCCGAACACTTCTGGTCAGCCTTTTACGACAAGTTGTTCGCCAGCTTTGGCCCGACATACCCATTTCATGCAAGCAGTGGCTCAAAAAGGCAACACAGAGTCGCAAGCTTGACCCTGCTAATCTTGAAGAGAACTTTCTCTCTGTACTGTCACATGTCGAAAAGTGCTACGTTGTAGTCGATGCCCTGGACGAGAGCGGGAGCCCGAGCGAGAGAGCCGACTTGCTCACGCTTCTGAACAAGCTTGCTGCCATTTCTTCTGTGCGACTGTGCGTTACGAGTCGTTTGGGTATCGCTGATATCCAGTCGGCGTTAGAAGGTGCACACACAGTGAGAGTTAAAGCTGACAGGGAAGACTTGAAGACTTGCCTTTCGACAATGATCGATAGGTCGGACTCGCGGCAGTGGATCAAGCCCAGTGACCGAGACTCTACAGTCGACAAAATCATCGAAAGATCGCATGGAATGTCAGTACCCTTTGAGTGTTGATTGCGTCCAAAATCTTTTCACTAAAGTGACACGCTTCCAGGTTCCTCTTGCCCGTGCTGCAGCTCAAACAACTACTTAATGAGCCCAGTTGGGGCCTGATGAAGAATAGCATCCAGAATCTGCCCCGGGACTTGCCCGATACATTTCAAGAATACCTCTCCCGCCTCGGAGATCCCAAATTGTCTTCACGGGCTCACCTGGCGTTGAAGACCCTCACCTGGCTCACTTTTACCCGTGGACCTCTCGATCCAGAACGGCTCCAGGAAGCTCTTTCTATCCAACCCGAGAGCACAGATCCAGACCCAGACTTCGTACCGTCCATATCCTGCGTCCTCGAGTGCTGCCTTGGTCTCGTCGTTATAGATGAACGCGCCAACATCGTCCGTCTTGTGCACTTCTCCTTGCAAGAATATATCAAAACGCACATCCAGACAATATATCCCCTCGGTCTTGAAGAATTAGCCCTCGACTGCTACAGATACTGCTCGTACCGAGGCTTCTCTGATAGCCCTTGCACTGACGAGGCAAGCATTACCGCCAGACTCGATCAATACCCTCTATTATCGTACTTTGCAAGGCATTGGCGATTCCACACACTAGCCTGCTCCGATAATACCCGCGTACAAGCAGCGGTCACCACCTTCATGTCTTCAGATTCTCATCGCGCCAACCTCCGTCAGATGTCCCGCTTTATCGCCGGCTACCGCAGTCAATACTACGCCCCCGAAGAAGCAGTCAGCACTCATCCTCTACATATGCTCGCCACCCTCGGCCACTTCCAAATTTTCAAGCAAGCCCTTGACGGCGACATGGGCAAGATAAACCTGCAGACGAGCCTTGTGCGCTCAACGCCTGTCATCCTCGCCGCTTCCGCTGGCCATGTCGAGATCACACGCTACCTGCTCCAACACGGCGCAGACCCTTCGATTCCTAATTGGTACGGCAATGCCTTGCATTGCGCAGCCGATGCCAATACACCGTCCACGATCACCCTCCTCCTCGATGCGGGCATGCACCCAGATACCCGCACCTCCACAGGCGCCACACCCCTCTGGTGCACCACAATTCACGATGCGGCCGAGGCGGCTGCGGTTCTCTTATCTCGAGGCGCAGACCCAATCAATATCAATTCGAAGAGAAAGACCAACCTTCTCATTGCAGCTGTGCAATACCAATGCCCTCGCCTCGTCTCCCTCGTTCTCTCGCGGAAATGTGTGGACGTTGAAATAGTAAGCGGGTACTTCAAAACCACTGCTTTGCGCGCTGCGACGCTGATCCTCCACGCGGAGATCATTCTGCTGCTCGCTGATGCGACTGCTGACCCTGCTGCAGCGGAGTTTTCCAGGCGCGTTGCTACGCTTATACAGAATGTTCCTGTTGCGCTGCGTGATGATGTTGAAGAGCAGGTGTGGGGAATGTATGAGAAAGAGGGGTGGGGCGTGGTGGAAGACAACATACTGCGTCTTCTGGGAGACGCGGAGGAGACTAAGCGGTTCGAGGGCCTTTCTGTGGAGGATTCCAGGGCTGGAGCTACGGATGGAGATGAAGTCTGAAGGTGTCCAAACGCTACCAAGACTGTGCGTTTATTGATGAGTTTTTTGAATCAGAAACGCGAGAATTGGATCCACTTGCAGAAGCATCCAGACCAGAAGTCCCACGAAAAGCAACAAGTGAAGGGCAAGAATCTCTCAGTCCCGCAAGGTATTAACACGAAGGTCTATGGCGCTGGCGATCTTGTTGAGAAAGGTCAAGATACGACACAGCTTCTTGCTGCTCTGGTTGGGACATGAGAATAGACTCGGAAGTCACAAGTGAGCCCATCAGACCAACAATGACTTTGACCTTGGTCAGTGTAGTCAGCCGACTGCATCCCAAATTTTGCCAGGATCTTGCACGCATTACTTTGGAGAACGGTCACTAGATCGCTAAAGCCGCAATGGCAAGGCTTATCATTGCAAGGCGAAGCTTACATGCCGTTTAGACATTTAGCCGAAGTAGAGTACGCGCAGTGCCCTTCGCTAAAGCCATCAAAGCCAGGTCTCGCATCCTCCCTCTCAACGGTTCCTATCGATTTTATCCCAACACGCCTTGAGCTGGCCGTGGCTTGACTATGCACAAACTAGTGCTCGGAACTCGCGATTCTTCAAAGTGGAACAGATTTATGCTTGCCCTGAGAAAGCCACGTCCGATTTCGGAGTGTGAGATCAGAACTGGTCAGGACAACCAAGTGCCAGCCCAGCCCGTTGACAGCGTATTACGATCAAAAAAAAAAAATACTTGACCGTACCCGCGCAGCTTGAGGAAATACAAAAGTTCAGAGAAAACGCCTGGCTGTCAATGAGACAAGGTTGCATGCGTTGATATATCGGTTTGAAAGGAACGTAATATTGCATTTTACACACTGTCCACTCTCCTCGCATAACTCTTCCACTGTCAGAGTACGTGTTTGGGTCGACCATCGATATCTCTGCTTAACAAGTGGGCAACTTCGACAGCGTTCCTTGGGCGCCCTTGCAGTTGGCAGTAGTCGAGACCGTGGCCGACGACCCGTTGCCCTTGCTCACACCCTTGTACTCCTGGCAGACCTTCTTGGAGACACCGCAAGAGCCGCTGATGGTAGCGGTATCGCCGTAGTTGGAGTTGATACCCACGAGATCGGAGGAAACGCCGTTGACCTTGACGTTGCTGATCACGACATTGCGTGGGCCACCGTTGTTGGTGCAGTCGCCACAGCTGCGGTAGACCTTGCCGACGTTAACGAAAGTCGTGTCCTTGATGGTCACGGTTCCACGGCCGTTGTGCTGAACGACCTTGTCGCTGGCAGAAGCCGCTCCGCCACCTTGCCAGAGAACGTTGCCGTTTCCGAGCGCCGAGACGGCATCTACGTTGTCAAGAACGTTAGTATTCGCCGTACATTGGCTACTTCAAGGTCAAGAGAACTACTTACCTTCGCAGACGTCACGGAACCAGACGTTCTTCAGAGTGCATCCGCCCTTGCAGTGGATGCCCTCCAACTGGTTGGAACCGATGATAACGTTGGAGATGGTTGCGCCATCGTTGAGGATGAACACGGCGCTGTCACTGCCAGTGTCGGCATCGGTGTCGCAGGCGCGGCCGCGATCGAACTCCTTATTGCCGAAGTCGACAGAACCAGAAATGGTAGAAGGTGCAGCGAGCGAGACAATCGATCCAGAGCGAGTAGGGATGTTGAGAGTCTGGGCGGAGGAGAACGACACCAGAGAGGCGAGAAGGGCGGCGGTGTAGATCATGTTGGCTGATTTCTTTGGTGGTTTGATAGATCTGATTGCGATTATGATCAGGAAGCCAATGCAGAATGGCAATATTTATACCATTATTCTGGTTCCATGCTTGCTCTCCTCGAGGCTCGAGCGGGTCGATCCAATGTGTGTACGCTTGGTCTAGATTGGGCACGGAAGCAAGCATTCCCTGTCATTATCATCTTCACCGTCGTCCCCTAATCGACACTGGCCATGTACCGTTATCATGTAGCGGAGAATTCTGTCTCCGCAATGCTTGTCTGTTGTTCGAGACATCATATGTTATCGACGGGATCGGTTCTGATTGGTGGGCCGCAGCCACGACGTTTCAGATTATAGGTGAAGGTGGCGGAGTACAAAAGCCAAGCCAACTACAATTTAAGTAGATGTAGGGCCAAGGCTCGGTATAATAGAAAGTCCATGCAGATTGAAATGTTGTGTGACACGCTGCCACCCCGCCTGGTGATGATTCGTGGGTGTGAGTATACCCGAGTCAAGTTGGCCACGGTTTATCGGTTTATCCAAGTCATCAGCTCCTATAGGTGGCTGTTCGCAGCGAGTCGCGAACGACATGGCCCTGGTGAAGGACGCGCGCTTGGAGAATCATCTAGCAATGAAGCGGTGTACGCGGCCTGGAAAAATGAAGTGCTCACCAGGACTTAGTGAACTAGTGGACTAGATTTCGAATGGGCGCAGTAGCGCTCGGTACGCGACCTAAGAAGCTGTTACCTTTCTTCGTTCCAGGAAGGTGATCTCGGAGGGGTTGATGGACGTCGCATGAAGGGCAGAGTAGATGTAGATGGAGGTGTTGCAGTCCACCGCTGGAGGCTCGGAAGATGGCCGAGCTTGGAATATGTACGAATTCGACTCAACCTTGGGAACCCCAAGCAAAAGCTGTGCTGAAAACATGAATTCATCACCAGCGAGATATGACTGATCGTGCCGGTCTTGCACGACTATTTTAGCGTATCATTTGCGTCCGACTGTCATGATTGAGGAACTCTGGACATGGAATCACAAGGATGGCGCTGGACTTCATGAGCTTTTTGGACAGTGGCTCTCACAACAAGCTCGAGAAAGAACCCGAGGTTTGCATAGATGCTATCATAAATCGTTAAATACCGAAACTACTATCAAAAAGCATGAAACCGTGAAACCACAAAAAAAAAAAATTCCGGGGACTTAATCGCGCCCCGAGGCGGAGACCAGAGTTGCGGTCCAACGGAAACGAACGATGAATCCCTTCACGCTGCCATCAAGCCAATGTGCTCAGATGGAATCGAGAAGGCTGACGAATGTGTCGCACCACCACTAGGAGAGATTTGTAGGGCCAACAGCTGTACCGACGTGGGCATCGTTACAGCGACCCTTGGTTACATATGTTTCGTCGATTTCCATGCTGAATGGCCCGCCAGAACGATGAGCACAGTACCACGCAGCGAGCAAATTAATGCGCGCTGCTGGGACTGTGGCCAGTTCATGGCAGCTTCCCTGTTCGGCATTTCATTCTCTGATTCATATGGTACGTCGATCTTCGCCGCGTCCCAGGCTATGCGCATCTCCTCGACAGCCGCCAGTGCTGCCGGGAGCTCGTTGTACGCATCTCGAAGGATATCTTGACAAAGTCGAAGTAACTCATCCTGGCTCTGGTCAAACTCATGATCCTGATCTGTGTCTGCGTCATGACGTTCCCGTTGCTCTTGTCGAAAGCTCTGGAGTTCATCAACTGCATTCTGCAAATCAATTGTTGAACTTATCCAGGCGTAGTGGGAGTTCAAAGTCTCCAGGCTCAAGACAAGTTTTTCAAGAAGATCGGTTCTGAAAACGGGATAGAGAATCCCGGTTATCGTGTAGTCATCCCAGAAAGAAAGACGTCCGCGGTCTCTCCATCTAGTCCATGAGTCTTCTTCAGATGCCGGCGTGCATTGTCCTTGCGACGAGATATCATTTTCTTGCATCCAGTAACAGGGCAGGGAAGCTTCGGCTGCCGATGGCCCTCCGGATGCGCTGTTTCCTGGTGGCGTCGAAGGTCCGCTCGATAGCCGAATGGCTGGCCTTGCAAAGGACATCTCGGGACGCGACATACGAAGCGTTTGTTATGCACTGAAAGCACGTGGGTGCTAGGGCACATCAGTGACATACACTCGCTTCACTATTTGGGAAAGAAAACGTACCTGCGTTTTCGCCGAGTGTCGAAAATGATTGGACAGAACTCGCAGCGCAACTGAGTATCAGCTGATGAAGAGGTGCTGTGAAACATCAGTATTCGTCGTGAGCGTGTGAAGGATGTGCACATCAAGTCTCTTACGTATGATTTACAGGAGATGCTTCTTCCAACAGTGGGACACTTGGGCTTTCAGCAACTTCTGTCTCAATTGGAGATGCGGAGTCTTGCAGTGCAGGGTAGACCAGCGCGGGAGACGGTGCAACTTGATGAGACTGGGATGGCGGTGGTGATGCGGGTGTGGTGTTGATGATTTCGACCTCTTGAGAGACTGTCGACGCTGGTGATTGGCGGACTTCAGGAGTGAGTACTGTGTGTAGTGGATGTTCGGAGACACTTGGTGTGATCGCCGTAGCAAAGAATGCAGAACGATATTGCCGGTAGGGTTTAATGTAGGGATTCAAATCGTTTTCAACCCAAAAGGGGTTTACAAACGCATTTCGCTCGTTGTTTCCGTTGTTCTTTTTACAGTGGTCCGAACAAAGTGCAAAGATGTGGGTTGCGCGAAGACAGCGTCTCCGCGCGTGAGAGCAAAAGACCTGAAGCTGGTGGGAATGAGTGAATGGGCGTCTGCCGGCAAGGCGCAAGGCCCGTCGACAGTCGACGCAAATTGGTGGTCGGTGTCAAGGGGCAGAGTGAGTATTGGAGGCAGATGTGTGTTATAGTATTTTTTGGTTCCCACAGTGCGACCATGTCAAAGCTCTCGAAGCTCCGACAAGGGTAGCTGCAGGCTATGCCTCTGCATTGCGCTGCACCGCCTGGCCAGCTGACGATCACGCCACGAGGCAACCGTACCTAATGCCTCGGTAATGTTTGACAGGGGTAGCTGCAGGCCATGCCTCTCGGGCAGATTGATGCGATCTGTCCAGATATTACACTATGGCCCTCAAATCACTCTATTGGTTTTTACAAGGCCAGATTGATCACTTGCAGGTGCTCGACATTTGTCATTTCTGAAACTCGCTGTTCCAGGGAAAGTCTGTGCCTCTTCAGCTGCATCGAGCTCCTGTTTTCGTTCGATTGATGGCGGCTATGCCTCAAATGTCACGATACGTGCCACCGTCCATGCCTCATTATCAAGATTGGCTGAAGGCTTTGCGTTGTTCGTAGATCAGTGTCGAAGGTCATAGCGTTGAATAAATGCAGCGTAATGAGGCATGGCTCACAGCAGTTGGTCGAGAGTCATTAGCAAGGCATATAAGAAAGCGCCTTCCAGTCTGAGTGCACGTCTGCAAGACCGCTATCCACTGAAGTCAGTATTATTCCATCCAACAATACCAACCTTGGTTCCATTCCAATCTACGAAAGAATGTCTTCGCCCATCGATGCCACCCATTCGAAGCGTTCTTCCATGGAAGTCGAACGCGGCTCCATAGACGCAACCAATGGTCCCCAGACAAAGCCGAGCAGTCGAGGTCCCGATGACCTTACCTACAGCATGAAGCGATGGCTCGAACAGCAGCCTCATGAAGAGCCATACTGTGGATCGACAATGGCTGTAACGCAGGCATCTGATGCCGGACACGGTGAGTTTCTGACCAAGCTGGTCGTTATTTGAAAACGAAGCTGAGTTTTGGGCTCGCAGTCCAGCGCCATGGAGCCACAAGAAAAGGCTAGTCGGAGAATGGTCATGTCAATGTGTGGTCTCGAGACTTGATCGCTCAGTCTGGAGCAAATCCCGCATACATTGAGTTGCCCAACAAGCGTGTCCAGTCGTTCACAGCCAGGCCCAGCAGTCGCATCTCTGTTTGGCGTGTATCTGAACCGATCTTCGAGTGAATCTTCCACATGTTGCTGCCAGAGGACACGTTGATGTCGAGAAGTGTCGGGCACGCTGCTGAGAGCGCCGCCAAATCACAAAGCCGCGTGGAATGTAGCGTAATTAGTCTTGCGTATGGAGACACTTCATGCCCCGGTCTTCTGATCGATGCTTCTGTAATTCCATCGTCGCAGTCACTTTGGCCAGTGCCGTTTCGCCAGGGTCTAGGAGTAGTCTAAGATCTTCCGGCTTCTTCCAGAATCCTGACACGCCTCAACAATGTGTCTTGCAGTAAAACTGGGGACGCGTGATTCTCAGTTCTAGCAGCGAACTGGCCGCGCAATTTTTCTGCTTCGATGGTGTTTGTGAGAGGGAGAAAGATACCTAGAGAGCCTCTCTCAACGGCTGTCCACCCGAGCCACCCCTCCACGCAGTCCGCCATCGAATTCATCTGCCTCCACCTCCCTCCGACTCCAACCTTCGAGGCGTGCTTGTGGAGATATCCGTTCCAACGGAGAATAAAGATGTGGAGTTTCTCCAAATCTCCATCATGACACGAGAACGAGATGCCTCGCCGAGCTCGCGCATCCGCGAGTGTTCCGATGACATCAGCGCTCAGATGGCCCAATTTTTCACCTCGACAAAACCGCAAGGCCAAGACCCTGATATCTTTGAAATTATCGCTGAGCACATCATAAGATGCAAGCGAAAACGGAGTCTTATCCGCAACATTCGTGAACTGGTCCGAGAACCGCCGCAATGTCGCCGTTGGGGGCTGGGATCTCCAGAACTGATCGCCTTTATCTAAGACTGCTGTGTCGTCACTGGCGGTAAGCCTTATTCTATCTCAATCTAATCTTTTCCCTGCACACTCAATGCTAATTTTTTCGAAGGTGAAGATGGCTTTTCTTCGCCACGGATGACCGGCCGAGTTGTCGTTGGATGATGTCAGTAGCGCACGCCACCAAAAAACGGTAGGGCGATCTCTGTCAGGTCAAGGCTCGGCCCGAGCCTTAAATTGGTGGAGGCGAAAGGCTGTTTGCAAACTCGCCGCAGTGACACAAGTCGGACGATGCTGCAGCGTTGAATTGCACCACTTTCCAATACGCAAATGCCAGGCATCCAAGCCGTTCGGTCAAGTCATGCGAGCAAGGGCACGTGAACTGCTTTACATAGCGTCTTGGTATATAATGCCAATACCTTGACCCGCTGTAAGGTGGAAACGACAATCGGGACATATCGCCATCGACCAGTATCACCGCTCGCGGAAGACGCAGGCGCGAGAGCCCTCCCAAGTTTCGTCGTTCCACCGGTTCTGTTACACGAGATGAGAGTGGAGGGAGTCGGTTCCTGCTGCTGATCATCGAAGGACCGATTAAACCCCAGCCTTGCCCCGAAGAAACCCACGGTGTCAGTCTCTGGAGCCCCAGAAATTTTCAATATGCATGTCTGACTTTCGAATTGCCATCATTGTCGTGAACGAAATCCTCTTCAAAATCGCTGCAAGTCCCTGAATGTAAGATCTTTCTTCGAGCCTCAACAAACATCGTCGATCAGTGATGTCGAACACACTGCCGAGTTGGTCCTAGTGCCACTGCTTAAAGTTAGCAAGCGATGTCTTTGGTTCTCTTATCCGGAGCCTTGAGCGAGAAGACCCACATGCTTGGCATACCGGGCCAAGTGGAGTCGCGCTGGTCGACATTTCTGCGAGACTCTGCCGTCGATGCTGAAGTTGAGGAACGATCTTCTCAGAGGCTTTCGTCAGGGCCCCCGGATACGCGCCTCCAGTAACGGCCGACGGGCATGACTGTCACGAACCAGCAGTTTGCTGGGCGCTCGCTCGGTCTGCTCGGCAGACTCCATCTATCCGCGATGGGACCCAACGGAATCGTTCACATGGGCGCGTGGTCGAATCAATCCATCGTATGCGCCGCGTTGAAGCGAAGAAAGATGGCGGTCCGTTCGCGCACCCACATCCCATCTCCCCGACGTCATGGTTGTGGACCTGGCCGTTAGATCAATAATTACCATGTTGTGTCTCCACGCGTGTTCTCCTCATCTCCAGCATCTGTTTTTCTCTTGCTCCAGACCACTAAGATGGCGAACGATCAGCAGGTTCTAGGGTCGTCGGAGGCCCACGAGAACATCAATGACTTCGACGACAAGTCAGACGGCAAGACCGTCACTCCTCCCAACGAGAACAATGCCAACAACGAAAAGGTGCGCGACGATGGAAAGCGCGAATTGACCGAAGACGATGCGTACGAAATCCTGGCCTACAACTGGCCATCATGGAAGAAATGGATGTACTTGTGTTCCGTTGCGATCATCCAAATCGCCATGAACTACAACACCTCGGTCTACCCGAACGCGGTTGCACCGCTTGTGGAAGAGTTTGGTATCACAGAGCAGAAGGCCCGCACAGGTCAGATGATCTACCTGCTATTCTACTCCTTCGGTTGCGAACTGTGGGCGCCATGGAGTGAGGAGTTTGGTCGCTGGCCTATCCTCCAGCTTTCGGAGACCCTCATCAACATTTTCATCCTTCCGGCAGCACTTGCCAACAACTTCGGCAGCATTCTTGCTAGCCGCGCCCTTGTATGTGAAGATCTTATCACTTGAACCATACCTGGTACGATTACTGACTTGCGCTTTAGTGTGGTCTTTCCACCGCCGGTGGCAGTGTTACCCTCGGTTTGATCGCCGATCTTTACGAGCCTGAGGACCAGCAATTCCCTCTCGCTTTCATCGTCTTGTCGTCTTGCATCGGCACAAGTATCGGTGGTGTCATCGGTGGCCCCATTGAACGATGTACGTATCACACAAAACCGACACTTTCCAAGAACTCTCACTAACAACACCTACAGTCCTCCACTGGCGCTGGAACTTCTGGATCCAGCTGATCTTCAACGGCGGCGCCCAAGCCATCCACTTCTTCATGCCCGAATCCCGCGCCACAATCATCCTCGACAAAGAAGCCAAGCGCCGCCGCAAGACCGGCGAAGACCCCAACATCTACGGCCCCAACGAGCTCAAAACGCCGCGCATCTCCATCAAAGAAATCGGCACCATCTGGATGCGCCCCTGGATCATGCTGGTCACCGAACCTATCGTCCTGTGTCTGTCGCTCCTGTCTGGTTTCTCTGACGCTCTGATCTTCACTTTCCTCGAGAGCTTCAAGCCCGTGTACGAGCAGTGGGACTTCGGCATCCTGGCCATCGCGTGGGCTTTCATCCCGATTAACCTGGCGTACTTCATCGCCTACTTCTCCTACTACCCGTGGTTCTGGCGCGACCAGCACCACCGCAAAAAGAACGGCCGCAACTCCATGAACCCCGAGCGCCGCCTGAAATGGCTCCTGTGGACAGCGCCCCTCGAGCCCATCGGCCTCTTCTGCTTCGCCTGGACGACTCAGGGTCCGCAGGTCACGCACTGGATCGTGCCGATGATCTTCTCGACGTTCATTGGCATCGCCAACTACACCATCTACTACTCCTCCGTCGACTACATGGTCGCGTCCTACGGTGTCTACTCCGCCTCAGCCACAGGCGGCAACGCGTGGGCGCGAGACTTCTTCGCTGGTATCTCAGCGATGTACGCTGCGCCGCTGTACCACAACATCGGAAACTTCCCCAACCCGGCTGTGAACAATGCTTCGACGATCTTGGGAGCGCTGTCGTGCTTGATTGTGATTCCGATTTATGTGTTCTACTGGTGGGGCCCGCAGATTAGGGATCGCAGTAAGTTCGCCAAGTCGCTTTCCGCGGAGAGGGAGAAGACTGGTGGGCGTCGTATTTCGAAGACGTCGAATGTGCCCGAGCATATGCTGGAGGAGGAGCATCAGCAGCATCACCATCAGCAGCAGCAGGCTTAGTGGAGTTGTTTGCTTGCTGTTAGTACATCGAAAGAGAAGTCAACAAAAGGAAGAGGAGACATTGCTTGCTTGGTTGTCAATCATTGAGCGATAAAGGAAAATACAAAAGAGTTATGATACCCTGTCTGCTGAAGGCCACAAAACGGCCATCGGTAGACTAAAAGCATCGCGCCTTTGAGGCGCACTTTATACACGATAGATCTATACCTCATACATTTACATGTTTTCTTGAACAACCACGAGTTTTTCACATTTGTTCTCAACGCCACACGTGTCAATGATATCTTCTGATGCAGAGCAACTCTTTAGCCCAGTATTGACTGTATATCATCTACGCACGAGCAGTCGCATCCATCAAAAACTCCCTCCACGCCTCATCCCGCAGAATACTCCTCACCCTTGCCTCAAGCCACTCCGTATTCCCCCAAAACCCCCAGCTCGCCTGGAATCTCAGCCAATCCACCAGCGCAATCTCCCAATGCCTTACAAAAGTCTCCCACTCATACTCCCTCCCCCCAACCTCCTTCAAATTTTTCCAATACCTCTCCAGCAGCACTCTCTCACCCTCGTCCATGGCGAGCACACCCGGCACATCCTTATCCAGAACAAGCATCTCAAGCGGCACAGAACAAGTAAAGAACTTAGCCAGATCGCAGACGCCGAGCCCGAGGCCGACGTACTGGAAATCGTAGAAAGCGACTTGGTCGCCTGCGGTGGTGGTGAAGAGGTTCTCGGATTTGACGTCGCCGTGGATCAGGGTTTGGTAGCGCTCGATTGGCGTTGCGGTTGATGTCGATGGGGCCAGGAAAAGAGCGACTAGTTCTGCGATGGATTGACTGTGGGTGCTGATGGTTTGGGTTAGGGCTTCGCTCCATTCTGAGTCGGAGTCGTGGATGAGGTTTTGGTATTCGGATTGGCGGGTCGCGAGGTAGGTGTATCCGCCGTTGAGCCAGATGGATTTTTTGGAAGTGTTGCCACGCTTGATTTGCTCGAGGGGAGGGAGTACAAGCTCGCTATCGTTGAGGTCGTCGACACGAGACCACCAGAAGCCGTGGAAGTTTGAAAGCCAGTCAAGAGCAGACAAGGCCTGTCTGTCAGTCAAAGCCGCACGCTTTTCGCCAGCTACGGGATAATCTTGGGCCAAGTCGCTTAGGATCATAGCTGTGGTTGACCCTCC
>Ga0265797_10008167_pt1 | contig 14047 bp, 8 predicted proteins | sample P2T30metagenome_FD_192433 | JGI IMG/M metagenome (GOLD analysis project Ga0265797, IMG submission 192433) | Plant litter microbial communities from East Loma Ridge, Irvine, California - P2 T30 | ecosystem: Environmental > Terrestrial > Plant litter > Unclassified | place: USA: California... | reverse complement strand
ACCAAGGTCAGAGACGCTGCTGATGCGGCTCTTGACGGCGTTGGTGTGGTCGTCACGCGCAGCGTTCAGGATGTTCTTGATCTTGTTGGAGTAGTTCTCGGCGAACTCCTTGTACATGGGGCCGACATAGTTGTAGACACCGAAGTAGATGGTGAGGAGGGAGAAGAAGACAATGGACTCCTCGTTGACGACGTAGAGCTCGTTGCTAATGGCGGCGACGGAAAGACCAGTACCGGCGGAGAGAATGCCGATCTTGGAGGCGATGCTGTCACCGGGGAGGGAGTCCAGGACGGACTTTGCGGCCTCCTTGGGCTCCTTCTGGGGGACCTGGGCGTTCTGCTGGCGCGCGGAGGAGGTAGAGAAGGTGACGGCGGGCGCGGCGGAGCGGAGGGGGAGGGTAGGGCGGGCCCTGACGGCGCCTGGGAGGGGGTCAGTATGGGCAATTGCGCGCGTATGGTGGATGTTGCTGGTGAGTCGTACCCATGGCGCGGGATGCGATACGGGAGGCCATTGCTGCGATGTGTGAGGGTGGTGGTGGATGCGCTGCGGTGCTATGAGCTCTCCTTCAACGAGGTCGACAGTCGCAAGAGTCGAGCGGTCTTTCCCGTAGTCCCCCGGGCTTGGCGGATGAAGGTCTTGCTGCTGGCGGACGAAGCTGAACCCTCTCCGGAAAGAAGCGATCTAAAAAGTTGCTTGCCGATTGTAAGGGCTTCGCAGGATTAATTATCTGTGCAGCAACACCAAAAAACAATACACAAAAATGCCTGGAGTGATCGGAAAGGACGATTCAGTGCGCAAGAGAAAGCGCGCTGCCGACATCTCTGCTAAATCGGAAGGAGCGAAACCCAGGAAAGCGCCAAAGACAAAGACCGAAGACACCCAGTCGCAAATCTTGAGCTGGGAGAGCCAGATTCTCGAGTCGCCCGATTACTACGGCAACATCGCCAACCTCCAGAAGCACATCTCCCAGGTAGACTCGCAGCCCGAGACCGCCACCCTTGCCGCAGTCGCACTATGCCGTGTCTTCTGTAGGCTGATCGCGAGTGAGGCACTCGTGCGTCGCAAAGATGCATCTGACAAGGATGCGCAAACTGTGCAGATGCTGAGGCAGCGCCTGCGCGAATATGTGCAGGGCATGAGTGGGTGGATTGGCAGCGAGGACGGCGCTATGGAGAGCACGGCTTTGACGCTGTTGATGCGGGTCGCAAAGGAAGAAGTTTCACAGGAGCCCAAGAGAGCCGAGCAGGCGTGGAGAACTTCACAGTCGGTCTTCACACTGGTGTTGAAGGCTCTGTTGGAGGACGTGAACGCCGATGACGCGAGGCAAGAGTTTGTGGAAAAGTACGTTGAAGAACACGACGATGTGCGATTCTACACTTTCCTCGGGATCAAGCAGTACTTCGAAGAGACGAGCAACCGCGAGGAGGATCGTTTGTTCAGTGCCCTGGATTTGCTCTCAAAGATCGAAGGTGTACCAGAAGCGCAGGAGCAGCTGGAGGACTGGTACGGCGAGGAACCAAAGTCGAAGAAGCACCCTCTACTGTCACTCAACGCACACCTGAAGATTGCGCAAGAGGCCTGGCTCAGCATCTTCCGCTCTCCTTTGACGCACGACCACCGCAAGAAGATCCTCAACATGATGACCCGCCAGGTGCTGCCTTGGTTTGTCACCAAAGTTGAGACACTTACCGACTTCCTGACCGACTCCTTCAACGCTGGAGGAAGCACAGCGCTACTCGCATTGAGTGGCATCTTCTATCTCATCACAAAGAAGAACATCGACTACCCCGACTTTTACCCCAAACTCTACTCTTTGCTGGACGAAGACGTACTGCACAGCAAGCACCGCAGCCGCTTCTTCAGGTTGCTTGACTCTTGCATGTCTTCTACACATTTGCCCGCGGCGCTGGTGGCAAGCTTCATCAAGCGCTTTGCTAGGCTCTCGTTGCAGGCACCTCCTGGCGCCATTGTCTGGATCGTGCCGTGGACCTACAACATGCTCAAGTCACACCCCACTTGCACGTTCATGCTTCATCGCGCATACCACCCTGCGCATACCATCTACGCACAAAATCCTGATTACGAGGCTTCAGGAATGGACGATTTCTTCGACCCTAAAGAGACAGACCCAATGCTTACACGAGCGATCGACAGCAGTTTGTGGGAATTGGAGACACTGAGCACACACTACCATCCTAACGTTGCCACTCTCGCCAAGATCATCGGCGAGCAATTCACAAAGCGCGAGTACCAGCTTGAGGACTTCTTGGACCATTCGTATGCCAGTCTCGTAGATGCTGAGCTGGGCAAGGCACTAAAGAAGGTGCCTGTGGTGGAGTTCGAGATTCCTAAGCGCATTGTGACCGCTGAGGATGGAGGACTAAATAGCCTCGGCTCTCTTTTGGAGAGTGCCATCAAGGCTTCGTAGGTTGTGAGTGATAGTTAGACAGATAATACCCTGCATACATGTACATGTAGTCATGTCATGAGAATCAATCATATGCTTATACCAATACCATGGTTGTAAAAGAAAATGCTAGTCGCATCGCTTAACAAATGTGCTCGATCGGAAATTGATGCTCTCTTGTTCAAACGCCGATCCGTCTCGAGCTTAAGGTAAGCTTGCTGTTGCCGCACCCAATGCGCCTGTCTTCCTACATCCAACTCTCGATCTTCCTCCCACCTCTCAATCTCGGCCACAATACGGCCCAACTCGTACCAGCCTGTCAATCGCGCAGAGCCTGCGATACCACACAGCAACACCCACTAGCCAGCCAACACCACCTAGCGACGTAACAACCATGGGCCTCATAACCAAAGCCATCGGCCTGACCGGCTGGTCCTCCCTCGCCGTCGCAGGCACTTTCGTCGCCATGACCCGCAAGAACCGCATCCTGCCCATTCCCGCCTCAGACTACATCTTCAACACCACCTCCTACGCCCGCTACAATCCCAACAATGCCCCCGTCACCCAGGACATCTGCCTGCGCTCCGTCCCGCTCTCCCAGATCAAACCCGAGCTCCTCGAGAAAGAAGGCGCGCTGGCCGAGAAGTTCTGCGCGGGCGTCTGGAGCGGCATTGGCTATGCTTACCAGCGAAGGTACCTAGAGAAGAAGTACCGCGGGCCCGAAACAGAGGGGCATCTCTGGGACCGCAAGGATTTGGCCGAGAGCAAGTATGAGGTTGGCACGATGATCACGGATCACTTTGAGGTTGTGAGCAAGACTCCCGAGAGCGTGATGGTGAGGTGTGGAGACTCGCCGAGGTCGAGGGATGTGAGGGAGAGCGATGGGCTGTTTGAGATGACGGCTGTGATTAAGAAGGAAGAGGGCGTGGCGGAGTTTGGGCTTAAGAGTGTGTTTTATAATGGGCTTAAGGGGCATGAGAGTGGGAGCAAGGATGGGCCGATGCCGGGACACGTGCAGTGGCTGCATCAGCAGTATGATAAGATTTGGATGGAGAGTGCGATTAGGAATGTTACGAAGTAAAGTAGATCTATGGATGCACTGGGGAGGGTTTACCAAGAGATCCGGAAATGATGGCGAGCAATCGCAACTGTACATTGACATTACATTAGAAGCCTCGCATATCGCTCACAATCGAGCAAGCCAGACCAAGCAAGGCAAGCTCTCTCACAAATCAATCAAGAAACCTCGCATCATCATCATACTGCCAACTCATACACTCCGCCCGCTCCCCCTCCGCCTGGCCCTCCTCCGTCTTCCGCAGCACTTCCACGCACGCCTCGCGCAGTTTCTGCTTCATGCCCTGCGTCATCTTCGCCCACATTTCATCAGCGAAATCCGAGAAGCCCGTCGTCCAGTTCTGCTGCATAGCAGAAACGGTGCCGGTTGTTGAGTATGCTTGACTTATCGATGGAGCTGTGCTCGATTGTCCGCTTGTGGGTGTTGGTGGTTGTGCGGGTTGTGACGACGAGGCATTGCTGTTGTTGTTTTTGGGCAGAGCGTCGAAGTCGGATATGATTATGGGGAGCCCGACGAAGTCGTTTATGAGGATGTGGGTTGTCGCCATGGTTTTGGTTTTTTATTGGGGTTTGGTGGCGGTTGATCGGGGTCGATGGAAGTGAGGCATGGTCAAGTCAGGTCACGCTTGACTAGTCTGTGGTCTTTTTTTCTGTTTTGCTCGACTAGACATACTTTATTCATGGTGTCTGGTCCGGAAACGGAGCGGCGTTCATGCTGTTTGGACAAAGGAAGTGGGTATCCGGAATGCTTTTTTGATCGACGAGGATGTGGTTGGGATGCCATGTAACCTTCTCAAGACTCCATTTCGGACAACTACTTGATTGAATTCGCACCCGTCCGCCTTTGGCATAGTATCTTGCACCGGATTTTCGAGACGATTGTGAGAACATCCAGCGTCGTTCGAGGAATGTGATGCTTGGTCGCTATGCAGCATCTTTGCCGCCCAGTCAAGCCACGAGACGGCACTGACCCTTCTTGGTAACGAACGCAACTGTGTACACATCCATTCACATATGTGCAAAGTGACTGCCTGTTCCAAATTTTTACATGCATCATTCTTCCAAGAGACAAGATACGTGAACATCGAATGGATGGGATCGATCAAAGGGTTAGGGTTGGGGCATCATTTACTTTATCTTCGATGCGCTGGAATGCATTTACAACCCAAAGGGATATGTACGTTTCATTGAACAATGCATGTAAATTTAGCTACTAGCCAGCTTTGATCGGTGATTGATCCATCCGGACCCACCACATTTGCTATCGAAACGTCGACCGACGAGATCGATCGGTTCTTCCTCCAGTGGGACGTTCAAAGTCAGAAAGACTAGACACACCCTTGCATCCACTGAACGTAGTTTGTTCTGAATCATGTAAAGATACTCTTACTCAAACAGCATTGATGCATTGATAAATATACAGCAAGAACGCAAGCAAAGCAAGCTTCAAGATATCCTCGATCAATCTACCTCGCACTATTCCACAATAGAGGCTCACTGAAACTCTCCTAGCGTCACATCAGACTTCGATCATTTCCCCAATAAGATTTAGATCTGATCGCACCGATCGATCTACTGCAAGGTACGCGCTGATCAACTGTCATCATCATCGTCTCTACTGTACCCTTTCCAGAGTTATCTGAAGTCTGTTCTGATTGTTCCCTAATTGAGCTTCATGATGTCACCACTTTAGCAACGCGCGACACAACCAGCCATTGACTCTGTCGGTGACGCGTTGAGTGGTAAGATGTAGCAATTGATGTTAAGAAGGGCTGTTTCTGTCGCGTGAAAAGCGTGAGTGCTTGCATTCATATCTGTTCGCGATTTTTCCTCGTTTCTATCTTATCGAGTATACCAATCCATTGCAACGTCGAACGACATTCCACCATGCCTCCCAAAGAGAAATACACCGACCCCAAACTTCGCGATGAAGTCAAAGAGGAAATCCACAATGGCGACAAAGGTGGCGCTCCGGGACAGTGGTCTGCGAGGAAGGCCCAGATGATGGCCTCTGAGTATGTTTTTCCATTGACATAGATCTACCTTCCACATGTCTTGGATGCTAATGTTCATCGACCAGATACAAGAAGCGCGGTGGCGGCTACAACACAGACAAGTCTGAGCAAGACGAGTCGCAGAAGCATTTGTCTGAGTGGACTGAAGAGGAATGGCAGACCAAGGAGGGTTCGGGCCACGCGAAGAAAGACGATGGCACTGAGAAGCGCTATTTGCCTAAGAAGGCGTGGGAGCAGATGAGTGAGAAGGAGAAGGAGGAGACGGAGGAGAAGAAGTTGGAGGGTAGTAAGGAGGGGAAGCAGCATGTTGGGAATACGAAGAAGGCTAAGGAGAGCAGGAAGAAGGCTCATGAGGAGGATCAACAGGATGATGATGAAGAGGATGATGAGGAGGAGCAGGAGGAGGTTGAGGATGATGAGGAGAGTGACAGTGAGGCAGAGTATCAAGATGACGATGCAGACGAAGAGGAAGCCGAAGGCGACGACAACGACGATGATGCCGAAGACCAAGAAGACGACGAGGAAGCCAAAGCCGACGGCAAGAAGCGTACTCGCGGCCAACAAACCGGCAGCAAGAAAAGCCAGAAAGACAACTCCGGCAAAGCACAGCCAAAGTCAAACAGCAGCAAGAACTCAAGTAACGGCCAGTCCAAAGAAGACGACACCAACAAGTCCAGCAACGGTAACAAGAAAGGCACCGTGGGCTCCAAACATATGCCAGACGAAGATCCCGCACCCAAAGGCTCCGCAGACAGATTGCCCAAGAAGGGCCAGGCGGCACAGTGGAAATCACTACCAGGTTTTGTTAAGGGCAAGGTCGAGAACATTCTGACGGAAGAGCAGGAAGTGAACGGCAAGAACGTCAAAGCGAGCGAGAAGGATCCCAGGATCGTGCTGAAGTCCGATTCAAGTGGAAAGATTTGCGTGCACAAGCCTGAGGCGTGCTATTACGATTGATTGATTGATTGATTGATGGAAGAGGTCGGGTCGGTAATGGCAGTGGTGATTGCGATTGTTCGCTTATGCGATCTGTATGATTAGCCAAGGTAGACAAACTTGATATGCTAGCTCTGATGATGCGTTTGAACATCGCGTGCATGTGCGTGCAGCTTCCATTTTCCCATATGTGTTGAAGAGCTTGTCATCCGGGATAGACCTTGAAGTAAGTAAACATCCATTCAGATGCAGCTGAACGACTTTGTACCCAATGGGGCAATAGGACCACATGCCGGTCATTTTTCCATCCCTGAACAGCCATGCGTCCTAGAGCACAAACGCTGAATGCATCATGTATTCGCAAAGGAGTCGTGACAAACCGTCGGTAGCTGTGCTCGCTGTGATAATTTCGTTTGATGTAAGCCACTGCTGTGCCGCTGTCACACGCGCTCTAAGCGCCGCAGTCCTGGGACTCGATCAGTTTAATTAATTGGATTCGAGCGGCAGAGATTCGAAGGATTTAGGGCATTGTAACGAAGTTGACGTCTGCGTTGCGTGTGTGTGGCCTTAAACGGTAGATGACAGCTAGGGCATGGCCACATAGATCACACCTACAAAACAAGTCAGAGCCTCAGAGGGCATCAACGAGGGCTTGCTAAGGGCAAATCCTTCTTCGGCGCTTCCGTTGTTGTGGGTAACACGACAGCTTTTATCGAACGGCCATACAGCAGCCATCCGTGAAAGAAGCATGCATAGAAACCTTGCGCTGTGCAACATTGTTGGTGTTACTCCGTCTCTCCGACCTCGAACGCAGGTGTGAAGATCACGGCCGACGAACCCCAAAGCGAATTCTCCGCCGTTGTCGCCGAACGCGAGCAGGCAAAGCCCCGAAAGGGCCTTTCTACGCCATATCGTCGGATCGACGGCCGCAGTGCCCCTATAAGCCGCTCTCGCAATCATCCTTGCATGCTGCAAACATGCCATCGCCGTTTGCGCGTTTCCAATAGTTGACAGGTCGGGAGGGCCCTGTAGCTGTGCCACACGGAGCGATCGCCTCAGTTGCGATTTTGCTGGGGAGGGACCTTGCACCTTGCTATGTGACGTACTAGCAGGGCAGTTAACCCAGACGATCGGTTTGACGGTGTTTGTCCTGATTCAGGTATTGGATGGATGTTGGGGTGGTATACAACCGATACCGAAGATTCAAAATTGAACCATCGTCACAAAGCAATCCAAGCTGAAAATTTGAGGCCCCGCGATGAGGAGAAGATGCGGCTGTTGCGGTTCCTTTGGTTCATGATGTGTAATTCTGCCTTTTGCAATAATTTGGCCTAAATGCCGGGTGAAGATCGGAGTCGAGTCCCGAGCCACTGAACTGCCTTTTGCTAGTCCTGAATGGAACGACCACTATGTCTGAGGAGAAAGGAGCTCAAGGAGTTGTTGATCAAGACACCGAAAGAGGCCACACAAAAATGTTGATCTCGACCGGTGCACTTGTTGGGCAGGCGTGCGCAAACGATGGAGAAACAGCTCCTCCTTATCCATGCATCCATGTCCACCAGTCCGTCCGCCAAACACACGCTTACCTGCTTACGTGCATGGATGCATCAGCCCCTTCTCTCCTGGGTCGTATATGTACGTGCACATCAGATCACACTTGCATGTTTGCGTGCGCCGGGAGACCTGCAGTCAGCCGAGATCCCACCAGCTGGGCAACGAGTGTCTTCAGCACTTGAACAGGAGGTACGAAATTGTACAGCTTGCAGTAGGAAGTATATCGGCTCGGCGGTTTCCGCAGGGTCTTACATAAATCTCTCTCCGAAACTCGATCGACGTGGTTGCGTACTGCTTTTGTACGTACATACAATTGTCTAAGCAAGTCATGTATGTAAGAGTATGTAGCAGAAGTGGAACCGTTCCTAGGAGATCTGCCGAACATGCTAAACAAAGGTCCCGAGCGCGAGTGAAAGTCAATGCTCATCGACACGGCCAATGCGTATCTTGTGGTGCCATGATTGGGCACATGTGGAGGTGCAGGGTATAATGGCGTGCAAGCATCTTGCAACGGCTCGTCGACCATGCCTCGCATGCGCGAAGCCATGTGTACCATGTGGCACAGCATTCGGACAAGGCTGCGTCGGAGGAGCGATATCCGTCGACGGTGCTGTCGGCTAGAAAGATCTCTCACGGCGATCTGACGACGCACCTGGCAGCAGTGGCCACGAGGCAAGATTACAGTACAAGGTGTACGGCGAAACACGCTGTTCTCTGTAGCGTTCAGCCAGAGTTTGTCTTTGAGTCTTGTCCTGATGCCGGACCGCTCCTGGCTCCGGCAGCCGGCAGTGTGAAACGACAGTCTTCCAGTAGCCAGGACATGCGTGGAGCTCCGCGTATGGGTCGTTCGTATAGCATGGCTCGTCATGGCAAGCACATCGACGCTTCTATGGCACAACACGCAAAGCTGGAGGCCTGGGAGCGCAGTGCGCCTGAGCCAGCGTGCGCTATGCTACGAGGCTACCACGGCTGCCCACCGCCGCCTCCCCTCGCGCCGGCAGATCGCCCACCGCCCGGCGGGCCAGCAGGCTGCGGTGTCTAGTGTGTGGCATGCGCTGCAGCATGAGCCAGGCCATGGCCTCGTGTGTAGCAGCTCCACTGCATGGGTGCTGCAAGTCAACTCTAGACTCAGCAAAGTGTCCAGGGTCGGTAGTTGGTAAGTTAGTGGGTGCGATGGACGTGCCATGATTGCTGGCAAGCATACAAGACTCGTCGTAGGTGCACACCTGCTCTCGACGCCGTCACGCCTCCCACCCGCCAGATCCATGCCAGGGCTATTCATTTTGCAGTGATTTCGACCTCGCCTCTGCAGGTGACACCGCAGCGCCCACTGCAGCCCTTGCCACGCCTCGCCCACGCCGCATTCCGCGTGACGGGATCGAACATTCTTCTTAGCGTCCTTCCTTCGTGCTCGCAAGGTATAATGGTCTTGCGGGATGCCGCCGCCGCACACTCGCAGCAGCATGCCGGGCCAGCTGGCACAGACAAGGACAGCCGCGCTGCCTTGCCTGCAACTCGCCGCCGCCGAGAGTGCTGTTTGCGTACCACTCCACCAACATCCTCATCATCAAAGTCCAGCAACACGCCGCTCTTGCAGAGCGTCACCAAAAGTCGACGACGGAGCAGCGACAGCGATCCCGTCATGTTCAGCCTTGCCGGCGAGAGGATGATGTCTCAAGAAGAATATAGCGCCCTGCCTCGTTCAATCCAGTATGTTTCCTCTCCTTGCCCTTCTGAAACTCGAGCGGCCTGCACCCGACCGTCACGTGCATTCGAGTGTTTGCTCCATGTCTCATCATCATCAACACGAGTGCACGCACGCATGCACGCATGTGATAAAAGAGCCCGCGATCGGCCATCACATGCACGCCAAACTGAAACCTCATCAATCCTTCCTCTTCAATTATCCTGATGTGGGGATCGGCGGTGTACAGAAGGAAGTTGCAATCTACCAGCACACCGACTGACTAGCGACGCAGGAAGAAATACTTCACCAACTCAGAACGAATGCGGATCACTCAGCCAAGTCCGCCACCGCCACTGCTGACGGCAAATCACACTCGTTCGACTTCGCAGTTGAAGTCGCACACCTGCCGCAGCCGCAAACCCACACCAGAGCCAAGTCACATCTCCACCTTGCCTGACAACTGGAAACCAAATTCAGAGCGCAAAGTAAAGCAATCAATGACCTCAAGTTTCCTTCGCTCTCGCCGCCGTCATTCACGCCCAAACATTGAACAGCAACAGCCGGTTGTCAGTGAAGAGCAAGCTGCTTGGTTCCTGGCACTCCCAGACAAGGTCAAGCGGCAACACTTCAGCAAAGAAGAGCAAACCCTTCTGACCGACCGCTGCGAAAGTGTCCTCGACAAGAGGTCCCCGAAAACATCATACGAGTCTGCTCAAGAATTCTGCATCCGGCGGCTAGATTCACAGGCCGACAAGGAAAGGCAACAACGAAAAATCAAGCATCGTCGACGCTCATCAGCTCCGGTACTAACAAGAGCCCTGGACGATCAGGTGCTGGCAGACATCGCAGCAGCTGACGCACCGGAAGTAGTCGAGGACGGCGAGTGCGACAAAATGGCCATTCTGAACTTATACAGCAGGAGACATTCTGTCGGCACCACCCACGAGGAGACGGCGCAGCCACCAGTCGCCACAAAGGCACAAATACGATCATTCCGCAAGTCATTTGCTCTCAGGCCTTTGCCACTACCAGCACCGGTACTCGCGCCGTTGCCCTCGCCAGGCTTTTTCAAAGCGAAAGACGAGCAGAAACCTGCAAAGGTGCGACGCCGTCCTGCAGAGCTCACCTTCGTCCCACCAGAGCCATCTCCCGAGGCCAAACACTACAAGGATCCCGAGATGCGACGCACGCTTCGTGCTATGTCTTCTCCAGAGTTGTTCGACGAGGCTCTCGAGTATGGATTCCCTCCGCCTCCGAGGCATGGCCTTCGGAAAGCTGGCCGATTACGCTCAAAATTCAGCCCCGACACATCGGACAATGACCGCTCCTCATCCCTGACTTCGAGCTCCACTGCTGAGACGAAGGATCTGCCGTTTGGCGCCAGTCCCTCTACGCCTGATGGCTCAATCAACTTTCTGGATACCACAACAACCAATGCTAGCTTGAAGCCTCCATCTCCTCACCACCTCCATCGCCGAGCTCACACTACTGGCGATGTGCAAACCCATCATCGCACGCCATCTTCTGTCAATCGTGAGATGACTCTGCGCATGACACTGACTCGTCCAATCCTACGCGCTGCAGAGACAGACACCAACGCAGTGCACAAAACCCCTTTGCAAACCTCTCTCATGGACCCTAAGCACGATCCACTGGCTCTCGAGAGCATATCTATCTGCGACGACCCCACTGGCGCTCAGGGAGCATTCGCCATTAATCCGGAGACTTCACAGAACCTAAAAGGCATCAAGAAGGCTCTCAAACACCTGGTCGGAAAGTGATCGTCTGGACTCTGATCACACTTTTTTCTTTTGCGTCTGCATGAGTAGCGAACTGCATGTATTTTAATATAATAGACATTGACCAGGTTTAGCGCGGCGTTGGCATAAGGTTTTTGGGCCCTTCGAAGGTTCGAAGGTTCCGCTGCTTTGGGCGAACGCGAGAAGCTACCAAAGCTACAAAGCCCTTCATAATTTTGGGCAAAGGGGATCGAGAGACTGGATAACTTAGACTTTAACGATAGTATGATACACCCCCACCACACTCATTATGCGTCACATTATCGTGGAGTGTCTCGAGAATGCTACTCCATTCGCTCTGGCCGTGACCAGTCTGCGCAAACTGCCAACCAATAATACACCTCCAATACCAACAACAAGGATGGCGTGCCTCAAGCGCGTGCAAATCGATTAGCATGCCCCTGTCTTCAAACAGAGCCCCATAGACGATCTCTACGCGCTTGCAGCTAAAGCTGTCTCGTTACTGGGCGAGCCGGGGAACAACAGCAGGCCACAGTCTCCTAGCGCAGCCACGGGGATGTCTTAGCGCTCTAGCGCGCCGACCAATGCGAACCAGCAGCCTTTCGCTCGCAGAGGGGGTTTCATCTTCATATCGCTCATCGCCGTCCCATTGCTGTGAGTGGGACTCTCAGAGGAACACGCCGTCGTCACCGTCGCTGCTTTCCATTCCTTCGCTCGTCTTCTCTTCGCGTTGTCGCATGTCTTGATATCGTGGGATATCGTTTGGTGTGAAGGGAGGCACTATTTCGACTCGAAGGCTACAGTCATTCTTTTAAATCACCACTAACACTTGAAGCTCTTCTCTCGCTTGTTCGAGGAGGCATACGTTCATTTCTATTCGATCGGTGTATCCGCGCACGCGGTACAGGACTACCTCACTCTTTCCCGTGAGCGCACGCAGGTCGTGGCTTGGATATACTACCAACACACACACTCTCTATACTCGGTACCGGCAGCGCATTGAGCGAACGGTTCCAACGATCATTATCGAACAACACACATACAACAGTAACAACATAACAACACAACATACAAACCCGCAATTATGCTCGGTTTCCACAAGCGGAATCGATCTCTCATCCCGGTGAAAAGCCTCGACGCGCTGGAGGCTTCGGAGAAGCAGATGCTATTGCTGCAGGAAGAAGAAACGGAGGTGGGAGATGACGACATGGAGTTCGAAGGAGACGAGTCTGGGAACAACACACTGCGCAGCCGTCGCAACCTGGTCATGATTTACCTGCTCTTCCTCGCTGAGGCGATCATGTCTTCTTCGCTGTCGACGCAGATCATGGTGCTTGTTCCGTCGGCGACTGGATGCGTGGACATGGACGTTTCGTTCTTAAGGAGTGTTCTGCAGTGCGCGTACTTCCTCGGCAGTGCTTTCGGTATCGTCTGGGGATTCGTGGCCGACAGGGTGGGACGCAGGAAGGTCGCTATGCTCGGATTGGCGGGTATGAGCACTTGCTGCTTGTGCATGGGCTTTGCGACTAGCCTGCCTGCTTTCACTGGGCTCAGGTTCATGGCTGGCATGGTCAGTTCTGCGGTCACCGTTTCTGGTCTGGCGATGTTGGCAGACTCGACTCACGGTAGCTCCGACAGAGTCAAGACCGTTGCCCGGCTCCCTGTTGTTGCTCTGGGCGGCAGTGTCGGACCATTGGCTGCGCATATCATGCGTTGCATTGGCGAGAACACCAAGGTTGGCGTCTTTGCACGCTTCCCTGGCTTGAGCTCACAGATTGCGTGCGCCAGCTTCGTGCTGTCTATTGGTCTTGCAGAGGCCATGCTTCTCAAGGAGACGCTTCCGCAGCCCGCATCGAAGCCAATCGAGCGTGAAGAGTACCAGGATTGCGAGAAAGCCACATTCCTTGGTCAGAGCCTGCTGAACGACTCTTCCGACTCCCTGAACATCAGCATCATCGAAGCTCTGAACGACAACATTGCCGCGCCTCTGCCGTCGTACCTCAGCATCTCGCAGCTATTGACTGCGCCGTCTGTGCTTCTCTTACTGGCATCATACTCCATCCTCTCGTTGCACTCCTCAACCTTCGAAATCCTCCTTCCTCACCTCGCACACACTGGCTCCCACCAAGGCGGCCTCGGCATCCCATGCGCATGGCTCACCTCAGTCGTCACCATCGTGAAGATTGTGGCCGCCATCCGCATCCTCCATTTCGTCCCTCTCGTCGTCAGCAAAATGGGCCTCTTGCCAGTCTACCGCCGCATCTCAGTCGTCTTCCCAATCCTTTACATCGTTGTCCCTCTCGTCGGACTAGCCGTCAACGCTGCAGGAGGTTCGCCGATGATCGCCGCAGTCTTCAACACCATCGCCATGCTGGCGAAGGCCACCCTTGCAGGAGCCGCACAGGTTCTTGTCCTGCTCCTAGTGCTCAACGCAGCACCTGATGCGTCATCGACTGGCACTGTCATCGGTGTCGTTTCGATTTCCGAGCTGTTTAAAGCTCTGGCTGTAGGAGCCAGTGGCGTCAGCTTCTACCTCTCCAACGACTACTCTATGGTCGTGGTCAACGGCTCACTCTGGGCTGCGCTTGCTTTCATCGCCATCCTCGGCGCT
>Ga0265797_10008166_pt1 | contig 14047 bp, 14 predicted proteins | sample P2T30metagenome_FD_192433 | JGI IMG/M metagenome (GOLD analysis project Ga0265797, IMG submission 192433) | Plant litter microbial communities from East Loma Ridge, Irvine, California - P2 T30 | ecosystem: Environmental > Terrestrial > Plant litter > Unclassified | place: USA: California... | reverse complement strand
ACTTTGTATTGTGTGTTGTTGAATGGATCGACGGGTAGGTATTTTGTCCAGCCGGATTTTTGAATGCACGCGCGGTAATAGTATCGTCTGGGTAATCATGTCAGCTCTCAACATCAAAGTTCCTGTGCAGCTCCCCAACCAAGTCTGAACCTGTTGCCCCTCTATTCCCTTCGCTGAGGCTCTCACTCAGGATTCAGCCCAAAGAAAGTCCAACTTACGAATAAAGAGCCGTTGCCTTGTGCTTGACCATGTTCCAGTAATATCCCATGACTTCTCTAACATGGTCTGTCTCTTCCCACACGTCCTTAAAAGATGCTCTCACAATTGTATTCTGCAAGATACCAATATCCTCCGCCATGGCATCTGCATCCCGTTGCGCACGGTCAAAGTTGACCTTCGGGGAAGGCGCAACTTGGGCCTCAGCAGCAGATCTTGTTTGCGCCTTGTCCTGGCCGAATTGGCTACGCTTGTTCGGGCGTGAGGGAGTGCTGGAGAAAGTACGGCGAGATGATGGATGGGTTATGGCGGGTTGGGCGGAGCGGAGGAGGATTTGGTGGCGTTGAAAGAGGCATTGCCGTTGCAGCGCTGGTATTCGTATACTCCGAAGCGGTAGTTGTGAAGACATCGTGGGCGGGACTTGTGCTCGGGGCGAGCGTCGGGCGTTCGCGATGAGGATGTTCAATATGTCAAAGTCGATGTTCGGGCGGGAAGTCCGCGCTAGTGAGGCACATAGTACGATTGGCCCTGCGCTGGTGCCTTTTGAAACTACGTATTTACTGCAAGCCGCAGATTGGAAGAAGAACAATAATGTGCAATGCAACATGTTCGTTGTAATTACAAGAGATATTCTTCCAGAGAAGAGCTGCGCACGTTTGCTACTGGTCTCAAATGTCTACCACAAACCGTATCCACAGATTTCATGTCGTCGTATATGCTCCCGTGTAACCAACATTATACAAGTACATGCTCAATCAGAGCTGAGTGGTGATACAAGACGCCATATATGCGTCCCAAGGTCCCAACTTTTCATAACGCCGTTTCTATGCATCAAAACCTGTACTCATCTACACCTGTATGCCAAAAACGTCAACTCATCACATGTTACTGCTCTCTCCAAGGAACTTCAGTACACCTTCGTAGGTACCGAACATAATAGCGGCACTGGGTACCACACGGAACATGTGAGGCACCAGACCGCCGTAGAGCGCCGCCATGCCTTCTTCTTTCCAGATCAATCGGAAGCATTGAACGAGGCCTGTGTACTTCTGTCGGCCGTCTTCCATTGGTGCCTGCCTTAGACGTGTTCGGACGACCTCATGTGGATATGTGATGAGCGCAGCGACGAACTTGGCTGATCCGGCAGCCGTCAATTTGCCAGTCCACGCCACAGTCTGGTCCCAAACAGTTGGTGGTTTTCCGCTAGCGATGACACGTTCTTCTCTCCGTGCCAGCGATAGCTTCATCTGCTCGTACAGCATCCATTGCAATGTGCTCTCAGTAACACCCAGGTAACTGGCAGTCAATCCGCGATACAGACCGCGAACACCCTCTTTCCGTACAGTTTGCATGGTGCAGTCGAATGCGTTCTTGTATTGGCGCCCGCGGCCATCCGCGTGTGTGTTCTTGTCAAGTTGCAATCTCGTCTTGACAAGCCAAATGGGGTTGGTGGCGGTTCCAGTCACAATACCGGCGGCAGCCGCACTGCAGAGATGCACCCATGCTGCCTCCTGGCCATTGTTGAAGTGTGTGCTGATCAGCCGCTTGCCGTTTCCATATGCGAAGAAGTTGATTGCGCGTGCGGGGACTACGCCGATAAGATTGGGACCCAACCCTTTGAAAAGTGCCCGCCATCCCTCTGCCTTGGGAACCTGCCATAATATCTCTCCAGTTTCTCGGATGTGGAGGAGCGAGCTGCGACCGAAGGACATGGTTTCGATTGGGGGTAGGCCACGGGCGGAACGCATTGCGGCGAGATGCTGTTGGTAGAAAGTAGATTGCAGACGAGTCTTCAGGACATCCAGCGGGGCTGTCAAAGTCGCCGAGGCCATGCCACCGAGGCTGCTCAAATGTTAGTCCTAGAGTCATGATCGAGAGTCGGAGGTGATATTACCCTCCAGCGACAAAATGCGCCCATGACTTTCCAGACTTGGGATCTTGTTTCGCTACCGGTGCGCCATCTGGCTGTTTGGGGGGAGTGACTTCTCCCAACTCTCGCGACGACGGGGGGAGGGGCTGCAGCGGTTGGGTTGTGTCGTCTCGAATACTTCGAGGCCTGGAGGCTTCTTGCAGTGTCATCGAGGCAGAGAAGGCGCGTGGCGAAGTATGGCAGTGTGGGTTGAGGGAGGCACGCGCAGATGAATAGTTGGAAGTGTCAGAAACGCCGGGTTAATCGTGTATCATTGGAGGGGTTTGTCTCGTCAGTCAGCAGAGGTGGTGGGATGTATTTGCCCATGCAGCTGTCCCCAGATTTTTGGTATGGTCAACCAAAGCGGCTAGCCTCTGGCGAGACTACCGCGGCGTCATTTGCAGTGCGTCGTGCGCTCATCGAAGTCCAACTGCCATTGCGCCCGCAGCTTTCACGGACTGTCCCTTTAGATTCCCCACACCTTTCACGCCATCATGCGACCAACCTCGGCCTGCCTCGCGCCAGGCTTCCTGAAGCGGAGTCTGGACGAATTCAAGCGCCTCTCCAACTTTGGTGAGCTCTGCAGTTGCATGTGCTGGATGCGCCGCCACTAATCTCCGCAGCACTCAAGCTCGAAGGCATTAGGTCACCGTCCAAGCCCTTCCCTCTGATCCACTTCAACCAGCCTGAGGACCTGGAACGATGCAAGCGCATGAGCGACAAAGACATCGGCGGCTATTCCACCGCGAACTTCGACTACCATCCTGTCACCCAAACCGAGCCCTCACACGTCCGCTTCCACGGTACCATATCCACACAACTACCACACAACCAACCACACATTCAAAGAACAGGCTATGCGGGATGGAGAACACTTGACCGAGGCTCAACTATCTTCGGCAAGTCATTGTGGGACGTGACCATGTACAACTTCCTTGCAATTCAGTTCAAGTCAGACGGTCGCAAGTACTTTGTGAACGTGCAGACCGAGTCCATTGTGCCCACGGATATTCACCAGCATTTGCTGCACTCCAAGACACCTGGCGAGTGGGAGACGATTCTGATAAAGTGGAACGAGTTTGTGCGGACGAACCATGGGCAGGTTGTAGAGCCACAGAGGGAGATGTTGACACAAAAGGTAAGGACAGTGGGTATCTCATTGATAGACCGGATACCCGGACCATACGATCTGAGCATCAGCAAGATTTGGGCAACCAACGCAACTAGCGAGGATGAGTTCTTGAACAGCGCTCCAGTGCCGCAACTGCAGTCTAGTCAAAACGATCTCAAGAACATTACGAGGAAAGACTCTGGATTTGGTGAGGGGTCAAGACAGAAGATTACATAGATGTATATATTGAATACGAACTTGCACAGTCTTTTGCACAACCTCCTGGTAATTCTGCGCTATCGACTTCTATGTAGTATGATTGTTTGGCAACAGCATCCTAGACAGAGCTGTAAATGGGACTATATTTGAGGCGCATGACTTCGCGACAGGTACGCGCTGCGCGCCTCGGCTGTTGACACCCTCCCACGACTTCCAACAAACACTCTATCTTAAACCTTGCAGCCTCGACAAATAGACCAGCTATCGCTTTGCTTGAGTGCAGTGCAGATGTCGCGCGAACCAACACAACAACAGTTTTCGTGTCGCCGATAAGTGCGAATACTCACATCTTCTGCGCCCAACGCTTTGTTCTGCTACGAACTTCAAGCCTCACCCACCAAAGATGGCTACCCCGCGCTACCTCACAGCGCAGAAGATCAGCCTTCTTGTTCTGACTCGTCTTTACTGCAGTTCAAGTCTTCCTTATTCCGCTACGATACCCATACTTTCCTTCATCTTGTCAAACAATCTACCCCCAGCACAATCCAGCGCTCGGCCACAGCGCTCTGCCACTTCCAATCAACAAGATACATCTTTCTCAATCGATGCCTTTGAAGATGTGCTGTCGGAACATGCGTCAAACATGCCGGGCAGAACTCTTCTCGATCTCTTTCTCAAGCACATGTGGGAAATGAACTCCTTCGATGCCCTCCACGCGCTGTTCGACAGTATCCTGGATCTGGTTACTCCACCGCCACCCGGCTCACAAGACGAAGAGTCGCTAGATCGGATCTATCTTTCCAAGACATCTCCTCTTGGAGCGTTCGTCCGTAGGGCACATCTGGAGTTTACAAGGCTACAGTTTGATGATTCGATGAAGCTCTGGTCTTCGTTCATCAGGTACAGGGCCCCAACAGCCCAATGGACAAAGAGGTTGGCTGGCCTCGCGTCAGGTGGCGTGGACATGGTGGTGTCTGAGATGGGCCTGCAAGGTGGCGATGATGTGTATGAGATCGCGTACGGACATCTGGAGGAGGATCAAGAGCAGGGTGCGGGTATGAGTCTGAATGATCTGGACCGGATACTGGATTTCCAACTCGACCGACTTCAGAGATTTGGAGACCGCGTTCCTGACGAGATGAAGGGCCAGCTCCGTAGTATGGTCAGCTCGTCGGGCATAGTGCATCGGCAAGCGCATCTCGTGCAGTTCTTCGATGCCTGGAAAGCAGGAGACTACACGTCTGCGTTTGACAACCTACACCGATACTACGACTATGCCATGCAGACGCGAGAGAAAATTCACTACCAGTATGCGCTGCTACACATGGCTATCCTACAAGCCGACTTTGGCTGTTTTGGTGAAGCAATTGCTGCCATCAATGAGACAATCGCCACAGCACGAGAGAATCAGGACATGACTTGCCTGAGCTTCAGTCTTAGCTGGCTGAATCATATGGCAAAGGCCTACCCCAAACAGATGAAGGGTGTTGGTTACATGAGTATGCTGGGAACTGAAAGGGATGCGTTGACATTTCTGAAAACCAAAGCCAAGGAGGCCAGAATGTACAGTCTGCTCAGTGCAACTTTACTAAACGAGGCAAAGTTATCTCTAACAATGGTACGTGGTTCTCCTTCGAATGAATGGATCATCGGAGCTAACATCAATAGGGCGATTCTATACCCCGAGCACTAGAACACATCTACCAGTCCTCACACCTTAACATCAAGGAGAATGTCAACAGTTACGGTAGTCAGATGCTGCTGACGGCGACCCTTTATCAGCGACTCGGCATCCCGCATCTCGCCAACATCCATTGTGATCTTCTTCTCGATTGTTACTCACACTCCTGTCCGATCGAAGAACGTCTCCGTGCTATTGGTCGCCGAGCTTTCGTCATAAGCCAGAGCGGCCGCTATGATGAGGCCATCAAGATGCTCGAAGCTGTCGACCCCTCAGTGTACAAATCACTGAAATTCCATCAATTCCTGGTACTTTGCATTGGTCTTATCAAGCTCAGGAGAGCTATCCGAAGGTAACATCCTCTCTACATAGATTCAAGTCCCAGTTAACAACTCTAACCTTTGAAGCAGGTCCGACTGGTCAACCGCTTCCCATCTGCTTGAGACACTCAAGCCTTCAGCCACACCCTCCATGCCCTCTCTCGACCCGGAACTCTCCTTTCTTCAACACGAAACCTATATCGACTACCTTATTTCCACATCGCAGTTTCCTCTCGCGTACCAATGTATTTCTTCACTTGCTCAATCTCTCAAAGAAGACAACGCAGATGTTCAGCAGCGTATCTCGGTTCTTTTAATGCAAGCAGAGCTGTGGAGAAGAGTGGGTAGACCAGAGAGAGGCTTCAGTGTAGCGCTCAGGGCGGCGAGTGTCAGTTTCAGGACACGACTTGCAAGCTCGCTGTGGGCTGCGGTGGGATGTCTAGGTGCAATATTGAATACGTTGGGAGAGTATCGAGAAGCGAGGAGATTGATCGAGGCTGTGTTGCCGCAGGTATGTTGATTTCTCATTTCCAAACACCGTGCAGTTACTTACACTGACGTCTATGATAGGCATTGGAAGGTGCAGATACTATGCTTACAGGCACCCTCTATTCACATCTAGCAGACTCGTGTATGGGCCTTGGTAATCCCGACGCGTCGCCGCCAACTTCTAATACTGGATCCCAACGCCCCTCGACACCCAAAGCAGGCGAGCAAGCATCAAATCGCACTTGTTCTGGCAATATTGCCAAAGCGGAACTCTACGTCGATCGGGCGACGGAATGCTTCAAGAAAGCGGCATATTTGGACGGGGAGTGCGATCAGTTGATGAAAAAGGCGATTATTGCAAAGTTGAGGGGTGATGAAAAAGTGGCAGAGGAATGGGCTATGAGACATAACCTCGTTTGGGATGAGGGTTATGGATCGCAAGAGATGTGAGATTGACTACCAGTAGAATTTGTGTCACAGTCAACAATGCAGACACAAAGGAAATGTATTGCTGGTCTACTCTCAGCTTGCGCTCGTTGTGCTATATACACATCCAACCCCACACTTGGTCTAGATGCTGGCTCGACTGTTTCTTGATATCAATGTTTGAAAGCGTGCCGAGTAAGCGTTTACTCGTCCTTCTTGTGGTAGTTGACCTTGTCGTTCCAGAAGAGGGTCTATTTGCATGTCAGTACATATATATGTCATCCTGTGCCAAGGACATGTTACCTTGTCACCGTCTCCCCAGAAGTAGTTCTTGGTACGGATGTTCTGGTACGCGTACTCGGGCCTCTCTGCGCGAGGGTTCTCGTGCTCCTCGTGGGCTACGTGCTCCCAGTGAGCATCCCACCTGACCTTGGCGTTGACACTGGCGACGATGATGCAGGGGATGGCAACGCTATCGTAGAATTAGCATGTTTCCTTGCTCCATCAATTTCTCGTTTCAAGGGGTAATTCCAATGGCGTGGTCTTCCCGCGTGTCTCCCTTCGTCCACAATCCTCCGTCTCTCCCACGTTCCCCCCTCCTCTGAGTCCACACCCGCCTCAAGTAATCGTGTACTTACTAGAGCGACAACTTGCGCCAGAACTCGCCAGACTCGGCAGCGTGCTGAGCAATGTGGGCACGCTCGCGGTTGAACTCGTTGTCCTCGGCTCCGGCAAACTGCTTGGGGCTCTCGGAGCTGTAGTTGCGGCGGCCGGCGCGGGCAGGGGCGCGGGCGAGAGCCTGACGAGGCGCGGCACGGGCGAAGGATCGAGCGGCGAACATGGCGACGATTGTCCGGCGTGGTAGAGTGGAGATGGGGTGCAATTGGTGTTGGCGTGAGGTGTGACGGAGGGAGCTCGAATTGACGAAACAGAGGCTTGGCGGATGGGCTGATGCGGAGTTTCCCGATTGCTGTGTTAGCGTGGGCGAGCTCGGTTGCCGGGTAATGTGACGTCGTGTCGGTCGCGCGAAGTCGCGTTCTGTGGCTTGCATGCCCCGATGGGATTCCGTGTGAGTTGAGATTGTGAAGTGATGACGGTCTTCGTTTACATTCGTTGTCGCCCTCCATAGAAATACACGCCACCATGGTTCGCATCACCACCTGGAATGTCAACGGCATTCGCAATCCCTTTGGCTACAAGCCATGGAGTACGAACCGGACATTCAATGCCATGTTCGATATCCTGGAGACGGACATCGTCATCATGCAAGAGCTGAAGATCCAGCGCAAAGATCTGACAGATGACATGGTGCTTGTACCCGGCTGGGACTGTTATTTCAGTCTGCCAAAGCACAAGAAGGGTACTTCCCCATACTACGAGACGCTCGCGCTGCGACCTCCTGCTAACGCGAGTGAGGATACTCGGGCGTTGGTATCTACACGCGCCAGTCCGTATGTGCGCCTGTACGCGCAGAAGAAGGCGTCCTAGGCGCCCTCTGCCCTCCTGGCTCGACGACGTCGTACCGCGACCTCCCAGAATCTGCCAGCATTGGCGGCTACCTCAGCTCATCACAACTCGCCTGCCTCCCTCCCGATCTCGACGCTGATAGTCTCGATTCAGAAGGACGGTGCCTGGTGCTCGAGTTTCCAGCCTTTGTCCTTTTCGGCGTCTATAGTCCAGCGAACAGCAATGGCCTACGAGACGGCTTCCGAATCGGCTTCCTTACAGCGCTAGAGACACGAATACGGAACTTGACGAAGATGGGCAAGAACGTGATACTCACGGGCGATCTCAACGTCTCCAGAGATCTTATCGATACCGCTAGAGCACAGGATAACATGCTGGCAGAGGGAATGACGCATGAGGAATATCTGAGTACGCCGAATCGTCGAATCTTCAATCAGCTGTTGCTAAATGGAGTGGTGCCGGGCCAGCGAGATGAGGGGCGGGAAGAGCCAGTACTATATGATCTATGTCGAGAATTCCACCCCGACCGTGAAGGCATGTTTACCCACTGGGAGCAGAAAATCAATGCTAGACCAGGCAATTTTGGGTCGCGCATCGACTTCATATTGTGCAGTATCGCCATCAAGGACTGGTTCAAGGAGGCGAACATCCAGGAGGGACTCATGGGGTCGGATCATTGCCCGGTGTACGCTGTCACAAAAGACGTGGTGCCAGTGTCACTCGGACCAACAACAGGAGAGGAAGAGGTTAAGGAAGAGGTTCATATCTTGGACTTGATGAATCCAGCAGGCATGTTTAAAGATGGTGTACGACAACGAGAGTACGATACGGTCAATGACGTTCCACCTCTCAGCGGAAAGCTACTAGCTGAGTTTACGAAGAGAAGGAATATCCGAGACATGTTCAGCAAAAAGCCCGCTTTACCGAAATCTACGCCAGCACCGACGCCGACGGCTGTCGACAAGGAAAGTCCACCAAAGACGGATGTTACGTCGTTCACTAGTACGACCGTCGATGAATCGGACAGAGACCTGGAACTAGCGATCGCAGCCTCTATGGCAGACATGTCCTCGTCAGTCAACGGCAACCCCATATCAAGCCAGAGCCCGCTCAAATCGGCTGAAAAGCGACGCGCTTCAGCATCCGCATCACCCAAGAAGCCAATCAAGAGAGGCAAATCCAGTGCCCCAGCCACTACTACCAAAGTTTCTAAGGGCCAGCAGTCGCTGAAGGGCTTCTTCCAACCGCAGAGTAAACCTACAGATGCAGAGCCACCCAAAGACTCATTAGCACCTGCCTCTCCGGCTGCAACTAACGATGCACCTAGCCAATCCAGCACGGAAATGCCTCCTCCCCAATCGCCCATACTCTCTGACTCCTTTGACGCCGACCCGCGCGCCTCCCAAGAAGCGTCAAAGGAAGATTGGACAAAACTCTTCTCTAAGAAACCGGTACCGCGGTGCGAACACGGTGAACCTTGCATCTCGATGACGACAAAGAAACCTGGTATGAATCGTGGAAGGCAATTTTGGATGTGCCCTAGACCAATTGGGCCGACAGGGCACAAGGAGGTGGGTACGCAGTGGCGGTGTGGCACGTTCATATGGTGTAGTGATTGGAAGGGTAGCTGATGTCGAGAATGATACATGGACATAAAGGATAAACACTTGGATTTGAGATATGTTGGCATGTGGGTCACGGGAATTCCTGCCAGGAGAGCGATACGAGAACCCCAAGGGCACTTGCAAGGGCCGGAGGTTGCTGCGAGAAGGACAGGCAGAGCCGGAGACACTTTGAGGCATCGCGTATATGGTATAAAGATGGGTATGAGGGTCACGTAGAGGGCGAATAGAAATAGGCTGGAAGTCAGACGGCAGCTCATTGTGTCGTATCAAGGAATTATACATAATTACAGGAAATAGGAAGAACATGTTCAGCCACGCATACTCCGCTTTGGTCCATATTTTCGTCTCCTCACATATATGCGTTCTACCTGGATACAGTAAAATTAGAAATGCTGCGATGTGAGCTGTATTGTCCGGTCCTGAGTGGTATTAGGTGGGCGTAGGGAAATGGACATATATCACCATAAGGCTTCACCAACACCAATACTACATGAAGATGATCGAGTTAGTAAGATATACTTGCTGAAATTATCATTGAGAGATGTCAGAAGCGTTACCACGCTCTTCGCCATATTGAGGATGATGCGTTACCTGACACAGAAAACATTCTATTTCAATTGTCATCTTGCAAAATGTTTTCGAGCGTTCGCAAATCCTTTTTGATATCTTTCAAATCATCCTGAGAAACGCTTGCCAGGCTTGACACAATGTTGCGCTGACAATTCTCTGGTCAGCGAACGAACCCCTTTCTGAGCACCCAACCTAACACCAAGCTATGTTGTATAATCCATAGGTCTCATAAGACTACCTCAGACTTTCATAGTATCCGTTAGTACCTTATGAGCGGTTCACGCGCGTATCTGCGCACAGAGATGCTGCTCAACATACCTAGGTATGCGTCGCCTCTGGCAAGTAGCGAGACCATTCAAGGACCCGAGACACCAATGCGCGACCACAAACCACTCGGTGTCAAGATTCACAACCACGGAGAGAGAGATATATGTAATCTATCTGCATCTAACAGATTTCTCAGTCTCACGAAGGGTTATTTCGGAATAATCTCAGTGGCAGGGTCAAAAACTCTCCTTGCTTAAACGCCACCGCCATGCAAGCCTATCACATCCTTCCATGCAGCCACAGACGTTACCATCACATATCACATAGACCTCCTTACATTTCAACACATGTTCAAGTGATCAAGTAGATCAAAGCAAGTAAGCGAGTCACACCACATCACATCACGTCACGTCATGATCAAGCAAGGGCAAGCAGGTGAGGGGAAGGTTGTGAATTTTATCTAGTTTCCATTTGTCTCTTTGAGAGTGATATGTTTGCCGGTTACCAGGCACTTGCGCTGCATAACCGACTGCTATCTAAAGTACATCGTTTGACGAAATATACGTCCAAGGGGGTATCTAAAAAGTTTTCATGGGAAAGGAAATCGTGACCATCAACCACATTGAGGTCTTGGGTGGAACAATCATACGCTCCATGCCCGTTTCTCCATCATCAAGACTCATAAGTCTCTTCTCGTAGTATGGTGCAGCCGTGTGCTCAATGCGGGGTAGTATGGGTCGTGAGTCGTGATCGTGAACGGGGTAAGGGGGAAGATACGCTTGATAGTGGATGCTGCTTGGTAGCCTCTTGTTGAGACTCTAGCTGCATCTACCATAAGTGATAATGACGAAAGCCAACTACGAAAACCGGAACGATGATTCGAAGTGGCGCACAATGTGAACTTTTGATGGGTGTAAGCCGCTGGAAGGAGAGCGATCATGGCAAAGCAAGGGCGTTGCCAACAGCGTTACCGATGAAAACGCAAAGTGGCGATGGTCCGCGTCGAGAACATCGAAGCATGAGAGAACGCAAGGGAAGGACATGCAAGAGTGACATGGTGTGGGGTTCTCCGGTCTCTTATAACGAGCATGAATATTCGACCGAGGACGTGTATGCTTTTGATGCCTAGCCTGTGAAGACGAAGCTTGGGTGCTTGAGACATTTCTAGTAGGTGTCCTGGAAGAAGGCAGGCAGAATGGCATTGCCGTCTGCGCCGTCGCGGAAGGCAAAAGCCTCATCATCAAGCAGCGCAAAATTTGCGTTCATGTCGAAATCCATGCCGAACTCCTCGTCAAGGCGACCGTGACGGAAAGACTCTGAGTCGTAGGTGAAGTCCGCAGATGTTGAGTCTTGGGCGAACATATCAAATACGTTTGCCGGCTCGAAGAGCTGAGCAAGGTCGTCAGTGAAGGCGTTGCCAACATCGGCAGCGATGTCCTCGACGGGAAGCGCAGGTTCATAGGTCGAGCTAGGCGATGTCGACGGAATGTTGGGGGTGAGTTGGAAATTGAGAACCTCCGGAACAGTTGCAGCCGCTGATGCACGCTTAGATTTGCGCGACTGACGTTTCTTTTTCTCGCCAGGTTTCCTGGGAGTGTACTTGTAGTCGGGGTGCTGGCGGAGGTGCTCTTCTTTCGCCGACTGTGCAGCAGCCTGCCAGGGCTTTTTGCCTTCTGGGGTCAGGCTGCGCCAAATTTCGGAGCAGCGTGTAGCTATGACATTATCAGTACACTTTGTCAGAGGCAGATAGTAGGTTGTATGCTTACAGATCTCCTGAACAGTGAGATTCGGAAACTGAGCCTTCAGCTGCTTGTGCATCGCATCTCGAAAGATGATCCAGCAGTTCATCGGTCGAGGAGCCTTCTTGAAGGCAGCAGTAAGGGTGGCTATGTCGATCGCAGTACGGTCAGAACCCGGTGTCTGTACAGACAGATCGTTGAATTGCACTTGAGGTGAGTGTCCGGTGTTTTTTGGCATCTTTACAAGAGTGTGTGAGCTATTGGCGCTCTCCATAGGAGTGAGATCGATCGGCAGTCCTGCCTTCTCGGCCAGTGCCTTCTTGAAGAGCTCGACAACCCCGTTTCCGAAGAGGGTGGGGAGGTTATCAGGAAGTATAACCATGTTCTCGCCACGGGTCCAGCCGTCAGTGCAAGTGAGAAGAGCTGTGTCGAAGCGATCTACCACATCGATGACGATCTGGGGCTCTTCGCGAATGGCAGCGAGAGTGCGGTAGATCTCTGCGTTCATGGTGCTAGGAAATTGACGTATGAGCTATTGAGGGAAGATAGAAGGAAGACAATAGAGCAACTGCAGAATAAGAAAGTTAGAATAGTGGAGGTTGGTGGTAATTCGACGAGAAGGTGAGAGCAGAGACTTTGTTTGTGGCGGCGCCAAGGCTGAGAAGGCAGCGAGTCTGCGCCTTTCAAACGGTCAGTGCATTCATAAACGATACCAATTCATCGCTCACCTAATGGGGCAGCTTCAGTCCCCTTCACTTAGCCACCAATACAGGGTGGGGTTGTCTTATTGCCTTTTGATCTCGGTACGGACAAACGCTACAATACAGATGAATGAGCAAGCAACTTTTGCATGTTGAGCATTACAAGGGCTTCTGTCTGAATGGCATGCAATGTTGCGGGTGGATTTGAGGATGTGAAATCGAGAACAGGTCTGGGGAGCGGTCTACTTTTGGTTGCCCATGGGATAATCTGAGACAAAGGAGACAGCCTCAAGCCACGCACGAAATAGTGCTAAGACATATAAGATAAATTCATCTGATTTGATGGAAGATGTGCACTAACCGAGTGATGAACGAACACGGCTGCCCCTTGCATACGCAACCCGAGTCTTGGTACACCGGATGTGTTTCTCATCCTTTAAACTGCGCAAGTACCATGAAAGATAAAAAGCAATATCCGAAAAATATGCTTCATGTCTGGAGAATATTCAGACCTTTTTTTTGGTATTGAGCGCTACCGACCCAGATGGAATCGACCAAATACACACAACCTCTTATTTTCTGTGTCCAGAACAAGACTCGTGGTGGCGATCATGATGACACGCCGTTGGGCCTAGAATCTTGCGTGTTATCTGAGAGACTCCAATCTCTGACTTGGCCTTTCCAATCTGCGATGCGTCCGTCACGAACCTTGACCACGACAACCCTGACCTCTCCTCCTTCGACATAGCACTTGGTGCCTCCGTCACCCTCTCTTAAAGTTTCATCTGCTGCAGCTGTTTGCGAGCCTAACCCACCACCACCCCACAGTCCCTCTCCAACGGGAGAACTTGAGTACGTGTCCTCACTACCCTGACTGAAAGTATTGTTGGCTAGGTGCTGGGCTTTGTACCATGTCTCTTCTTCAGAACCAGAAGGTACAAGCTCAGCAATTCCATTGATGGTGGCACTTATACGACTTAGGGACGCAGTGTTCATGCCAAGGAGGAGCTCGGCTAATGATCCAGAACGTGGCGCAGGACCCGATGGTGAGGGTGAACGACCTGACTGGTTTAACGTTGGAGGCCGATGAGATATCCAATCGTGTACCAGAAGAGAAACAACGGCATTCGCCTCGAGATTTTGTGTCTTGCGAGACGTTTTAGGTGTTGTCATGATAATGATGGGAGTTTGAGAATAAGGGGTATTAGGTAGGTAGGTATAATTCATCAACGAGACATGAGGAATGTTGTCCGAACATGTTGCAAGATGGAGCTGTCCAAGTCTGTTAGAACTGGGCACGTACGTAT
>Ga0265797_10008163_pt1 | contig 14058 bp, 7 predicted proteins | sample P2T30metagenome_FD_192433 | JGI IMG/M metagenome (GOLD analysis project Ga0265797, IMG submission 192433) | Plant litter microbial communities from East Loma Ridge, Irvine, California - P2 T30 | ecosystem: Environmental > Terrestrial > Plant litter > Unclassified | place: USA: California... | reverse complement strand
GGTGGCGGCCTGGCCCGATTGATTTGTACTATGGGCCTCGAGCCACTGTGGAATTGCATATTTCGCTTCGTGTTCAATATTTCTGCACGTCGTCCGCAGTCTTTGGGAGTACACGTACGACTCGTACGTCTCCGGGGAAAGTGTCCGTTTTACACAGCTGTCACTTTGTGGTTGACTCGAGGTCTTGTCAAAGGTGTCGTGGGTGTGAGGTGGTGGTACAGTAGTGCTTCCATTCGGCATCCCGAGAGACGCTAGACCGCATCGAGCCATTCGCGCGAACTTCTTTTGAAGATCGGCAACTACTATTTGATCTTTAGATTTCGACGCCCGCGACAACCAAATTTGTTCGTTACCAGCAAGAAACAACAACCCCAACAATGTCTGACAGTGATTCCGAACAGGCCGGCGTGCCTCTGATCGAGGATGTATCCGACTCCGACGCCCCGGCACAACCGAACGCAGCAAAGCGGAAGCGCGAGCACGAGAACGATGCGCCTACCGAATCCAAGCGGGCCGCAAAGCGCAAAAAGTCCAAGAAGCCCAAGGATGTTCAGGATGATGCTCTGGATGAAGAGAAGGGCGTGAACCATGCGATTGCGCACATGGACAGCAGTCTTATGGCGGATCACATTGCGCAGAGGACGAAGAGGTTCAAGCCGGACTTGAGCTTGGTCGAGGCGGAGGATTTGCATGTGCCTTGTAAGTATTGGAGAGACAACACATATTGCAGGCGAATTGTCAGCTAACTTTGACAACAGCGGGAGCTATCTTGGACACAACCAGCCATTCCGAAACACGGACATCAGATCAATTGCCCAAGTTCTTGGAGCAATTCGCAGGACCCAGGCGGAATAAGAAAGGAAGCAAACTTCTGAACGCCCCAGAAGCAAAGAGCTCACCACACACCATCATCGTTGCCGGCGGAGGCCTTCGGGCAGCAGATCTTACAAGAGCCCTACGAAAGTACCAAACAAAGGATTGCATGGTGGCCAAGCTGTTCGCCAAACACATCAAGCTGAAGGAGCAGATCGAGATTGTGAAGAAAGCGAGGATGGGCATGGGAGTTGGAACGCCGCAGAGGATCATTGATCTCCTCGAGGATGGCGCTTTGAAGAGCGAGTGCCTCGAACGCATTGTTATTGACGCCTCGCACATCGATACAAAGAAGCGAGGCATACTCGATATGAAGGAGACGCAAGTCCCGCTGGTGCAGCTTCTGACGAGGCCGGACTTGAAGGAAAGGTTCGGTACAGGTGAGGGCAAGATCGAGTTGCTTTTTTTCTAAGCAACTTGTTAATGCAACTCCGTTTGATACCCCCCTTATATGTATACCTTAGCTTTGCCGCCGATATCAAAAGTCGAACGAGGTCAAGCACTCACGAATCGATGATTTGTAGCCCTTTTGCACTACCCCAACACACCTCAAGCCTTGCTTCCTGCGTGTCGTGTGCTCTCCGACCGACGAAATGTATCACCACTTTTTGTCCCCCATCGCGCCTTCCGTCTGAGGCAAGATGGCGGGGCACCTCGAAGTGATAGTTACTGTGTCTCACCACTCACTCGATGCATACCTAGAAAGCTCAATTACACCCGCCGCCTTCTTTTCTCCACCCTCCGCCACTCGCTACCTTGTCCGTCATCGCGCCGTGCACTCGTCCGATTCACCACTCCTCGCGACCAGTCGCGGCACTGTGCGGCTGCTCCCATGGCGCGAACGAAGGCGCTTATATACATGTACACCTTCGCGTTGCTTTTCTTCCTCTCATACCCGGCATGCGCCACTGTCGCGCCCGATCTCAGGACCATTGGAGGTAAGTCAATTTCATTTTGCATTTGGTTTGCGTCGGCGGCGCTGACTTAATTTTTCTATAGCGTGTGCACGCGAATGCTATCTTGCTTCTGTCGATGCGTATAAATGCAGCGATGTCGATATCGATGGCTTTTGCAAGTGGGCTGGTGTTCCAGAGGTATGGCGGGCTGACTTCCATGTCACTTACTGACGAATCCGCTGACAGTTCCAAAGGATGTCATAGATTTGTGTGCATTGCAATGCTTGGGTCAAAAGCATCCAGCTGCAGAGGCGAGACCATGCGTCCAAACTGCCACTGGCGATCTTGCAACCGCTTTCTCGGAGTCTGGAGACAGTACTGCAGACGATAGCCTGCGCGACGGCTCATCAGATCTGCACAAACTTGTCGATACATTTGGCTCCGATGACCACCGTCGCCGCGTTGTGTCAAGTCGGACCGCACGCTCAGCGAGGCGTGCTGTTGTGGCCATCGAGATGAGAGTGCGCGCAGCTTTTGATGTCGGCAGCGAAAACAGAGTGCACAGAAGGCCAGACTCCAGAAAGGATTCTTCTTGGAGAGGCCCTGCAATCGTCCCGCAGCAAGAAGCCCAGCCATCCATCACACCCGCAGCGAATAGTCCTTTAGCGCTATCGAGAAGTGCTCCAACAGCGCCCACCTGGATGCCGACCTCATGCGGAACTCCCGGTTCAACTTGCGGTGGAGCTTCGTCTGGCTCCGGCTCTGGTACAGTCACGGAGCGTGGGAAGGGCGCTGCTGGGCAGAGAGGCTTCGCATCATCGCCTCCTCTGCGTCCGATCAAGCGCGAGGCCGAATCTCAGCCTTTAGCGGAAGTTGGCCAACTGTCTGAGCATCCGCCCGGTTGGGTTCCAACCACGTGCGGCTACCCTGGTGCTACTTGTGGTGGAATCGGTGACGCTGGCTCAGGCGGTACAGTGCTCGAGCGCAAATTGGATGCTGATCGAAAAGGCCTTGCGTCGTCACTACCTCCTTCGCATGCGACCAAGCGCGATGCGGAATCTCACCCGGTGGCAGAGGCTCGTCCTTTGGCTGACCACTCTCCTGGCTGGACACCTTCGCCTTGTACAAACCGTGGGATCACCTGCGGAAGAGCAAAGACTGGAACCGGCTCTGGTGGTGACCATGATGGCACTGCGGACGTGAACGCTGGCAGTGGCCCGCCTGCAAGCTACAATGATTAAGCTCACCAATGCAACTGACATTCATGTCGGCGACACCTGAAATAACTCGGCAAAGTGGGCCACTTCATCGAATTTCACCAGCCCTATGTATGAATCTGCAATGAATGGCGTTGCGAGGTATGGAGGGAGTGGAGTGGATCATTTGCTTGTGTACGTACTGCATGGCTTGGTTCTGAGATGGTTTCCTTTCCGCTCGGCGGAGTAGAATGGGAATGGAGTAGCTAAATACATACATACATGTAGTAGCTTTTGCACATGTGTCCGCAATCTCGGGGTTGATGACGGCCGACCAACCTGTTTGTTCTTCCTTTTCTTCAAGGGCCACACCGCGGACCCGCTCAATGCGGAGGCGTCGCGCATGTTGTGATCGCAAGATCGTTTCATGCAGTTTGGTGAAGCAAGGCTGCGATGGCGTACCGCCCCTACCCTGGATGGAGACAGGGCGCGAAGAGCATTGGGGCTGCCTTCTAGCTGATCTTTGCAAGGCATGGCTCACGGAGTTCTTGGCTCCTGGCACACACGATGTGACTGGAATCAGCAGAGATTTCTAGGCGAACACTAGCATGCATCTTGCAAGGCATGCAGAGGAACTGCTAAGCGCAAAGCCGCATTGCGGATGATGGTTGATTCGATTTCAAGCCAGTGTGTTTGATTGGCGGCATTCCAAGCCTTCAACCGATCCAAACTCCGCCACCGCCAGCCCCACGGTACTTGAAGATATCCTCGCCCATCATCTCCTTGGCAATCCTCTGCTTGAACTTCTCGACCTTTTGCATCTCGGCTTCAATGACACCCTCGGACGCCTCGTCGAGAACCTTGCCCTTCACACCGCCACCGCCGCCGAACCAGCCCCGCCACTCCAGCCATCCTGCGCTGCGACTGCCTTCGCGGTCACTCACGCTAGCGCCACGAGACGCGAGCTCCAGCAACATGCTTTCCCAGTTGGCCACACCGGCGCGTAAGCAAGACTTGCATTTTTGCCTCTCGTCTGCGCTCATCAAAGGTTGTCCTTTGCCACCAGCACTGTCCAAGTTCGCTTCGGCAATCTCGGTGGCCTGCTTCGTCCAGCTGAGACCTGCGGACGACGCGGGAGAGGTCGCAAAGAGGATTTCGCCCACGTACATCATCAGCTCGGCTTCTTCGCATGTTGACTGTGCTGATTCGCGAACGAGAGGAGTGTCGCCAGATGGTGGTTGTGGGGGGAAAACGGGTGCACTGAACAGGCTGAAGATCATGGAGACGGCGGCGTCGAGATCTGATCCAGCCTCGGACTGCTTGTGTAGTGGGCGTCTTTTCACCGGGAAAGGTGTGACCGGAGCAGTGTGATGGGCGCGAAGGACGGATAGCAGGATTGGCAGAGAAGACGCGACATCGCCGTTTCGGGCGCGGTGAGTGGCGAGCTTGGTGACGGCAGCAAGAATGTTGGGAGTCGCTGCGGCAGCGTCTGCGCCAACAGCCGTAGTCTTGGAGTGCGTTTCCCTCACGACAAGCGTTTTGGGGTCGAGCACAGCGTCTGGTGCCGGTGTAGCTGACTTGGCAATGTCTACTGCCCATTTGTACATCTCCTCGGCGCTATCGGTCAGGCCTGTGTGCTCTAGCCATGTAGCATATTTCCAGGCAGCTTCCAAGCGTTCTTTTGTTGAAAATCCTTTGCCGGTCAGAATGCGCATGTAGAAAGTTTCCGGTGCATCAAAAGCCCTCTTGGTGTTCTCCTCCAGAGGCGCAGCACCCATGTACGGCGCCGGTGGTCTTGGGTCAGGGTTGGAAGGCCCGATAACGATCTCCTTGGGGTATACGAAGCCACGCGTGGTGTCCAGAACCATGTCATTCAAGTGCTCTGCAGCCTCTGCGCAGCCCATGATAACTTCGACATAGCCAGCCCGCCACTCCCAGCTCTTTTCCGTAACATCCAGGCCTGCTTTTCCAACCTCAGGGATGATGATACCCTCCCCATCTGCCTGTTCCACAACGCCTTTACCATCTTTCGCTCCTTCCAGGCGCTCGAGAGCACCAAGGTAGTTGGCTCCGACGATAGCCCAGTCCACGATTCCAGTGCCACCACGGTCCTCTTTCGCAGCCCTGGCACCTCGTACGCAATTCTTCGTCCAGAACGTCCACTCGGAGGGCGTAGGATTCTTGCGCTCATCGATCTCGATCTGTATACCGAAGTAGGATATGCCGGCAAGGATCACGAACGCCCATCCGATCGCGGTCCAGCGCGTCGCGAGCCAGACTTGCTCCTTGACGTAGCGTTTCGTCTCCGTGCTCAACAGACGCAGCATCTGTTGGTCGAAAGGCGACGGTCGGCGAATGGCATAGGGCTGGCTCAGGTATGGGAGCTGTGGGCGCAGGTTGTGCCGGGTGACTAGGAGGAGCTTGGTGTTTTGTGTGAATGGGCGGGGGCGTGGGAGGAGTCCATTGACACTTGGTGGCCGGCGAGGTCGTAGGACGGGTATCCGAGCTCCTGCTAGATTGCTGGAGAACATCGTTGGTTGTGGCGATGTGTATGGGAGAAGAGAGAGAGCTTCCTTTGGATAACTAGTTAGATGATGTCGTCGAGATGGTCGAGATCCAGCATGCACTCCGCACTCGCGAGTCCTTTTTCGGCCTAGCGCTGGATTCGAGACCACATCAACATATCAAAGCGACACAAATAGGAAACTCGGACGGACCTTCGACGATCTATTTAAGAGCCAATTACAATATTCTCCAGTATGCAGACCCCAGAGCCAGAAAAGAGCAGCACGGACACGTCCCTTCTGGAGCTCGAAGACCATCTGGACGAGCTATGGGAAAGCTATCTCGGATTATTGGACCAGTACACGAAAGCTCAAAATGAGATCAAGACACACTTTAACTCCGGATTTCTCTCTTTAGCAAAAGCTCAGTCTAGTGCTGCTCTCGGCCGACGTTACGGACAAGACTGGTACGACGAACGGATGAAAGCTTCGCGAAAGGCTCGAGTGCTCAGTGCTTCTGTCGATGATGCCGAAGACTCTGTGATCGCGAGCCTTAAGGGTCTGAGTGTTTCCATGACACCAAGCGAGCTCAATAGCAGGAGTACGCAGTCGGACGAGAAGGCATCGGACACCGAAAGCAACGAGGAAGGGTTTAAGCAGCAGCAGCCTTCGCCTCCTGGTACTCCAGAGCCACAGTCGCAGCCCGACCAGGACGATGAAAAGCAGACTGATCAAGCGGAAGAACCCAAGCCGACTAAGCCTCTGCGATGGTATGGAGTTCTGGTTCCGCCCGAGCTGAAGAGAGCCCAATCTGCCTTCTCCGCTGTGCTTGAGGATCACTCGACATCAGAAAATCCTGATGAGGCTGACAGCGTTTGCACCGAAAGTCCAGTCACGCATGCTGTCAACTCAGCTCGTGGTATGCGCGATATCGAGGTTGAAATTCGCAAGACTCGCAAGGCTTTGAGAAAAGCAGAAAAGGTTTCGGGTGGAGTTGCTCACTGAGTCACTCGTATAGCCTCCCTTCAGCACGCTCTTTCACATCGACATTAAAGGCTGCTCCCAGAGTCTCCCTTGACACATGGGTCGAGAGGGGAACTTCCCTTATGGAGGACACCATGATGGCATTTAGTGCAGCTCATTGGGCGGCACATGCCCTTTCTCTGACAACTACTCTCCCCAAATCTACGTTCACAAGCTCCACCTTTGCATATGTCAAGCAGCTTGAGAGCGTTTGCGTCCATTGATTGGATTTTCATGAGATCCGTGGGTTTCAATCTTGTGAGTATAAGCGCTGCGACGTTTGCTGAAGCCTATCCAGTCATATAATAAGGTCCCGTAAATCTGCAAATTCTGTTTCCTTTTCATCTACCCATAGAAGAAGCACTACCAACGAAACACCCACCGACCTCGACAAGACCGAAAGCCAAACAACACTGTCCAGGAAGTGTGTACAACGCGCCAAGAATCCACCTGATCCTTGTTGGGAGACTACGAGCACAATCAGACCGGTATCTGCATCCGCTCGCTTGAACACGGCGAGTCAAGATGCAGCCGCCGGACATTCGCTCGCAGGGAATGCATCTGTTATTCTTCATCCTTATTTGCCTCTCAGGTCTTGCCCATCTATCCACAGCTCTCGAACTCTCACCATGGCAAATGAACTCGGAGCTTTACAGTTCAGTGGACCCGGTGTCCCAAGCCCTAGAACTATCTCTGCACTCCCGTTTGAACTCCGACAACACTTCGGCCATTGTCGTCAATGATCACCCCACTGAACCCGACAACAAGCTTACATGGGAACTTGCTATAGGCAAGGGCGGAAATCTAATCAAACTACAGGACTCAGCTGATCCCTCACAATGTGGCGTGGAACAGTCGGAATTTACCGAGTGGAAGCAACTGTCAGAAAACGGCTGGAGCAAGCAATACCAGGGATCACCGAAAGGCAATACGACTGAAGGCGAGAAAGCCATTCAAAGTTGGAAAGATGCTGCCAGCGCGCTCAAATTCTCAACCGATGATAAGAAGAATACACATTACATCCTCAAACAAACCGAAAATGTCACCATTGCTGGGAAGAAGTACCGACAATCGGGCGGCCTGTACAACAACATCATCAACACGGACGGCGGTATCTTTGCTCTGGAGAACACATCGCCTCGTACAAGAGGCGCTACTCAAAAGCCACCTCTGGACGGTACGCCAGGAAATGAGCTGGTTCCATTGCAGTCTTGGGCCGATGTCAGCTTTATTGAGTTGGTCGACGCTTGCAAGGGTCACGGGAAATGTGTGAAGGGCCTCAAATTGGTCGTCATCTGCCACCCCGAAAACAAGGTCACAAATCGCATTGCCACTCAGGCTCTTGGGGGCCCTGCTCAGTGGACGAAGTGGCCCGGCAAGAACTTTTCGAAGAAATCGCAGCAGTTTGCGGCTCTGATGGCCACGCCAAGTGGTCGAGGTGTGGCTTGGCTGTTGCTCACCCATCGCGAACAGTTGGGTTTCAAGTATGTGGAGAGCATCGACGTGTGGAGCGAGAAGTCAAAAGACTCTGGGCAGACTCTTTATGCATTTTACTTGAAGGATCACGCGGACAGCAAGCAGACGCCAGCACGTGTCATCAGAGACGTCGGTGGATCTGTTCTTACAGGGGATATCGGTACCTTATCCCGGGATCAACTTGTTCGTCGAGACGTTCGCGGCAACGGCAGCTCAATTGTCTACGACGAGAACAGAGCAGCGCACAGTTTCAAGGAGCTGTACCAGTCTGATCATGACTACAATGTCAAACAGGCAGAAGCTGTTGGCGGCTATCTCACTGACTTGGCTCAAGTATCACTCAACCGCTCGTGTGTGCAGCAAAGCAAATGGAAGTTCTCGGACCTGCAGAGCAATGGCTGGACCAGTTTCGCTGGAAAGACAAGCAACTCCAGAGCCCTTGATGGATTGAATCAAGCCTTGTCGGATGCCAAGCTACCCAAAGAGAGTGACGGTCCGAAGCGTATCACTTGGAAGCATGACACGGCGAAGACAATTGATGGCAAGGCGTATCCCGCAACCCATGTGGCATACGATGCTCTCTACAGTAAACAGGCAATCGTCATACTTGATGTGTCAAACCCGGTGGAGTCCAAGTCCGAGGAGAAGGACAAGGACAAGATGTCCCCTCCGCTCAAGACGCTCAGCGATATTCTCTGGCTGCAATGGGAGGACTGGTGCAAGTCACAGAAGGCCAATGTCACAGCTCTCAGATATATCCTCATGGACGGCACGGCCAATCCCTCGACCAAGCGGGCGATCGCAGATGTTCTTGCCGGGAAGAAAGCAGGAGCGTTCCCCGGTAAGGTCTTCGGAGCAGACAGCAAAGAATTTGCTACTTTGCTCGCAAGTCCACAGGGTCAGGGAGTGGCCTGGCTGTTGAGTCAGCACAAAGCTCAGCTTGATACTAAGACTATTAAAAGCTGTCGGATCTGGGACACGCAAGACCGAACAAGCCTTCTAGTCGAGCTGACTGACACCACTTCGCTCAACAAGACGAAGACTCAGCGCAGCATGGTTGGAGAGTCCACGGGAAGGGCACTCGCGAGGCGAGCGGATGATAAAATACCTTGGGACGTGTGGGTCACCAAAGGGAAAGCTCTTCTGCAAATGCTACAATGTGGCTCTGGTCCTTCGAGCAAGTTCGAGTCTCACGATGGACTGGAGGAATGGGGCTGGGAACGCATGGAACACGAACCCGTCAAGGAGCTCGGTAAAACCCTTACTGAAACGATGGATTATCTTGGTGTGGACTCGAAAAATAACAAAGCCTGGTCGATTGCCGAGAGGCACACAACGCTGAAAGTCATCGATGGGAAAAAGTACGCCCCTACCCAGGGTTCTTATCAACTCACTTACAACAGCGAATTCATCAGCGCCGACAACAATTGGGGACCACGATCGGAAGGGCCCAATCAGACCCCAAAAGTAGATGGCGTCGATTTCCCTTTCCCTCTTCTTGAAAAGCTCAGCGATGTATCGTTCTTGGTGTTCCAGCAGCTCATGAAAGAGACAAGACAGCCTATGGATCGATTGAAAGGCTTTCTGCGGTCTGGTGTCGTCAATCCGGAGACCCTGAGCATTACGTCCCAGGCATTGCGTTTGAAAGAGACCGAGGCTCACCCGAAGTGGCCTGGTCGCGACTTTAAGGCGCAATCTGATGGGTTTGCTGCTCTACTGGCCAGTCCTAATGGCTGCGGAGTTGCATGGTTCTTGGGTCAGCACAAGGCGCAACTCGGTCACAAGACCATAACGAGCATCCGTGTGTGGGGTGAACACGATGATGTCTTTCTACTCTTCGTTTTCGAAGATGTCTCAGACTCTGGCGACGATGAGTCGGTTGAGACATCCACAGAAGAGACGCCTCCACAAGAAATCGCTTCGCTTGAAGCCCCCAGCAGCAGCAAGACTGTGTGGGAGACTTTACAGTGCAAGCTGTTCGGCTTGTTCTGTGGCCCAGGAGCTCAAAATGAACAGAGAAGCTTGGACATCGCACCGCGCGGTGACGGTGATCCTCTGTCACTCCCAGTACCGCAGTTTCCCAACAGGAACAAGCCTAAAGTCAAGATTGACTGGAACCTGTGGGTCGACAAAGGCAAGTCTTACCTGGAAATGCTGCGTTGCGGTAGCATCAAAGACAGCAAGTGGAAGTCTTACGATGATCTGGCCAAGAACGGCTGGAAAGTGGTGCAAGAGCGCAATTCGGTGAAAATCTATGATAAAGGCGGAATGCGCAAAGCCATGGACTTCCTCAAGATCTCGTCCAAACCCGAAGATCAATGGTCCGTTGCGCAACAGCATCTCGTCAAGAAGACGGTCAACGGCAAGACTTACTTCCCAACATCTGCCCTGTACGACAACAAGTACAACACGGAACTAATAACTGCAGACAACAACTTCGGTCCGCGATACAAAGGCCCAGAACAACCTGACCCTCCCGTCACTGGTGATCCGAATCCGTTCCCTGAACTCCAGCAGCTGAGCGATGTCATGTATCTCGAGTTCGCACGTCTGATGAAGCAAAGCAAGAAGCCTCTGAACAAATTGAAGGGTGTGTTACGAGCTCATGTCATCAACGCGGAGACTCGAGCCATCGCAGCTAAAGCAGTGGGGCTCTCTGCATCAAAGCTACACGACAAGACACTTGCCTGGCCTGGGCGGGACTTCAGTGCAGGATCGGACGAATTTGCGGCATTGATCGCAAGCCCAAACGGGAGAGCCGTAGTCTGGCTGCTGGCAACACACTCTGATCTTGGTCCCAAAACCATCTCAAGCGTGAAAGTCTATGATGATGAGGGCCTGTGGATTCTCTACGTCTTCAAGGACAGAGAGGATGACGCCAAGAATATTTCGGATGACAAGAGCAAGCCTTCAGGCCGCCGTGACTTGACTGTTGACGCTCACGAGCCCTTGAAGAACAACATCACACATGGACGTCGAGATTCAGCCATCTCCTTAGCGTCCGAGCATCTCCCTGTTGACCATGCGAAAGCCTTGAGTATTCGGGCTCTTGAGCAAGATACATATGACAAGATCGTCGAGAAGGGGAAAATCCTTGTCTCCGCCTTGCTTTCGCCCCAGGATTGCATGGCTCAAAGTGAATGGACAAACGAAGATGCACTTGCGAAATGGGGCTGGTATCGAATGCGGAAACCTAGCGTCGGCCCTGTGTCTTTCTTCCCTGCGACGATAGTTGTCTACGAGTTCGTCGGTGCGTCTATGGAGAAGGAAAAGAATCATCGTTCGTACGACAGCCACGCTGACAAGAAGGAGATTGATGGGGTTACGTATTTTCCCAGTGGAGCCGAGTTTGATGTGCGCTACAACCCTTCGATGATCATCGCAGAGGGCATTTACGGCGCCGAACACATGGGCAAGGACCAAAGGCCGCCTGTGACAGGTGACCCGAACCCCTACCCAAAGCTCAAGTCATGGTCCGACGTTACATTTCTGGAATACCAGAAGTTCATGCACGACACTGGAGAATCGCCAGATGCACTGAAAGCTGTCTGGCACCGCGCAATCATCAATCCCACGACTCGCGAACTCGCAGCGCGCTTCTTCAACAAGGATGATTGGCACGATGTTCCTGACTGGCCGGGGAAGGACTTCACGCCTGGCTCGGAAGAGTTCAATGCTCTCATTGGATCTGATAACGGGAAAGGTGTTGTGTACCTACTTCTCCAGCATCGGAAGCAGCTTGGAAACAAGGCTATCATCAAGGCGCGTGCATGGAAAGACCACACACTTCACATCTTGTACATCTTCGATGATGTCTGCAGCGAAGGCGAAAGTGAAGGCGATACTTCAGAGATGTCAGAACGTTCCTTGGTGCGTAGGATGGATGAGCTTGATTCTCAAAAGGTCAACGATGCAAGAAGTTCAGGTAGGTTTTTGGTCATCGCTCAGGATTCCTCCACCGAGATCTTGGAAAGCTGTCTGAACATCAAACAAAGTATCTTTGTGCAGACCAAGCAACTGCGCGACTCAGGATGGAAGCTTTTGAGCGACCGCACCACCGCTTTCGACGAGGATTCGGACGCCGCAACGTTCAACTCTTGGCTGGACATGAACTTGGATCTCACTGCCAATGCCAACCACGACGTCGAGTATCAGCATCTTGAGAAGACGACGGGTTCCGATGGCACCGCTTACTACGCCACTGGCGCCTACTACAAGGATGTTTTCTCGGAAGGTGGTATCGTAGCGAAAGACAACGCCAGTCCGTGGAAGATGGGTGCAACCAGGGATCCTCCAGTAGATGGAAAGGCCAGGCCATTCCCGCCTCTCAAACAGTGGAGCGATGCGGTATTCCTGGCTTACAAAGATGTATGCAAGGGCGACCCAGTCAAGATGAAAAAACTGAAGGCTTGTCTGAGGCATAACGTCATCAACATCGCTGCCAGGCAGATTCTCCACGAGTATATGGGCAAGCATGGTGAGCTCGAATCCGGCCGGCCCAAACCTTGGCCCGGGACGTTGTACAAGCTAGATGACGATGACGACGGTTTCAATGTAGCCCTCGGTGTTCCGAACGGCAAGGGTGTGGCCTACTTGCTCGCCACACACCGTGAGAGCCTTGGGTGGAAGGAGATCTACCAAATCCGCATCTTCAGCGTTGGCTGGGATTCTTCGTACAATATACTCTACTACATCCGGGACCACAAGGAAGATGCTCAGCGGAGACACGCACTCAGCGAGGTCACCATCCCAAGACGCTTACAGTCCAGAGCCTTGAGCGATGAAGACTACGAAAAAGCCCGGAAAAAGGGCTCCATTCTGCTGTGCCAGCTCTACGCATCTGCGTCGACTGTCAAGGGTAGCCCTTGGACGGATCCAAAGTCACTGGAAGACTATGGATGGGCGGAGTCTGATACAGAGTACAAGTGGGAATACAACGCTCCCGACAACGACATCGGCCCGGCGCTCAAAGACCTCGGAGTTTCTACCGACGCTTTCGACAACATCAAATACGGATACTGGCATACAGGCGAGTCCAAGCACGACGGTCACACATACCCTCCCACCTTCGGATTTTACCAGAACGTCTTCAACGTCAAAAGTGGCGTCGTCATAGCCGACAGCAACTTCGGGCCGGACTACGAGAAGAAGTTTGGAACAACGGCAGAAACTGTACCTCTCAAACAATACTCGGACGTGGTATTCCTTGCCTGGCAGAAGCAGGCTGGGAACAACATCAAGAACCTGAAGTATGTCTTCAGACACAAGATCGTAAACCCAGCAACCACTGCCCTCCTGACAGCCGTTCTCGAAAAGCGCAAAGAGAAGCTGAAGACTTGGCCCGGCACGAAGATCAGCATGATTGAAAAGGACGCTCAAGCGATTCTGGGGACATCCAACGGCCATGGTGTTGCGTATCTACTGGCTCAACACAAGGAACAGCTGGGTGTCAAAGTCATCGACTCGGTCACGATCTTCGAGTCTGATCACCTCATGTCTTTGTGCTTCTGGATCGTGGACGAAGACGACGACGGCGCTTCGTTGCAGCCTTCTACGGATCCCGCAATCAAGGTTCGAGCATTGTATGAGATCTCATCACAGCCGGAGCCTCAGCTGGGTCTCGACCCCTTGCCTCAAAATGCTTACTCAACGTGGACCGGAGTGCTTGCCAGGCGCCTTGGTAACATTACAGAGGCGTGCTGGACTGCGTTCAGGGTTGCATAAGTGTTGGTGCGAGCCATTGGAGGGCTGCTGGCACACAGGGTATTAACGAAGCAGGGAAGCTCAATAATGTGATTAAGGATTGGCATACTTAACAGACATCAATACAGTGAGACCGGCCGACGATGTCTCCACGACCATAATGGTAGCCCTATAGATAGAGGCACAAATTTTTTACACATTCATAACTAAAAGTCCGTCCACATCCCACAAGCCAAGTCCATATACAAACCTCAAAAGGAGAATTGAAAATAGATGTCTGAATCCATACAACGTTCAGGGAAGTATATACATGTTTATATTACACATATGTAAGAGTATATTACAACAGCACTGATGTACATCTTTGTTGTACGGCGTTTTTCAAAT
>Ga0265797_10008162_pt1 | contig 14064 bp, 22 predicted proteins | sample P2T30metagenome_FD_192433 | JGI IMG/M metagenome (GOLD analysis project Ga0265797, IMG submission 192433) | Plant litter microbial communities from East Loma Ridge, Irvine, California - P2 T30 | ecosystem: Environmental > Terrestrial > Plant litter > Unclassified | place: USA: California... | reverse complement strand
GAGTAGCAAAATGGTTATGCAGTGGATTGCAAATCCACCTACGCCGGTTCGATTCCGACCTCGGCCTCCACTATCAAAAACCCCGTAGATCAATGATCTACGGGGTTTTTTATTGTCTGCAAAAAACGTGGTGTTCACATGTTTGCGGAGGGTCAATCAGCGAAGCACGATCCGGTCTGAATGTGGCTGGCACCTTCCACCGTCAGATTCGAGAAAAAGATGCAGCCAATGAGCCGCGCGAACAGCGTCAATGTCTCTGCAAGATCGGGGTTGTCAAACAGAACAGCCCTTGAGTCCAGAGCACATAAGGCCCCCCAGAGTCTCCCGTCCGGCAGGAAAACAGGCGCGCCTGCGTAGCTTTCAATTGAATACTGCTTCACCACAGGACGTGACGACAGTCGTCCATCCTTGCTGATTTGTGGAAGGAAGAGGGCTTGGGGATTTCGTCGAAACTCACTGCAAAGGGTGGTTTCCAGATCCAGCGTATCGCCGACATTTATTCCCAGCTCAATCGGATCGTACGCTGAACATACAATCCATTCCGTTTCCGTGAATTTTGCGATTCCGGCAAAGCGTGTACCGGTCAGACGGGTGACGAGCTGCAGGATATTGGTGGTCGCTTCGATCTCGGCGATCGCCGAGCGCTCCTCTTGGCTTAAAGACGCTTTTAGAACGGTGTCACTCATTTGCATGGAATCAAATCTCCTGATTGCTTGTACATCCCTGAGCTCTGCTCTGGTGACGTTCTGTGAGGCGTGATCGTGGTGAAGGGGGCGTGCTAATTACCTTTCATCGCTTTCGAGGCCATCCTTTAGCGTAGACATCCCGTCCAGTCTTGGGTTGCCTGCTCATAATCTCAATCGATGAAACATCTGTCACCCGTGCAGCTAACGTGATCGTGAGCATCTGAATCTTTTGAGTCTATCGGCCCAATTTCCAGTCGGGTTGCTGCGATTTGCCAGTAACCTCGGCGTCGACTTCAAACAAGCTCCGTAGCTCCCTGATTTCTTGAGCTTTTTGATTTTTCGCGGTCAGCGATATTTAGTTCTCAAATCGCGCACTCCAAACTTGCTTCACCGGGACGTGATGTATATATTCCCCGCTCGGCTTTTCAAGCGGCCATCCTGTCAGGATCGCAACCGCGAGGCTGAGCAAGCAACACCGCGCTACCGCCCGAATGGCGAAACTGGTAGACGCATGGGACTTAAAATCCCCCGCTCGTAAGGGCGTGCCGGTTCGATTCCGGCTTCGGGCACCAACTTAAATCAAGGGTTTGCGGGCGAAAGCTCATGCAAACCCTTGTTTGTTTCTGGTCCGCTATTTTGGAGTTGGTCCGCAATTCACTTGGTAGGCATGACCTTTTTGCCTTTTCGATTGCGGATGTACTGCTCGGTCATAACCACCGTCGTATGCCCAAGCTGATCTCTGGCTTGCAAGATATCGCCACTGGATTCAGCCTTATCGGTACCCGCCTTGGCGCGCAAGTCACGCATCTGGAACTCAGCTTTCTGCACGCCGGCCGCCTCCCTGGCCAAGTCAAACCTCCTGCGCAACATCGCCACCGTCATCGGTGTGCCGTCCTCTGTAACGATCAGCCGCGTCGAGCGGACCTTGTGTTCTGACTTGCGGGACATGATTCGATCAATCAAAACCTTCAGCTCCCCCGTTATCTCGATCCGCCGCTTCGCCTTTGTCTTGCCCTGCAACACCCAAATTTGCCCGTCGCGTACGTCGCGCTGGTCCATCAGTCGGGTATCGGTCACCCGTTGCCCGGTCAGATAGGCGAGGTCCATCGCGTCTTGCAGGCCCACATCTGCCTTGTCGTGCACGCGTTTGAACAGCGCATCCTCGACATACGTATCCCGCCCGGTTTCCTTGTTTCCCTTGATGCCGGCGCATGGGTTGGCTAGGGAGGTGTAGCCTTTATCCCTGGCGTAATTCCAGATGGCGCTGAGCAGTGCCTTCTCGCGGTTCGCGCGCACCGGTGCGGCCTTGCGCCATGTCAGGTACTGGCGGACGTGCAGCGGTTCAATAGTTTCCAGCGGCGCGGGTGGGTCGTCGAAGAAAGCGATCAGATTCTTCAGCTCGCGCTTGTTGTCAGCCTGGGTGGCTGTGCCTTTGGTGGGGACGACGTCGACCATGTATTTTTCGGCGACGTAGCGGAACGTGATGACCTTGGCGACCAGATCGGTTGCGGTGCGATCACGCTCAAGCTTCGCGTACTCCATGATCGCCAAGCCGTAGTCGCTGCCCAGCGGAATTTCCTTGCGGTCTTTGCCGCCCGTGTCGTAGTAGTAAAACACCCGGCCGCTAGCTTTCTTGCGTTCCCGCAATCTGGCGATCGAGCCGGGTTTGCTAGGTCGTCTTCCCATGTCAGCTGGCCTTACGTGATTTCCATACGGGCTTTTCGGATTCAAACGCGCCGACGGCGGTGACCGCCATCGCGGTGACACTCGGCCAGCCGTTCACTTTAATCGTATGGCGAACGCCGTTCTTTTTCAGGTTGAGAATCTGACCTGCCTTGGTTCGCGCGCCGGTGAGCTCGCAAACCTCCTCGTGTGATAGAAACTGGATGGTCATGTGATGCTCCATGCCGCGCGTGGCGGCAGAAGGTAGTGATGGGTTATGCGCCGGCCTTGGCCAGAACTGCGTCGGCAACCTTCATGGCAGCCTGCGCATCGTCGACATATGCGGGGTCGAACCCGCCGCACAGGTGGATGGTTGCTTGGCAGGCGCGCAGGTTTTCGCGGGTGAGTTTCAGCGCGGCAACCAGCTCTTCGTGCAGTCCGCGTTCTTCGCGACCGATATCCCAGAAGCGCTGACCCCAATGTCCGGCCGGTGGCGGGTTGCTGTTCTGCGCGCCGATGGCCAGCGCTCCGACCACAGCATCCAGCAGGTCACGCTTGTAGGCGTTGTCGCCGTCGATGCTCAGCCCGTTTCGGCGCAGCGCGTCCAGGGCATTGTTCAGGTTCGACTCGGGCGACGGCAGCACGAGGTCAAAGTCTTTCTTGCCGGGGCGGCAGGCCACCACCAGCAGCTCGCAATCAAGCGGCAGGTGCTGAGCCATATCCGAGATGGCTTCGATAGCAGCCTCGCGGAATGCATTCTTTTCTTCGGACATTGGGATACCTCGCCCGCCGTACACCGGCAGGCTGTTGAGTTGGGGGAGGGGTTATTGCTGGATCAGTTCGGCGGGGACTGTCACCGCGGCGCCGCGCTTGGCGAATACCACTGCGCGGAACACTGCGATCGTTCGGGTTTCGCCGGGCTGGCGGTTGAACGGGTCGTTGGTGGCGTCGGCCAGCCATGGGTGCCGGTGGCCAACATCGACCCAGACGCCGTACTTCGTGATCAGTTGCTCGGCGTCGGGCAGGGCGAAAAGATCCAGCTGGCCGGCGGCGGGCTGCCGATCACCCTCGATCGCGTTGATTGCCCAGTCCAGCGCCGGGCCGGTCAGTTCCTCGGTGCGGACGCTGACCATGCGGTTCATGGCCGGTTGCCGATTTCTGCAGCTGCACGCACGATCGCGCGGCGAGTTCCATAATCATCCATCGCTTCGACGATCATCACGCCGTGCGTAGAGTGTTCAGCCATAACCGAGTCGCACTCTTCCATGAAAACGATGCAGATCCCGAGCTTGGTAGCCAGCCGAAGCGCTTGGCCGTCATCACTGAGCGGATCCCATTGCTCTCGGCCAGAATCTGGATCGTCGTAGTAGAAGGCATCACTTCCGAGCCTGTACTCGAGTTCGAAGCCTGTTGCTTTGGCTGACAGCCGCAACAGTTCATAGTCATTCATCACCGCGGCCCCTTGTAGCAGTACGCGTAGGAGAACCAGGCGAGGGCGATCATGGCGTCACCCGTTTGAACTCGACGACCCAGACCCACGGGTTGGCGTCCCAGTCTCCGCCGGTCGATTTCCAGAGATTGCGAAAAGCGGAAATTGCATCAGTACCAGACACGCCGAACTGTTGATGAGAATCTGGCGGATAGGTCTTCGGCGCGTGTGTGTAGAACGTCTTGCCGTTTATCTCGCCCTCCCACGACAACCCCTCATCAATTGCCTGATCCTCGCTGATGTCCTGCAACCGCTCGACGCGCACGTCGGTGATCTCCAACAGGATGCGGCTGGCCCACCGAGGCATGTGGATTGACGGGCGCCAACGAATCAGTTCCTCTTCACCCTCGAAGTCCGGGACACCGTCGGCCCGGTAGTGAATTTCGCAATCTGCTCGTTCTTCCTTCGGGACCGCTGTTTCGCGGAAATCGTTGATAAAGCAAGTCTCGCGCACGTACAGCCGGTCGCCGATCTGGCCGAACGGACAGCGGTTGAGGTGTTTCCCGGTTTCCCACCACGCGCCCATCGGGCTGCCTTCAGCCGATGTGGTGTGAGCATTGGCGCTTGGTTGTGGCTTGCACGCTCGCCGCGTGACCGTCTTCCGTCCATCCAGAATGGCGCGCACCATCGGCGCCGAGAACAGAATCGGCCGTTCCTTTATTTGAGACATGGGTCGTCCTTGCCGCTATAGCGGCTGACTTTGAAGGGGGAGGGAGATACTGCGGGGTGCTGGTGAGTACGATGCGGTCGATGCGCTTGAACTCGGCAAGCATCAGGGCGCCAGCTTTTATTAGTTAACGAGCTGGAGTCGACAGCTTCTAGAGAGCTTCATCGTTTGAATTGGATGGTGGATAATGCCAGAAACCACTTTTTGGAGTTTTGTATGGCAGGGAATAATGAATGGTCAATTTTCTTGGAGAATCTTGGCAAGGTAGCCGCTTGTTCTGTTGTTCTGGTTGGCGTCTCTTTTTGTGCTGGATACTTTTCCCTAAAGGGCTATCTGAACTCATTAGGGGCTAGTTGGTTTTTAGGGTTTTACGGTGCCACCGAGTTTGTAGTTGGTGGTATTTGGTATGCTGCTTTTTTGTTTTTTGGTATGGTTTTAGTGCTGCTTATCGCCAATCTGAGTTGGTTGTCTCAGTTGTCTTTAAGGATTGCTAGTTTTATTTTAGGAACGTTAGTGGTGGTAATTGGGCTTGTACTTATTATGGGTTTCGGTCGGCAGGAAGCCATGTCGTATCTTGGCACTACGTGGGCTTTTGCCTTGATTACATTGGTTTGTGCGCTAAATATATCTGTTGCCGTTCATGACCAAAGTGGTGGCACTCCGTATTACAGACTTCTTGGACTGCTGTCTGGTAGTAGCTATCTTATGTGCATTGTAGTGGTTATTCCGTTGATTAATGGAGATTCGTCTGCTCAGCTCTTGCGCAACAAAGATTCTAAGGTCACGAGCTACGTTTATAAGGTAGAGGGCGAAAAAAAATTTATTCTGGTTTCAGCTGGCGGTGGAAAGATGCTTGTAGTTGACAATGACATGACAACATTTAGCGTCGTTGACCCGTCTACTATCTGGGGGGTCAGATAAAGAGTGTAATATCTGCGGAATTGTAGATCGCTTTCGTTGCAGTCCATCAAGGTGGCGATGTCGAGGCGCATGAAGTCGCTCCAGTTGCCGCCGTCGGAGTTGATCTCGGCGGGGTTTGTAACGGGGTGGCCGTCGGCTCGAAGCTAGCGGTCATGGAGAGGAGCAGCAGGAAGTTCAGGTCCAGAATGTTGCTCATGGGACCGCTGAGGTAGATGCGCTTCATGCTCCTCCTGCTGCGGTTGTTCTTGGCGCAACGCGCCCTGTACCGCTTCCACCACCCGGCGCAGATAGTTGAATTCGTGATTCTCCTCGACCGCCTTGTCGCCAACCGGGTAGTGCCACTCATCACCAAACAGTTCAGTCAGCAGCCTGTCGTGATGCCAACACTCGTTTGGCGACTCGACGGTTCGTAGCACGTCGATGTCGTGCCAGAGCTCACGCGCCTCATCCTTGCTCAGCTCATGCAGCTCCCTGTCATGTCGTCCGGTCTGTTGCCGGCGCCGCTGGACGATGCACTTTTTCGCAAAGACGTGAAGAGCGCTCCCGCTGAACCGCGTGCTGCTGATACCGCGATCGAGGCAGTTCAGGACGTAGTCCCAGTCACAGTCGGCCACGAACTCGGCAACCGTGCGCGGACCCATGCCACCCCAGTAGGCGCTCCAGCTGTTGTCCCAGCAGTTGATCGTGATCTTGCCCTGGGCGGTCTGATAGCTCGGGTCGGATTCAGTGCGGCAGTCGCGGCGGCCGAAGTCCTCAAGGAACACGGTAATAGCGTCGAGACGCGGCGCGCCGGTGATCACCAGCTTGGTCACAGTCGAGCGCTCAACCTTCAGCGGCTCGGCCGGTTTGTTTTCTGTGGGCATGGGGCGTCCTATGCCGGGGCATGCCCAGGCGGTGGAGGGTGGGTTATGCGGCTTCGGCTTGTCGTTCGGCGGCGCGCCACGGATCGTTGGCCCGTGCCAGTGCGGCCATCGGTGGTGGGCTGACGCTGTTGCCGCACATGTGAACCTGCTGCGTCTTGGTGAACGGCTTGCCATCGGCGCCGTGGCTGATGATGTAGTCGGCGGGAAAGCCCTGAGCCTTGTACAGCTCGGCCGGTTGCAGCATCCGCAGGCAGATGTCGACGATCACGTAAGGCGTTCCCTTGATGGTGACGGTTACCAGGCCCAGCCGATCCTTGGTGGTAATCGTTGGCGCTGGCGCATCGGCGGCGCTCATGTTCTCGGTTCCGTAGTAGCTGATCAGGAATGCAGCGACCCTTAGCGCGCCGGCCTCAGCCTCTGGCGAGAGTTGCAACTCGACCAACGAGCTCTTGCCGCCACCGCCGGCCGTGATGGTTGGTGCTGGCTCATCCACACCCTGGCCAACGCTGGCGCCGAACTGACGTTCCATGAAGGCAGTGACCAGCCCGTGGTGAGTGCCGCCGGCGCTGATGGTGTGCAGCGGATCGGCGGTGTCCCGTGCGTCGCAGTTGCCGCGCAGGTGCACCAGGTTTGCCGTCACCAGCTGCTGCTGGCTTCCGGTATTGGTCACCGTGGTCATTGGATCGTCGACGCTCTTGGCGTCGGTGGTGTTGAACCCGCCGTTCATCTGGGCCATGAACACGGTTGAGATACCCATGGCGTGAGCGGCACCGGCCGGGCGCTTGTAGTCGCCGCCGCTGGTGATCGTCGGCAGCGGCTCATCAAGCGCCTTGCCTTCGTCCGCAAACCGGAACTTGACCAGGTGAGCGGCGGCGACTGAATGCCCGCCGCTCGCAGTAACTGTGCCCAGCGGGTCACCAGCAAACTTGCTGCCGTCGCCCCAGCGCTGAACGCCGCCCGGTTTCCCTTCGCCATGCGCAGCCGTGACCATCACCGGACTTATCAGCGTCAGCTCGCCGCGATTCGCGCAGGTGACCGTCGGCAGCGGGGCGTGTGGATCGTTGATGCGATCACTGCCCTGATGGGTTGCTGGCGCAATGATCGGGCTCGCCACCGCGAACGATCCGCCGCGCGGCCAGGATGTCACCGTGCGCAGTGGCTCATGGGCAGACTGAACACTTTCGCCCGACCAGTTCGCGATCGGCACGATGAATGGGTCAGCGGCATCGATGACGAACTTCTTCATGCCCTTGGCGATCCGGCGTAGGGTGGCGGGTGCCAGCGGCTTTGCCCGGTCGAAAATGCTTTTGCTCGGAATGGTCCAGTCAATGCATTCGGCGGCGGTGCGCCACTTCTGCTGGCCCTTGGCCGGGTTCTTCGCGTGGGTTGGCTCTGGCCACACGATCGGCTGGCCGTCGCAACGGGCGATCATGAACAGTCGCTCGCGGCTGGTCGGCGCGCCGAAGTCGCAGGCCTTGATGACCCGCCATTCAACGGCGTAGCCCAGGCGTTGCAGCTCGGCGACGAACACTGACCACGTTTGCCCGCGACGTTTCGGATCAGGTACCAGGAACTGCTGGTGAACCGGCACGACTTCGCCAGGCTCCGCAATGGCACCGCCCAGCTTCATCACACGGCCGGTCGACTTGCAGCGCTTGGCGATCAGCGGCCCCCACTGGAGGATCTGTTTCACGTTCTCCAAGCTGATGACGCGAGGCTTCTTCTTGCCGGCCCACTTCAGGCCGATCCACGACAGGTTCCGAATCTCGCGCTTGCGCGGTTGGCCGCCGGCGGCTTGGCTATGGTGGGTGCAGTCCGGCGACATATGGAACCAGCCAACGGCCTTGCCGCCGCATTCGGTGTCGGGATCACCGTCGAACACATCGGTCGTATAATGCACCGCGCCCGGGTGGTTGACGGTGTGCATGCTGATCGCCTGCGGGCTGTGGTTCTTGGCGACATTCACCGCGCGGCCCAGGCCCATCTCCAGCCCGGTACCGGCACCGCCGCCACCGCAGAAGAAGTCGACAACGATCTCATCGTCCTGAGTGCTGAAGCCGAGTCCGTATTGAATTTTGAAATCGAAGGGGTGTTTCTTCTGTTGTGCGGACATAGGGGATCCTCGCCGGCTGGCGTGATTCGTAGAAGTGGGGTATTTGTGTTCGACTTTGATTTGGCAGCAGGACGCTTATGAATATTGCTCAGAAATTACTGATTGAACGATCGCTGCGGCGGTTGGGTTTCTGCTTGATATCAATCTTCGTTGCTTTGATGACATGGTGCTTGATCAGGCTAGCGATTAACGAACGGTTCACGCTCGAACGGTTTATGGATGGAATATTTAGCATTGAAGACGCCGCACTGGTTGTCTGGCCGCCCCTCTTGTTCGGCATCATATCCATCTGGCTCTCAGCCTTCATGAAGGCCGGCCGCACTGATTGCTCGAACAGCCCTCCGTGACCGGTGGTGGCAATTTGGTTGTGGTTGATGTTTGATAGGCGGCTTCACACTATTTGCCCGAGGCAATAATGAATAATGAAGTGTCAATGACTCTTGCCGCTACATTGGCTGTTGCATTGATTGCGGGTGTGGTGTCGCTTGTGGTTTCGATTCTTGCCAAGGATCAGAAGACATCGGAATTTCGGCAAGCTTGGATCGACGGTCTCCGAAATGATGTATCTCAACTGATCGCCCATCTCGCAGTGGTAAAGACACTATCGGCAATAGTCAGGCAGCAGTCTCAGCCAGAAATCCAGAAGTTCATCCTTTCAAAAGAAAAGGATTTTTTGGAAACCGCCATGCTGTCCTCAAGAATTCGGCTTCGCCTCAACCCAAACGAACACAAAGCACTGCTGGCGCTCGTCAAAGATTCTGACGGGATAGGTCGATCTGATAGTTTGATGGAAGCTCATATGGAAAATCTCGCTATCGAGACTCAAGAGATTTTGAAGACCGAATGGGAGCAGGTGAAGCGTGGCGAGCCTTCGTTCGTGTTGCTGAAATTGATTTCTCGTTGCGCCGTTATAATCATGGGTATTGCCGTCGCTGCTGCTACGGTGGCTTTGGCGTTAGAGCACTGGAACATTCCGACCACATGGCGGTGAAATAATCTCATCGCCGGGATCCGCCGAAATATCAGCCATGCTCCTTTCGTAAAATGCCAGCGACACCTTTTCAGTAACAACAAAAGGTGTCGTGACACACTTGAGCATCTCGGCCTGGGTTTCGAAGTCGGCGGTGATCAGGTTCATCAGCAGCAGCTGGTAAATCTCCTGCTGGTTGTTGATGCCGTGCGCTGCCATGACTCGCTTGAGGTCAGGCTTGAACACGCCGGCGACTTCAACCGTAAACTTCTCGACGCCCAATGCAGCGTCCTTTGCTGCTGCCTTCTCGCGCTTCCTGCGCTGCTTGATGGCTTCCGCCGTCGGCTCCTGCTGTTCTTCGGCCATGGCCTACCTCTTCAATTCCGCTGGCCGGCAAGTCCAGCCAGGTCTGTCGGCGGCGCGCGGCCGCCCGGTTGATGTTTCGTCTCACGCTGCTACCTTCACCTGATGCCAGGCGCCGGCGGCGTAGAACAGCTTCGCGGCTTGGGCTTCATCCATCGATATCTCGTCGGGAATGGCAATCCAGCCTGACGCAACCAGATGGTTCGGATTCGCGCTGTTGCGCAGCTCCAGGTAGTAATGCTCGATCGCATCGGTCAGGCGCTCGACCTTGTAGATGCCCTCGGGCGAGATCTCCACCGACTTGATGTACTCGGCACCGCGCTCGTCTCGACACATGGCGGCGATGTAGATCGTCCAGCGGTAGGAGAAATCGAATATTGCGTTGGCGATCGCCAGACTGCGGATTTGCTTGCAGCTCTTCCAGTTCGCCATGATCTGGCTGCCGCTGGGGTCGATGTTAACCACCGCGACGTGGTTGGTACGCAGCAGCGCCCGGCAACTGCGTTCGGCCCGGGCGAAACCGTTGTTGGGTTTGCGTTTCGACTTCATAGCGAGTCCGCCATTTTGCGCAGCGCCTTGCGTTCGGCCGCTGATATCGGCTTCGGGCGCCGCTTGAGGACCGTTTCAGGGTCTACCCAGTCGCGCCGCGCCGGCCTTGGCTCCATGCGCACCGGCGGCAACTCTTTGAAGTTGATGCCGGGCCGCGTCCAGAAGTCAGCCATCGCAGCCGCGATTCGATCCGACTCAGTCTGCTTTTCACGAACTGCGTTTAGGTTGAGGCTGATCATGCTCAGGCTCCTAATCGATGGGCTTGTGCCCGCGCTTTGTCCGCTACTTCGTCAACCATCCGGCCAAGCTCCAGATTGAACTGGACCAGCTCTTGATGAAGCATCGCGATGTACTCGTCATCGCGCTTGATGGTCTCGATGTACAGGCGGCAGTCTTCATCTTGTCGCGGATCGAACGACAGGAAATCCCACCATTCCCGGCCCGTGACGAACATGCAGCCCTGAACCTGCGGCATGTGTTCGTCGGGCATTCCTTCGAGCCAGGTACGGACGTGGACGGCTTCATTGAATGGACACTTCGACTCAATGCCGCCGTCCTCGCCAATCAAGCCGTCCGGCGAGCAGCCCAACCAGTCGTATTTTGGATGAACCAAGAAGCCCGACTTGATGACGGTATTGCCGGTCAGAATTTCGTAAAAGTCGTGACTCGACTGCTCGACCTCCGTACCCCACGCCATCGACTTGCTGCTGACCGAATGTTTCGATCTGTTCGCCAGACGTTCAAAAGCCAGTTCGCGCATGTAAGTGGTGCGGGCCGCGAGCGGCTTGCGCTTCCCGTGCTTGTCGCGATCACCCCAAGCAATCACATCCTTGAACCTGCTTGCCGTTAGGCGCCCGCTGCGGTCCTGATGCCACTGCTCGGTGCGTTGAAGGTCTACTGAGGCGTTCATTGCTCGCCGCCTTGCACATCGTCATTCGCATTGCCGTTTGAGCTTTCGTTGAGGGTTGTGAACTCTGCCTCAATTGTCTGTGCAATCGATTTCAGCTCCCCGTGACGTGTCACGCCAATAGCGCCGCGCTGCTGCGGCTTCAACGCCTTCCAGGCCTTTTCGTAGCCATCAATTCCTTGTTCTTGAGCGATCTTTTTGAGCTGCTCGAACAGGTCCGCAGTTGCGTCGGTGGCGTCGCCCTGAGGAACCGACGCAGCTCCCACATCTGCTGGCTTTTCGTTGGTAGATCGTGGGGTAACATCCGTTTCTGGAAGCGAGTAGCCGTCGTCCAGCTCGTCACGGGTGTACACGCCCAGAATCACGTCGGGGCAATACAGGCGCGCCCATTTTTTCAAGGCCAGGTATGCAATCTGCTGCTTCGGATCGTCCGCCCAGAGCGTGGAGTTTCGGGTTCTAGCCTGAGTCATCAATGTGGTCAGTTCGCGGGGAGCGTCTTCGCCAACGAACGTAGCCCAGACGCGGACGCCGAGGCCTTTCTCGTCGTTTATGTTCCAGTTTGGGACGCGGTATTTCTTCGGCTGCCCGTGATCATCAGTTTGCTTTTTGCTTTCGATTTCACGGAAGTTGCCAATGATCTTGTCCCAGTCGCCGAACCACTCGTAATGGATTCGATCAAGGGTCGGCGCTCGCGTGGTAATCACCGCGTTGACGAGCTGTGCTTCATAGCTGAGCTGGCCGCCGTTGACGATGAATGTCTTCTGCGCCACCTGGAAGGGGTTCATGCCCCATTGCATGGACTGCATGATGACTGCCATGCAGTCGGCAGTGTTGCCGTGGAAATGCTTCGGCAGGGTGGTTTTGCCGCCTGCCATGATGCCCGCGAGTTCAGTCATCGACTGCATGCTGTCGCGATTGAGGATGAGGCCCGTCGGGCTTGTGTCCATTGGTACGGTAGCAATCTGGGTTTGAGCGTTCATTCCTAACTCCATAGCCGACGACTTTGGCCGGCCTCCGGGGTGATTTCAGGGTTTGTTAGAACGACAGGGCGCGCAGCCAGGCCGATGCCTCGTCATTGGTGACGCAGAAGGCCATGGCCACGACCTCGACCACTTCGGCGGCGCTCGGCATGTTCGAGTCGGCGACTTCGTCAGCCGCTGGAGCCGAATCAACTTCGGCTGCACCTGCTGGCAATGTGTTGGTAACGGCGGGCGTCGTGATGACGTCTGCAACCGAAGCGGGTGCTGCAGCCAGTGCGCGCAGGCGAGCCAGTTCTTCTTGGTCACGCTGATACTGCGCATCACGTTCGCGCTGCTGGCGTTGTTGCGCTTCCATGTCGCGGCGCTGCTGGTCGAGTTCATCCTGTTGCTTCTTCAAGCGCAGGCGATCTTCCTCGGCGCGCTGCTTGCGCAACTCTTCTGCTTCAGCATCGGCGATGCGTTGCTTCTCACGCAGTTCATCCAACTCTTTTTGTTGGGCCAGCAGCTTGGCTGCCGCCTCTTCGCGGTCAACAGCAGCCCGGTGCAGCGCTTCAAGCTGATCAATAGCGTTGTCGCGGGCGATGGTGGCTTCAGCTTCAAACTCGGCGTATTCGTCTGGCAGGATTACCGACTCTTTGACGCTTTGAAGCACGGCTGCAACATCGGCAGCACTGCGGCTTGCGTACGCTGCTGCTACAGAGCTGAATCGGGTAATTTTTTTCCGGATGGCCTCGACACGTTCAGCCTCGACACGCTCGCGTTCGGCCTTGGCGTCAGCGGCGCGCTTTTCTTCGGCCTTGATTGCCTCGTCTACAGGCGCTTCGATCGCCAGCACGCGCTCCTTCAGTGCTTCACCAAATTCCCTCACTTGGTTGACGCGAGCCTGGGCGTCTTTAACCGCCTGCTGATAGGGAATCAGCGCCGTTTTCGTGGTATTGGCCAAGGCGTAGCGGACATCGCGAATATCCACGCGAACTTCCTTCGCATTCACCAAGCCCTCACTGGTAGAGCAGTCGACAACGAGGTTCGCGTAGGTCGTTTCCAAGCGGACAATTTGTTCTTCATGCGGCCGATATTCGGCGATGTCGGTGACAGCTACTTTTGGCGCTACGGCGGTCATTTCGATGGATTCTTGCAACGGTGCTTGTTGGGCTTTTGCAGACATGACGGTTCCTTGCCGCGCCGGGCGCGGCTTGTGGTGGCTTTGTTTATTGAGTGATGCGGTCGGCGAGGGCGCTGAGCAACATCAGGAAGGTGAACATGCCGATAGCGGAGAACGATACGCGCCGAATGAGGATGCGGCGGGCCATCTGCCGGCTGGTCATCGGAACACGTTGTAGGTGGTGGAGCGCGGCACCTGGCACGGCGCCGAGCCTGAGCCGTCAGCGATGACGCCGTAGGCGCCTGCGCCGGCAATCAAGATCACAACGAGAAACCAGTACAAGAGATTCATGGCCGAGCCCTCACAGCGATGCGGCCTTGTTTGATGGCTGCCACCAGTGGAGGAGGGAGCGCCGAAACAGGAAGCTCGCGAGGGATGCCAGCGCCGACAACTGCGAGGCTGCGTGCAATCTCCTCCAGTTGCTCATCGAGAAGCGTTTTTACCGGTGCGGTTGTCATGCCGAAACTCCTTTCAGATGCGTATTGCGCTCGACGAACTTGGCGTCCAGCGCATCCCGATAACGATTGGCGGTGCGGGTGTCGATGATCTCGGCGAACTCAGCCATTTCGATCATGCCCATGACGAAGGTGCGATCCGGCACCGGAGTGCAGGACTTGCGCATCTTCGCGATTTCAAGGCCCAGCCGGGCCAGTGCTACCTGATTGCTCATCACTCGTTGTCCTCGGCCTGGGCGATCATCGCGTCACGAGCCAAGGGCCGGAGTAGGGCCTC
>Ga0265797_10008159_pt1 | contig 14066 bp, 10 predicted proteins | sample P2T30metagenome_FD_192433 | JGI IMG/M metagenome (GOLD analysis project Ga0265797, IMG submission 192433) | Plant litter microbial communities from East Loma Ridge, Irvine, California - P2 T30 | ecosystem: Environmental > Terrestrial > Plant litter > Unclassified | place: USA: California... | reverse complement strand
CACAACCCCGCATTACGTTGTCGCTTCTTATCGCTTTGCAAGGGAGGCAGACCAGGACCAGGTGTCTGTGTTCGTTTACTAGATCCGAGCCTACTATGTCTGCCCAAGTATTTGAGTCGTAAGCCCCGATGCATGCTGACGCACGATGAGAAAAAGGTTCGAAGCGCATCCTGTCGCGAAGCTCTAGACATCGGTTATAATAACATGTGAAGCGGGTTCGTGTAAGATCTTTTGGGTTGGGTTGTTAACCTGCAGCCGGTCTACATGGTGGTGACTGCTCGCGTGCCTACCAATACTGCTCTTGCTGTACACACACAATCGTTGTACCCCGTTCAGTCATGACGCCCAACTCCTCGCATAAACTCATTATCCAAATCCTCGTACGTTACAGATATCATGAAAAGGTATCACTCTGACAGGGTCCATCCCACAATCCGCGCTCCGCAAGCCAAGACCTATCCTCATACATCAAGCTCGGCTTTTGAGTTCAATATGTCATCGACGATGGAGCGCTGAACAGCTATCCTGTCCTTATCGCCCGCGTCCTGCTCCCTCAACAAGACTGCGAGTACTTCGATCGGCGGGTCGAGATCGAGCCGTTGCGCTCGCTTCCAGCGCTTCAACCGAGCGATTCCGGTGCATGGCTACATAGCGCAAGTCGTGTTAGTGGTGCACCAAGACGTGGGGGAGCTCTGAAGGCAGGGTGCTGGGTAGTAAACTTACGCCATAGTGCGCGCTCATGTCGAACTCCCTGAGGATCTTCTCGTGCAAGCTTAGAGCCCCCTGGTGTGCCCTTGGTGCGCGCCTTTGCTTCTCCTTTGCAGCCCAGTACTTCTTGATCGCTGCATCTGATATGCGCCGTGCTTGGTCCTCCTCTGGTGTACTCTCAACCTCCTGCGCCTTGACCTCCTGTTCTGTTTGCTCGATGATCGCAGCTTCCGTCGTGGTCGGCTCAGTATCTGAGATGTCGATGGTCTCCGGCTTCACGTCTTTCAGCTTCGCTTCGAGGAGGTTCTTCTTTGCGCCTTGTGCTTTTACGCCGGACTTTGTGACCCTATTTGTCGTTCCGTGGAATGCGAGAGTCGACTGTTGCGATTTGGCCGCTGGGCCTGATGCTTTGCGTTTGGGTGCCATATTGATGTATTTGCGATCGATATCTGGTGATTCTTAGGTATTTGACGTCGTGATGGTTGCGTGCTATGATGGGGTGGTTGGGTTGAGTGACCTCATTGGATTTGCTTGGCGTCGATCGGGGCGCCTTCCCTGGTTGCTGCAGTGATACGCGAGATCGCGCAGACATGTGACCTCGCATCAATCTCCACCCCCACATCGTGCCGAAACCGCGGGATACTTTGCATGTGTTTTTAGGACTATTCTACCTTGTTCTGGTAAGTTCACAATCCCCAGACTTGTCAAAATCGCGAATCTTGTTAAAACGAACGCGTATACCTGAGTAGACGTGAAAGTCCGTGACGAGGACGCTTGACTCATACATAGAACATGCCATGTTTCTTAGGTGTTCACTCTTACTGACTATGACCTTAGTGCTGGAATTGTGCTTCACAACCTACAGTCAACAATGACTTCCACAACACCCCCAGATGTCGCCGCCCACGCGGAGGCTCTAATCCCCAAATTCCATCTGACCCGCCTCTTGAATTCCGACCAAGCTGGCCGTCGCATCTCCCTTCTGGGCACCATAGACTCTAAACCCGCTCTCCTGCTCGCTGAGCGCGCTGCCTTTGATACGAACCCCGAAATCCTAAACAACTTCTCCACCTCGCTCCGCAACATTAAGAACCTTGGTGCAAACGACATCTACGCCTGGTTCCTCGCAAACTCCAATCCCAGCGACGAAAATCCACCCCCAGACTTCAAGTTGAACCTAATCTATCCTTGTACCGATAAGCACATCAAGAAGTATGAGCAGCAGCGCTTGAGGGTCGTCACCGAGACCCCAGAGATCTACGAAAAGTACGTGAGGCCGTACATGCAGGCACAGCGTGAAAAGGGCGCGTTGAACTGGGTATTCAACATCATTGAGGGCCGGACTGAACAAGAGGATGTCATCTACCGTGAGTCGGGCGAGGAGGGCTTCTTGCTTTTGCCTGATCTCAACTGGGACCGTAAGACGATGGGTAGTCTGCACTTGCTCGGCATCGTGGAGCGAAGGGATATCTGGAGTGTGAGGGACTTGAAGAAGAACATGACGGAATGGGTGAAGCATATGCGAGAGAAGATGCTTGAAGCGACTGTGAAGCTTTACCCGGAGCTTGAGAGGGACGAGTTGAAGCTTTACGTGCACTGTAAGTCTATACCGGGAAGATTGTTGCGAAGAGTTACTAACCGATGTGTAGATCAACCGACGTACTACCACTTCCACATTCACATCGTCCATGTCTCGTTGGAAGCTGGCAGTACGCAAGCTACCGGGAAGGCATTGGGTCTAGAGAACATCATCTCACAACTCGAAACCATGGCTTCTTCTTCCTCATCACCTCCAGGTATGCAGGATGTGAGCTTGACGTATCATCTTGGCGAGAGGAGTGATCTATGGGAGAAGGTGTATCTACCGCTCAAGGAGGAACGAGAAGTCAAGGTGGATGGCTTTTGAGGAGAGTAATATACTCCTTGAAGTAGTATAGACTAGTGTATACATCATGCTACAGTCCATGCAGCGTTGTACCTTAGAATTCATCGCAAGACATTTCAGCGAATTGCCGGGATTCCCTCCTCTCGTTATCCTCCTAGAACGACTCGGCAAGCGTGATCAGACTGAAACGCAACTCGCCTCCGCCGGCCTCCGCCTCGCGCTTGAGGAAGCTACGTACGCCCAGATCAAGAGCCTTTTCGCTCAGGACATCCTCGTCTGGACCCAGCGCACCGCGGTCAAGGGGACCTTTCCGCCGACCGTCAAGCTCCCACAGATGGTTCTTGTCCGACTTGATAAAGCAAACGTAATGTAGGTCGACGTCGGAATCGGCCTCGGGCGCAGCAGTGTCACCACCCGATGCAGCGCTTTGATGTGCACTCTCGAGAGCTTCAGATTCGTAGAGGAGGTCGGCTCGTTCGACAGGTTTGAGAGGTATCGCGTCGTTGACTAGCTTGGCCAGATTCGAGTCGGGTTCTAAGGCTCTTGTCAGCATGTCTGATGGCTGTCTCGGAACACGGCGGCTACTAACTGATGTGTGTACGGGCGGAACCGTTGGAGACGCCGTGGAGTAATCCGATTAGACCACAAGCATTTCCAATAGTCTGCTTATACCAGATGACCTCCTCCTCTGGGCCATGTCCCTGATATTCAGGCTTGTCCTTGTCTTCCTGCATGCGGAATGTCTCGTATGTCTTGCTGACAGGGAAGACGAGGAGGAGGGCGTGAGCCGGTCGAGGTACGAAAGCAAGTAGTTCGGGCTCGTCTATGCTAAAGACATCGTGGAATGCAAGCTTCTCCGACAGACCGAGCTTGTGGACGAGAGCGGACATGACATCGGGATTGTTTTCTGTCGCGCGTCAGCTGGCATGTATGCAGTGTATGTGGAAATGTCCTACCCAGAGGAATGAACCTCTTCCTGCCCTTGGGCACATCTGGTGACGACTCGGACGCCATGGTGATGCTGTGTAGAAATGGTGTTGCGGGGAAGGAGAGCTCGCCATGTTATACCTAGGTAGACGTGGGGCGCAGGCAGCAAACGACTCGTCATCCAAACTGTCTTTGCCTTCCACAGACATACCATAGGCTACAGCATCGTCTGCTTAGAACATTGAGGGGGCTGGTTCTGCCTTTCGCATATTGATGTCTCGAAGGACTGCGGGCGGCATGAACGAGAAACGATCAAGCACCATCTACGCGTGGAGAGTAGTTCATAATACGAGACATCTCAACCCTCGGCATAACAGCATCATCTTGAGGTGCACTCGACGCGATGCATGCGATGGACACGCGACTTGGGAAACGCGATGGCCTGTGCGGCGACATGGCGGAAGCTTCTGAGCCCCGCGCGGTGACGAAGGACCTGAATTTGACTCACGTGAATCATGCATCTTCGCCGTTGTCCCTCCGCTACGCCCTTTTCTCGCATATTACACATCGGACGACCCCAATTACCACGGACTAGATATTGCCAGGCTGGAGCATCTTTCATACCGCCTACACATCCCCACAGATTCATAGCCACCGCGCCCAGTAGCTTTACGGCGGATTTCTTCACCCCACTACAGCCACTTGCCCTCAACTTTTTCCAGCGAACCTTCGCACCACTGCCCACCATGACCACAATCGACAAGACCCTGGTCACTTTCCTGAAGACACATGCGCCCAACAACGCCGCCGACGAGACGGACGCGGTCAAGGCCTCGCAGGCCCTTTACCCTGAAGTCACCTACACTGACGCCGAGAAGACCGAACTCAGTCAATGGCTGATTACTGCCTCCCACATTGCCTCCTCCTCTGAGGATGCCGCCAAAGCCTCCGAGCGCCTATCATCACTCAACACACACCTCTCGAGCCGAACCACCGTCCTCGGCGCAAAGCCCTCCGTCGCAGACATCGCCCTCTACCAGAAGCTCGCGCCAGTAGTCTCGAAATGGAGTGCTGAGGAGAGGACTGGAGAGCAGGGATACCACCACATCGTCCGCCATGTCGACTTTGTCCAGAAGTCGCCTGTCTTCGGCCTGAAGCTGGACGACAAGGTCAACATTGACCAGGACAACGTCATCTTCAAGATTAAGCCAGTAGACGCAAAGGCCGAGAAGGAGCGCAAGAAGAAGGAGAAGGAGGCTGCTGCTGCCAGTGCCGCCGCATCTGGTGCTACAGCTACTACTCTGACTGGAGACCAAGGACAAGCCGCACAAGGAGGCCAGGGAGGCAAGACCAAGGCGGAGAAGGCAAAGGGTAAGGCCGAGGCCGCTGGCTCTGCTGTAGCATCTGCAGTCGTCGGCAACGCAGCGGGTGGCTCAGCTGGCGGTGTTCCAGAAGGTGCGCCAACCGAGAAGAAGAAGAAGGAAAAGAAGGAGAAGCAGCCCAAGCCCCAGAAAGCGTAAGTCATGTTTCTATCCTGCGTTTACGCACCATCTAACAACACGCAGCGCGCCAGTCGAGAAGCCCCTCTCTCCCGCCCTCATCGACCTCCGCGTAGGCCACATCCTCAAGGCCGAGACCCACCCCAACGCCGACTCGCTCTACGTATCCACAATCGCATGCGGCGACGCTCCTGGCACAGACAACACCTCAGAGTACGAAGGTCAGGTCGTGCGCACCGTATGCTCGGGTCTCAATGGCCTGATTCCCCTCTCGGAGATGCAGAACCGCAAGATTGTCGCAGTGTGCAACCTGAAGCCCGTCACTATGCGCGGTGTCAAGAGCTGTGCAATGGTACTCGCTGCGTCACCACGCGTTACCGAGGGAGAGGACAGCCACAAGGGACCAGTCGAGCTGGTAGATCCCCCCAAGGAGAGCAAGGCCGGCGACCGCGTCTACTTCGAGGGCTGGGAAGGCGAGCCTGAGCCGGTACTCAACCCCAAGAAGAAGGTCTGGGAGATGATCCAGCCAGGCTTCACTACAACGGACGGTCTGGAGGTTGGCTTCGATGTCGGCGTCGTACCACAATTGAGCGGCGAGGGCGCGGATAAGAAGACGGGTGTAGCTAAGCTGAGGACCAAGGACGGTCTGTGTAGCATTCCCACTCTCAAGGGAGGCGTTGTGCGATAGATGGGCCTGATGATATACGATAGTCTAGAAAGAATTGTTGGTGCTGCCTATAGTAGGGCATGGCGGATACATTGGGTGTTTGGAAGTAGATAGCATGCCACAAAAGTGAGCCTGTCGCACTCCAATACATGAACCACGTAACCCCAAAGCCTGCTCTGTGCATTTCGCTCACCCTCAATGAATCAGCACGTTCAGAAACGTCACTCGAAAAGTCACCGTAGCCAAAAGACTTCATAATCGTCAAGTTAAATTTCAATTCCTAATGCTCTGTAACTATCCTGGGTATACAAACACAATCGTAAAAACCCGAAGGTATCCTGCAGAAAACAATATAAAACGCCGTCATGCTACATTACGACATCATCCCAGCTATTACGAGAGCCTAATCCATTAGGCTCACAGGGTACTCGTAGTCCTTCTCTGCATCCGTCCCGTGTAGCCTGACCTGGTACAGGCACGTGTGACTGGCACCCCAGTTACTAGTCACGCGTACCATGGCCTTCGAAACGGGTTCGGACGGCTCGCCAGCGAGGTCGAACGTCTGGAGGTGGTTGGATGCATGGATGTTGTATTTGAAGGATCCCAGGCACTTCCAGGCGGGGCCGTCAAAGCTGGGTGGCGGCGGGTCGCGGCAGGTTACCTGGCGGTGGGAGTAGTAGGGGTTAATGGGCGCGTCTGTCTGGACCCAGAGCTCGATGTCGCGGGGCGCGTTGGAGATGTTGCGCGCTGGCATCATGCTCATGGGGACGTGCTCGATAGTGACCTGTTTGGGGGTGACGGGACGTGGGAGTTTGACAGTGAGTTGGGCCTGACCGCTTGAAACGGGCGCTTGGCCGGCAGAGCACCAGCAGTCGCCTGGCTCTTCCCACTTTGTCAGCGCTGCCATGGGTGGGTTGCGATGAGGGACGAAGGCCCAGCGGCGTATGAGTCCGTGGAGTCGACCAGCTCGGTGGTTGTATGTGACGGAAGACATGTCAGGATCGACGACGGCGCCCAGACCAGGAGAGAAGTAGTTGGGCTTGGTGAGGTGGAGTTCGTAGTTTGCGACAAGGTTGGCTTGCGCAAGAGAGTTGAGTCGGATTTGGTCCATCATGGTCTTTCGAGCCTCTGCTTGTACCATCGTCTTGAACTGAGCGCTCTGGGCTCGGATAGCTTCGTCGATCTTCTTGTCGACTTGAGCGGTCAAGTTTTCGTAACGGCGCTCCATGAAGGTGACGAACTCATCACGAGAGACGGCCTGTGGCCAGCTCTCAGTGTGGCTGCGTTCTTGCTGGGCCGTGGTGTCGAAGAGCTCGCCGAGCTTGGTCTTGGTCTGTTCAATGTAGCGCGCCCACTCTTTGTCGCCCATGCTTGAACGTGTCTTGCCAGTCAGTGCCATCCAGAAGTCATCCGTGATTTCAGAAGTGCCATCCTCATTACGGCGAACGATCATGACTTCAGGAAGCTCCTGCTTGAGCTCCTCGATTGTCGTGCGCATATCTGCACGAACATCCTCCAAGCGCTGCGTGTGTCGCTTGTCGATGTTGGACATGCGGCCCCATAAGAGGTTATCGTCGCCGTTGTTCTTATACGCTTGAGCCAGTTCAGCCTCTGTGAGTTTGTGCTCGGTGGGAGGGAGGATGAACTCGGTAATCTTCTCATATGTGTGACTGACTCGAGCGCCCACAGCCTTCACCAATCCAGGCGTACGCACGGCTGATTCGGGGAACGGCGTGGCCACCATGGCGGAGGAGATAAGGTAGCTCAACAGCAGTAACCCGGCCAATCCACCAAACGCCCAAATCATAAGCTTTTTCCATTCCCATACCGGCTCGTCAACCTCATCTGGTTCAACATCGCCAAGCCATGCGTTGAGCTCGACCCTATCCTTTTGGTGCGGGCGGCGTCGCTCTGACTGTCGCTGTGACTGCGATGGTGGGCCTTGTTGTTGAAGTCTAGTCTGCTCCTCGACGATTAGATCTCTTACAGATCCTTCATTTTCAGCTGACGGAGCGCGAACAGTAGGCCGCTGCACGTTTGCCCTGATATGGGACTGTCCTTGGATGGGTGCCTTGATAGCATTTTCGGCAGGAGTAGCACCCTGAGGTTGGACTGATACCCTGTTACGAACAGAACTTTGAGATAAAACGGGGGTGGGTCCTTGGGTCCTTGCTCCATTCACAGTGCGACTGGCGGGCCTGCGACTCGGTACTGCTGGCCTGACGAACGGATCTTGTGCGCCCGAAGTAGCAGCCTCGTGGGTGATGCCGTTCGATTTTGTGTTGTTGGTAGATGTTGTAAGGTCAGGTTTGCGGGTCGATGCTGCAGGCTTTGCGAGAGGCGAGCCCATGAATGGATCCTGGGACACTAGCATGCCAGCCTCGTGGGCAAGACCGAACGACTTGGTGGTATTGCCGACAGACGCCGCAAGATCATCATCGCTGTGGTCGAAGTCATCACTGTCGATGAAGGAGTAGCCAGGAGTGACCTTTGACTTCGATGCGGGGTTGCGCACATCAACAGGTGAGAACTTGTCACTGTTGCGGTTTTGCCTGATGAATCGTGATTGGCGCTCACTTCCAAGTTCCTCGACACCTTCTTCCTCGTGGTTTTGTTGTTCGCTTTGATGGTCCTCCTCTTCCTCATCGTCGGCGTACTTCTCCATCTGGTTCTCCATAGCCTGGGCAAATCCTGTGGCAGGGGCGGCCGGAAGCTTATCTGGGGCACCAGTACGACCGCTCGCGCCATAAGCATTTGATCTGCGGCTGGCGACCTTGGTTAAAGTTGTTGTAGTACGTTTCGCTGCGGCGGAAGCGGTGGCGTTGGTGACAACTGAATCTGCAACAACAGAGTTTGCCTTTTGACTGAGACGATCTGAACGACGGTTACGTCCTCCGGGCGTGCGCGCCTCCCCGTTGGCACGTTGCGACATGGCGGCGATGAGCTCGTCAAGATCGCGGTTGAAATCTGGAAGTGATGTGTCGCCAGCAAATTCGAAACCAAGCACAGAAGAAGGGGGCTGGATTGCTTGCTGAGGTTGTGTAAGTAGTTGGTCGTTGGAGGATTGGGTTGCTGGGGCGGTCATGTAGAAGAAAGAAAAGACGCCAGAGGACTGGAGTCGTCCAACAATAGCTGTGAACAAAGAAAAAAGACAGATTCGCGACAATGACAAGACAATAGAAAACAGAATGGGTTGCCCAACTGCTGCCAAGCTGCAGCCAGCTGGCGAAAATTTGCGCGGTGAAGACGAGGTGAAGGTGAATCAGGACGACACGTGCATACAGCCTCGCAATGCATGGGAGAGACATGGGCACATCGCAAAGACATGGGTAGGAAAATCGCGCCAACTTACACCTCGGCCAGAGACCCAACTTCGTCGCGTCCTATTTGCGCGATTGCGGGCGCGTTGCGTTCCAACTCTTGCTCTTTAACACTTTCGGTGACGGTATTGTTGATGGCGGGTTCCTGCAGTGGGTCCGTAAACACGTGGACAAGCCTTCACGCGTCGAAGCCGGCAGATGCGCTGTGGGACTAAACTCGATGGAGAAACTTCTGGCGCTCGTTCATGTGTAGATTGCGACTCGCGATCATGTTCCCAGGATGCGACGCGATGTTGTTTAGTGTGTATTGATGGGTGACAATGAGGTTGATGAAAGTTCGAGGTCGCGCTTTGAGGTGCAAGGGTTCAGCCTGTCCGCAAGCCGCCGCAACCGGTAGGTTAAGCGAGGCTGCACTCCATCCGGCGGTGTGTGACATGGCATTCTTTGACGCGAAAAACTAACTCTTACGAGACACAAGCAGACAGGAGCAAGAATAACAAGCTGGGAGAGATGGAGCACCCCTCAGAGACGACTGGGAGCTAGTGTCTCCGCTACCACAAGACATGGATGATGCATGAAATTTCCGGGCCCAGCTGGAAGCGGAGCACAAGACCCTGAGAGCCACAACGCTTATTTTGCCTGCTCGCATGTACCTGCGTCACCCAAGTCTAGTCGAGAGGATACGTCGTACGGCCATTTTGTGACTGGCGCATGTGGCCACAAGACGGGGAGTGGCTGGTCAAGTCCACGCAGCAACTCATGGACTGTGGGTGGGTTGCTATCATGATCTACAGGGCTGACAGGCAAGCCCACCCGCAATCGGCCCACACTGTCACAGCCCTTGCTCTTACAACTCTACTGTACCAAACTCGACATGATCATATCCCACATGATAGACATTGTGTCTACCGTCCTCGCAACACGCGTTCCCAGCATTTTGGCAGGGCAGAACACGAGATGATGAAGTTGTAGCTGGTGCAACCCGTGGACGTCTCCAATCCGTACAGATAATCTGCTGCGCATACATGTGTCTAATGAAGAACAGTATGCTAAACACTGGAAGACCGTGGAAGTCTATGGGAAACACATGTCTGGCGATGGCTATGAGAAAGCCAGACCATCCTTGCCGAATGAGGAAACCTATCCGCACGCGGCTCTTCTCTCTCGACTAGTGGCACAGCCCATGAACCCAGCATCTCGTGCTGCCGCGTTTTTATATATCTGCAACCTCGCAATCAAACGCAGTCGCCGAATCGCATAAGAGCGACAGACCCCCAGAAACATTCTCTACTTCACATACCTCAAGTTCTCACAATGGTTGTAGGATCCGTTCTCGTCACCGGGTAAGCTACCCCTCCACCCCTCCACGCAGCTTCAAGACAGCATCATAGGCCATTGGTACTGACAATGGCTTAGTGGTACCGGCTACATTGGCTCATTCACAGCTCTCGCCCTCCTCGAAGCCGACTACAAGGTCGTCATCGTCGACAACCTCTACAACTCCTCCCCAGAAGTCGTCAACCGCATCGAGCTCATCTGCGGCAAGCGACCTGCCTTCTACCAATGCGATGTCACAGATGAGGCTGCGCTCGACAAGGTGTTCGAGGAGAACCCAGACATCGACAATGTCATCCACTTTGCTGCGCTGAAGGTGCGTCCATTTGTCAACTACTGTCTCGCAACCCCAAGCTAACGCCTCCTAGGCCGTTGGAGAGTCTGGCGAGATTCCTCTGACATACTACCGCGTCAACGTCGGCGGCTCCATTGCGCTTCTCTCCTCCATGGTAAAGCACAATGTCACAAACATCGTGTTCTCTTCCTCCGCGACCGTCTATGGCGACGCGACGCGCGTCCCCAACATGATCCCGATCCCCGAACACTGCCCCATCGGCCCGACCAACGTATACGGCCGCACAAAGTCCACCATCGAGGGTGCCATCACAGATACCATCGAGGCCGAGCGCAACAATGCGAAGAAGGCTGGCAAGGACGAGAAAGAAATCAAGAAGTGGAACGCTGCGCTCCTGAGGTACTTCAACCCCGCCGGCGCGCATCCAAGTGGTATCATGGGCGAGAACCCTCTGGGTGTACCATACAACCTACTTCCCTTGTTGGCGCAAGTTGCGATCGGCAAGCGCGACAAATTGCTCGTCTTCGGTGACGACTACAAGAGCAAGGATGGCACAGCGATCCGCGACTACATCCACGTCCTCGACCTAGCGCGTGGTCATCTCCAGGCGCTCAACTACCTGCGCGAACAACAACCCGGTGTCAAGGCGTGGAACCTGGGTACTGGCAAGGGCTCAACCGTTTTCGAGATGATCAAGGCCTTCAGCACCGTTGTCGGACGCGACCTGCCATACGAGGTTGCCCCACGGAGACAGGGTGACGTGCTCGACCTGACAGCGAACCCAACACTCGCGAACAAGGAGCTAGACTGGAAGACAGAGTTCACACTGGAGGATGCTTGCGCAGACCTGTGGAAGTGGACAGAGAACAACCCAGAAGGTTACGAGCAGCAACCACCAAAGGAGTTCGTCGACGCGCTGAAGAACAAGAAGGCTTGAGCTAGAGGAGTGAGGGTGGAACGGCATGTGCTTTCTAGGAAGTGACACCTGCATTAGCATCTTAGAGATGAATGCTGAAGCGTTATATTTTACATAGATATGCTGGACATAATAGTTGAACCAGAAAGGGTAGAAACGCAAACTTCGATTACTTGAACATTACGATGTGAGCTCAGACTACCCCCAAATCCTCATCATTATTAAACTTTGGAAAAACGTAATGTTCAAAACATATTGACACCAACAGCATGATAAAAGAGAAGCAGCTAAGCCGTGACTCGTACCTGGAGTTATCTCCAAACACGAATGCAGTATAAAATGTCGTGTTCGCCGCACATTGCCTACTCTCTCACCTTGCGTCTTTTTTCCCTCGAATTTCCGAGAACAGTTGGAAAAGAAGGACATGTGAGAAGACAGTTTCTGCTCAACGAAGTTCGAGTTCACATTGCCATGTGTGTAGGCGCTGTCTTGCAAAAGCTTTTTACCAAAAATCACCCACTCACAAGCCGATGTGTGAGATGTTCAAAAACTCCTGGCTCAGTCATGATGCCGAATCCCGCCTTTGCCTGGTCAGCCCTAGCATATCGGGGGGAACACACAAACCGTACCTCTTGGTAGCTCTGTCTCATCTCTCCAACACGTGTAATAGCAAAACGTTAAAAAGACCAAAAGAAAAACGCACAGTTCCATGGGGTGGAAGACAGGGTCGGACATCCAAAAACAGTCTGTTCTGCTTCCATGCATTTGACCCTCATCAACTCTAGAGACGACGCCAAAAGTCAGTCCGTTCTCGCCTATAGCCACCTTTCCGATCGACAAAACAGTAGCTGTATGAAAGAGCACTCCGCTCTTCTCTTCTTTTCTCTTCACACCTCAGGATAACTTGAGGTTCAATCCAAAACACAGACGACACCATGGATGGAAGACTGCAATGGGAGCAAGACATCACAAATGACCGCGCTCTACGCATGTTCTTGGTGTTTAAAATAACAGAGCAAAAGATATCATGTGCTTGAAGTGTCAGATTTGGGTATAACATTATCAAACATGTGCCGCTGCGGTATCCAAAATCCAGCTCTCATGACAACTACATGGCTATGCGAACGCTCAAAAACAGGCCGAAGCTCAATCAATGCATCCGCGTGCTCATTCGCATCATCCTCGTCATGTTCCCACCAACGCCTACGCAATGTCCTCAATCGGGCAGTTTGGATGCAAAACATACACGACCTTGTCATTACCCTCAGCCTGACCTTGTTCATCAGCGAGTCCTTCACCCCGGATCAACATGAGGTATTGTTCCTGTGGTTTTTGTTAGCACACAGATCATCAAGAAATTCGTGTGGTTTTGACATACCTTGACGACCTTCTTCAGCACCTTCTTGGCAAGTGCCCTCTCCCTCTCCAAGTCCTCTTGCGTCTCCATTTCGTTCTCCTTCTGCTCGAGGTACCAGATCAGCAACTCTTCCTCTTCGACACCGTCTTGCGTCTCTTCTTGGTCCTCGTTGACACGCTTGACAAACATGTTCCGCATAGCGACGTACTTGTCGTGCGTGATCTTGGTCTTCTCGCGCGGCGCAACGGCTGGAGTCGCTGTTCGGTCTCGAGAGGTGTCTTCCTGGTCGTCCATCGGTGCATCGGCCTCCTGTTCTGCAGCGGCGGCCGCGGCGAGCAACGCTTCATCATCATCGTCCTCAACTTCGACGTCGTCCTTCTCGACTGAGATAATGGACTGACGGAGGAGGTTGTATGCCTCCTTGACGAACTCGGGGGTAATGTCGCTGACGCAGTTGGCCTTGGCGATGGCCTCTGAGAGACGGATCATACTCTCAAGTTGACGAACAGTGATGCGGTAGCTGTTGCGACCGATACCACCCTGCGCATCGTCTGCTCGTAGCTCCTTGTACTTTTCGACGAGCGTCTCTCTTGCCTCATCAGTAAACTCTGGTCTGAATGTCCTTGCGAACCGGATGTAGCGCTGCAGCTGCTCAGTGTTGAACTCTGGGTCAACAGCTTCGTCTCTGTGCTGGTGGATACCAACAATGTGCTCGGCAAGGTGGCGATCGACAGCCTCGTCGCACTCGTCCAACACTACGAAGAACAGATCGAAACGTGACATGATAGGAGCAGACATGTTGACGTTGGCACGTAGCGTTGTCTTGCGGTTGTAACGTCCACCGACGGGATTGGCTGCTGCAAGAATAGAGGTTCTGGCGTTGAGCGTGGCCTGGATACCGGCCTTTGCAATGGAAATGGTCTGCTGTTCCATAGCTTCGTGAATAGCGACTTGATCGGCGATGTCCATCTTGTCGAACTCATCAATAGCACAGATACCGTTGTCAGCAAGCATGAGCGCACCGGCCTCGATTGTGAACTCTCCCGTCTCCTCATCCTTGACTACTGCAGCTGTAAGACCAGCAGCCGAAGACGCCTTACCAGATGTGTAAACAGCGCGAGGAAGGAAGCTGCAGATGTACTTCAAGAACTGTGACT
>Ga0265797_10008158_pt1 | contig 14068 bp, 17 predicted proteins | sample P2T30metagenome_FD_192433 | JGI IMG/M metagenome (GOLD analysis project Ga0265797, IMG submission 192433) | Plant litter microbial communities from East Loma Ridge, Irvine, California - P2 T30 | ecosystem: Environmental > Terrestrial > Plant litter > Unclassified | place: USA: California... | reverse complement strand
CCCTCCACCACAGGCCTCAATCCACGCCACGCACAACCCCCGCTCCGCCTCCCCCGCCTGGCCCCTCGCCGCGCGCTCGTCTTCTCCAGAACCCTCTTCCAGCTTCGCCGAATCCTACGACGCTGTCACGCAGCAGGGGCTTATCGGTAAACGCAGTAACAGCAGCAACGCGGCGCTGATGGCACGGATCAGAGATTATGCGAGTAGGTTGTTGAGGAGTAAGGGGGAGAGTCAGATGATTGAGGAGAGGAGTGGGAGCGAGGAGGTGGCGCCTGTGTTGAGGCCTAGGAAGGTTGTTTATCGGTTTGCTTCTTGATTTGTATTGCCTTTCGATTTTCATGGTTTTCCTCTTACGTTCGAGGTTTAGTTTGACGTTGTTGTGTTCTCATTCGGTTATTTTTGGCGTTTGGTGTGCGCAAACAAACTAGACTACACGCTCATTACTACACGACTATAACGAGATCAACGGCTTTTATTGGAGACTACTTGCGAAGATGTGCCTTTCGTTCCATGTTGTTCGCGTGTGGCTTTACTCTCTCTCTGTGTGTGTGAAACTTCAATGTGTACTATCGATTCACTGTCGCGTCGTACACTGCAGCAAACCCGTTACACAGTCCAATAAAAATCATCGACCGCTACGACGATCTAATCACATGTAATCTACGCCAGGCTTGTATCGAACGTCGAACAGGCCAAAACGAACGCACTTCAACGTCCCAAATCCCTTCCATCACCAACCCGCCAACGAATCGATGCAAGCTGATATCCCTGGTCATAGGAGCAAAAAAGCAAAAGGATAATCTGTTACAAACCCCCGGAATCGAACCGGGAACCGTCTGTGCTGCCAATAGAGCTCATGTTGCAACTAATTGTTAGACAGAAATCATAACCGCTAGACCAGGCTTGCAGTAACGTGATGAATCGTCGTTATTGATGGAATTTGGAAAGCTTGTAGTGTATATATAGCTAGCAATGTGGTAGAGGAAGCAATTTGATGAGTTCCAGGCTTGTTGAACCGAAATTCCTCACTTACTATCTTAGGATCGTTGATCTGATCAACATTTCGACTGTAGGTAGGACTAGGCTAGTCTTACTATCGATATACATGTTCCTAAACATCGATCGATCGTTTGATTAGAGGGTAGCAAATTTGGGATTGGTCCGTTTGGTCTTTTGAGATTGCGTGTATTGAGTAACACAAACTGCCGTTGAAGTTGAATGGGCTACTGGATGAATTTATAGCTGGTAATTGAAGACATTTTATAGCATTAGCTACCTGTGGTGGCGAAATCCAAATGTAAATTAATTGGGGGATGAGAGAGTACAACACAGGTATGGACGTGTTGGAGCCTGCTAAGCGTCGCCGGGCTTGCCTGAAGAAGGGATTCAGCGGAATATCAACGCTACTTTATCGATCGTAGAATATACGACACTGTCTATTGTCTACGTACGGCTGTGGTACATTCTGTAAGTTCTAGTACACAATCTGTGTGATTTACAGAATATTTGGCCGATTTCGTGTATCCTTTGAGAGACGAGCTGTGCCCCAACTCTAACCCTGATGAGAGCAAAAGATCAAGTCGTCCAAAATGTGTTGCACCAGACCGTGATACGCAATACTATAGCATTTTTGTACTGCAGGTCGAGCATTTGTACTAGTAGCAACATGAATACGCTCGCCCTGCTAGATCTTGGACAATAGCATACATGTGATCACACCAGCTTTGAGATAGCATTGCAAATACAGGCAGCTCCTCTTCAATTTCACGACGGAAATAAATGCAGACCGTAGAAGTCTAAGGTACCACACAATACGGACAGCAAAAGATAGCATTCATGGAACTGGACGATATCTATATACCGTAAGCACACAAAAGTATCAACTCAGATCTTCTGAGACACGCAACTGCACAACACGCAGATTACTTCAACCTCAGGTGCAGCTTCTGTAGAGAAGGCAAGCATGTCAAAATGCTCGCTCGATCCACACGAATGCTTGTGGGTAATGCTTTAGTAGAACCAGTACCACGCCGTCCAAGCATTCACTGCCTGTGTTTGACTTGTAGCGAACGTAAGTCGAGAGGAGGCATACATGGAGCACAAGATCGTATCTCTCAGGTAAGCTCAATGATACGACTGATCCCAAAGCCACAGCATGTTCGTACAGGATGCTACGATCTTTGATGCAAAGGCCACTGCCCTGTTCAAACCCGACGAGCCCAGCATGGTAGGTCATGAAAAAAGCAAAAGAAGAGTCACTGATATGGTCAATATGGGGGTCGAACCCAGGACCTTGGCGTTATTAGCACCACGCTCTAAACCAACTGAGCTAATCGACCGTGATTATCATGTGATTGATGATTCCAGCTCGGCACGAGCGTTCATGTACCTTGCTGTTCGATACTGACAGTGGCGTGTCAGCGAAGGTTTGTCGCTGACTGTCGCCGTGTAGTAGCTACACGCGGCGTTGATTGCTCCGTCGTGTCTGCTTGGACCCAATTTGACAACTGCGAGATATGTCAGATCAGGAAGCCCATAGTTGGGACCTGGCATATGCACATTTGGCCAGATCCAAGGGATTGAAGCAAGACCACCACGATGAGTGGTTAACGCATGAATCCCGCAGCTGGAGCAAATATGCAAACAACGAGCAGACAGCATTGCCCATATGATATACCAGATGCTGAGCTGAGCGGGCTGTCTTCAGGAACGTACAACACCTTCAGGAAGGTACAACACTGGCTGCATCTGCTGTACGTTTTGCGCCATGCAGACAACTGCGACCTTGCTATAAAGCGGCCTGAGAACATACGAGCAGCACTTGATGAGCAACCTGAAGTCGACGGCCCTTGCATTGACGATATGTGCAAAAAAGTCGTGACCATCTGTTTGCAGTGTGCGCTATGACAGTAACCGCGACAAGCGATTACACAGCGCAGTTCATGCCAGATCAACCGAATGCTGTGCAGCTGCATACAACATGCACGGAAGTTGCACTAGTACACCTGGGCGGGGTCGTTATTGTCGAAGTCAGCTCCGGTGGTGCGCAACTGTCTGTCAGCTGTCAAGTATAATGCTTCACAGCGTTGGCTTGCTGTGCTCAATCAGTAGAACAATGGAGTGCTGTATGTTTCCAAGATCGAGGACTGCTGCTTGATATTCAATGTTTATACCAATCACCAGACCATAGATTCAGAAGCCGTGCGGTCCAAATCATCTCCAGATCGGGTGTGATCGTGTGATATCGCGTGGAGAGGCAACCCGTCCAGTGGGGGTCGTGCATGGAGCTAGAAATTGACAGCACGCTGTTCGTGCACCAAATCGAGGCCGTGGCAGCGCGCGGCTAAGCGTGCATGCATGCATATGTGCTGCACACACAGGAGCTGGGTGGACAGCTGCTCGTCATCGGTGGCGGCATACAGCTGGCTGGCTGGCAGAGATGGGAGCATCAGATGTCAAGACAACGGCTGGGCGTGTCTCAGGCGTGAAGAAACGGTCCTCTTAGGGAGACGGTTCGATGCAGCGGATGAGTGCACGTAGGGCTCGGATGTCGGCAGACCGAAGGGGAAAGTCAGGGTAGAGGATCCTTGAGCGCGCAAGAATCACACGTGCCGGCCGTCTCGTCTCATCACAAGGAAAAAGGGACGACGCCAGACGGAGATGTCGCTCCTGCGGCTTCGCGAACGATGGCGCAAATAAGCGGGCCCGCGAACGGCGTGGTTGCATTATTATTTCTCAGCTTGGCGTGTGTGTAGGGGTCATCCGCCGAGGCAGCATTGCGGTACATGTGTCGAGCGCGCGGTATACCTTAACTTTACTGTGAGGTGGATCGTGCTGTGAGCATGCCTGCCGAAACACGCGCGACGAGCATACCAGGAATGATGCCAGCGCTGTATGATATCCATACATGTGCATACTCGCCGACGCGTACTCCCCAGTTCCCACGGCCATTATCATCAATGGCCGACCATCGGAACTGGGGCTAGGTTATCTTATATTGGCGGGACAATCCGCTCGACTAGGTAGAGAGTCGTTGAGGGGGGAGATTCGGCGAGCGGAGATTTGGCCTTCGCTCGTCTGGCAAATGCGCCTTCCCACACCCTCGCCAGCAAGCCCACCACGGACTCCAACTACTCGACACTAGGTACCGTAGCTAGCCAGCCATCACACGAACGCTGCTGTCTCCTTCAGCCCGACTCTCCTTCGCGTGCCTCCGACGCTCCTTTCGCATACACTCCCTCCTCTGCCTCGCCTTGTTTCTCTCCCGGCGGCGCTGTTGCAATTTACGCGGTATGTCGAGCCTCCCCTGTCCAAGGCCTGTCTGCATGACAACCACCACCGCCCGCTGTCTCTCTCGGTCTTACCTCCAGCCGATCGTCGCGTGAGCCACGAGGGGTCTGTTCTTTTGCAGGCACTTTGCCTGCCACATCACATGTTTCGCTACGCCGGCGCATGTGAATGCTCGCCAGAAAATATTCGCTGACAGCCCGCGGCAGAATCTAATTATCCTTACGCCGCTGTCTCAGACCCACTAGTCCCCTTTCTCGGCCTCGATTGAACAGGATCCTCTTCAGACATCACTCCAATCATGGCTTTCTACGACAACGAGAACAACTGGTCGGCGAAGAGCCGCCAGCCCTCAACCTACGAGCAGCAGGCCCCGCCGTCTCGCTCAGGCGCCACTTCGGCCATGTCTCAACAGACTGAGAGCAATGCTTTTGCTCTCCAATTCGAGGAAATTGAGCGCGCGACGGACAACCTCATGAAGAGTGGAAACTGGCTTCCGAGCCACGTGCAAGCTGGTCGCCGGGATAGCACCCACACCGTCGGCAGCGGTCCTTCGAGGGCCCAGTCCGTGAGCGGCGACATTGAAGGAGGCCGTCCTGGATCTGCTGGCCTGCAAGGCTACTACGCTGGCCAGCGTTTCCCGCCGCAGAACCGTCACAGCGAGGCCGAACAAATGCTGCAGGCGAAGCGCCGCATGGCTGCGCAGAGGGAGCGCGAATTGCGCAACTACCACCAAGAGCAGCAGTACAACCGAAGTGAGTGAACCATCCCAGCTGATGTGTGTGCTGATCTGACCATGTGCTCTCAGAGGATGTTTCCGGCGCCAACGTCAAGACCGATCGCGCCATGAGCCCGAACACCATGAGTGAGGAGGATCGTCGTGAACTCATTGCACGCCAGCATCGCGCTCTGTACGGCGACAACTCTACTCTTTACAACGCCGATGGTACCGCTGCTGCTCGCCCGAACAGCCAGGATGCCCGCGTCCCAGCTGGTGCACGTGGAGCTTCGCCCATGGCTTTCGACCCTTTCAGCGCTCAGGCGCAGGCGTCTGCCAACAGCGAGGGTGCGGTCCAGATGCCGCCTCGTGATCGCGCCAACAGCACCGCATCCCCGGCCAACAGCGCGGCCGCCCAGCAGTCTTTCGCGCTCTTGAACGACCAGCAGAGCAGACGTACCTCCAACTCTTCGCCCAGTGGCTCGCCGCCTCTTGCACAGGGCCCAAAGGGTACCCTTTCCGGAGTGGCCCCGATTGGCACTCGCCCCATCCAGACATCTGGCCCCGCTGGCAACTTGAACAAACGTTCGACGACCCCACTCACACCTTCATCCCTCGCCTACGGCTTCAGCAGTGCAGAGTCTCAGCCCGCCAACGCCGCGCCGCAGCAGCTGAAGGATGAGCGCTCTGGCTCTGCCGCTTCCAACCCAGCTCTTGCCGACAAGAACGTTGGTCTCGGTGGCGGCTGGGGTGGCAACTCTGGTGTCTGGGGCAAGAACTCTCTGGGAAGTGCCCAAGCCAGTGTCTGGGGTTAGAGAGCCTGACATTCCGGTCGTAACGATCTAGCATGGTTCTGTCTAGAGGATATCTATGTTGGGAAGCATCGAGCTCGGCGTCTTGATTGCGGAGGAGTATGGGTTGAAATGACTTTTGGTGTTTGTCCTTGGGAAAAGGTTTTTGGTTGTCTCAGAGAAAAAATCTTTATGGTGGCATGCTCGTGCAGATACGTCTTGCACGGGCCTGGTGTCTGGGGCTTTGTTACTGTTTGACAAAAAAGATGGGAAGGTAACGAGGTTGCCATTGCTCACGAGTAGTGAAGGGAATCGGCGCATGTTTGTTGATGAACATTTGGCGGAGCGGTGTCTTGTTTGTTGTTTTCTTGGGGTTCTTGGCCTACGGGTCACGGCTGCTCAGACGTACAACGGACGGCGATCCTGCTTTTTGGCCTTCTGGGTTGGTTGCGAGGGATGTTTTGGGTTTGTTTTTCCTTTCTATTTTTATGGTTGCGAATACCAGTGATGGGTGCAGGTAATTCTTTTTGCTTCGTCGCGCATGGGGTGGGGATCCTGGGATTGAAAAACGACAAAGTCGGCGTATTTGATATTTGGGTATTCGAATAAAATTGACGCGGTGATGGAAAGAGAAGTCGCTTAACTCTCACTCTTTCTCTGCTGAGTCTTATTCTCGAAGGGAGCGTCGGGGACGCAACTGGACCGGCGCGACTATCCAGGTACTGTCCGTTTTGATAAGTCTTCTCGAGAGCACCCGTTCGAGTGATTCGCGTTCTGCGTGGTCTTTGTGCCGATGGAAGTCCACAAAGCGGTGGATAGAGATGCGTCTTGCAAGTTTGTGACGAAGTTGGTACCTGATTACATGATGTAAAGTCTGCTTACAGTTGTCGTCTGCGTAAGGCAGGAACGAACGTCTCACGTGGGTTCCGCATCGGGAGTGCAGGTGGGGCGCCTCACATCTGATGATGGCTTGACGCTCTTCATGTCTCACTGATATAGTCTCCCGACCTTTTGGTCACACCAATCATCGCACATGGACGTGTTTGTTTGTTCCTTCGACTCAACGCTTTCAACATGCGACTTGTCTGCCTGGCGAACCTTGTGCACCGCTGGTTGCCATGAGAGATAGACACCACGGCCTGTGACAGGTATGCATACGGCCATCAAGATACTCCCTGTTCGACTTCCACAAATGCATAGGAGGAATAACCTGGTCTATTCCGAGATATGACCAAGCAGAACACGAAGACAAGTCCTTCAGGATCAACAAGTCGCCACTTACTTCGTGGCTGCATCGTCGGTCTAGGGCTTAGTTGCTGTTCTTGAGGATTCCGCCAACAACAATATCGTGGAAAGTGACAGGCGTTCCGCGCGTGCCACCGTATCTTCGACATTTCGGTGCGGAAGCCGGCTCGAGCACATGTGCGGTGTGCACACAAGAAGGAAGCACAAGCTCCAAGCCGGTCGTACCTGAAACGATGACGCAGTGCGACCAGTGTACTTCGAGGAACGTACCAGTACAGTACCACATGGCTCCGATAGGGAGCCGCCTGACGATATCGCACGCGCACATGACGACCAAGATCCTTTACAGGGAAAAGTCATGTACCTACGCAAAGTTGGCAAAGCGCATGCACGCTCGCACGTAGCCGTTGCGTATGGGGGTGTTTGCGAACCTTGGGTGTGGCCCGTTTCACTTGAAGCGCTGGCCTGCACGACAGGGTCGCCCCTGCCCTTGTCGAGCTTGCTTGTCATGGCCATGCCATGATGGACCAGCAGCAATTTAATTTGGTAGCATTCGTCATGATGGAAAAAGGAGTTGGCCTGGCGCTTTTCTTCGTAAACGCATTTAGATCTGTCTTATCACATCTTGTAGCACGCGGTGCGTGAGACAATAGGCGGCCTGATACAGACACACACGTAGCACAAGGATCCATCGATACAAGCGACTTAGCAAACGACATTCCGCTAAATAGGCACTCTCTCAAGGAAAGCATACCATCAAGAGCAGATTCCACCAAAATGACCGCCTTCTGGACACATCAAGATGTCGCCTTCTCGAACGCGACAAACATGAACTTGATCGCACTACCCACCGAACTCATCCAGCAAATCGCCACGCACATTCCCATCTCCGGACTCGTGGCTCTCAAGCTCACTTCCAAACAACTCTTCTTCCAGCTTCCGTCCCCGCCACAAGGATACATCAAGATCGCCTCCGAATGCGAAAAGCGAGCCATCCGCAGATATGTCGCAGAGCGCTGCGACAGCTCTGGCGGAAGGCGCAAATGTATCCTCTGCAACGGTATGATGCCTTTGGAATTCTATGGTGGTCGAGCGGAGCCGGTCTGCAAGTGGCACGAAGGCTGGTTCGAGCACGTTCTTGTTGTCGCGAAACTCCCGAGGAGATATGAAGACGGTAATGTGGATCGTCAAAAAAGGATGAGGACTCTGTGTGGGCACTGCAAGCAGATTCGAGGTTGGGATGTTGTGAGGTGCTCGTGTGAATATGGCGGTGGCTGCTGTGACAGCTGTGGTAGCTGGGAGGTCGAGTGTCGGTTGAGGTTGGTGGAGGCGGTTGACTGAGTCGACATCGTACCCGATGGAAATCGAAGGTTACTGCCGGAGGCCATGCGGTTCCGCGCGCAAGCTCAAGCAGATTTGGAAGCAGAATATTTGGCTGGAGGCTAATGTCGCCGTGCAAGGCAGACAATATCCAGGCTCCAGATCGTGGCAATATTGTTTAGCTGGTGACGAGGAGAGAGGCGGTGTAACAGAGCCGATAGAGAGACGAGACGCCAGTGTCTGTTCGAGTGGAGAAATATGCAAGGAGCCAGAGAATATCGTTGCATATGGTGTGAGCTGCGAACCATCATGAGCACTCTCACGTCTCTTGTGTCGTCTCAATCTTAACATCATAAACTTCGTCCAGATAGTCCTTGCGGTCCACAACGAAGTCTTGCTCTTGTGAGCGACCAATTGACATGCCATACTTCCGTACGGCAACAGCAATCGTCCCTTGAGCGGCGCATGAAGAGATCAAAAGACCAATGCAGGCAACATGGACCGCGCCGAGGGCGAACCTACACCAAATCCCTGCTTTCCAAAGGGCTCGTTGCCATTCCTCACCGGTCAACTCATCGTACGATGGCTGCTTCTGGTCGGTCCATATGGATTCGATGATGTCTGAGCAAGTGCCCTGGCTATGGGCAGTGCTGAAGAATAGCTCTACAACGAGCAGACGTGTGCATGTTGAGATAAGAGCATCCAGGAGTAGTGAGTGTGAGAATAGGCAAATAAGGGTACGGTTTTGCTAGAGGAGTAAATTAGTCCGAGTTCACGAGTACACAAAAGCAGCTGATACTTACGATGATAACGCCGTAAATGCCGAGCAGACTGATGACACAGCCTGCGGTCGCGTAGCCAGCCACGCCATAGCCAATCGCCACAGGATCCTGTGGGAGGTAACTACACAACGCTGCGATAAGAGCGTGATAGCATAGTGCTAGTACGCAGGTAACTAGTGGGAACAAACGTCCATCGCTCCTGAGATAGTATCAGTACAACCGCAACGAAATGAAAAATCTGTGGGCAAGACTGACCTGGCGCGTGTTGTAGCCATCGAGGTCACTCTTTGTGTTTTGGCTTTAGATTGGTTTTATGCAAGTCGCGTTTCGGATATTCCTGCAGATATTCCGAGCCCTTCCAGAGGTCGCTCGAAAACAATGTGTATATTAGGATACAATCTAGAAAAGATCGTGCGGTCGAGTGTTAAGAATCTGATGATATGTGAGCGAGTGCGAGCCCTTTAGTCAGATCAGACCACAACCCGGACATGGCCATGTTCGAAAACCCGTTGATCCGTTTTCTCCGTCATCGTCAGTTCATAAATCGCCTAAGCAGCCGCAAGGATCCGACGCTCTACAGATGGAACGCCCCGCACACACGCCTTATGAGCATATAGCCAATCAACAGAAGGTCTGTCAGACCAGATCGTGCGCTAGGCAGGTGAATGTGGCACTTGCGCGAAACGGTAAGCCGTGTTAAGAAATCGCATTGTCATGCATATGAGCCAGACCTTGCTTGCTTTAAAATCTTGCTATACCACTTCGGCTCCGCGCAGGAGCCGCGTTCCGCTTGCACATATATATCGAGGTTCCCCTGCCTGATCTTCGGAGAGCGAGGGAAACATTTTCCAATGCCCTACATTGCGGCTCTCGATCGCGAGATATGACATGGACGCTGTGCTTGATAATCGCGGTGCATCCGGCCTACCTCCGTCGCAGCATCAAGAAAAAGACTTAACAGTGGGGCCGAGCAGGCCGAGACATCGAAAAGGGCTGAAAAGCACTCCGCGTAAACACCGCTATTGCTTCCCGTCTGTCACAGATCTGTGATCGCATACCACGAGGCATGATCTGCGTGCGACGAGTCGGCACCCGCGGAATGCTTGCAAATGCAACGGCCGATGGCCCATTTCCGCTATGGCCGTGTCGTCGACAAGCACAGTTTGAGTGTCGCATGTTGCATCATTTGCGTGCAATCATGGTGTCGCGTCCGCGGAGCAAGGCTTGACCCAAGCATGTGATTCAAAGACGTTGTTATCAAGCTTGGAAAACGTTGTCTATGCTCAGATAGTCCTTCCTGGCCAGCGCATACATATTTGCTGTCATTAATGTTGGCCCTAACGTCAAGGCTGACACGCTGAGAGGTCACTCGAAATGATCAGTGATCGTCCAAGCCGGAAGAGGCGGTATTGATGTGTTGATGTGTTGATTAGATTTTCGGTCGCCTCGAGGTAGCATGGGCTGCAAAAGAACCACATTATGGTGTTTCTTTTGACATCGCGAAAGACATTGACTGCCTCAAGCCTCTCTGACCATTGCTGCTCTCGCGTAGCACAAGACTGGCCATGAATTTGGTGCCATTGCATGAGCATCACGACATCAATGATCCTAAGGATACTCAGTCGCTGACATGTCCAACTTTTTGCTTTGCAGGCGAGCGTAGGCAGGAATACATTTGTGTAGCCGTTGTGGGAGGTAGTATATGCCAGAGCACGAGTCTTGATAGCCTCACCGTGCTTGGTGCAGCTGTGTGAAGATGGGTTTCATATGCAAGGCATTCCACCTTTGGTCTCCTTGTGTCGCAGATAATGAGACCATGGCGCAGTCAGATGTCAATGCACTGTATTATAGTACACAATATGTACAAACTAGTTCAATTGCTAAACAACCTCCTGAAGAAGAGCCTCGACCTCCGCAGACTTTCGCTCAGCACCTTCCCCAGACTCTAATCGGCAGCGGAGCGAGCCGTGAACCCTCCCTCCACCTTGGAAAGGCAGCGTGGCTTCAATTCCATCGAGCTCTCCCTGACCATTGATCTGAACCTCGACTCACCAGACAACTCAAACACCAGTCCACTACACTCCCTTTCAAAGTACGCAACAACCCATACTCAACACTCCAACACACCAGCACACCACCCTCACAATGGTACGCATCTCCACCTCGCGCGCGAGCTCCAGACCACCAATGCATCCATCATACCCTTCCAAGAACCCGCCCACCTAGCAGCAGCAGCAGCAGCATGCGCCCTCACCCTAACAAACAACCCACTAACACCTCTCCTCCCAGTCTTCCGACTCTCCCGTATCGCCCATTGCCTCCGGCAGCACAACCGCCCGCCCTGCATCCCCCAAACCTCCCGGAGGCCCTGCCACCGCCATCCGCCGCCGCGCCGCCGCCGACCGCGCCGACAAAGTCGCCAATGCCCGTCCCTCAAGCACTCGCGCCGCTGGCGCCGGCGGCAGCAGCTCGACCATGCTCAAGCTCTACACCGACGAGAGCCCCGGACTCAAGGTCGACCCTTTCGTCGTGATGGTGCTGAGCATTGGTTTCATTATTAGCGTTGTTGCGCTGCACAGTGAGTACATTCGCAGCAAGATGCTCGCTCAAGGAATGATAAGTGGGAGGATTGGGCCGGCAGACAAGTGCTAACATTCGGATTACAGTTCTCGCCAAGGTCACCAAGAGGTTCTCTTCGTAAACAGGAAGCCAGGAGGCGATTTAAGAGCATGGCGTTTGGATGTTGTTTTTTTGTCGGGATTTCTATATACAACCTTTTTTATTTCCACCGGCGGGATTGGCAAGCGGCTTGTATCATACTGTTGCACGTAGCCTGGCCACAAATCGTGCCGAGCAAATCGGCTTCAGACCACTTGTTCTTCAGCTTCAGAGTCTGGACTTTCGGGGCGACTTTCTCCGGCCACCTGCTGGCTCGAGCATTTACGACTGCCACAACACACGACACAAATAGTGCACAAAGGAGAGAAGCAAAGGCACAGTTTCATCAGGTTCGACTGGGAAAGCAAAAGTGACACAAGGGCAAGACTTGAGTCTCTCATTTGTCGCCGTTGAGAGGCTCCGAATCTACAAAATGGGTATCTATAGTGAAGAGAAATGCACCTCCCACAAAAGCAAACGCCGTACACCAAAAACTAGCCTCCCAAGCACCGTTGTGTTATTGTCGCGGGACAGCTAGCAGGTTCATGTTCGACTGGATGTGAACGTTGTGAGATATCGAGTTGATGCCTCGAAATGGGTCTGCGATTTGCCAGTCGAAGTTCCTGATTAGCTGTGATGATGAATTGTCAGCAGTTGTTCCCTTTTTTCAATAATAGTCGACAAATCTTACCTCTACAATCGCTTTGTGCAACTCCATCATGGCAATATGTCTGCCCAAGCACATGAAGCGGCCGCTGCCGAAGACACAATCTACGGTTTGGCGGTACTTGATGCGTGTCTCCGCGTCTGCCACGATCCAGCGGTCGGGGCGGAAGAGATGTGCATCCTGACCGAAGATGGCCGTGTTCCGACACAGAGCATCGTCGCAGATGGCGACTTCTGAGCCCTCAGGATAGTAGACTCCTTTGAACGTTTCACCACCGGGCGGTGCCGATTTGGCCTTCAATCCGAAGAGAGGAGGATACATTCTCAGACCTTCCCACAAGCATGCTGTCAGGTAGGGTAACTTCTGGGCTTCAGTGTACGAAGTGACAGGATAACTGAGGCGTCCGTCGATTGTTGCGGCGTCGATTTCGGCTCTGATCTTGGCATAAGCCACTGGAGTGCCGGCGAGAAGAAAGAGGGTCGAGCGAAGTACCGTGGTCGTGGAATCCGAACCGGCGATAATCTGCAGGTTTGCTTCGACTTCACAACGCAACTGAGACAGACCTTTACCGACGAAGTGGCCCAGCATGTCTTTCTTGACTTTTGGATCGGGTCCAAACCTCTCGGCAACGGCGGCGCGGGCGAACCCCAGCACGGGGCCTAATCCTTTCGAGTCGGTGGATTTAGGGCCTGCCAACGCTTGCACGAGCGACGACTGGAACAGCCAGCGGAAAGCCTTGTGGTTGACTACCCATTCTAGGATCATCATGGCTTGTGTTGTCTGCTTGTCGTAGTCCCAGAGGTCAGCGTTGGCAGCCATGAAGCCGAACGGCCGGCCGAACGCAACGGTGCTAAGAACGTCAAGCGTGAAGTAACGGGTGATGGCGGCGATGTCAACGACGGTGTCGCTGTATTTGGTGCGGATTAGATCGATCATTTCGGCGACGCGAGCATCGATGTCAGGTTCGAGATTGTCGATGTCTCGGCCATTGTACTGGCGGTTCGTTAGTAAGCTGTATATACGTTAATGACTTTTTAGATAAATTGCGTACAGCGCCGATTTCTTTCGCCCTGAGGTCAGCATGGAGTTTCTCGTCGCGGGCGGAGAAGACTGAGTCGTAACGCGGATCGAGTCGGACCCCGTCGTACCAGCCTGAGCGTGTCCATTTAGAACCAGGCGCGTTCATGTGGCGCACCAGATCCGCGTCGTCGGTGAGCAGCAGATTAGGGCCAATGCGGCACGGTGATCCTGCGAGCGATGCATCAATGTCTGAAAAAGGAAAAGCGAAGTGTGTTGGAGTGTTTCGTAATTACCATACTGCTGCAGCGCTTCGCATTGGGCGACGTTGACGCGGGCGCGCAGGGATTGCCAGAACAGCCATAGTCGACTGGATTTGGCGAGCAGCGGACCTGGGAATTGACGCAGAGAGCGCCAGTTGATGATGGTTCGCAGGCAGATGTACAGGAATAACAGCGAGAGAGCGATTGGGAGTGCCAACGGCGAGGTTAGCAGGGCCGACAGGGCGGCCATGGTGGACTGGGGGATGTGACAGGCGGTGTTGGTCGAGCGGCAGCGGTGCCAGCGTGCTGGGACTGCGAGT
>Ga0265797_10008157_pt1 | contig 14068 bp, 15 predicted proteins | sample P2T30metagenome_FD_192433 | JGI IMG/M metagenome (GOLD analysis project Ga0265797, IMG submission 192433) | Plant litter microbial communities from East Loma Ridge, Irvine, California - P2 T30 | ecosystem: Environmental > Terrestrial > Plant litter > Unclassified | place: USA: California... | reverse complement strand
TCGTCGCTCAATGTGAACAGCCTCACCGCTTCTACGAGGTAAGCCCGAGTCTTACAGTTGACGATGTACAGCGTGGCAAGGGATACTTGGCGCGCCATATTCTCTCTACGAGGATACACCACGGAGGCACATGGCCCGAACTCCGCCTTCGTGGCTGACTGACATGTTGATCCCCTCCCGTGGCGGAGCTGTGAGAAGAGTTCTTGGAGCGTTGGCAGGCGGTTTTCTGGCTTCGTTCTTCAATGGGCTTTTGAAGGTCTTCATCGGCTCATCACTGATATCCTGGGGCGTGCTCTGCGGTGCTTTGCGCGGCGATGCATCCATTGTCCACTCTGTTTCCATGCCCGCGCAACTTACAGCTTTCGCGCTCGAACCTGAAGAGCCTTCTCATGGGTAGCTTCAAATGTGTACTTTGAGAACGCCGACACTTCTTGAGTGTACAAGTGAGATATCGAGGGCACTCTATCCATGAATTTTGACATAGGTGTGCATCCGCATGCTTGAACCATCGGCTACTGATCGAATGGCAACCTCAGCTGTCACAGCTGTGGACTTTTGTCAAGCATACTGAGAAGGCCTCGATAGCTTGTTGTCGTTTCGAACGCGTATAGTGACCGTATTCCAACTCACGCAATGGGTGATCTCCTGCTCACTCATGCTGCTACAGGCAGATTCGTAGCAGCCCGATGATAAGGTGAACCACATTGCGTGTCCTCCAATGCAATAGTAAGAGCAGAAATGTCCTCAATGTATAATCCACGTTCTTCAAACTTCCACCGAAGAAATACAACTCTAACGTGTGTAGGAGCTGTTGAACAATAGGGTCAGTTAAATATTAGATGCACAATATTAAAGAAGAATTAAGTGTATTGTTCTCGAAAGATTCGAGACAAACTGCTATCGAGCCACAGTAGCGATTACGAGGTGTTTATGCTGGGTGCTAAGTCATATCGGCCTCTTGAGAACCATGTACTGAGGGTAGCCGAACCAGCCGCGTTTCCTGAATTCTCGCCGCATCAGTCCAAGCGGTCCGTTCATTACTAGTTCTTCATGCCATCTGTTCATTATCTCAGGCGGGCACAACTCTATCCTATATAGCATACGGGCTCTGTAAGATTGGAAAGCAGCGGAAGCCGCCCACAGCGTCACAGAACATGCACACATTGCAACGGCCGTGATCACAAAGGCTGTGATAGAATGGCCAGTACTGTTGATCTGCTGCACATTCTACAATGGTTGTTAGTGCTGATATCCATGAGCAGAAACCAAGGTGCTTACCATTCCGTACACTGAAGATGCGAGGGAGACGGGTAAGAATATAAATGCCAAAGCCGTGACTTCAAAAGTGTTAGCGTTTGTGTTGGATTGCGCATGGATGTCGCCGTACGTAGCATGACTCTTTTGCTCTCACGGATGCTCATCTCTGCCATATGAGTACTCTTTCTTGTGCCTTCCACCGCTAGATGATCCCTGACCTGTGACTCGGATTGTTCGAGATCTTGCAGTTGAAATGTCAAGCATTCCATGGCGTCTTCGAAAGCTACTTGAATGCCTTCGTTGTTGTAGTTGAAATGTTTTCGGAAAAAGCGCGTTATCCACCGCAGTGTAGTTCTTTGCGCGTCCATGTCGATCCTCAAATAAGTCCATGTTGGAATTGGAGAATCTAGTTCATAACGGAGAGGCAGAATGGGGAGGTTGACGTTGTCACCTCGGTATTGTCTGTAATACTCCAGTTCCACCTGAGGCTGCAAGCCATCCCTACTGATATGAGGTACATGCAAAGGTGCTGTAGATAATTGTAACTCGATTAGTGCAGCCAAGCAAACGTAAAGGAAATTACCCTTGCCGAAGGAGTCATTAGAGCCAATTCCCGACGTGATGAACCGCTGAACAAGCCAGGTGTTCTCATGTTCATAGTCAGGGAGATCGGCGGCAGTTCCGAATCCTTCCGGGGCACATGATGGTCGTTTGATTGGATACATTACAAAGCTGGTTGAGTATTTAGTTGCCCAGCCTTGCCAATTGCGGTTGTTTGCCAAGAACAGGATTGCTGTGATACTAGTCAGCTAACATAGTTGCATACGGCTGGACGGTTGCAAATACCGGTTTTAGATGCTGTTCCTGGCGTATCCTCAAGTATACACAAGACGTTCCTCCCTATTCGTAAAGCTGGAAAGGTTTTGTGCCAAGGTCGTTCTCTTCCATTGCATGGATCCCCCATACACATCTCCGCATAGTCGAATATCTCAGGCCCTAGATCCAGACCGAGGCCGAGGATGTCTTTCGTTTGAGAGGAAGTAGGGCGATACTTTGCACTTATGATAACCACCCTGTAGGCCACATTATCATTCGGAGTTTGGAGTACCGTTTTGAAATCATGGCAGGATAGAATTGCTGTGTAAGGTCTGACACCGCTTCCGTCTACGGCGGGTAAGTTCCTTGGAATATGGAGGCTATCCTTTTCGTGTGCGTTGCAGTATTTGGCGGAATCATATCCGAGTGTGTAGCTGTACTCAATGGAATCCTTTTCGAGTGTGTCGCAGTAATCCCATCTCAGACAATGACCATCTCCATTGAAGCTTGCCAACCACAAAATGTCCCTTTCAGGACAACAGTTTCGCCTGGGCGGTTGCTTCAGTTTCGCCTCATACTCTGCGTATGATTTGAATCCAGAGGCAGCCTTGGAATCCGCAGGAGAATATGCGCCACTGGAAAAGCTGGCTCCGGCGCTAGCATCGCTTGCCATGGTGTGGGTCATTTCTTCAAGAATCTTGAAAGGCGAGTGGTTTCGTTGGTAGACAGAGGATGCGTCGATTGAGTGGTACACGGAAGATGATGTGAGAAGGTCTTTCAAAATCGGAGATGCGGCTGGATGTCATTCCATATCAAGCCCCTGCGGGGTCGTCATGTGAAAAGCCTGATGCAGGCATTAACAAGGCTGTTATGCAGATTTACCTCTGTTTGTACTCGTTGTGCCATATTTGAGCAAGGTTGAGCACCCCGCGCGTAACTCCGTGGTGTCAATTGGCTGGCTAACTGACCTGTGCCACATGCTGGCATACTTAGACCATCAATCGGCCGCGAAACGAGAGCTGAGCGTACATGCCTTCGGGCCGACCTACAAGTTTACACCAATGGGCTGTGTAGAGTTAGAGCGAGTGTGGTACATCTGAAGCGCTGTGGGACTCGTAGGCCCATGTCGTCCTCGTACTCCGCATGTGCTGTAGGGGCTAAAGAATGCGTCGATGCCGGGAATGCTGATCGTGTTGGTAAATAACCAGAAATTTGTGAGACACGAAGCAACTGGAAGGTGTTGTGCGATTGTTACACTGGGTCGTTGTGGAGATACGCTTCGCACTTTGTGAACGCATCTGGTGGCAGCCTGACCGCGACAGCGCCAAATGACCAAGCGGCAACTTTTTACAAACATTTTGATATCTCCGTATGCTGTAACTGAATAGGCAGTAAGCCCTCCATGGTCTTGTGCACCTAGACATGCGATGATGGCTTGTTTCGCGAGTTGTTGCGGCGTGGTCTCCGACGTGGGCCTGCAGATGCGCTGCGACCATAGCGTTCCAGCAATGGAGGCCATATATGGCTGTCGCAACGATAAAAATACATGTGTACGGTGCAGGAGCAAAAAAGACGTGTTCGGTAGTCGCGACTGCCCTCAAGCAGCTAAGGGTGCCGGGTGATGCCGGCGCTTGCCCATGACGTCATCGGCAAACCTCAACCCAGCGTAGCTTCCTCCTGCCTCTTCAACTACACCCAGCTGCCATCCTGATGCAACGTCCGCCTACTACGCTCATGAGTGCATCTTCACGGGAGAAGTCCATAACCCTCCATAGCTCAATCATGCCTCAGGAACCCGCACAGCCGAAGCTGCCCGATCGCGTTCGCTCCGCATTCGAAGTTTGGGTGGACACATAAACCATGTCTTCATAGATGCTATCACGAGCGAACAGCCAACTTTTGAAAGAGTATGGATATGATTGGAAATGACTTTGGAATTCCGCCGGTACTTTGCTGCCTACCGCGAGGTAGACACCACCAATATTCGGATCGATTACATGTTTCCCATACACCTGACTTTGAAAGAAGGCCAGATTTCACGTTCACGCTAAACACGTCGCAATCCTGGAATTTCAGGCTTCCAAATAATGGACGGCGTCTTCAGGGAATGGCTACCGCGAGCATAACCTGTGCGCTGTATGCGTCTACCGTTGGTTCCAAGGAGTCCATGGGAGAGTAACTCTTCACAAACAGCGTCAGCAAGCCGATAGGTCTGAAGTGTCTACAGCAAACAGCAGCGCAACTGTTCTGGTAAGGTAAAGACTGTATGATAGCAAGCATATGCTGCACAGTCCATATTCCTACTCCAGAAACCGCGTTCATTCTGCGACTGACATAGGCTGCGCGCCAGTATAGGCGCCCTTTGCAGCCGTGGTTGTATGGTCACGCGACCCATAACCCTTTTAGTGCACTCTTGGAAGATTCTGCTCAGAATTCACTACTTCAACCTACGTCAGAAAGCACGAGCCCCTTTCAAGTGTACACTTCACTACGATACGCTAACCCAGAACCACGAAAGTTCCCAGTGACGCCTAGATCACGCGCTTGGAACTGTGATATATACAAACAACAGCCTCTACCGTCTCACCACTCGGGCGAGTCGTCACAACATCCACCACTCTCTGTAACCCGACAAAGCCGCCGACATGGCTCACCTCGGACTACGCGCGAGTTGCTTTTCTCTTCCGGCCGCGCCGTACTTCTTCAGCAATGCGTACACTATTTTCGAGCATCCCAGCGGCCCATTTGGCGCGCGTGGTAGTCACACTGGCGCTCTCCCCCCTGCGGCGACATATCTTCGCCAGATAGTCAACCCCTCAACTCCCGCTCATGGTCTGTCGCCTTACGCTAAGTTTCGGCGCTTGGGTCCGGTATGGGCCGTTTTGAGCTTGACGACATGGAGCGCTGCAATAGTCGCCTTCAAGTTGGAGGAGGAGCAGATGAAAGGTACGCAAGTCTTCAAATGCAGTTAGTAGATTGAGACACTGACAGCGCCAGCATTGGAGGACATCCTCAGCGCAACACGCTTTCTTCGCTCGACTCCCCTCGCCTCTACCACCCTTGTGGCGCAAGTCAATCGTGCAGAGTGGGACAACATCTTGATGAACCTACTTCGCATGCCCCACGATAGTCTCTCCGCGACCCTTCGTGCGGTAGCGTCCGAGATCGAGCCAGCACTGGAGATCGAGGCTCTACATGTCCTAGAGCTACCCACACACTCGTCTCCCGTCAAGCTTCACACAGCTGACCAGATGAGCCGCCATAACAAGTTCAACCTCTTCTTGGACGACTTCCCCGCCGGTCGTGTCGCGGAAAAGGACTACAGCCTTCTAGCGGCCAAGCTCCTCGAGAACCCCGACTTCTCGGTTGTTCCGCCCTGGCACGAAGAGTTCTCTCTCTTGAGACCTTGGTTCAACGTCGCGCTCGAGCTTCCGGAAGACTACCTCGACAGCGATATCTTTGCGCATGAGATATTCCTGAGGAAAGTCTTCCCTCTTGTCAACAAGCATAAAGGAGCACCACCCCCGAAGAGGCTTCGCGCTGCTATCCACGCCGCGAGCGGCGACGCGCCCCTAGAGGCCGAGAAGATGATGCAAGCTGAATTAAACGCAGCTGCGCTTCTGGAACCTGGTCGCCTGCTGCAGGTCAAGATAGAAGATCTAATTCCTGACGTCGCCAAGACCGAAGAAGAACACAAGGCTTTGCGCAAGATCTCTCTGAAGGAATTGAATATCCCCCGAATCCTGGAATCTGACGACCGCAGCGTCATCCTTCTTCTACAGGCCAAGATGCGCGCCATCATGCGTAACAGCAAGCATGTTGCTGATGTTGATGATACCTGCATCTGCGACATCATCAGCGAATACAGTGATGACGAAGGAGAGCATCACTTCAATGACGCTGCCGCGCTGAAGAACATCTTTCCCCAGCGTAAGCGAGACATCGTCCTTGGTTGGGTCTCATCCATTGAGACTTCAGTTATCCACCACATTACGCTCTCCAGCGCTGATCAGACGTACTGCGAGCCACTGGAGCCTATCGGCGATGCGGACGACATGACTGAAGTAGAAGGCGAGCTCCAGAAAGCGAGCGATATAGAATGGGAGCTCGAAGGTTGCTCCCTCATTTTCCCCCGCGGTCACGATGGTGAGATCTTGCTCGGATATGGCTTCCAGGCAGACCAAGTGGTCTCCGAAGGACACTTTACCAACATGATCAGTGCTGCCTCGCCGTCAGAGTCAAGCTCGGATGCAAGCTCATACGAGAGCGAAGACGAGAAGGCAGCCAACCGCCGCAACTCCGACACCTCGTTGGAGAGCAATACTGCTCGGTACGACTACCAAAAGAAGCGTATCGTGATGGCTTCGGTGGAGCATTTCAACAAGCGCCGGATTAAAAATCTCCACATGGCGTACGGCATTCCGCGTGGTGCGCTGGACCCAGACCAGCCGGGACACAACACGCCCTCTCGTTTTGCGACATGCGACGAAGCTCCGGGCCTACTGGACCAGTTCAACGCGGACTATGAGGTGAAACGTCGCGAGCATGAACATATTGCCGAGTGAAGGAAGATTTCCAGATGGATATCATCTCACATCGGTCACTCTGACAATCCTCCAAGCTTTTGGGACTTTTGTCCTCTCGAAGATGCGGTCGCTGCTCAAACTCGGTCATGGTATGACCGGAAGCAGGCTTTCGGACCTCGCTTCATTTCCAATCTGTCGCTGTACTGTTTTTGTTCTCTTGTTCTCGTTGTAGTTTTGCTTTCTGGCACGCACAACGTGCGGCGTTTCTCCACAGCTTTGATACCCGTCCGTTTCTCTCTTTCGGCGTTTTATATCGACTGCTTCGGAGTTCGAAATGTCTGGAACCTTCCCCAATTTAATACAACTTCCTACTTAATTTCTATAGTATCTTTCTGACTGCACCACGCGATTACACTTCTCGTCACGTGTCTTTTATAAGCTTGCGCTCCGGCTGGTGACCCACTCTTTTCGGCAACCTTGGTTCTCAACTCTGTCCCTAGGTTAGGCTCCAAAGCGTCCTCATAATGCCAGATTTGCTTACTATGGCAGTATGAATGACTGCCCTGTGTTGGACATTGTATCGCAGGTCAACCATAGTTGTGTTAGTGCAGCTTTCGTCTTCGCATTGAGATATGTATATAATGACTCTCGCATTTCACAGTAAAATTGGTTGTTTTTTCACTGTCCCTCCAAGACTTTCAGACTATCTTCACCCAAGTGCACTCACCAAACCAGACACTTTCTCAACCACGCGCATACCAACATCACGCGCCTACACTTTCGAAAGCAGAACAAGCAATAGCCAGCATCATGTTCTCTCAACTTGCAGCTTCCAAGAGCGATCAGGCCACTGTCATCACCAAGCCTGCCATGCAAGAGCATAATGATGTTGTTCTGGAGCAAAATCACCCAGATAAGCCAGACCACCAAGACTGCCCAGAATTCCAGGCGGCCAAGAAGCACGAAGCCTTCTTGCAGCTAATCCGCGAATCGCCGGCATGGATGGCTGACAAGTATTTGAACGGCCTCTCCGACCCAGTGCGCCGAGATTTCGACGAAACTACCGACAAGACTAAACGATACTGGGCGCAACATCCCGACTTTTTCTTGCTCCATTTTGGTAACTCTGGATCAAGCTCTGAGGCATCCAGTGGGAATCAGTCAACGCTGCCGACGCAGGTTTCGTCTGATCTTGCTGAAGATGATGGGCACGTTGATCACAAGACATTTATCCACGCACCAAGGCCGCGCCGCGAACAGCGGATCGCCGCCAACTTGGAGGAAATGATCGAACAGGCCGAGGCCTACGATCCAATCTCCCCTGCTACCTACGAAGCTGTCCACAACGCGCCCGAGAGGACGTTGAGGCAGCCTGACAACTACCAGACGTACCAGAGCGGGTGGCAACAACGTCTATACGCATTGTGGTGGGGACATCAGAACTACGCTCAGCCAGCGTTCGCCCATGGATATCCCGGGGAGTATACACGGTGGTCGCAGGGTCAACAAATACCTCCTTATGAGCAATGTCAGCCTCAACCACCACCAGGATACTTACAATACCATGCTACCCAGTCGATGTATATGCCTGGGTATCATGCTCAGTACCAGCAGCAGTATATCCCATGGCAGCCAGGATTTGGCTACTACAGACAGTTCCCAGTACAAAGGCCAGCATATGCGGCACATCAACGCCCGCGATTTAACACTTATGCGGATGAGATGACATGGATGGGCTTCGCACGTTGAATGGATAAGATTCGATTCGTAGCCTACTCCCTGACACCGACGTAGCATACTCTACAATCCCAACGCCTCACTAATACCTCCAGTGAGGTTACCCAAGATATTCGACCCACCAACAATAGCAAAGAACACATCTTTGTACGAATCCCTAGCAGCAACCGTTAGCACATATCTCCCACAAAACCAGACAGTCAGGAAGAAAACTTACGCCACAATTTTGACCCCCTCCAGCAACGGCTCCGGCGAACTCGACTGCAACTGCACAATCATCAACCCCAAACTGGGCAATGTCGTCGACAGCACACTCGGCCTCCACCCCAGCTCAAACGGCAACTTCTCCATCTCAAACAAACTCCTCACATACTCAAGCTTGGCCTTGCCCGTAACCGGATCGCCCATGGTAGAAAGATACAAAGCATTCTCTCCATAACTCAGCACCGCTTCTCTCGTTCCATACACAAACTCCGGATTCCTCTTTTGACTATCCGTCGTGCGCGCGTACTTCGCCTTACTCGCCGTCGGGATATCCGTACGCTCTTTCCCGTTGAAGAAGGAGATGTATTGTTGCCACGTTGGGTTGTGGAAGGGCTGCGGGTTAGCGAAGTAGGCATCTTGGCGGGACATGCTGGCGTCGTGCTCGATGGGGAAGTTGTGCATAGACAGGTCGTCGAGGTCGAAGGAGCCGCCTAGCGGGTTGGGAGAGGAGAGTAGACCCGCAGCTCCTATGGCGGTAGTGAAGTCCGCGCCCATGTTTAGGCCGGCGGCGAGGCCGGCGATTAGGTGTGGGATGGTCATGTTGCGCCCGTTGCGGTGGATGAAGTCGTGGTTTGCTAGGGCGTTTAGACCAGGGCAGGGGGAGCGTACATCACCGCTGGAAGCGGGATGCCAGTTTGTCCATCGAGGATCGCTTGCTGGTGCTGGGGCGAGCGAAGTGAGTAGATTCGCTATGTCGGTGGGGAGGTCCAGGAGGCCTTTTGCTGATACTACGCCTGCTCCGACGAGCACTGTGGTGACGAGTGTAGAGCGCATGTTTATGATTAATTCAAAAGGTGTATATATTTCTTGCAGTTCCACAAAGGAAGGTGTTAAAGTACAGTCAATGAAGCGATAGTAAATCCAGAAACGTTCCACGACAAACGCCCATCCCGTCCTTAAGCTTTCCCACATCCACTACTCAGGTACTACCGTGCCTCCCCATCATCCCCCCATCCATCCAATGAACTCGACCCCAATCCCGCTGACCCCTCATCCTCCTCTTAGAGCCCCGAATCGTGCCTCGGAGCCTTCCCATAGCGTCACGTAGCTCGCATAGTCCCGCGTAGTTCCTGCATAGCTACTCATAGCCGGCATATAGTCCCCACGCAGTCACGTAGTCACCCGTAGTCAATCACTACCTCAACTGGTCAGATCGTGTATATCACCGCGGACCTGGACGCCGTGGCTGATCGTCTCCTGCTGATCGGCGGCTAGGCGCGCCAGATCGACAGAACTCCAGACCCACGGCGCGTGGATCGGTGATGCGAGTAATTGGAATGTACGGAAGAGGGGAAAGCCGGCACGATGGGATTGAGATTTTTGGTCGATTGAGTTCGAGTTGTGCTGCGGGTTTGGGGTGTTATGCAGACGTGGGCCGGAAAGGTGGTCGGGGTGGTGACGTCATGGCTAACGTGTTTGGGGGCCGAGGAACATTTGTTGTCTTGCAATCGCTCTACCTCGCCGTCCATCCTTGCCTCACTTTTTCTCAATTTTACGATATTGGCAGCGAGAGAACTGAGTGCGCTGACTCTATGTACTTAAAATTGCTGTATGGCGGTGAGGCCGTCATAAGTTCGACACCGTAGGCGTCAAAGTGATCCCAAAACAACACCACTCATCCAATCCCCCACTACCTCATCAGAAAATCTCTCAATCTCGTTCCAAGACTTAACCTCCAACTCTTCCTCAACCCTCCCACCCCGTAATCGCCAACACCCAACTTCACATCTACAGGCCGGCGGATAATGATTCTGCGGCCTCCACGCCTCATCCTGCTCGTCCTCATCCTCGTCGTCTATACCAATAGTTTCCAAATCAATAGGATCAGGCTCATGCACAGCGAAAATACGATAATACAGTGCAGGATGCTCCTCAAGGTACATAGCATGACGCTTGAAGATATCATACCACTTCTCCCTCACCCACGGCTGGACATCGCCAGTCAAGGTAGTCGTCTTGATATGTTGGAGATACCCTCCATACCAAGCATACTCCAGTATCCAGTCAATGACCAAGCCACTATCACAGACGTGCGGGCGTAGTCTTGCTTCAGCGTAGTTCCATGCCGGATTTGTCTCGCACCAAGCAGCTTCTTGGACGTCGTACCAGGCGTTTGCCTGCTTGTATGCATCGCCGAAATGGAGTTCAAGTTCCTTTGTGTGCAAAAGAAAATGGCCGGCGCCATGGCAGAATTCGTCGCGGTATAAGCTGTCGCCGGCGACTGCACCGTCGCGGTAATGGAAGGGTGGGATTGCGACGTCGAACATGGCGAAGTATTGTTCAGCCGTGAAATCGAGTTTGATCTTCTCTAGTCCGTGGAGCGATGAGAGATGCTTCATGCGAGCGTATTGCGCACCGTGATCGTTTATTACCGGAAACTTCGTCGACAAGGAGAGTGCCGGGTCCTGGCAAATGGCATCCCATGGCTGGTTGGGCAGATAGTACCAGCCTATGCGGTCCTTCATCTTCAGACTCATCAGGAGATGGCTCATGTAGAATGTTGTTGGATCGGAGAACTCTTTGGCGTCGGTCAGCCAGGAGCGGATGCGAGACCGAAAGTATTCTTGGAAAATGAATGATGGGGCATCGCTGGTCCTGGAGATGGTGGCGAAAGGATCGATGTTTTCAGGATTGGAGTAGGATAGTGTGTAATGAGGATGGGCGGAGCCATCGATTACGATGCGGTGTTGGCCGAGCCATTGCTTTAGTACCATGAGGAGTAGTTCTGGGGGTAGATTTTGTGCAGCGACTTGGAATGTCATTTCATCATCGTTGCTTGAAAGATGTGCCATGGTCATGGTTACTGCCTGAAAGAATAGGCGTCAAGACATGGGTAGGGAGCATATATATGTTACAAAGCGCATGCTTAACCGCATCGTTGGTATGATTTTCGTCACTGCGCGTGGTTTACAGTCCGGTTCGTGAATCGGTACCACAGTTCGTACTCGACACCTGACATCGCGCGGAAACGCGGAGACACTAAGGTGAATTTCTGGTACTGCTGCGTTGTAAACAAGTAAGCGAAAGTGTTGTTAGCATGGGTGTGAATATGTGCTGGGTATTGATATTGACGGAGACTGGCGGAGGAATCGGCGTTGCCAGGCTCGGATCGACTCGAGATCTGACCCATGGTTGGGAAGCGTGGCATGACAGATCTTGCGCCACGGAGGATCATCTTGACAGTGTACAATATGAAATGGTTGATCGAACAGAGAGCAGTATTTTGGTGACATTGAATATCGCATATGCCTGCTGATGTTTGCCAGGTATTGAAACAGGTAGTTGTACAGTCGCTATTGAACGTGGTCATGATCGTCGTTTGGCTGGCGCTGGACTCCAGCCCTGAGGTTGCCATTCCTGACTCTGAGCCGCCTGCTTCCATGGCGAGTCCTTGGGCTCTTTCTTCATCCTCTTTCTAGGTGTGAAGGCAGGCGCGTCGTCTTCGGCAGGCGGTGCTGGCGGGTCGTGTGGCATCTCCTGCGGCTCTGCGGGTTGTTCGGGTTCTACTGGCGCTGGTCTTGCGACTTCCTGATCGAGTAGCCGCGGCGGTTCTACACTGTCCCTTGTCTCTTGGTCGGCATTCATTTGCGTGACGCCGCTGTCTGGGTCTCGCGACTGCAGCATTTGCACAGGCTGTTGCTTATCCGGCGCATCGAGCGCCGACGGCTTCTCAGCCCATCGTGCATCTGCCTGCGCTGCCAGCTGCTTCATCCGCTCCTGCCTCATCATGTCCTGGTGTTGTTCGGCGACGGTGGGGGGCTCGTAGCGCGTGTGTCTCAGCCATTGCATCCATGACGCTGCCACAGTCAGCCTCGGTCAAACACTGGATACCTAGGTATGGAAGGAACGAACGTGATATTTGCACGTCGCCATAGTGAGTGCTGCGACTGTATTTTGCTATCCGCCGGTTGCGCAGGGCGTGCAGAGCGTCTTTGAATTCCCAGAAGGTGTTGCCCTGGAGATCAAAGCCTACGAAGTGTTATTACTTGGAAGCAAGGATACGCCAGAGACCTCTGTTGTGGCCTGCACTCACCCACAAGCCACTTCTTGCGCCAGGGGAAGCGCTTCATCTTCCATTGGTACCATGCTTTGCGAATTGGACCCGGTGCGCCCGCCATGCTGAGTCTCGTTGGGCCGCGAACAAATTCCAGCGGGCGAATATCTGGAGGCGACTTTGACGCGCAGGCCGGTGACGTTGGGGCGAGTGGCTGGTGCGTTCACGTTAGCACATGTGCAAGCATTCCCCCCACCACCAAGTTTCTCCACACAACAACACATGCCATCATTGCATACCCCGACGCCACAACAACACACGTAGCAGTCGAGGCCCTTACATAGAGACATATACATTATCATATCTCACTACTACACCTCGTGCACCCTCCCCATCACCGCCCACACGACCTTCGTGCCCAACCGCAACAAGCCTGATTTGCGCCCAAACCAACCACCATGGCGTCTGTAACGTCGCTGGACCAGGACATGCGGAGGCTGCGGATGGACCGATATACTCCCCAAGCAGCCAACGAAGTCCGCAGTTGGATAGAAGACACACTCGGAGAGCGCCTGCCCGCGGGAGATCTGCTGGATGCGCTCAAGGACGGGACCGTATTATGCAGGTACAGTGATATCCGCAGAGTTACCGGGTAGCCGGGCCAGTATAGCTAACTTTTCCAGACTCATCAATCTCGCCATACCCACGCCTGTCCGGTTCAAGAAGTCGAACATGCCCTTCATACAGATGGAGAACATCTCGCACTTCCTGCGAGCTTGTGAACAGCCACCGCTGAACATGCCCGCCCATGATCGCTTCCTCACCGTCGACCTTTACGAATCGAAGGACCCAGCTCAGGTTCTGCAGTGTCTCGGTGCCTTCAGCCGTGTCGCCAACGCGAAGAACCCGTCCAACTTCCCCAACGCCATTGGCCCCAAGCGTGGTGGAGCTGGCGCGTTGAGCCCGACGGCAACCGGCGGCATGCCGAGTCCTGCACTGCCGTCTCCCGGCTTCCCACGCAGCAGAGGACCTAGCACAGCCAGCAACACTAGCGGCTCGAGCACATTCAACCCCCTCGCGCGACCCCCTGCCGAACGGACGGCATCGACGCTTAGTGCCGCACGCACCGGAGGTTCAGACACATCATACACATCCAACGGTCTCCCCAAGTCACCTCCGGGCGGAGTCAGTAGCTGGAGCAAGAAGGTCGACGAAGGCAGCACAGCACCGGCATGGAACATTCATCAGTACGGATACATGGGCGGTGCGAGTCAAGGCAATCAGGGCATCTCATTTGGTGGCCGGCGGCAGATCACGAGCGCAGGTCCGCACGTGCCGAACCTGGCGGAGAAGGAGCGACTGCGACGCGAGAGGGCAGCCGAAGAAGAGCGACTACGTTTGCAAGCTGAGGAGGCCGAGAACATACGTCGCGTCGAACGCGAAGCCGAAGAAGAGCGCATACGCATAGAGGAGG
>Ga0265797_10008156_pt1 | contig 14068 bp, 12 predicted proteins | sample P2T30metagenome_FD_192433 | JGI IMG/M metagenome (GOLD analysis project Ga0265797, IMG submission 192433) | Plant litter microbial communities from East Loma Ridge, Irvine, California - P2 T30 | ecosystem: Environmental > Terrestrial > Plant litter > Unclassified | place: USA: California... | reverse complement strand
CCAGACGCGTGATCTCACTTGGCGCGCATCGGGCGGTCTAGCAACCTTAATTCTGCCGCCCCACTAAAACTTCCCTTCGTTCGATCCCAAGATTTCCGCAGCCAGCCAACAACTCTCAAATCCCAAAACTCAGCCAGCCACCATGTCGCAAAAGCGCAAGCATGCCGACGCGACCGAGTCGTCGTCCTCTGCGCCCAAACCGTTCAAGAAACACCGCGCCTTCAAACCCGGCCAGAGCCATCCCAAGTCGAAGAAACGGCCGCACGTTTCGAGCGACATCGACAAGAGCACTAGCACCAACGCGCTCAAGAGCCGGATACGAGACTTGAAGCGACTGCTTGCGCACGTCGACAATGTAGGCGATCACAAGATGTCCGCGGGCAACAGGGTGGAGAGGGAGAGGGAGCTCGAAGCCTGTCAGCATGAGTTGCAAGAGAAGCTAGAGAGTAGCCGAGAGGCCGAATATAGGAAGAAGATGATTGGAAAGTACCATCACATAAGATTCTTCGGTATGTCATAGATTGCGCATCCCGCATGGGAGTCAACACGAAGCGATTGCTAACGCGCCTCAGATCGTCAAAAGGGCACAAGGATACTGAAGAAGTTGAAGAAAGAACACGAGGCCGAGGAAGACGAGGCGAAGAAGGAAGACCTAGCGCGAAAGGTGCACAACGTTGAAGTCGATGTCAACTACGCCATTTACTACCCGCTCATGAAACCCTACGCATCTCTATACCCAAAGTCGAAGAAGGACAAGGCCTCCGATTCCGACGAAGCAGCGGACGAGGATACCGACGACAAAGCGAATCGCGAGGTCGACGGGCCAAAAGGCGACTTGGACATGTGGAAAGCTGTGGAGGAGGCTATGGCAGAAGGCACATTGGACGCGCTGAGGAATAGCAAGGAGGCTATGCCCGCTGCTGTGCCCAAGAAGGAACCGAAAAAGAAGGCACAGCCGCAAGTGCAACAACCAGTCAAGGTCAAAGAGAAAAAGGTGGAAGAGAAGTTGGCAGCAGCCAAGAACCGTCGCGAGAGGAGAGCACTCGGTGTGCAGGCCCAAGAAGAGGCAGAGGAGAGCGACGGTGGTTTCTTCGAGTAGTTTGACGGCACGGAAATACGTTCATCTGCATCATATACCCGGCGTCCAGACGCCAATAAGATTGTTCTGCAGCAGAATTCGATTACTACAGATTACTTCTCTGCCTCTTCACAGACCGCGTTCTTTACAGCCCTCTCGTCGCATTCCCACCCCCATAGACCTTAACCGGATGCGCCTCAGTATTGTAAACCCACTCATTGACCCCATCTTTCCCAACCTGCCACTCCGCCTCACCAGCCTGAATCGCATAGCTGTACTTTAACACCTCTGCAAACCAAAAGCTCTCCTGGAAGTCCGTAAACTCGCCACCACCAACCACATTCACGTCCTTGATAGAACTATACCCACTGCCAACCCTTGTTGTCGCGTTAATCGCAACAAAAGCATCCCACGCCCAGTCCTGGTACTTTGAATCCGACGTCGCGCGGTAGGCGTAGTAGTAAGATTCTATGACCTCGGGACGGAGCTGGTAACCCGCGTTCTCGATCCAGAAACCAGTTTGGTTGAAGAAGGATGTTTGGTTCGCTGGTACGGCGGAGGTGTTCCAGGAGAAGACTTCAGGCCCGATGCGTGTTGCGGTCTGAATGTACGTCTCGTGGCAACCGTTGACGAGTTCGAGACCGAAATCGATGTAGTCTTGTCGGTCGAGGACTTGGCCGCCTAGAATGAAGTTTCCGCCGTCGAAACAGGCGAGATGCTGGGATTCTAGGTCGAGCGTCGTGTTTTCAAAGGCTGCGAGGAAGGTTATGTCTGGTCGGGGTGCTGGGTGCGAGGCTAGATTCGCGATGGAACTGTCTACGGCTTTGATCCAGCGTTCTTTGAGGAAGCTGTAGCGTGGGTCGTAAATGTACATCTTGATCAGGTACTCGTAGAAGGAGTCGGCGCCGCCTACCCAGCCTCCGACTGCGTCGTTGAATTGCCCTGTCGTTACGTTGATTCCCATGCCCAGGAGCCCAGGGAATGGTTCGGCGAAGTCGGGAGATGGGAAGAGAAGGTATTGCTCTGCTTTCTCGGCCAGATCCGCATATGTTTGGTTGCCGGTGAGATCGGCGAGGCGGACCCATTCGAGGATCAATGTGCCGACAGTTGCGAGTCCGTTCTCTTGATCGACGTTGCTTCGGTTGTTGAAGGTAAGGATGTTCCAGGGTATTCCTGTGGGTGTCTCGAATGCGTAGGAGAGATTGTTGGCCAGATTGACGGATTGCGTGAGAAGGGCTTCTACATTTGCTGGATCGTCTGCGAGGTGCGCCAAAGGACCAGAGAGTAAGTCATAGCCGGACAGCATGCCGCCAAGGTAACGGATCGTGGTCTCGAATAGAGAGACGGGATCCTCAGTATACGCGAAGTTGATGCTGGGGATATATTCTATGATTTCGTTCACGATGTCTTTCTGGCCCATGATGAGTGCAGTGCTGAGCGCGTCTACGGCAGAGGCACCCCATCCGTTCCTGAGACCATGTTAGTAAGACTTCCTTGAAACATGGATATTGGGTACATACCTCGAATTACTCCCGTTGTTGCTCACAGGCCTCAGCTCATCCATCGGGAATGCATACTGGCGGTATCCCTCCCAGCTTATTCTGAAGGTGTCGATCACGGCTTGCGCTCTCTGATCAGGCGACACAGGATCGTATGATGGTGGGGTGGTCTCATACTGCCTCCTCGGGAGGTCTACTGGTGTGTTCGATGGTAGAGCCGACACCAGCGACAAAAAGCCACTTCCGAGCGTGAGAGACGTGAGATGCATTGCGTTCAAGCGTGTGATCTTCCACAGGCACTTGTGGTCCCCAAAGTCTCTTGTATAAATATGTTGAATGTCAGGGATACCGTTCGGGCCGGTTGCTACTCAGTTTAATGAGAGACCAACAAAGTTCAGGTATGGATATCTTCACTTTCTCCAATGAAGATGAACGTTGAAACAAATGACAGAAGGGTGTGCCTAAGTAATAGAAGCAGATCTGAGAGGTTAAGCACCTGTTCATAGTGGATAATGACCAAGACCCGTCTATTGGCAATTGCATCACGTTCCCTCTTTACTGCAAGTCGTGCAGCCAGATCCAGGACTTCGGGAATATCGGGACACCATTATAACGTCCCATGTAACGCTGAATAAGGAAGGTAGTAGCTCTATGCGGGCATAAACAGATACTGGCAGCAGGCATTGTGAGGCTGGGTACCCGCGATCCCCTCGTGCTAATGCGAACCGAACTTCTTGGGGCGCATGACGAGACAGGGTGACCGCTGTAGTGACAAAAGTGAGTGGCTGGCAAGGTTTATAGTATGCAGGCGCTGGTGCGTGCCATCATGTCGATCCCAGAATCTGTGTTAATCCCTGATCGTGCATCACCTGCTGCCGTCGTTGCGATATGTGACACAATGATGTTTTCTCGACACAAATTGTTCCTGGATGGGCAGAAATCCCGCTTTGGAACGATTGGTGCAGTGGAGAAACAGTTGTACAGAAGAGAGAAGCGACCCAACAGGTCGTGTTCCTGGCAATGGCGGGGGGATCTACCGGAAAAGCGGGTGCGGATGGCTTGAGGCGCTAATCCCGCATCTTATTTCCACCTCTGTCGGTTTATTGCGACAGGTGCAGAAGGCCACTGGTGCTTCTGCATTCCAAACATGAAAATTAGGCGTCTCCCGAAGCAATCTTGCGATCCAGCTCGAGGATACACTGACGCTGAAGAACCCGCTCTACACTCAGCACTTGATATATGTGCCAAAGGTGTGCGCACGAAAGTCTTGCGCTGGATCTAGTCCGTCGTGCATGTCATCATCGCTCGGGTATGTCATTTGCTCTATACTGCTCGCTACTTGAAGATTTTACTACCAAAAGTGTGCTTTGCGATCATGTCGGCTCGGCCCAGTCAACCTGCTCTGTCACTGGAGCACCACCTGCCGAGTAACTGATCTTGAGTCGGAGCTTTAGCCTTGCGGGTGGGGGCTAGGTCTGTTAGCACGGTATACATACAAAACGTATCTGAGAATGACTTACCCCATTGACAGCTGTGACCCTCATTTGCTGGGTCGCGTCTTGGCCTCCCTCCAGTTCGCTGGTACTGATAGGTTGCAGCTGCAGCTTTTGGCTCTTTGGTACAGCGGCTTGTAGATTCACACCTGACAGCTGGCCAAAGCTTCCAGTATTGCGGAAACGTGCGAGAAGTTGCACGGCGTTTGCATCACGCTTGAGCTGGAAGGTGATCTGTAGGTCGTTCTTGTTGTATGCAGGATGCGCGGGTGGACCTGAGGCCACCGACGGCGTTGAAGCTTGTGGTGGTGGCGAGGACATACCACCGAGTCCGCCCAGAAGGTCCATGGAGTTTCCTGACGGCGGCGCGTGAGACTGCGCTGGGGCTGGAGAACTGCTGGCTCCAGAGTTGAAGAGGTCCATGATGTTGGCCACGTTTGATTGTGGCGCCGGGGAGGATGTCTGAGGCGGTGATGAAGACCCGCCCATAATGTCTGCAAGTAAGTCCTGACTCTGTTGAGTTCCATTGGCCGCCCCATTCATGCTGGTCGACGGGCCTGCATCGCCCATGAGGTCCAGCAGCAAGTCTTCTGTCGCAGCTTGCGCGGGCTTCTTCTTCGCAATCTTCGACTGTCGCTTCTTGGTTGCTTCGCCCAGAACTCGTGACTCTTCGCGGATTTCAGGCGGTGGCATCTTCTCAAGAACGCCCCTCCTAATCTGGTCGTGACCGAACAAGTTTCCGTATTCGGCTGCACGCTGTTGAATCTCAACGTCAAGGTTTGCCGCGTATCGTTGTAATAGCCGTCGTAAACGTTCAATCTGAGCAGGATCGCTCAAACGTGTCGTCAATTTCATAGAGGCTGTGACAATGTACTGTTGAACGATGAGGCCGGCGTAACTGCTACCGAGGATGGTTTCGAAAAGATCGACGACGTCGCTTTCTTTGACTTCCTTGACAAGCTCTTCCTCTTCGTACTGACCACCTCTTAGCAGTGCATCGCCGTACTCTCCGATGACCCAGGAACCGGCTAGTGTAAGGCCCTCTTGTGTGATGTCTTCCTTCAAGGCCGCATAGAGTTTCTGTACGGAATAGGTCTGGAGGTCAGGTGTGGTAGCGATCAGTCGTACAAAGGAGGATAGAATCTGCTCTTTGACGTAGTTTCCGGCCTGATGCGTAGATTAGTTACATGCAGCTCACAGGAACATGACTGACTTACGAGTTTCAGCACGCGCAGCATGGTATCAACGTGCCACCTCTTGTTTGGTGCGAAGCGGTCTGCTGCGACACCGATCTGAGAGGTCATGACAGGTTTGAACTCGTTGTCAGCAACTTCCAAGAAAGCAAGGAGCTCCCTTATCAGTACTCGCACATTGCTCTCGTTGATCAAAGTAAAGCTGAGGTCAAGCGCTCGCCGTCTAATACTAATATCGGGATCCCGTAGACAATCCAGGATGGTGTTGCGATGTCTCTGCACGGCGTTTGGCTCGACTGCGACGACCTTGATCAGTGTGTTGAGCGCAACATATCTGATGTTGTTGTCACGGTTTGACAAGAACTTTCCTAGGATGTTGACACCAAGCACGCGGAGTCCAGAATCTGCTTCGATATCGAGGATTGTAAGTACCGCCTCGTATAGGATGGAGTTGCCGACGTTTTTCGAGGAGTCTGTGTTGGTTGCGACCTGGGCTAGAATGTCGTTGATTTGTTCGCTAACCTGCGCATCTCCGCGGGCCAGGACTCGCAGAAGTTGGAGTAGCTTGCACTGCAGAAAGGGATCTGTAATGCCGGTCACATCGTGCTCGGGCGCGTAACCAGACGAAGAGAGCCCCTTCAATATCTTGACTAGGCTGGGCACCATGGGTCTGAAGATCTCCCTTACGCCGTTCTCGTCGTCCTCGACCTCGTCCGCCTCGCAGAGGTTCTCTACTAGAGTGACGCCACACAGCAAGACGCCGTGGTTTCGGTCTTGTAGTAGCAACTTGGCCTTTTCCAAGAAATGTTCCTGGAGGTCGGGCACTTTCCGACATATCCTCATGGCGCAGATTGCGGCTTTGCGACGTATGTATGGGTTCGCGCTCGATATTATCGTTTCGACTTCCGGGAACAGGTCTCGAGCCATTTCGACGGAGGCGATGTTGCCGAGCGTGCAGAGGGCGAGGCCGACGATGTACTGGTTGGGGTGGTTGAGGTCGCTACACATTGTTTAGCATGTGGATCCATATCAGAGAGAGCACCATTGCCTACTTCTTCAGCGAGTTCGTCACCAGCGTCAGGACTTCCTGGTTCTCGTCCAGTAGCAGCATGGTACCCAGATATCCCAACCGCTTGTCGGCGAAGCGCGGAGAGGCCAGCAGCTTCAGACATTCGATCTGACCAAAGTGTGTCCGCTCGCCCAAAGTAAAGAGATACAGTAGCTTTGCGACGTTGTTCCGCCTCACGTTGGAGTCGTGGCTCTCCTCCCTGAAGCTGGCGCGGATGGCGGCACTCTCTTTCTGCACGACCGCACGCTCGTCGGCAATTGTCTTTGCAGCGCGCACATTGCGAATAAACTGCTTCACTGTATATCCTTAGCACAAGTCCTCAGCTGCTGGGGGTCGCGGTGCTTGGCGTACAGGAAGCCATTGCGGTGGCCTCTTGGACCCCACCCGGACAGCGAAAGAGGGTTCGATGGGAAAGAGGCGGGAGAGGACGAGAATGGTATTCGGTCGTCGATGGGTTTTATGGATTGGTCACGGGCGACTATGTGAATTGTCCTGGCTGCGCGTTGGTAGGCGGAACGTTTGGGCATGGCCTACAGCTGGCCGGGCCGTCATTTGTTCCAGAGTCCAGAGGTCGGACGCACCTGCCACCACCAACGGGTACGCATGCCTAGACTCTACTCTACCCTAAACTCTGGCTATCTCTAATGCGCATAGATTCTGGCGTAATCTTCTAAGAAAACCCTGAGATATAACTACTTGCACGTTACTCTGCGTACCAAGAAACACGACAATTCCTGGCACTGCTCCCAAGACGCCCGCACTGACTCGCGCGGCCGCTGATGTAACCGACCCTTCGACCCTCAGTGCCAACTCTCCGAGTCGCTAGGCCACCACTACATCAGCAGACCGCATGTACTTGCATATTCCTTGTAGCATATATACGTATCAAATGCAAGCCTGTTACCTCTCCATTACCTGTTTGTGTCGAGCGGTTGTCCGGAAGCCTCGTCTGCTACTCACTGCCCCGTCTGACACAGCCAGTGACCCTGTTAGTTGCGGATCATAGTCTGGCCTGTCCACACTTTGAATCCTCCTTCCCACTTCTCCTCCGTGACATGCGCATACACGTCTCCTCATAATGGCCGAGTCTACGTCTTTTGACGCGAATGCTAACAACGGCAACACCGACTTCCACTCGCCGCGACCGCGCAAACCCACGAGAATCGACTTACTCAAGCCCCAACTCAGCGACGAGGCGTTTAACAAGAATGGCACGCTCCGGGAGCCCGGCTCAGGCATCTCTAGGTACATGGGCACCTCTCTCGACGCGATACATGGCTGACCTCAGCAGTGGAAGAAGCACACCCATACCCGACGATGCCCCGCCTTCCGTCCAGGCCTCCTCGTCCGCACGCAGGCAGATACGCGCTCAGCACAAGCAGCGTATATTCCCTACCATAGACTACGTGGATCGCGTCTCCCACTTCGACCCAAACAGCGACTACCATGACTTCCGCGGCTTCTTCGTCCTGTTCTGGATCGGACTTGCCATCATGGTCATTACATCGATGCTACGCAACATGACCGAGACCGGATACCCCTTCCAGATGCGACAGTGGGCGCTGTTCAAGGAGAAGGTTGTTGAGCTTGGTCTAGTCGACGGGGCCATGGTGTTCAGCACCGCCCTGTCACTGCCACTCCAGAGGCTGTTTCTCAAACAGGGGTCTCTACGCTGGAACACGTCTGGCATAGCTATACAGAGCATATTTCAGGCAACATGGCTTGCTTTCTGGACTACGTACGCTGGCCCTGGCAATGAACTGTACTGTAGACTGACCAATGCAAAGATACCCTTTCATTCGGGACTGGAGCTGGACCGCGCAGGTTTTCTTCACTCTGCATCTGCTTGCGATTTTCATGAAGATGCACTCTTACGCGTATGGCACCAAGTAACTAGAGCTTCGATTGCATGGCTAACCTTGTGAAGTTTCTATAACGGTCATCTTAGCGAAACTCTACGTCGCTTGAACGATCTTGATACACCCGACAAGGCCAGCAAGGTAGCTGCAGTGCGCTATCCAAGCTCAAGCACTCATTTGCACGAGATCCCGCAATCGCCCTCACAGGAGGAGCCGGACCCGAAGAAGGCAAATGCAGAGTATCTTGGCCAACTGAGAGATGATCTCGCATTGGAGCTTGCTTCGCCTCTCGGTAACGTCTCCTACCCCAACAACCTCACCCTGTATAACTTTGTCGACTTTATCTTCTGCCCAACCTTGTGTTACGAGCTTGAGTACCCGAGGAACACCAACATCCGCTGGTTGGAGGTCTTCTACAAGACTCTTGCCGTATTCGGATGCATCTTCTTGATGGTCATTACTGCGGAGGAGTTCATCCTCCCAGTGCTGGACGTATCGGCTGTGCGACTCCAAAATTCCAAGGGTGCTACGGATTTCACGTTGATTCTCAGCGAGACTATCGGTCGTCTGCTATTTCCATTCATGATTACTTTCCTGCTAGTCTTCCTCGTCATCTTTGAGTACATCCTGGGTGCTTTTGCAGAGATAACACGTGAGTTTCCACTGCCAAGCCCAGCGACCGCTGCTAACATGAGTTGCAGGCTTTGCCGACCGTCAATTCTATGCAGACTGGTGGAACAGCTGCGACTGGTTAGAATTCTCGCGCGAATGGAACAAGCCTGTGTAAGTCACGTCCCTGTACGAGTCGCATGTGAGAAACACGCTGACTAGATGCGTTGTGATTTAGTCACCATTTCTTCCGACGACACGTCTACTCTGCGTCTAAGAACCACATGTCGCGTCCTCTGGCTACGACAATCACCTTCCTCATCTCTGCGTTGGCGCATGAGCTTGTCATGGGCTGCATTACGCGAAAGTTCCGAGGCTACGGTTTCGTCGCGATGATGCTCCAGATGCCGATTGTAATGTTGCAACGGAGCAAGTGGGTTAGAGGCCGCACTCTGTTGAACAACGTCCTCTTTTGGTGCAGCATGATCTTGGGGCTTAGCATGGTAAGTTATGAACTTCCGGCGTATATTCATGGAGACTAACAGCTTGACAGATGTGTGCTTTATACGTACTTGTGTAATTCATGGATTGTTGTTTTGGAATATGTTGATTTGCTGCATTAGCTAGACCTGCGAAATACCCCTCTCTACGTGTCCAGCACGTCTTAGATAGATAGAATATTTCTTCTACTCTATATCCGCGTGGTGCGTTTCATCGAGTGCTATACCAAGCCAGAATGTTAGCAAACGTGAAGGTCGCAATTTCGCAAGCTTTGCCATATGTGACGTAGTGGCTGCCATCGTATTCGTATGCAGGGCAGCCAGGGATTGATACGTCGGTGGCGCGGCGGGCGACCCCGCGTCACGCGTCGCGGATTGGGAAGAGCGAGCGACGTGCAGGGATGACGTTGCATCAACTATACCTGCACATGCAAACAACTGCCATATCGACTGGAGCCCTCGCAATTCAGCATAGGAAAATAGCTCGCCTAGTTTGCTACTCGTTATTAGTTCTTTCTCAAGCTCCATCTTCATTGCAAATCGAATCGATAATCGCAGGTAATGATTTCATCGTCCGTCACCGGACCCTGCTAGCTGGCACCACGGGTACCTCGGAACATTCACAGCACACATATAGCTTGGGAGCAACCACAAAGGGTCTAGGTATCCTGTGGCTTTGAATCCCTCGTTACTACCTCCCCAGATCTTTCCAAGTCCCATCTTTCCGTCAGACATTATCATGTCGGAGCTACACGAAGCGCTCGCGTGCCTCCGGCCGAAGGAGTTTAGCGACGTCCCTACCGACAACCTCCAGACATTCCTATCCGAAATACTGGCCAAAGCAGAAGTGATCGCGAACTCTGTGCCTCCACCACCCAATGGAACGCCTTACGAGTCGTCACAACGAACCCGAACCGAGCAAGAACCTGCAACGGGCTCCAAAGACCTCACAATTTCCCAAGTCCGCCGGCCACCACCTGCGCCAGAGCATGAAGAGCTGCAGAAGTCATGGGGCAAGCCCGTGAAGCTAGGAAACAATGACGCCGCTACAGGCATGAGCGTGTACAAGATGGCCGGAAAGGACAGGCACGGAGCCTGGTTTTCGCGCTCGAGCGTACACGAGGGCCTCGGGTTCGAGAAGTGGAAGCGCGCCATGAAGAGGGAGTTCCCGGAGAGTCTGGAAGTCCAGGGCGGCCCCGGCGAGGGCAACATACGAGGCATTGGAGGCGACCAACGGCTAGAGGACATGACAGTCGACGGCGTTGGTCAACTGCAAGGTATGGGAGAGCGAATATTTCCAGGCACCCGTAGCGACTAACAGAGGCGCAGTCTACCAGCTATCCGCGCAGTTCCCTGGCCCCACCTCACCGCGAGAGTTCATCACCCTACTCATCACCTCGGATACATGTCTTACCGATGCCTCCAAAGTCGCCAACTCAACACCGCGACACTTCATGGTCGTGTCCATACCCTGTTCACATCCGGATGCGCCGCCGCGAAGCAACATGGTGCGAGGCTTCTACGAGTCGATTGAGATGATCAGGGAGATACCCATGGGCGACGGCGACGCAGAGACCAACCCTATCGAGTGGATAATGGTCACTCGCAGTGATCCTGGTGGTGGTATTCCTCGATTCATGGTCGAGCGGAATGTGCCTAGCAGCATAGTCCAGGACGCGGTCAAATTCCTTGACTGGGCATGTGCTAAAGACGACAACGTCGAGGCAGATGGAATGGCAGGCAAAGACGACTCTGCGGAGACGCCCAAAGCGCACGACACTGGGCGGACATTCTCCGCAACTGACGCGAACGGTATGGGTGCCGGAATAGGAACCAGCATAGTGGACAAGACTGGGGAGGCTGGCAGCCAATACAGCTTACAACGCACAAGATCCGATAGCTCCTCAAGCTCGTCGTCTTCCGGCGATTCGTTCGCATCTGCAGAACAGTTCACTACTGCCCGCGAAGGACTCCCAATCGACCGAGAGATCCCGACGCCATCAACTTCGTCGCAACAGTCCCTACCGTTGACAGAAGACAGCCCACATCACAAGGGCTTACAAAAGATTGAAGAAAAGAAGGAACAGCTGAAGGCAAAACTCGAGCAAGCGCGCGAAAAGCAGGAGTCGGGACTACAAGCTGAAAGCCAGAAGGCGAATGCGGACATGCAAAAAGCGAATGAGAAGCACGAGAGGGAGAAGAAGAAACAGAAAGAGAAGTATGAGAAAGAGATGCGCAAACTCGAGGAGCGTCGCGAGAAGGAGACACGGAAGCTGCTCCTTCGCCAGCAGAAGGAAGCAGATAAGAACCAACTTGCTAAAGCGCAACGCGAGCGGGACGAGTTCAAGCAGCGCGTGGAGATACTGGAGCAGGAGAACAAGTTGATTAAGGAGCAGATTGGTGACCTGCAACATGAAAACACGACGCTCGTATCTCGGTTGGGAAAGACTCCTGAGGGCATTGAGATCCTGAGGTCGATCAAGGAGGGGGATAAGGGTAGAATAAGGGCAAGCTCAAGAACGAGTGTGAGCTCTGGGATGAGTGGAACGAGGAGCAAAGCTTCGAGTGGTTCGTCGAACACGCTACCTAGGGCTGGTACAACAAACTTTTGAGCCTGAGTACGGGTGACTGGCGTTGCTATCTTTTCTTTTCTTCCCTTTATCCTTCCTATGAAGTACTATTAGCGAGTGAGCAAGGCGTAGTTCAAATGCAAGCTATGGGATTCAAGAAGGAGCACCAGAATCGAGACAAACGATTTCCAAGTAGCAGACTCGAATGAGAAACCAAATAATGAGTTGACGCATCTTGGTTGGGTGCTCTCAGTCTATAAGCCATGCGACGAGCGAACGCGTGCGTAATCTATGGGCGCAACTCGCCTCTGACTAGACCCCACTAGGACAGGCATCCTCGGTCTTGACCTTACATCCTGCATGTAGACATGTACCTCAGCATACACGTTTCTGTTGAACAACGATACTTCTCGGCGTCTCAGTTCTAATGCGACGGTCATAGATATCTATTTCTCATACAAGCAATACACACGTCCTTGGCGAATGACGACTTTTACGGCCCGATAAGCAGCCACTTGTCCACGTCTACCAAGCACATGCCTTTCAACCCATGTACAGGAATCATCTAACGAAACCTACGACTTTTATTGTTTGTCCAAGTTTAGAAAGAGCAGAAGAAGGAAGGAATTAAAGTGTCGAGCTGAAACAAACGAAAAGAAGCAAACGCCCTCCCCCACCATCTGGAAAAACAGCACCGGACCCTGCATTCTCCTTTTTTACAGCTAGAAAGCCAAGAGAAACATCGAAGAGTTATAGATAGCCTCACGGGGGACTATTCCACTGTGTTTTCGAGCCACGGCCTACATCACACCTTGCCAAGATGGCAGCACAAACAGAGAACAGCACGTACATGACGCCTAGCACAGCGCCAAAACTCGGAGGCATGGGTGGACCTGTGAAGCCCACACTACTAGCCTTCCATGGTTCAGGAAGCAACGCGACCGTACACACGATTCAATTAGCAAGACTGATGAGGGTGATCAAAGACCATTTCGAAGTCGAGAGTCTGGAAGGTATGCATCTCTACCTACCTTCCCTCCCTTTGATATGCGCTCCCATACTAACAACGATCCCAAGCGCCATTCCCCTCCCAACCCGGCCCAGGCATCCTCCCCTTCTTCGAAGGCTGCGGGCCCTTCAAACGCTGGATGCAATCCAGCGTCACCATCTCCGACATGAAAGCCGGCAACTCCACCACCGCCATGCCCTCGGAAGTCGAAGACCTCGTCCGCAGCACCGTTGAGCGCATCACCTCCACCGGCGGCAAAGTCGTCGGTCTGATCGGCTTCTCCCAAGGCACCAAAGTTGTAGCCGGGCTGCTCAAAGGCTGCGAAATCCGACGCGCACTCGCTGAAAAGGGGGGCGATGTATCGCGGCTTGCGTATCTGGACTTTGAGTTTGGCCTTAGTGTTTGTGGATCTTATCCGCCGCCGCTGATACCGCCTTCTGCGTCTGCGGCGCTTGATGCAGCGGTCTCGTCGTTTGGGATGAGTGTGGAAGAGCGCAAGGAGTTGATGGAGGGGAAGATCAAGTTGCCGGCTTTTCATGTTCAGGGTCTGCAGGATGAGTGGAACTGGGCGGGTCAGGGACTGATTGATGGGTGGTATGAGGTTGGTGAGGGTAAGAGTGTGGTAAGGCATTGGGAGCAGGGTCATCTTTATCCTGTGCAGCCGGAAGAGAGCCAGGAGATTGGGGAGTGGATGTTTGGGGTGCTGGGCCGTGGAGATGGGAAGGTGGGTGGTGAGGCGCGGTGATGGTGGCTGAGGGTGCGAGGAGTAGCACCTTATACAAGGGAAGACCCGAACACCATAGAGCCTACATTTAGATAAAAACATGTAAAGTAGGTGGCCTAACGACAAAGTCGGCTCTAGGGTGTTCAGCTTTTCACTTGTATAAGGTAGTAGTAGGAGGATAGTGGGCGCTGTAGGTCATTGCGTGGAATAAGAGGCAATAATGCTAAGTAAAGAGGGGAAGTAAGAAGAGAAGACAAGTCACAAGCAGAGAAGATGAAGTTGCAGTCCACATATTGATTTGATGAAATGCTGCGAAGTTTCCAACCACGACCAAAACCCCTTGAAGAACCAACACACTGAAGTAAACCCGACCATAAGCCATTCCTTGCACTAAAGACCAACAAGATTCCTTGCTCAAACCACCAAGACCATGAAAGATCGAAAAGCCCATGAAGAACCACCACC
>Ga0265797_10008155_pt1 | contig 14069 bp, 8 predicted proteins | sample P2T30metagenome_FD_192433 | JGI IMG/M metagenome (GOLD analysis project Ga0265797, IMG submission 192433) | Plant litter microbial communities from East Loma Ridge, Irvine, California - P2 T30 | ecosystem: Environmental > Terrestrial > Plant litter > Unclassified | place: USA: California... | reverse complement strand
AGCTGGAGAACACTATGCGTACATCTGGATGCCAGCTTCTAAGCATGATTGGTCAATCATACACAGTTTGCCATTCTGCCGCTTGCACTTACACGGCCATCTGGTCAGATGCATGCCCTGACCTTGTGCGGGCCAACATCAACATCGAACCTGGCAACCTACCTTTCACCTCTTTGATCGGAAACACCACCGTCGCTGGAGTCGGTCGCACCGTTGCTCGGCCTTGCGGTCTTACATACACTCCGCTGCAATTCGACCCACCAGTGACGAACTGCTCCGCCATCACTACCGCGGAGGTCGGAGTTGATAGCCTGGCCAAGCGCTCTTGCATCCTTCAGACTGGCACCATCCACAAGCTCACCCAGCTCAGCAAGGTGCCATACATCATGATCACGGGCGAGGCCAGCCCGCATATCACGTATGACCACTGTTTTGTTGAGTACTTCAAGCAGATGGGCCTTACCAATTATCAGTGGATCAAGCTTGCCGACATTGGTATCAAAGGCAACGCGCACTTCCTGTTCCTCGAGAAGAACAACATGGATATCGCCGCTGCGATCAGCAAAGAAGTTCTTGCAAAGTTCAACAAGAGTCCAGCTGCTCCCGGTCAGCCGACCTTGTCCATCTCGATAAACTAGGTCACATAGTCTTCGGAAGACGCTCCGCGGCAGTACGATTGTTTACATAGTTCACTTTACAGCCAAATTCGTGTCCTGCTGCCTTGCCGACTAAGACGGGCGTCGTTACGTCGTTGCCTCCTTAGAGGATCCCCCTTGTACAGCGTTGATAGTATAAACACATGCTGCAAACTCTATCTTGATGTCAAGCTTCCTTGACGTTGCGGACGTCGGCCGAGTTCCTTGCCGTTCTCCGAAATCACACCATGTATCAACTTTGTTTTTCACGTGAGCTGTCTTTTTTTCATTTATTTCCATCTGTGCGGCGTGTGTTGAAAATCTCTGAGAGCCAAGCGATGGAGGCTATAATTAATTCAAGGCGCCCTAAACGGCGATATGCACGAAAACAGACATGGAGAGGCGCACAGGCCTGAACGTCAAGCAAGGGCGTGAAGACGCTGTGCCGCCTTCTTCCCTTCGCACGTGGCAACGACTTTATTCCTGTCTGTTCCATCTGCATTATCAACCAATGAAACGACAATGACACTATCAACCGTATATCTGACAGCCTACAATGGCTTGTCGTTCTTACTATGGGCCTACCTGACAGCCCGCGCACTCACCTCCGCGCCGGCGTTTTACGCCGAGGGACGCCTACACGACTTATACCATGAGCTCCTGTACCCTATACTTGCAGGCATACAGTCTCTGGCCGTTATCGAGATTATCCATGCAGCTGCCGGACTTGTGAGGGCGTCGCCCGTCACCACCGCCATCCAGGTCATCGGCAAGAACCTCGTGGTCTGGACCGTCATGGTAGCCTTCCCCGAGATCGTTGTTGGCAATGATGGGCAAGGTTCCTCTGGTGTCTGGCCGTTTGTCGGCTGCATTATCTTCTGGGGCATTTCGGAGCTCATTCGATATGGGTATTTCGTGGCGCTGTTGACGACTGGAGACACGCCGGCTCGGCTGAAGTGGCTCAGGTAAGAGCCAAGAATTAACTAGCGAGGTAATGATCAAGGACTGACTATGGTACAGATACAGCGCTTTCATCGTCTTGTACCCGCCTGGACTGATCAGTGAGGCGTGGTTGGTGTATCTCGCCTTGACAACGACGTCTGGTGTCAGCCTGCCGTATCGCATCTACCTGTTGCTGGGTTTCCTGACCTACATTCCCGGTAAGACAAGGACGCGTCTTCTGTGACATCCGTAGTACTGACTTGCGATCATAGCGAGCTACATCATGTACTCGCACATGTTGTCCCAGCGGAGACGCACGTTGAAGCCGAGCAAAGCTAGGCAGTGAAGCCTGCTGCCTGTCTGGTGCATCTTAGACGAACTGCTCGACAAGGATCAAGACCGGCAATATGACGCAAGAGTCGTAGACGGAGATGTTCGATTCTCACTGGCAAGAACACCAAAAGGCAATACCGAATCGTCTGCCCTACTGTTCATCAACAGTTAGCGAGTCATGTATCTGGATATATAATACACCCAGTCCACCATCGACATATAATCGACTCTAGCCGCCTTCCGTATCTGTAGCTAGGAAGTGTCAAAAGTGGACCTCGAGCGGGACTTATTGCACTACAGCGCTGCTACAGCAAACCACATTGTAGGCAACAGAATCTCCTCCTACTTATTTTCATTCCATGTCTCGAGGTTCGGCTGAGATTGTGCCGAATTACTCCGAACCTATGGTTCTTTAACACTTTCGGAGAGCCTCGGTTTAGACCGATCTCTAAGAGGTCGTACTGCGCTTTGTTGTTGTCGCTACTTCCGGAAAGTTCTAGAAGACTTCCGGAAGAAAGACAGTGAATATGGGTGAACATCATACGTAGTACTCTTGTATACAAAGACAAGTCTAGAACCAATGTAAGCGCAGACTGCTCCATTATATCTTTTGACATCTTCCGACCCACGAGCCGTTGCTTGACGACCAGCAGCCGAGCCATCCCCTCCTTATAGGCATGCACTTTTCGAACCTTTAGGCTGGGCCATGTGATCTGAACGAGGAAGCCGATTATTCAAGGTACATAACGTAACGAACTACCAGCGATTGTGTTCGTGTCCCTCGAAGTGCTAATCTTTGCACGCTGGACAAAAAGTTGCGGCTGCGGTACAGTCCTTTCCTTGCCCTGATGCACCCCCCGCTTTCTCTCGGACGTATTCCATCCGAGCACAATCGAAATGACAGCCTACTAAGTATGCGTGAAATTAGAACGTATCGGCGCTGATTCCATTCATGGAAAACATGTCGATCATTCGGTCGTCGCAGAAGCTCAAGCTCGAGCACCGCAAGACCGATCCTTCCACTCCGTCTCGGCCCAAATCCCTCCGCTCCTGCTGTTGTGACACGGCTCAACGAGCGTAGCGGTATATAAGCAGTAGACAACTTGACGTCTGAGCACGATAGCAAACGCCACAATTGTCAATCATGGTCAAGCTTATTGATGTCACAACACTGTTTGCGACACTGCTAATCGCTCAAACGTTCGCCAACCCGTCTGGGTTGAGATGCATCGTCGAGCCGAGTGGTGTCAACAGCACGGATGACAGTCCTGCGATCATCGAAGCATTCGAGAAATGTGGCAAGAACGGAAACATAGTGTTCAAAAACGAGACCTACTTCGTGAACTCTGTCTTGAAGTTCGAAGGTCTTCGCAATGTCAAGATCGATGTCTATGGGACGCTTTTGGTACGCGCAACCATCGGAACATGGGCCGTGAACAAGTCTAACTTCTACAGTGGAGCACTGACATCGGTTACTGGCTGAACAACTCTCTTGACGTCGGTTATCAGAACCAATCTACAGCTTTTATCCTAGGCGGGGATAGCATCGTGCTCGATGGTCATGGGACTGGCACTTTTGACGGCAACGGCGACTACTGGTACCAATGGATCAGGGAACAAGAGAATACCTCCAACTATCCAGGACGACCACATCAGATCACCTTCCAAGGTTTTACCAACTCCATCGTTCGCGGGATGACATTCCTACGCAGTCAGATGTGGTAAGTCTCTATCTTCTCGAAAGGACCATCATCGTACTAACCGTGTTACCCTCAGGACTATGTCAATAATACACTCCCACTTTGTCGAATTCTCTGATATTCTAGTCAACAATACTGGCAATGTCTACGACAGTTGTGAGGATCCAAAGAAACGCATATGAGGCTTCACAATACTGACATGACTGCAGCCAACACTGATGGAGCAGATACCATCTACTCCTCACACATAGTCTTCGACCGCTGGACAGTGTATAACGGAGATGACAGCATCTCCCTCAAGGCGAACAGCACCGACATCACTGTGAAAAACTCCGTATTCCACGACGGACTCGGTGTCGCTCTGGGTAGCATTGGCCAGTACTATGGTGCTGTCGAGTCCATTGAGCGCCTGCATGTGGAGAACTGCTCCTTCGTAGACTGTCTGCATGCAGCATATGTCAAGACGTGGACAGGAGATCAAAATGGTTATCCACCAAATGGTGGCGGTGGCGGCCTCGGCTGTGAGTCTCCTAGCCTGTTCTTCTGTCATATCAAGAGATGCTGACCAAGGCCAGTCACAAAAGGAATCGTATTCAAGGATCTGAGATCGGTCGGCATGCGTGGCTCAGCTTTTGCCATTTCCCAGTGCACACGCTTCCGTGGGGCTCCTGGCGATGGGAATTGCACCAACTCCGAGTTTCATGTCAGCGACATTACCGTCAAGAACCTGACCGGTACCACAAAGTTACGCGATGTTGCCAGCCTACAATGCAGCGCTGCCAGACCGTGCGATAAGATCAGCCTGCTGAACACAGACTTGGCGTACGACAATGGCACAAGCTCGGAGGGCTATCTTTGTGGTAATGTCGACCAGCCTAAAGGATTTACATGCACAGGAGCTGCTTGCGAGGGAGGGAGCTCAACTGGAGAATGCAGCAATTGATCGGCGAAGCAACGATTTCATGCAACGCAGGAGACGACATGTCGCGGAGTACGCATATGGAGAGAGACATACTGTCCACCCAATTTATTCCTAAGTCTGATGACCTCCGCCTGTAACAGATAGTTACCCGACTCTTTGTCATGCACTAAATCACTTCCAAACCAAGTGCATGAGAATCTGACATCCATCATATGTTAGAGACGTGACCATCGCCCTCGGGTCCTGACGCAAGATCTGAGCCTGAGTCATCATCACTTTGGCCATGTGGGTAAAAGTAGGGCCTCAGAAGCTCGGAAATTTCTTCCGGCTCTTGATCCTTCGCCCATCGCCATAGCGGATCACACTCACTGGTCCCATCGCCACGTATGTAGCGCTCCATGAGCATATCCACGACTCCCTCGTCTTCATTTTCAGCAGCGATACAGATCGCCTCCTCAATGTGCTCCTGCCTGATCTCAGACGATGTGTATGGCGCTTGCAAGAACAGCTCAACGATGTCCTCCAGGCCGTAATCAGCAGCCCACACGAGTGGTTTCCCGTCAGAAAAGCTCTCGTCGAAGACATCCGCTCCATGCAAGACAAGCAGTTGCACAAGCTTGTCTCCCTCAGGAAAGAGTGTTCTATCGCGAGTCACAGCGTTACGAAGTGTTTGGCCGTCCTTGTTTGGCGAAGCGCCGCGAGCGAGGAGTAACTCAACCACCGCAAGTTGGTCGTGTCTCGCTGCAGAGCCTATGGGCGTCAAATGCTCGCCTTCAATGAGGACATCCGGGTCAGCGCCTGCATCAAGCAGCTTCCGTACTAGTCCTACGTGACCATGTGTGGCAGCCGTGTGTAGCGATGTCCAGCCGTCTTTACAGCGGGCGTGCAGGTTTGCACCCCGCTCTAGAAGCAAGGTACCCATTTCCTCGCATCCTTGCTCGGCTGCAATCATCAGGGGGGTCAACTCGCCATCGTCTGCGGTATTGACATCTGCGCCCCTGTCCAAGAGAATCTTTGCAACTTTGAGGTCTGTAGTACCTGCTACGAACCAAAGGGGCGTTCGTCCATTTTCGTCCTTGACATCGATATCCATGTCGACATTCCTTTCCAACACCTCCCTGACCTGATCGAGGCAGCCGTTTTGCGAAGCTTCCAGCAGGGTAGTCGAATCTTTGCCGCGTCCTGCAGCGGATGGCTCGGCCTCGTTCACACGAAGTCGAGTGATCGCCGTAGATAGAACATGGTCCACATCGGTCGACTCCTCTCGCGCGCTTCTTTCTGCCATCTGCCGAGCGATATCCTCATGGTCATTTCTCAGAGCATACTCGAGCGGGGCGATGCCTTGGTCGTCGGCAAGCCCCACGGCAGCATTATGGCCAAGCAGTAATTCCACCGTCTTACCTTGGCCCCTCTCTGCTGCCAGCGAAAGCGCACTCTGCCCGCGACGCCAGTCGCGAATGTTGGGATCCGCTCCGGCTTCAAGCAGAAGCTTGGATATGATGAAGCTACCTTGCTTGACAGCGAATATCAAGGGCGTGTCCCCTCTGATATCAGTCGCATCTGTGCAGGCGCCTGCATTGATAAGCTGCGCTACAATGAATTCTGCTTCACTAGCAATAGCATCAAGAAGTGGCGTTCTGTCGCCAAAGGAGTCCCGAGTATTCGCGTCCGCGTGATGTGCGAGAAGTAGCAGCACAACTGCATCATGACCGCCCAAGACCGCCCAATGCAGCGGCGTGCGTTGGAATTCTGAGTCGCAAAGGTTGACGATATGCTTTCGCTCGGACAACTCCCTACGTAGCCCTTCGACATCACCGGCAGCTGCAGTAAGCAAGACAGGATCTGCCCATGGACACAGTATTGGCTTCATGGTAGCTGAGACACCTGTACATATGGAAAGCAAGAACAAACATGGTCTAGTAAAATACGAAAACACAGTTTTAGGGCTAGTTTTGGAATAGATCCGGCGGCAGCCATGCATCGCAGCCTTCAGTTAAAACTGTTTACACCGAAACTCCGATGAAGCGCTATGTACCACGAGACTTCGTAGCAAGAAGATTAACATTTACACAATCGGGAGGTGCACGTGTGCACTGTATGACTTCTGTGGCAAAGCTTTTAGGAGGTTGGACGTTGGAGTTTGTAGTTGTATGTAGATGACGTCCCACCAAGTCCCGTGACTCTCGGCATCGGTCGCGGTTGCTCTGGGAGACCAAGGACGAATGACGCGCTGGCGTTTGTTGACCCTCCGCAAATAAACGCTCGCTGGGCTGTGAAAGTATGGGCGTGTTGCATGGATAGCGGCTGCGCATTGGGCAGGACCGGGACATAGCAAAAGATGATCACGTCCAATGTTCGCTTCGTTGCGCGAGCGGTCTGAGATAACGCTACAGCAAACGTGCGACGCTCTTCTCGACCACTGTTCCCTGCTGCAATTTGCTTTGTTCTTTCCCAACAATCTCGCTACCGGAGAAGAAGCAGAAACAAATCCATACATCAACATGGCGGAGAGGCCACAGACCGCCGTCGACCCATCTTTCTATCAGAGCAACGCCAGCGCTCCCAGCCTGAGGAGCAAAGAACCGATGGAGCTCATGGACAGGCCACGCACGTCTGACGGAGATGCCAACGTCAAGGTCGTGGTGCGCGTGAGGAAGTTCATCAAGAGAGGTTTGCATACCATCAATGTCAATCACATCCAAGAATGCATACTAATGCCTCCCTCCAGATATCGAGAAAGGTTCCAAATGCATCGTACGAATGATCCCCGAAACACAAGAGACTCGACTCCTCCCGCCAGAAATCGACTCAGACGACCACAAACAAAGCCGGAAAGTGTACGACGAAAAATCATTCACATTCGACAAGTCCTTCTGGTCGCACGATGAAGCAGACCCACACTTCTCCGGCCAGGAAGATGTCTACGGCTCGTTCGGCGAGGACTTCCTAGACCACAACTTCGACGGATACCACACCTGCATCTTCGCCTATGGTCAGACCGGCAGCGGCAAGTCGTACACCATGATGGGCACGCCAGACCAGCCTGGTCTGATCCCGAGGACTTGCAGAGGCTTGTTCGAAAGAGTCGATGCGGAGCAGAACAGCGCTATAACATACAAGGTTCACGTCTCCTACTTCGAGATCTACAACGAGCACGTCAAAGACCTCCTCACGCCCAAGAGCAGCTCGCCAAACTACCTGAAAATCCGCGAGTCCAAGAGTGACGGCGTCTACGTCCAAAACCTTACCGACGAGCCGGTGCGATGCTACGAGGACATCGAGCGGCTGATGAAGATCGGCGACACAAACCGCACAGTCGCCAGCACGAAGATGAACGACACCTCCTCCCGCTCCCACGCCGTTTTCACCCTCACCCTCAAACAGATCCAGCACGACCTCAGCTCTGATAGCACCATCGAGCGTCTGGCTCGTATGCGTCTGGTTGATCTCGCAGGCTCGGAGCGCGCAGGCCGCACCGAAGCAACAGGCCAACGCCTCCGCGAGGGCGGCAACATCAACCAATCCCTCACCACTCTCGGCCGCGTGATTGCCGCCCTCTCAGATCCGAAACGCCAAATGGTCAGTCGCAAGAGCATGCCGCAGAACCAGACCCGTCGCCGTGCCGAAATGGTCCCCTACCGCGACTCAGTCCTCACCTGGCTGCTCAAAGACAGCTTGGGAGGCAACTCCAAAACCGCCATGGTAGCCTGCATATCCCCAACCGACTACGAAGAAACCCTCTCCACGCTCCGCTACGCCGACCAGGCTAAACGCATCCGCACCAAAGCCACCGTCAACCAAGACGCCGTCAGCGCCGCCGAGCGCGACGCCAAAATCGTCGAAATGCAAGAGACCATCAAAGCCCTGCAGCAATCCGTCACCAACGCCACCGTGCGCAAACGGGACGAAGCCGACCGCGCGCGCGACGAGCTGGAAGACTACCAGCGGCAGGTCACCAAGATGCAGCGCGCGATGGAAGAGTCGCGGTCGGTGTCGGAAGTCAAGATCCGCGCGCTGACGATGGAGGTCGAAGAGCTGCGGCCGGCGAACATGGCGCTGCAAGTCGAGATCGAGTCTCTGCGTCGACACCTCGCGCTCGCAGTCGGCGAGCTGAAGAACCCGATCGTGCTGCCTCGCGAGTTACTGGCGGAGAACTACGATGCTACGGACGACGAGCTCGAGGAAGGTTCGGACAGCGGCGTCGGCGATAGCGCATCCGACGAGGAAGACGACGACGACTTCGACCACGGCGGGTTTCAAGACGATGTGGACGAGCTGATGAAGGATCTGGGACTGTTCAAGCGCAAGATGCTGGACGACAAGCAGCGCTGGGCGATGCCTGCTTTCGTGGGCGAGGAAGGTGAGGAAGAAGAAGAAGCTTGATTGACGCTTTCTTCGAGAAATGATCTCATTGAAAAGCGTTTGTGAGCAAAATTAATAACGACGACATGGGACGCGATGATGGTTTGATTGATTCAGCGCCAGGAACTTCTTTTTTTCCCTTTACCTTTCCTTTTGTCGCTTACACGGAGTTCTCTTTTTCTTTTCTCTCTGGGAGGTGTTAGAAGGCGTACATGTGACGCTCTCCAATACCCGGTCGATAGCGGTAGATAGCTTCAACGATATACATGTATTCTCGCACACCAGATCAACGAATGATTCAACGCCAAATGCTTTCTCGATTCGTTCTTGTTACCATGTCGCAGAGAAAACTAGCGACGTGCCTTATTTGGCAGATTCAAAGTAGAGGTTGTAGCCCAGGATATCCTTCGAGATCTGCATCGCTCACGTAGTATGTTTCCCATTTCCATACAATGCTCTTCCTCGTAACACATGGACAATATTCACCAGGTGTATCGTAACCTCGCCATCCGCACGCCATGCTTGATTCATCTCATCACTTCTCGCGCCTCATGAACCCATCATCATCATCTACTGCTGCGCGCACTGTGCGCCGCCAGGGCCCTCATCATCCTCGTCTTCCCACTCCCCGCCAGCCCTAGGGTCGTCGCTACCCGCGCCAAAGCCATCCATATTCGGCACAGTCAAAAAGTCCACCTCGTCGACAATCTCCGGCGTCTCGCCCGGCTTGGCCTCCTTGACCTCCGGTTTGGGCAAGACGTCTCTGACCTTCTGCACCGCGGCGTCGTCTTTCAGCCAGCCGTCTTCGGGGAACTTGACGTTGATGACGAGGTACAAGTCGCCCTTGTGGTCGGAGCGTTTGACAGGCATGCCCTCGCCGGGGATCTTCAGGATTTGTTCGGGTCGGAGGACTTGGCCGGCTGGTTGGACGATGTTGAGCGCGATACCGCGGCCGTCGAGATGCCTGACTACCGTTCGGTTGAAACCTGTGAGCGCCTCGGCGAGCGTGATGTCGATCTCGGCTTGCAGGTCTGAGCCCGCGCGGTGGAAGACGTCGTGTGGCTCCTCGACGAGTTCGAAGATAATGTCGCCGGCCTCTTCGTCGTCCGGGTCGTGGTCTGCCTCGCCGGCAAGCACGATCTTCTCGCCCTCTCGGCTGCCGGGCGGGATGTACAGCTCCAGGATCTTCTTCTGCTTGATTGTCCGCTCGCCCTTGCACCTCTTGCACTTGTCCTTATCCGCGTAGAATTTGCCGCGTCCGGCGCATGTCGAGCAGTTGATCGTCTCTTGTGTAACCAGCCCAGGTCCAACGGGCCTCATCCTCGTCTGCTGTCCTCTTCCCTTGCAAGTATCGCAGGTCTTGGGCTTCGCGCGCTCCTTGCCTCCGCTGCCATTGCAATGCGAGCACAGCACATTCTTGGTGCTGGCAAACTTGGTCGTCTTGCCCTTGTAGAGTTCCTCCAGCGAGACCTCGTACTGCTGCATCTCGGGCCTACCCTTCGCCCTCTTCTGCCTAGGACCGCCAGGGCCACCACCCATACCGCCGCCGAAACCGCCGTGCATGCCCTCGAATCCGCCGCCCATGCCGCCGAACATTTGCGCTAGGATATCGTCGAGATCGGGGCCGGCGCCGCCGCCCATTCCGCCGCCTTTTTCGAAAGCGGCCATGCCGTGCTCATCGTAGAGGTCGCGGGTCTGTTCGTCGCTGAGGATTTCGTAGGCTTGCGAGACGGCTTTGAACTTTTCGTCGGCTTCTGCGCGCTGCTCGTCGGGGACCTTGTCGGGGTGGGAAGCGAGTGCCGCCTTGGATGTGTGTTAGCATCGTATTCGAGGGTGGAATTTGCGCAAAGGAATTCATGAATTACTTTGTGGTATGCTTTCTTGATCTCAGCCTTGGTCGCCGAGCGCTGGATGTTTAGGACCTCTATGCATGTTAGCGATTTGATTGATGGATCTGCGCGGATGGGAGGAAGATACCGTAGAGGTCGATTTCCTCGGCCATGTTTGCTGGATGAGTTTTGTATAGTAGAAATTTAGGTGATTTGGCTGTATATGAAATAAGCCGTGTGAAGGAGTGAAGAGGTGAAGGGAGTAAGGCAAGCAGGTGCTCGGTCAGCAAATGTTAGTGAAGCCCTTGTGAAGTTTGGAAGGCGCATCGGCGTTCTGGCAAGTCAAACTCCGTGCGGCCAAAGCGGCGTCGCATTCACCACCCGCTGCAATGAGAGATAGGCCGCCACTCTAAAGTATCCATCATTACAGCGGAGAATACGAGAATACTTTACTTGATGAAGACAGTCACAGCATCACGTGCGACAAACTGGGTTTGCCCATCATGTCTCACGGGCTCGTTTGGTGCGCGTACGGCTCTGCTGTACCGAAGTCAAGCCCTGGCTCGCTCACATAGGAGGACTTTCGCCTCTTCCGCTTCACAGTACAAGAATGTCCAGGCACGCGATGGGAAACTCCCAGATTATCCCGCCAGGACTCGATTCGCTCCATCGCCGACTGGCGTTATGCACATTGGTGGGCTGAGGACGGCATTGTTCAGCTATCTCCTGGCCAAACGTACGGGCGGACAGTTCATACTCAGAATCGAAGACACAGATCAGGTATTTACATATATAGCTCTCTCATTCGAACCACAATGGACTCTGACCCTTGTAGAAAAGATTCGTCCCTGGGGCCACCGATCGTCTGTGTGAGGATCTCCAATGGGCCGGTCTTCAATGGGACGAAGGTCCTGGAGTCGGTGGACCCAACGGCCCCTACTGGCAGTCAGAACGGAACGAGATCTACCAGAAACATGCTCAGGATCTATTAGACGAGGGCGTGGCTTACCGTTGCTTCTGCACGCCACAGACTGCAGGAGCCGGTACGGCTGCGTTCGTCACGTCGGGTTGTTACCAGGACTGCTCGCATGTCTCGAAGTCCGAGGCGTCCGAACGGGCGGCATCAGGCGAGGAAAAGTTCACAGTCCGTCTAAAACAGCCTGAGAACGTGCATAAGCGCACCTATCCCGACCTGATCTACGGCAATATCAAGAGATTGAAAAGAAGCCCAGCGGCCAGTGCATCGGAAGGTGACGAAGCGTCCCTCGACGCCGCAGACACAATCCTACTGAAATCCGACGGTACACCTACCTATCATTTCGCAAATGTAGTAGACGACCATCTCATGAAGATCACCCACGTCATCCGTGGAACTGAGTGGATGGCCAGCACTCCACTCCACTACGACCTTTACACGGCATTCGGGTGGCAACCTCCCATCTTCGCGCACGTTGGTCTTCTCCTCGACAAAGACAAAGCCAAACTGTCAAAACGAAATGCGGACCTTGCTCTGGACGTCAAGGGCTTGAGGGACGATCACGGCGTCCTGCCAGAGACACTTTGTAACTTCCTCACACTGCAAGGCTGGAGCAACCCCAACAAGAACGACGTAATGTCCATGGACGAACTGGCCCAGACCTTCGACCTCAAATTCACAAAAGGCAACACCATGGTCCTCATGGAAAAGCTCTGGTTCCTGCAAAAGAACCACGTCCAGCGCCGCTGCGAAGCAGCCCGCAACGGCAGCAAAACCGCCCTGGCCCATCTCGTCGACAAGGTCTCCGCAGCCGCCGCGCAGCAATACCCCGAAGCACGCGCTAAGCACGCCTCAAACACCTCCTTCTCGCGCCACTGCAAGAACATCCTCCTCGCCGATGACAAATCCTACCAAACGGCCGACCAATTTGTCCAGCGCAACTGGTACTTCTTCACCTACGACGACTCGCTCATCACGCCGCCACCCCAAACCACCGCCAGCAGCGACCCCTCATCCCCAGCAGACGTGCACAACCTCGCCATCAGCATCCTGCGCGACATTGACGCCTCTCGCCCGTACATCGTCTCATCCTTTGAGAAAATCCCTACCTCACCATCCGAAACCGCCCACGCCCGCCCCGCCACAGACCTCGAGCGCGCCAGCGCCAGAATCCACGCCTCCCTCAACGAAGCAGTGTGGCATCGCGTTCTCCCTCCCGCCTCTGCCTCCTCCCCGACCATCAAGCTCCCTTTCACCGACCAGCCAATCGACAACGTCGCATTCGTCTCCGCCGCCGTCGCTGACGAAAACCAGCAGGTAGAAGTGCTGCAAGCGTACAAGGAGTGGCAGAAAGCCGCGATGCGGTTCCTGCGGGAGAAATTAGCGGCTGGGACGCCGGGGCCGGGCGTTGGGGCGTTGATGGCTGTGCTGGGGTATGAGGAGTGTTGTCGGCGGATTGGGATTGAGGCTGCTGATGGGAAGGGGTGGTGAGATGTTGCAGGTCACCAGTTGTACAATATTTATTGAATGTGTATTTTTATTTGTGGATGCAGAAATATGGATAAAAGCGATTGGTGTATGAATTGAAAGCTAGCTTCTTCCTCCTTCGTTCCTTTGCCACTTTGGAAGCCACAGGTTCCCAGGATCTTGTCCGTGGCGTCTCTTGTGTCTCCTTAGCGATACCCTTGACCACCTCCACAGCTGAGCTCACTTCCCCTCCCGCATACGGTTGTTCATCTCCCTTCCCAGGACCTCCCACCCCAACAACCGCCACACCTCACCCTGGAACCACTCTCCAACCTCTACTTCCTTAACTCTAGGCACACTTACAGCCCCTCCACCGGCCACCGGCATCCGCAGACACTCCACAAACAAATCGCTATCCTCCCCAACACTCTCGGAACCGAAGATAGCGCTGACGAGAGTAGCTTGCAGCCGCTCTTTGGCCGCAAGACCCAGCGTGGCCTTTGTGATGCTGCCGGGCTTTGGGTTAGATTTGGTTTTGGCGCTTTTGGAAGTCGAAGCAGGTTGACTATTGAGGAACGAAGGCGTCAGGGCGAGGGACTGCTTGAGCAGATGGAGCAGGTACGGTGCCTCGAGTTGCGCCTGGCGGACTACTGTTGGAATGGAACCTGGAGTTGTCTCCGTATTCGACTCGTCGATGGCAGCTTCGAGCTCTTCCATTATGTCTTCCGCACGCGGATGCAGGAAGTTGACAGTGTAGATCCGGTTGCCGAGCTTGGAGAGGATGCAGAAGAGGAAGCCTTCGAAGATTTCTTTGTGAGAATCTTGTTTTGCGTCGAGCTGCTTGATGATCCCGCTGAGCAGGCTGGCGAGAGCGTTCAAGGTAGGAATGTCTTTGATGTTGAC
>Ga0265797_10008153_pt1 | contig 14071 bp, 14 predicted proteins | sample P2T30metagenome_FD_192433 | JGI IMG/M metagenome (GOLD analysis project Ga0265797, IMG submission 192433) | Plant litter microbial communities from East Loma Ridge, Irvine, California - P2 T30 | ecosystem: Environmental > Terrestrial > Plant litter > Unclassified | place: USA: California... | reverse complement strand
CGTGTGGACGGGCGAGGTGACCGACGAGGGGCGCGTCGAGCTGCTGCCGTTCGTGCACGAGCAGACGGTCACGGTCGCCGCCCACCGAGACGGGCGCCCCGACGCCTCGCTGCGCCGACTGGTCGGAGGCCTGCGCTAGCTCGGAGGTGCGGTGCGGCTCGGAGGCCTGCGCGAGCTCGGCGGCCTGCGCCGGCTCGGAGGCGCGTGGCTCCAAGGTCACCGCTGACTCCGAGGTGCGGATGCCGGGGCGCGGCGAGCCGTGCCCGTGCTCTCGCCCGTTCGCGGTTGCCCGTGCCCGTGCTGGTTCCCCTGCGCACCGAGCCGCTCAGGCCGGGTGTCGGCTGATCAGCTTCGACAGGACGATGGCGCTGCGGGTGTGGTCGACGTTGGGTGCGTTGCGGACGCGCTCGAGCGCCTCCTCGAGCGAGGGGATGTCGCGGCTGCGCATGTGGACGATCGCGTCGGCGCTGCCCGTGACCGTTCCGGCGTCGACGACCTCGGGCACGGTGCTGAGGATGCGCTGAAGCTCCTGCGGTGACACGGTACCGCGGCAGAAGAGCTCGACGTAGGCCTCGGTGCCGAGCCCGTCGACCGCGGGGTCGACCTGCACGGTGAACCCCTTGATGACCCCGTCGGCGACGAGCCGGTCGACCCGGCGCTTCACGGCCGAGGCGCTGAGGCCGACGGACGCCCCGATGTCGCCGTACCCGGCGCGGGCGTTCTGGCGGAGCAGGTCGATGATGCCGAAATCGAGATTGTCCACCTGAAGACCCTACTCGTTGCGTGCGCAGTGCTCACAACGCATGTTCGTTGCGTGGCAGCCCGATCACCTGCGCGCACGGCGTGTGACACTGGCATCCGTGAGCATCACGAGCGACTCCGTGGACACCGCCGGAGACCCCCAGAACCCGATCACCCGTCGAGCCACCCCGCGCACGGTGCTGATGTGCCGACCCGACCACTTCACCGTGAGCTACAAGATCAACCCGTGGATGGACCCGGCCGAGCCCACCGACACGGCCAAGGCGGTCGCCCAGTGGCAGGTGCTGTACGACACCTACGTCGGGCTCGGCCACGACGTGCACCTGATCGACCCGATCGACGGCCTGCCCGACATGGTCTACGCGGCGAACGGCGGCTTCGTCGTCGACGGCAAGGCCTACGGCGCCCTCTTCACCTACCCCGAGCGCCAGCCCGAGGGCCCCGCGTACATGGACTGGTTCCGCGACGCGGGCTTCGAGGTCGCCGTCCCGAGCGAGATCAACGAGGGCGAGGGCGACCTCCTCCTCGTGGGCGACGTCGTGCTCGCCGGCACCGGGTTCCGCACCTCGACCCGCTCGCACGACGAGGTCGCCCGGGTGTTCGGCCGCGAGGTCGTCGGGCTCACGCTGGTGGACCCCGCCTTCTATCACCTGGACACCGCCGTGGCCGTGCTCGACCCCGAGCCGGTCGAGGGCCGCCAGAACATCGCCTACCTCGAGAGCGCCTTCGACGCGCCCTCGCTCGAGATCCTCCGCGAGAGGTTCCCCGACGCGATCCTGGTCGACGAGCAGGATGCCGCGATCCTCGGGCTCAACTCGTACAGCGACGGCTACAACGTCGTCATCGCCGCCCGGGCCACCGGCTTCGAGCGCCAGCTGCGCGAACGCGGCTACAACCCGATCGGCGTCGACCTCTCCGAGCTGCTGCTGGGCGGCGGCGGGGTCAAGTGCTGCACCCTCGATCTGCGACGCTGACGGTCGACCCGACCCGCGCCTCCTCGGCGGTCCGTGCTCAGCCGCGGCCGTCGGGGCGCACGAACAGGTAGACCACGCTGCGGCCCGTGCGGTGCTCCTGCGCGAGGTCGTAGCCGAAGCCGCCGAGGGTCCGCAGATCGGAGTCGTCGACGGCGTCGACCTGCAGCCGGGTGATCCAGAGACGGTCGACGTCGCTGAGGCGCTCCTGCAGCTCGTCGCGCTGGGTCTCGTCGTCGAGGCTCAGCGTGACGTCGGTGAACCGGCCCTCGGAGGCGCCCGAGCGCACGAACGCGACGTCCTCCAGCCCGTCGAAGCGGTCCGGGTAGGCGTAGAGCGCCTGGCGGGGCCTGGTCGAGACGGTGCCCGACGCGTCGAGCACGAAGGCGTCGCCGGGCCGCGCCTGCTGCTCGATGTAGCTCGCGATCTGACGCAGATCGGCCGCGCCTCCCTTGCCCGTCGGCTGCCGCTGCAGCACCCAGGTCGGGGCCGACGCGACGACCAGCAGCGCGATCAACGCGATGCTGATCCAGCGACGGCGGAACCCGGTGATGGCGACGCTCAGCAGCAGGCACATGCCGGGGGCGGCGAACACGGCGAGGCGCGCCTGGTAGATCGGCTCGAGCGCGATGCCGGCCAGCAGCAGCACGCCGATGGGCATGACGACCCAGAGCGCGCCGAGCAGCACGACGCTGCCGGGGGTCCTGGCCCGGTCGCGCAGGCGCGTGCCGAGCAGGATCAGCAGCACGAGCCCGATGACGACGTAGGCGATCGACGTCGCGAACCACGGCTCGACGAGCACGGTCCACCAGGTGATGTCGGCGCCGGTCGAGGGGTCGTCGGCCCCGAGCAGCCGGCTGCGCTCGCCGAGCACGGTGCCGATGAACGGTGCGGTCGCGAGCAGCGCGGCCCCGGTCGACACCGACCAGCCGAGGAGGCGGTGGCGGGCTCCCCGACGACGGCGCTGAGCCGGGGCCAACGCGAGGAACACCCCGTGCACGACGACCATCAGCGCCAGCGGCACGAAGGTCGCGACGGCGGCGGCGAGCCCTGCCCCGTAGGCCGCCCACCACCACCAGCTGTGCCGGCGAGACGCGACGAGCACCAGCACGGTGATCCACACGGCGAGGGCCGCGGTGAGCGCGTACGGCCGAGCCTCGATCGCCTCGAGGGTCAGGCGGGGCAGCACGGCGTAGATGACGGCGGCGAGCACCGCCGTCGTGCGGTTCGTCAGCATGCGCACCAGCACGAGCACGCCCGCGGCTCCGAGACCGGTGACCAGGACCCCGGGGAGGCGCGTGGCGAACTCGCTCTCGCCCACGACGCCGATCCAGGCGTGCATGAACAGGTAGTAGACGCTGTGCACCGCGTCGCGCTGACCGAGGAACGCGATCAGATCGGGCAGCGGCATGCGCGCCGCGAGCAGGGTGGTGGCCTCGTCGCTCCAGTACGAGGGGATCCAGCTGCCGGTGACCGTGACGACGACCGCGAGGAGTCCGGCGAGCAGCGGGTCGAGCCAGCGGTGCCGCGGATGCGCGACGCCCGGGTCGTGGCCGATGCTCACGCGACCCCTGGCTTAAAGAAGACAGGCCCCGCCGGGGCGGGGCCTTGGGTGGCTGGACACGGCATCGATCCGTGGACCTTTCGATTTTCAGTCGAACGCTCTACCAACTGAGCTACCCAGCCGTGGGGCCTCGGTGGAGACTGTGCCCCGACCTGCCGGCCCACCGGAGGGACGTGCCCTCCAGGCGAGAAACTCGCCTTCGCGACCCTGACCGGACTTGAACCGGCGACCTCCGCCGTGACAGGGCGGCGCGCTAACCAACTGCGCTACAGGGCCAAACAATTGCTACTTATACTAACCGGACTCTGGATCGTTGCCGAACCAGTGACCCCAACGGGATTCGAACCCGTGCTGCCGCCGTGAAAGGGCGGTGTCCTAGGCCACTAAACGATGGGGCCGTGTGTTCCGAAGAGCACAGAGCAACCGAGAGACGAGCATACGGAACCGCCGGGCTTAATGCAAAACGAGATGCCCGCACGGCGGGCTCGACACGAGTCGCCACGCCACTCCGGCGCGGTTCCCGCCGTCGGGCCCCGCCGCCGTTAGTTTCGACCTGCGCTTGAAGGTCCGACGGGCCGACGTCGGCGCCGCCCAGCATCCCGAGTGAATCGAACACGCATGACTCTCCTCCGCCTCCTCGGTCTCCCCGGCGCCTCGAGCACCTCGGCCCCGGCCGGTCGTCGCGGCCGACTGACCGCCGTCGCCGTCGCGCTCGCCCTGGTCGTCGGCGTGGGGGTCGCCGGCGGACCGGTCGACTCGGCGCAGGCGGCGAGCTACCCGTCGTGGTCCGACGTCGAGAAGGCGCGGGGTGACGAGGCGGCCAAGAAGGCCGAGATCGCGCGGCTCGAGAAGCTGCTCGACACGATCGAGGCCGACCTCGACCGCAAGAACGCCGACGCGAAGGAGAAGGGCGATCTGCTGCAGAAGGCGCAGAGCGCCTTCGACGAGGCGCAGTACCGGACCCAGCAGCTGCGCGGGCAGGCCGACGCGGCCGCCACCGTCGCCGCCGCGAGCGAGAAGCGCGCGGGTCAGCTCGCCGCCCAGCTCGGCCGATCGGGCGGCAACGGCAACGACATGACCGGCACCCTGATCGCCGACCCGGGCGACGCGGGCGAGCTGCTCTACAAGCTCGGCGCGATGACCAAGCTCACCGAGCAGGCCGACGGCATCTACTCGCAGGCCACGCAGGACCGCAACACGGCGCAGGGGCTGACCGACCAGGCCGAGGTCGCCGAGGAGGCGCTGGGCGCGTTGGCCGACGAGGCCGAGGCCGCGCTCGACGCCGCCAACGCGGCCGTGAAGGCCGCCGCCGACTCGCTCGCCGAGCAGCAGGAGAACGGCGCGCGCCTCCAGGCGCAGCTGACCTCGCTCAAGACGAACACGAAGACGACCGAGAAGCAGTTCCTGAAGGGCGAGGCCGAGCGCAAGAAGAAGGAGGCCGAGGCCGCCGCCCGCGCCGCCCGACTCGGCAGCCCGACCTCGGGCACCCCGGTGGGCGTCACGTCGAGCTTCGGCTGGACGCGCCCCTCGGGCGGGAACGTCGTGAGCGGCTTCGGCATGCGCGTGAACCCGGTCACCGGCGCGTACATCCTGCACGCGGGCACCGACCTGGCCGCCGCCTGCAACACCCCGATCTTCGCCGCCACGGCCGGGACCGTCGTCTACGCCGGCTGGTACGGCGGCTACGGCAACTACGTGCTGATCGACCACGGCAACGGCATCACGACGGCCTACGGTCACCAGCCCGACGGCGGCATCATCGTCGGGGTCGGCCAGCGGGTCGCCCTCGGCCAGCAGATCGGCCACGTCGGCTCGACCGGCAACTCGACCGGCTGCCACCTGCACTTCGAGACCCGCATCAACGGCACCGCCGCCAACCCCGTCGCCTTCATGGCGCAGCGCGGCATCACGCTCTAGCCGCGCCTCCCCGGCCTCTCAGGAGGCGCGCGCCAGAACCGAGAGGGACCTCAGCACCGCGATCGCGTAGTCCTCCTCGGGTTCGGGATCGAAGAAGACGGCCAAGGCGCCGGTCATCTGGATCCAGATCAGGACCGCGACGACGAGGATGATCCCCGCGCAGATCGCCACCACCGTCTTGCTCTCGAACACGTCCGTCCTCCCTCGTCAGACCACGAGGGGGCCCCGCGAGTGATCGCGGGGCCCCCTCGTGATGCGGAACGGGTCAGTGGCCCTCGTCGGCCAGCTTCTTGATGCCGGCCTCGACGATGGCCTCGGCTTCGGCGGCGTCGCCCCAGCCCTCGGTCTTGACCCACTTGCCGGGCTCGAGGTCCTTGTAGTGCTCGAAGAAGTGCTCGATCTCTTTGCGGAGGTACTCGGGGACGTCCGAGATGTCCTGGATGTGCTCCCAGCGCGGGTCCTTCGCCGGCACGGCGATGACCTTGGCGTCGCTGCCGCCGTCGTCGGTCATGTTGAAGACGCCGACGGGGCGGACCTTGACGCCCACGCCCGGGAACAGCGGGTAGTCGAGCAGCACGAGCACGTCGACGGGGTCGCCGTCGAGCCCGAGGGTGTTCTCGAAGAACCCGTAGTCGGTCGGGTACACGAAGCCCGTGAAGAGCACGCGGTCGAGGTAGACGCGACCGGTCTCGTGGTCGACCTCGTACTTGTTGCGGCTTCCCTTGGGGATCTCGATCACGGCGTCGTACGCGGCCATGGGTGCTCCTGCTTCAGTCTCGGGGGCGTGCCGACCAGGCGGGTCGACGGCTTCGCTAACGTTACAAGATGAGCGCCGAGCACCGTCCGACCCGCCCGCGCCTGACCCCGGCCATGGCCGACGTGCGTCGGGCCGTCCGCGCCTCGCTCGACGGGCTGCCCGCCGACGCCCTGGTGCTGGTCGCCCTCAGCGGCGGCGCCGACTCGCTCGCCCTCGCGGCCGCCACCGCCTTCGAGGCGCCCCGGGCCGGTCTCCGCGCCGGGGCCGTCGTCGTCGACCACGCGCTGCAGCCCGGCTCGGCCGAGGTCGCGGCCACCGCCGCGGCCGCCGCCACCGCCCTCGGTCTCGCCCCGGTCGAGATCCGCCGCATCGGGGTCGGCGTCGACGGCGGGCCCGAGGCCGCAGCCCGGGAGGCGCGCTACCGGTCGCTCGACGAGGTCGCCACCGAGACGGGCGCCGCCGTCGTGCTGCTCGGCCATACGCTCGACGACCAGGCCGAGACCGTGCTGCTCGGGTTGGCGCGGGGCAGCGGCCCGGTGAGCCTGCACGGCATGGACGCCGTGTCGGGGCGGTGGCGCCGACCGCTGCTGGGGGTGCGTCGCGAGACGACCCGCGCCTCCTGCGCCGACCTCGGTCTCGATCCGTGGGACGACCCGCACAACGACGACCCCGCGTACGCCCGCGTGCGGGTGCGCCACGCGGTGCTGCCGGTGCTCGAGCGCGAGCTCGGGCCGGGCGTCGCCGAGGCGCTCGTCCGCACGGCGGCCCAGCTGCGAGAGGACAGCGACGCGCTCGACCACTTCGCGCTCGAGCAGGCCGAAGAGGTGGCGGACCACGCCGAGGCCGGCATCTCGCTCGACGTTCGGTCGCTCGCGGCGAACCCCGCCGCCCTCCGCCAGCGGCTGATCCGCCTGGCCGTCGCGAGCGAGTTCGCCGTGACCCTCAGCCGCGCCCAGACCCTCGAGGTGGCGCGTCTCGTGACCGACTGGCACGGCCAGGGGCCCGTGTCGTTGCCGGGCATTACAGTGGAACGCACCGGAGGCGCGCTGCACTTCGCCGCGACCGGCGCCTCCTGAGATCCCCGCCACCGCCCCTCCCCTCACCTCTGGAGCACGACCCCGCCATGGAACTCAGCGACATCGAGAGCGACCTCACCTCCGTCCTCTACACGGAAGAGCAGATCCACGCGAAGATCGCCGAGGTCGCCCGTCAGGTCGAGGCCGACTACGCCGGTCGCGACCCGCTGCTGGTCGGGGTGCTGAAGGGCGCGGTCATGGTCATGGCCGACTTCTCGCGCGAGCTGAAGATGAGCGCGGCGATGGACTGGATGGCCGTCTCGTCGTACGGCTCGGGCACGAAGTCGTCGGGTGTGGTGCGCATCCTGAAAGACCTCGACACCGACCTCCACGGTCGCGACGTCATCATCGTCGAGGACATCATCGACTCGGGTCTGACCCTGTCGTGGCTGCTCGACAACCTGCGCACCCGCGGCGCCGCCTCGGTCGAGATCTTCGCGCTGCTGCGCAAGCCCGAGGCCGCGAAGGTCGACGTCGACGTGAAGTACGTGGGCTTCGAGATCCCCAACGACTTCGTGGTGGGCTACGGGCTCGACTTCGACGAGCGCTACCGCAACCTGCGCGGCGTCGGGGTGCTGGCGCCGCACGTCTACAGCTAGCTCCGGCGCGGGTGCATTAGGCCCACGGCGAACACCCATGGGGCGCATAGGGGGCTCGATGTAACCTTCTGCTCATCTTCTCCCTGCAGAAAGGTCTCGGGCTCCGCCCGTACTGACATGGACTTCAAGAAACTCTTCCGCGGCCCGATCATCTACATCGTGATCGCCGTGATCGGCATCGGCATCGGGTGGAGCGTCATCAGCTCGTCGAGCACGACGCAGGTGTCGACCCAGAAGGGTCTGGCCTCGATCAGCGCCGGCGACGTCAAGTCGGCGACCATCTTCAGCAACGAGCAGCGGGTCGACCTCGTGCTGAAAGACGGCGACAAGCAGGAGCAGTTCTACTACGCGACGCCGCGCGGCGAAGAGGTCGTCACGGCCATCACCGACGCCGACCTCGAGAACTTCGACGACACCGTCACGCAGAGCAACTGGCTCGTGTCGCTGCTCGGCATCCTCCTGCCGTTCCTCATCATCGGCGTGATCTTCTGGTTCCTCCTGTCGTCCATGCAGGGAGGCGGCAGCAAGGTCATGCAGTTCGGCAAGTCGAAGGCGAAGCTGAACTCCAAAGAGACCCCGCAGGTCATGTTCACCGACGTCGCCGGGGCCGACGAGGCCATCGAGGAGCTCGAGGAGATCAAGGAGTTCCTGAAGGAGCCCGCGAAGTTCCAGGCCGTCGGCGCCCGCATCCCGAAGGGCGTGCTGCTGTACGGCCCTCCCGGCACCGGCAAGACCCTGCTCGCCCGCGCCGTCGCCGGCGAGGCCGGGGTCCCGTTCTTCTCGATCTCCGGCTCGGACTTCGTCGAGATGTTCGTCGGCGTCGGCGCCAGCCGCGTGCGCGACCTCTTCGAGCAGGCCAAGCAGAACTCGCCCGCCATCATCTTCGTCGACGAGATCGACGCCGTCGGCCGCCACCGCGGCGCGGGCGTCGGCGGCGGCAACGACGAGCGCGAGCAGACGCTGAACCAGCTGCTCGTCGAGATGGACGGCTTCGACGTCAAGACCAACGTCATCCTCATCGCCGCCACGAACCGCCCCGACGTGCTCGACCCGGCCCTGCTGCGTCCCGGTCGCTTCGACCGGCAGATCGGCGTCGACGCCCCCGGTCTCGACGGTCGCAAGCAGATCCTCGAGGTGCACGGCAAGGGCAAGCCCCTCGCAGCCTCGGTGAACCTCGAGGTCCTGGCCCGCAAGACGCCCGGCTTCACGGGCGCCGACCTGGCCAACGTGCTCAACGAGGCCGCCCTGCTGACGGCTCGCTCGAACGCGCAGCTGATCGACAACCGCGCGCTCGACGAGGCCGTGGACCGCGTCATGGCCGGGCCCCAGCGTCGCAGCCGCATCATGAACGACCACGAGAAGCTCATCACCGCCTACCACGAGGGCGGTCACGCCCTCGCTGCCGCGGCGATGCGGCACACCGACCCGGTGACGAAGGTCACGATCCTGCCCCGCGGTCGCGCTCTCGGCTACACGATGGTGCTGCCCCTCGAAGACAAGTACTCGGTCACCCGCAACGAGCTGCTCGACCAGCTGGCCTACGCCATGGGCGGTCGCGTCGCCGAGGAGATCGTCTTCCACGACCCGACCACGGGCGCCTCGAACGACATCGAGAAGGCCACCGGCACCGCCCGCAAGATGGTCACCGAGTACGGCATGAGCAACAAGGTCGGCTCGGTCAAGCTCGGTCAGGGTTCGGGCGAGCAGTTCATGGGCCGCGACATGGGTCAGCGCGACTACTCCGAGAACATCGCCGAGACGGTCGACGCCGAGGTGCGCGTGCTGCTCGAGCAGGCGCACGACGAGGCCTGGCAGGTCATCAACGACAACCGCGACGTGCTCGACCACCTCGCCTCCGTGCTGCTCGAGAAGGAGACCCTCGACCACGACGAGCTGGCCGACATCTTCAAGGACGTCAAGAAGCTGCCCGAGCGCCCGCAGTGGCTCTCGAGCGACAAGCGACCCGTCTCGGACCGGCCCGCCATCCCGATGCCGACCAAGGCACCGGTCGACGCGGCCGCGGTCGACGGCGGCGTGGGCTCCGAGCCCGAGGCCGACGGCGCGACCAGCCGTCAGCGCCCGCCGCGCACCACCCCCGGCATCGCCACGGCCTGACCGCCGCTCGGGGCGACCGCACCGGCTCGACGACACCGGTGCGGTCGCTACCCTGGGTATCGATCCTGTTCGTCCCTGCCCGATCGGAGGCGCCACGCCGTGACCGACTCACCGAGCGGAGCCCACCGGGCACCCGACGAGACGTCGGCCAGGCGTGTCTGGAAGCGCCCCCGCGGTCGCGAGCGATACCCCGACCCGGTCGTGCTCGACGCCCCTCCGGCCAGCGCCCCCGCCGCCGGCAGCGAGCGTCGCCTCGTGCTCTCGCTCGGCGAACGTGCGGCGGTTCGGCCGCCGGCCCAGCTGCCCCCGGTCACGCAGACCCCCGCGACGCGCACTCCGGGCGGCCCGGTGGGCGTGACGCCCTCGGCGCCGGCGGCCTCCGCGCCGGCGGCACCCGCCGCCTCCGGTGAGGCCGGTGCCGCGGGCGCGGCCGTCTCCGGTTCCGCTTCCGGTCTCGCTTCCGCTTCCGCGACAGTGGGCGGCGAGGGGGAGCCGACCCGCGCCTCCGGACGCCGCCTCATCGCCGGGGGGCGCTTCGACGGCCCCCTCGACGACCGCGACGCCGCGGCCGCCCGCACCCGGGTCGGGTCGCACGCGGCGCCGGGCCTCGTCGTGCCGCCCGTCCGCGGCGCCGACGAGCTGAGGCCCCGCGTCACGGGCGACCGCCGCCCGGCCCCCGAGCCCGACGTCGCCACGCGGGTGCTCGAGGTCGTGCCGACCGGCGCCGGCGCCCACGCGCAGCCGTCGGGCCGCGGCACGCTCGTGATGGGCATCCTCAACGTGACACCCGACTCGTTCAGCGACGGCGGCCGGTACGTCGAGGTCGACGACGCCCTGCGGCACGCCCGCGAGCTGGTCGCGGCCGGCGCCGACGTGATCGACGTCGGCGGCGAGTCGACCCGCCCCGGCAGCGCCCGCGTCGCGCCGATCGACGAGCAGCGCCGTGTGCTCCCCGTCATCCGGCAGCTGGCGTCCGAGGGCATCCGCATCAGCATCGACACGATGAACGCGGCCACGGCCTACGCCGCCGTCGAGGCCGGCGCCGAGATCGTCAACGACGTCTCGGGCGGCCTGGCCGACCGCTTCATGGCGCAGGTCGTCGCCGACACCCGCAGCACGTTCGTGGCCACCCACTGGCGCGGCCCCCTCGACGGCACCGACCGGCCGCACTACGACGACGTCGTCGCCCAGGTGCGCGACGAGCTCTCCGACCGGGTCGGCGAGCTCGTGGCGCGGGGCGTCGACCCGGCGCGCATCGTGCTCGACCCCGGCATCGGGTTCTCGAAGGACGCCGCGCAGAACTGGCGGGTGCTCGCCGGTCTGCACGAGCTCGACCGTCTCGGTCTGCCCGTGCTGATCGGGGCCTCGCGCAAGAGGTTCCTCGCCGATCTGCTCCCCGAGGGGGCGAGCGTCGACGATCGCGACCCGGCGACCGCCGTCATCAGCGTGCTGGCCGCGCAGGCCGGCGTCTGGGCCGTGCGCGTGCACGACGTCGCGGCGACCCGGGCGGCGCTCGACGTGTGGGGGGCCTGGCAGCAGGGCGCCCTCCCCAGCCGACCGGCCCGGCACGCATGAGCGCCGACGACCCGCGACCGGTCGAGCCGACCCCGCCGTCGCCGACGCCGACCCCGTCGCCCGTCCCGATCCCCGGCCGGACGCCCGCGCCGACGATCGCCGTCGGCCTCGACGTGCTGCGACTGTCGGGCGTGCGCGCCACGGGTCATCACGGGGTGTTCGACCACGAGCGCCGCGACGGCCAGGAGTTCGTCGTCGACGCCGTCGTCCACCTCGACACCCGTGCCGCGGCGGGCTCCGACGACCTCGAGCGCACCGTCCATTACGGCGTGCTGGCCGAGCAGCTCGTCGCCGCCGTCGAGACCGACCCCGTCGACCTCATCGAGACCCTCGCCGAGCGGCTCGCCGGGGTCGTGCTCGCGTTCCCGGCCGCCGCCCGGGCCGAGATCACCGTGCACAAGCCGAGCGCGCCCATCACCGTGCCGTTCGGAGACGTCTCGATCACCATCGTGAGAGAACGCCCGTGAGCGACGCCACCGGGCCCGTCACCCGCGCCGTCGTCGCCCTCGGCTCGAACCTCGGCGCTCGCGACGAGCTGCTCCGCGACGCCGTGGCCGCCCTCGACGCCGTCGCCGGGGTCACGGTCGTCTCGGCCTCGACGCCGGTCTCGTCGGTGGCGCTGACCCCCGAAGGCCCCGACGAGACGCGCCCCGAGTACCTCAACGCCGTGGCCCTCGTCGAGACCAGCCTCGACCCGATCGCCCTGCTCGACGCCCTGCAGTCCATCGAGTCCGACCACGGGCGCACCCGCGACGTCCGCTGGGGCGACCGCACCCTCGACCTCGACATCGTCGCCTTCGGAGACCTCGAGCTCGAGACGGAGCGCCTCACCCTGCCGCATCCGAGGGCGGCCGAGCGCGCCTTCGTGCTCGAGCCCTGGTCCGAGATCGACGAGGAGGCGCGGCTCGGCTCGCTCGGACGCGTCACCGACCTGATCGCCGCGCTGCCCGACCGGACGCACCCCGTGCCGGGCGCGACGCGGTTGCACGACGGGCGCCGCGCCTCCTCGGCTCCGGCCGTCCGCGACGAGGGAGCCCCCGCATGAAGCACACCCGCCCCGCCACCCTCGTCGCGCTCGGCGTCGTCGCCCTCCTCGGCGGGTTCGTCGTCGACACGGCCCTGGTCGCGAACGGGCGGGCCGCGCTCGTGCCGCCGGTGCCGCTCGGACTCGTGCTGCTCGCCATCGGCGGCATCGTCATCAGCCTCGCGGTGCCCGTGCGACGCGTCGCCCGCGGCACCAGCACCGACCGGATCGACCCGTACTACGCGACCCGCGTGCTGCTGCTCGCGAAGGCCAGCAGCCTGTCGGGCGCACTGTTCGGCGGGGCCGCCGCGGGGGTGCTGATCTTCATGCTGACTCGCGGCGTGAGCGTCGCGGTAGGCTCGCTCGTGCCCACGATCGTCGCCGTCGTGGGGGGCCTCGCCCTCCTGGTGGCGGGCGTCGTCGCCGAGCGCATGTGCACGGTGCCGCCGGGCGACGACGACGGCGGACCGGGGGCGCAGGCGGTCTGAGGGCCGTCCCGCCTCGCCCGTGATCACCGGAGGAGCCCGCGCCATGGATCGACTCGACAGCGCCTACGACGACATCGCCCGCGGCGACGACCACCCGGACGGCGCGCACGCCGTCTCGGATGGCCCCGACGCCGGTCCGACCGCCGGCGTCTGGACGGGCGTCTCGCCGAAGTACGTCTGGCCCGAGCTGATCGGCTGGGTCGTCACCGGGCTGATCGTCGCGGCCGCGACGACGCCCCTGTGGCTGCTCGACCGGTGGTGGGCGTACGGCATCACGGCCGCGGTGGTCGTGATCTTCGCCCTGGTCGCCGCGTTCACCCCGCGACGGGTGCGGGCGATCCGCTACCAGCTGCGCGACGACGACCTGCTGCTGCGCAAGGGCGTCATGTTCGTCCGCTTCGTCGCCGTCCCCTACGGCCGCATGCAGCTCATCGACATCAACCGGGGGCCCGTGGTGCGCGCCCTCGGTCTCAGCGACCTCAAGTTCGTCACGGCCGCGGCCGCGTCGGGCGTCACGATCCCCGGCGTGCCGGCCGACGACGCCGACGCGCTGCGCGATCGCCTCGTGGGTCTGGCCGAATCGCGGCGGGCGGGCCTGTGAGCGACGGCGCCCCCGACGGCGACCACGGCTCGGCCCCCGCGGGCGCGCAGCCGGACGCGCAGTCTGGCTCCGCCCCGCTCGGCGGCTCGGCCCCGCCGGAGGTCGCGGCGCTGACCGACGGCGAGTGGCACCGGCTGCACCCGGCGACGCCCGTGCTCAAGGGCGGCATCGCGCTGGTCGTGGCCCTCGGCATCATCATCAACAACGCCCGCGACTGGGTGCTCGAGCTGTTCCTGCCGGGTGGTCGCCGCGGCGGCCCCGACGAGGGGGACGCCTTCGGCTACGTGTGGCAGAACGGCTGGTTCGGCTTCGCGCTGCTCGGCCTCGTCGTCGTGATCGCGGCGCTCGTCGGCCTGTTCTGGCTGTCGTGGCGCATGAACACGTTCCGCGTGACGGAGGAGATCGTCGAGATCCGCAGCGGAGTCGTGTTCCGCACGAACCGTCGGGCGCGGCTCGACCGCATTCAGGGCATCAACATCCAGCGGCCGCTGCTCGCGCGAATCTTCGGCGCCGCCCGGCTCGAGGTCAACCAGGCGGGCGACGACGCCAACGTGGTGCTCGCGTATCTGAGGGGGGCGGCGGCCGACGACCTCCGGCGCGAGATCCTGCGCCGCGCCTCCGG
>Ga0265797_10008152_pt1 | contig 14072 bp, 13 predicted proteins | sample P2T30metagenome_FD_192433 | JGI IMG/M metagenome (GOLD analysis project Ga0265797, IMG submission 192433) | Plant litter microbial communities from East Loma Ridge, Irvine, California - P2 T30 | ecosystem: Environmental > Terrestrial > Plant litter > Unclassified | place: USA: California... | reverse complement strand
GTAGCGCTCCGGCGAGCCGTGGGCCAGCAGTCCGGCGAACAGGAACATGCCGATCACCAGATTGAGCGTAAGCCCAAAACCATTCTCGGCAAAATGAAAACCGAAGTAGACGGCCGCCATGGCCACCAGCAGCAGGCCAAGAATGCGGCTGTCATCCAGGCGCTGGGCGCCCGTTTCCCGGGGCACGTGCGGCGCCGGCGGGTCGACCAGCAACGCAGGGTCGGCAACCGTCGGTGTGGCAGGCTGCATGGCGCGATTCAACAGCGGCGCGCCAATCACCAGCATGGCGATAATCGCCAGGTTCAACGTGGAGAACAGCGTGTGTTCCACGCCGACCGCTGCGGTCAGCGCGCCGCCGGTCATGCGCTCAAGATCAGCGCCGCCAGTGGCCAGTGACAACGGGATCGAACCCGACAAGCCGCCATGCCAGACCAGAAAACCCGAATAGGCAGCGGCCACCAGCAATGGGTAATGCACGCCTTTGACCTGACGCGCCAAGGCCCGCGCGAACACCGCACCGACGACCAGGCCGAAGCCCCAGTTGATCAGCGAGGCGAGCATGGCCACCAGCGTGACGAATATGATCGCCTGCCCCGGTGAGCGCGGAATGCGCGCCAAGCGATCGAGCAAACGACTGACCGCCGGCGCGTTCGCTAAGGCATGGCCGGTAACCAGCACCAGCGCCATCTGCATGGTGAACATCAGCAGGCCCCAGAGGCCGTTGCCCCAATGCCGCGTCATCTGCACCAGGCTCTGGCCAGTGGTGGCCATACCAAGCAGCAGCACCAGCAACGTCAGCAGCAGGGCAAACACGAACGGCGATGGCAAGTAGCGCTGAACCAGGTTGACACTCAGCGAAGTGATTCTGGCGAACATGGGCGGGTCTTCTCTTGTGGTTGTTGTGAGCACAGCGTAGCAAAGGTCTAGTCATGCAATTCGCCCATGTATCCAGGCCCTGCCGACGCACGGGCGGCACGGCCACCGGCAGTGCTGGCAAAGTCGCGCGCACGCCGCTAGAATTGCGCACTTTTTGATCAGAGGCGTCCCAGCGCCCGCTCCGTCTTAGCCCTGAGGTTCGCCCGCATGACCACCACCACCGCCCCTAAAGTAGGGTTTGTTTCGCTCGGCTGCCCAAAAGCCCTGGTCGATTCCGAACGCATTCTCACCCAGCTGCGCATGGAAGGTTATGAGGTCGTGCCGACCTATCAGGACGCCGACGTCGTGGTGGTCAACACCTGTGGCTTCATCGACAGCGCCAAGGCCGAGTCGCTGGAAGTGATCGGTGAGGCGATCAAGGAAAACGGCAAGGTCATCGTCACCGGCTGCATGGGCGTCGAAGAAGGCAGCATCCGTGACGTGCACCCCAGCGTGCTGTCGGTCACCGGCCCGCAGCAATACGAGCAGGTGGTCAACGCCGTGCACGACGTGGTGCCGCCGCGCCAGGACCACAATCCACTGATCGACCTGGTGCCGCCGCAAGGCATCAAGCTCACGCCGCGCCATTACGCCTACCTGAAGATTTCCGAAGGCTGCAACCACAGTTGCAGCTTCTGCATCATCCCGTCGATGCGCGGCAAGCTGGTCAGCCGCCCGGTGGGCGACGTGCTGGGCGAGGCCGAGCGGCTGGTCAAGGCCGGCGTCAAGGAACTGCTGGTCATCAGCCAGGACACCAGCGCCTACGGCGTCGACCTCAAGTACAAGACCGACTTCTGGAACGGCCAGCCGGTCAAGACGCGCATGAAAGAGCTCTGCGAAGCACTCTCCAGCATGGGCGTGTGGGTGCGCCTGCATTACGTTTACCCGTACCCCAACGTCGACGACATCATCCCGCTGATGGCCGCCGGCAAGCTGCTGCCGTACCTGGACATCCCCTTCCAGCACGCCAGCCCGCGCGTCCTCAAGCTGATGAAGCGCCCGGCCTTCGAAGACCGCACCCTGGCGCGTATCAAGTCCTGGCGCGAACAGTGCCCGGACCTGACCATCCGTTCGACCTTCATTGTCGGCTTCCCGGGTGAAACCGAAGAAGACTTCCAGTACCTGCTCGACTGGCTGACCGAAGCCCAGCTTGACCGCGTCGGCTGCTTCCAATACTCGCCGGTGGAAGGCGCGCCGGCCAATGACCTGGACGTGGACATCGTGCCCGATGACGTCAAACAGGATCGCTGGGATCGCTTCATGGCCCACCAACAAGCCATCAGCACCGCACGCCTGCAGATGAAGATCGGCCGCGAAATGGACGTGCTGATCGACGAAGTCGACGACCAGGGCGCGGTAGCCCGCTCCTGGGCCGACGCCCCGGAAATCGACGGCAGCGTGTTCATCGAAGGCACCGACTTCCAGCCGGGCGACAAGGTGCGTGTGCGCATCGTCGATGCCGACGAGTACGATATGTGGGCTGAGCGGGTCTGAGATCAGCGATACACACGGCTCAATAAAAAACCTGCTTTTGCAGGTTTTTCCTTGACTGCACGATCTGCGCCCTGTGCCTGCAGCGCAGGCGTTTAACGCAATGCTCTGGCTGATGCATTTAGACGATGTTAGAGCATTTAAGGCGAATGAGGCGCCGCCTCATGACCGCGATGGTAGATGAAAACAGCGCCGGCTACGCGCCCAGATCCACCCTACTTGCTGGCTGATGCGAGGCCATGGCGGCGGTACGTTCGGGCTACCGGTTGCTCACCCCAACGGGCTGATGACACCGGCAAAGCCTTGCCCCAGAACGTGGGTGTAAATCTGCGTCGTGCGTACATCAGCATGGCCAAGCAGTGTTTGTACGGTTCGAATATCACTGCCCCGGCGCAGCAACTCGGTGGCGAAACTGTGGCGAAAGGTATGGCAGCTTGCCGGCTTGTGCAGTCCGCTGCGGCGCACGGCTTGCCGAACGGCCTTCTGGATCGACGTAACGTGAACGTGATGACGCACTACGTGGCCATCTTCGTCCGTGCAGAGTCCGCTGGATGGAAACAGCCACTGCCATTCGAACGATTGGCCAGCATTGGGGTACTTGCGTCGCAGGGCGAAGGGCAGACTGACCGGCTGCCGGTAAAACGCATCTTTCTGCTTCCACGCATCGAACATACGCTGCCTACGCTCCAGCAGTGGCGTGATCAGCGAGCCTGGCAGCAACGTCGTACGGTCTTTGGCTCCTTTGCCGTCATGTACGGTAAGCACCTGGCGCTCGAAATCGATGTCCTTGATACGCAGCCGCGCGGCCTCCACGACGCGTAAACCTGAGCCATACATCAATGAAGCAAGCAGTTGATAGGGCTGACCGAGCAACGCGATTAATGCTGTTGCTTCGGCATGCGTCAGTACACAGGGAATACGCTGAGAGCGCTTGGCCCGTACAACCTCACCAACCTGACCCAGTGGTTGCTGCAACACCCTTGCATAGAGAAAGACCAATGCATTGAGAGCCAGATTTTGAGTCGCGGCCGCGACCTTGCGCTCCACTGCCAGCCAAGTCAAAAATGTATTGACCTCGGCAGCACCTAGCTCCAGCGGATGACGTAACTCATTAAAACGAATGAAATAACGAATCCAGTACCAATACGACTTTTCGGTACGAATGCTGTAATGATGCGTGCGCATCACGGCTGTTACCTGCTCACGCAGGCGCGGTTTGGAAGGAGGACTGTCCATGTCTATCTACCGAGGCTGTTTTTTTATACAGTAGTAATGGTTGAGCCAAAAGCGGAAGTCAAGCGAATACCGGTTGCTCCAAGCAAAGGCATAGTAACTGCTTGATAAATTTGATTTTTATTTTTTGTGAAGACGGTTGGTGCGGGCTTATATAGAACGCTTTACTATCGTGTTAACACAGAATTCTATCTAATCACTGTTAAGTGTCTTCAGGAAGAAATCATGGAATTAAAAGTAGGAAGCTTCACCTTCGGAAGATGCGACAAAATTGCTGCGGAATGGATGCACCAACATGGTCAAGCCCTACTAAAATACTCAATGTCAATTATATTCATATGGCTTGGCGCTCTAAAACCACTTGGCATAAGTCCAGTAAATGACCTAGTGACAAATACAATAACGTGGCTCCCTCCAGATGTATTCATTCCCATACTGGGATTATGGGAAATAGCCATTGGCGTTTGCCTTCTCATCAAGCCTCTATTGAGAGTTGCATTAACCTTACTATTTCTGCAACTATTCGGAACCGTATTACCATTATTTATTCTGCCTGAAGTGTGTTTCATTAAATTCCCTTACGCCCCAACACTTGAAGGTCAATACATAATTAAAAATTGCGTAATATTAAGCGCCGCAATTGTCGTTGGTGGCGGTTTAAGCAAAGAGGCTTCCCAGTACGCCGATCAAAGCGCACAAGACACTTAACAAGTGGTTCAAGCCGCTCGCTTCGCTCACTGGGACGGGCTAAAGCCCGCCCCTTAACCAAACGTTAGGTTCTACAGCATGGAAGCATCACAAAATTCATCTCCTCGCCAAAAAATGAGTTTCATCAGAGGGAGCCAACCCTTATGGAAGGCATTCTGGATCTTATATGTCTTAGGCAGTCTTTCTTTCACGGCCATTGCATTATTACTAATACAACTACCCACAGTGCATTACGCACTATTGCAAGCCAGTCATATTTTAAATCTACAAATAGAAACCACTTTAATAATGGCCGCCACTGCAATTGCAGCGACCTATGTTATGTACTTTTTATTTTGTTCAATTTCTGTTTGGCGTTGCTCCATAAACACTGTGAAGAAACACTGGGGGCTTCTCGCAAAGGTTATCATTTCAATAAATTTTGCCTGGGTTTCTTGGAAAGCAATTGTCGCGTTCGGCTCTTTGGTAAAGTATTTTTCCAATCAGTAACTTGGCAGCACCTAGAGCTGCATAAAAACCTAACAAGTGGTTCAAACCGTTCGCTTCGCTCACTGGGACGGGCTAAAGCCCGCCCCTTAACCAAACGTTATGTACAGCCCGATAAAGTTTCGAGAGGTATAAATGAGCTACTCAGTAAGCGAAATAAAATGCGATAAATGCGCGAATTGTTTTACAGGCGTATTAACTGGCTTATTTAATGTTGGTGCTATTTACACTACCAAGTGTCCAAAATGTCACGCCACAATTACTCTAAATCCCCGCGCTGCGTTTGTAGATACGATTGCTCCAGCGGGCGCTGTAGCAATCATTCAAAGCTAATAGGCGTAAACATAACCATTGTTTCAAGTCGTTCACTTCGCTCACTGGGACGGGCTAAAGCCCGCCCCTTAACCAAACGTTAGCCACCAAGGAAAGTCATGCGCTCACTCATCTACAAGCTGCTGCTGACTCTTGGCTTGCTTAGCAACCAGCAAGTTCAAGCAGCAACATCATTGGATTATGGCTCGTTGATTCTCTTGGATGCTGAAGCATTAGCTGAGCAAGGCATCAACGAAGCATATGAACAGCTCCTCCCTCAGCTGAAGCAATACGTCGAAGCCCCCATAAAAATTGAAGAACAATTTTCTTCTGAAACTGGGAGCTACGCAGTTAAAGCCGGAGGTGAACTATACAAAATCTACGGCCCAGAACTTGAAGGTAATGAGGGTGAGTCGTGGGGCAGAGCCACATACGCACTTTTTCACATAATAAACAAGCAGCTCACAAAAGGTGATGTCCGTCTTTACGCCATAAATAGTGCAAATGACCTTGGCGGCCTATTTCTCTCAAAATCAGCGGCTGAGCTATCAAGAAATGCTCTAAATAACCGCCAAGATTGGCCATATTTCCCCGAGCTGGTCTCTCCTTGGTATGGCCAGTTTCACTAATTCGTGTTGGCGGCTAACAATGTGCTCAAATCGTTCGCTTCGCTCACTGGGACCGGCTAAAGCCGGCCCCTTAGCTTAATCGTTAGCCACCCTATGAAAATTATCGAAACGCATCAGTTTCACCTGACAGTATCAATGAGCGATTTAGTGCGCTGGCATGGCAACGACGACGATGACTTTGAAGCCAACACAGAAATTCAGTCGGCAATTGAGCTTTTAGGTCTAGATGCGAACATAAACCAGCTATATAAGAAATATTTTTATCAAACAGAAATCGGCCAAGGCGATGTATATGCTTTCTTAAACAGGAATGAGCCTAAAAAGCTCTTTGCCATTGACATGTACCGAGATCTCACGGATCAACTAGACATAGTTTCTATCTTTGTTAGCTCCTCCCCGAAACTAGCTTCAGTCGTCAAGGCCAAGCTAAGAAATTTATTTGATTCGGCTTCATGCCAGGTCGCTTACGAAGAAGCCAATAGCCTTCCTAAGCTTCAACAACTGCTTGACAACAATAAATATCCACTTGCCATTGAAGAAAATGGCTATATGCAAAATTTAATTGTGCAACAGTGCGGCTAACAACTGGTTCAAATCGTTCGCTGCGCTCACTGGGACGGGCTAAAGCCCGCCCCTTAACCAAACGTTAGATTTTTTCGGAGTGAGAATGGATATCCCCTCTAAGCATGTATACGAAGCTTTGATTGAAGAAGGAATCGACGAATTGCATCATGCAAATAGCGTCGCTACAGCATGTCAATTTCTTCGATCAAAATCATTAATGTCTCGGGGAACCGTTGAGCGACTGGGCTTTACACAAACGCCACAAAAGTCTGACGATCTAGATAAAAGATATGGCGTGTGGTTCGATATTTTCGCGGATTCAGTAGATATTCATCAGCGAGCAAAAAAGGCCAATGTATACGGCCCAGTAATGTTTGTTTTCGACACGGACCTTATTGAAAAATCCTACACTGGCCGGATATGGGTCACGAAATTAAACCCCACGAAGTGGTCGGGCAAATCCGAAGACGAACGATGGTTTCAAGGAAAAGAGGATCTCGAAGAAAATCTTGTTAAAGGTCGCTTTGATCAAATGCTTGTACTTAGGCATTGTGGCGGAGAACTACCTTTCAAGAAGTATCTCAAAAAAATCATACTTGATGATCCAATTCGTAAAACAGAAGATGAAGTAGATTTTTATAGTATGGCGGTTGGTGCGCTTAGACTGGCAATGCAAGATTCCGGTCTAGATATTCCAATAGAGCGTCGCCAGTGCAGGGCTCAATGCACCTGTAAAGCATATTGGCGGGAAGATGTGGTTAGGTTGCGTAAGATGTTCGATCCAAAAATCTAACTATGCGCTCAAATCGTTCGCTTCGCTCACTGGGACGGGCTAAAGCCCGCCCCTTAGCTTAAACGTTAGGAGAACTCATGCAAAATCTTGCAGACTCCCTTTTGAATTACCTTTGGACTCTGAATTTCTCAAGTGATGACATAGGATTTGACGAAGACTGGGCCGTAAAAGAAATTGAGTCTTTAGCTCATGAGATAGAACACAATTTTACTGACGCAGAGCGCCAAGCTCTTAAAGACTCTGCGAGCCGATCCCTGGCGAGATGGCTAAGAGAACCTGATGAACACGGCTATACGCCACGTAAGCTTCTTAAACCAGAACAAAGAATTTTTCTTGAATGCATAGCATCAGGAAAATTTAGCGGCCCAGAGCTCTCCTAACAATGCGCTCAAATCGCTCACTTCGTTCGCTGGGACGGGCTAAAGCCCGCCCCTTAGCTTAATCGTTAGAGGCAAAAATGAGCTTGCGCGGCTACATCCACGAAGTCTGGCTATGCCCGAGTGACGATGGGGAGTTACTTCCATCTTGTATTGCCTTTGGGCCCGCAGGTAATTCCGCACGCGAGCTAAATGAACCTGGCAGCGTCTGCATCTGGCTATTTTTTGCAAACTCTCATTTCGAAGCTAAGCAAATTTACTATAAGTTCAGCGGTTTAGGTGAATACACAACGTCAGAGCAACAAGATCATCAGCCATATCCTGAGTCTTGGTACATTGAACAACAGAACTACTTGTGCAGCCTCTAACTAGTGGTTCAAATCGTTCGCTTCGCTCACTGGGACGGGCTAAAGCCCGCCCCTTAACCAAACGTTATATACCAAGGACGTAATGATGTTGTCTGCAATACTTTTTATCCTGCAAATGCTTTCTGCGGTGGTGTTTGGAGAGGCTGCAATAAGAAAATATCCCGAAGGGCAAGTGGCGCTAGAAAAACTATCAAAAGCAGGTCTTTTCTTTCTTCGCTGGCGTGCGTATGCAGACTACAAAAGCGAACTGAGGCAGCTTCGCAACATTTTCGGAGCCATAGCATTAGTATTCACAGCCATATTCTTTATTAGCGGCCCAAGCAGGGAACCAACATTAATTAGTGCAATGCCTGGAATTTTCATAACACTCTGGGCAACAATGCACTTCGGAATAAACATCAAGCGCAGCTTGTCTGAACAGTTTTCAATGGCTGCATTGCTGTTTATAGTCCCATGGATTTTCCTTCTTGTTGATTACGCTGAAATACTTCCATTTGATCAGCTGCCAATGCTAGCCAGCCCGTTCAAAATTTTTGGTATATTAGATCTTAAAAACTACCAGATAGCATTAATCCTAAGCTTAGTTGGCGGCCTTGGGGGAATTGTCATGGCTATTCTTTCGTCACTATTATTCTCGGTAGTTCCTTTGATTTTTCTATTTTTAATAGTCTCTCTTTCTGTATTCTCAAGAGTACTTTTGAGCACAAGCCCAAAGAAGGCATACTATGCATCTATTCTCTACTGTATCGTCATTGGTCCGGCATTGATGTTTGCCGACGCCAAAGACCTACTGTAATTGGCATATAACAATGCCCTCAAATCGCTCACTTCGTTCACTTCGTTCACTTCGTTCACTGGGACGGCGTGCCGCCGCCCCTTAGCTTAATCGTTAGGTGCTAAACAATGGACGCAAGCAAATTAGTTGAGGATGTCAAAGATGTTGAAAGCTTTTTGGTCTTTGCGCGCGCATTAGCAGCAGATCGTGCTGCATCTGTTATACAGGAAAAGGCAAATCCGAGTTCACCATATGGCTCCGATGCTAATGGCTGGGAAAACACCACCATCGAGTCTTTTCTTGAAAGTGCAATCGCATGGGCTGAGGCTAGTGACTTCGGTCTAACTCAAGGTCTTTATCTATCAAATCCGTGGAAGCAATTTGCTGCTTTTCTTTACTGCGGGAAAATTTATGAGTAAACACCTAACTATGCGCTCAAATCGCTCACTTCGTTCGCTGGGACCGGCTAAAGCCGGCCCCTTAGCTTAATCGTTAGCGGTAACCCAGCATGAAATATCGAGATGGCGTAAATATTGAGCTAGAAGACAGAGTAATTGTTTATTCTTTTGGTATACCTATGGAGGCATCCGTAGTATTCATAAGCTCACCGCTGCAATCAATAAGTGGTTATGAATGGTTAGCCTCTAAGTTTTCCTCGGAATGTATTGCGATCCGCTGGAAAAACCAAGATAAAGCAAAGGAGCTCTATTGGCCTTCAGCGAAAGCAGGTGAAATGGCTGATTTTTTGATAACAGATTCATACGATGAAGATGTTAGTTTCTTGTCGAGAGCTATAAAGCATCACGATCAGACATAGCGACGGCGCTTTTGTTGCGATTTCATCTTCACTCTTGAACCGCGCGTATTGGCTTCGTTGAGTGGCATAGGAACCAGGAATCGGAGCATGCATAGGATCTTGCATGAGCTTGCACCGCTAACAATTGGTTCAAACCGTTCGCTCCGCTCACTGGGACGGGCTATAGCCCGCCCCTTAACCAAACGTTAGGCATTACCGGAAATCACCCATGGAATTTCTAATTCTTTTTATATCGATATTGACCTTAGTTGCAGTATTTTTTGTTCCGGAAATTAGACAGTTTCTTGGCCTTGATCCTAATAAAAAAAATATTAGCCCGCTGGGAAAGCCAAAATTTGAGAGCATTCTTAAGAGCTTCTATGACGCCAGAGATTTTTCAAAATTCTTAGGCGACAACGTTGGTGGTATAGTTTTTCTTGACATACAAATAGACGAAGATCTCTTTGATGGATGCATAAGCGAAGCAGATTCACACTTCACTCTTTTCGAGGAGTGTTTTGAAATTTTAGAAAAAGGAGAAAAACCTTCAACATTTAAGTGCACAGGCACTAGCTTTCACATAGATAACACTGAATCATCAGGTGACACATACTCCACTAACTATCGTGGTTTTTATCGCCTTCATGGTTATTTCTCCGTTATCGGATTTTCTGGCCCTCACCAAGGACTAATGTCCTGCAATCTAAAGGGCGCAAGAACTTATCATGCATAAAGCAACGCCTAACAAGTGGTTCAAACCGCTCGCTTCGCTCACTGGCCCGGGGCGTCGATGAACTTCGGGGCCGGTCGGCTGAGGGCTCCACCGCACAGGGAGGACGGATTGATCCAAGGCCTGCACGTGGCGATACCCGGGGATTCCCGGGTATCGCTGCGCTCAACCCCCGGCTACGGGATGGCCTTTGATCGCTCTTACATTCGTCCAGGCGCTCCGCGCCCGTTGTTGCGACCTCGACAGCTGCTGAGCCGGATGCAGAGCGTCCTCAAAGTCGCTCCCACGCAGAGCGTGGGAACGATCATCCATGCTAGCTGCTGGCAAGCACGGCCTCGGTGTCCTCTTTCACCTCGGGCGTTTCGCGCTTGCTCATATCATCGGCCTGCCTGCCCAGGTACCAGCCGAGCGCTCCCCAGACCAAGGCGCAGAATGCACCGACCAACGCTACCAGCACCGCGCCTTGCCCAAGCATGTCCAGCCCACTTTTCACCCAGCCACTGATGGCGTCGCCGGCCCGATAGACGACGGTGTCGATAAAGCCCTTCGCCTTGTATTTGCTCTCCGCATCCAGTGGCGCGAAGAGCATTTCCCGTCCGGGCCGCACGAACGCGTACTCGCCAATGCGGCGGACGATCATCAGCGTCGCCAGCATGGCGAAGCTAGGCGCCAGGGCGATGCCGACGAAACCCACGCAGACGAGCATCGGCACAATCGCCAGCAGCATGCGCACACCGAGTTTCTGGGCGATGCGCCCGGTGATGAACAACTGCGACAGCAAAGCGCCGGCCTGCACGATCACATCGATGATGCCGAACACCCGGATCTGCGACTCGCGGTCCGGAAAGCGCTCCGCCACCAGCCGCGCCTGCTCGAAGTACAGAAAGGTCGTCACGGTCGCGAGCAGCACCACGAAGCCGGCGATGGCCAGCAGGTAAGGCGATTGCAGCACGCGCGTCAGGCCGCTGAACGGGTTGCCTGTTACCGGTTTGCGGGTGCTCTCCGTCGCCACCGCACCCGGTCGGCCAGCACCGCCGACCTCGCGCCAGCGCATCAGCGGTGCCTTGAGCGCCAGGGCGACGCCGAGCAGCACGCCGGCCAGCACTACCAGCCCGGACTGGCCCAGCGTGCCCACCAAGAGCGCACTCATGACCGGCCCGACCAGCCCGCCGACACTGGCGCCCGCCGCGATGAACGCGAACAGCCGCTTGGCCTGGTGCCCGTCGAACACATCGGCCATAAGGCTCCAGGCCACCGATACCACGAACAGGTTGTAGACCGAGATCCACACGTAGAACACCCGCGCCAGCCAGATGCTGTCTTCGCTGAGCTGAAACAGCGCGGCGAACGCCAGCAGGTTCAGGCAGAAGAACCCGTAAACCCAGTCGACGAAGTGAATACGCGGCACCCGCGAGCTGAGCCAGGCGAACAACGGCACGGCCACCAGCATGACCACGAAGGTGGCTGTGAACAGCCATTGCAGGTTCTCGACACCGGCCATGATGCCCATCGATTCGCGAATGGGCCGCAGCATGAAGTAGCCCGAGAACAGGCAGAAAAACAGGGCGAACCCCGCAAGCGCGGGATTCAGCTCGTGGCGTTCGGCATTGATGGCGACGCCAAGGCGCCGCGCCAGGGTTGCTGACAACATGGTGACTCTCCTGCGACAAGGCTCAGCGGTAGCTGACGCCGGTCAACTGTTCGGCAACCTGCCACAGGCGAGCAGCCGCTGCGGCGTCCTTGGCTGTAGCTGGCACGCTGGCCAGTCCCAGCGGCCCGCGCTTTTCCTCTTCACCGATGGGGCCGTAATAGGCGCCACCCTGGGCGGCGGGCGCGGTAGCGGCGTACAGCGTCGGCAGTGCACCTTGAGCAGCGGAATGGTAGTGCTCGCGGTCTTTGGCCCAGGTGCGCCCGAACTCACTATCCAGACCCGGGCCACGCTCGATCAGCTCGGTCACGGCAACCCCGGGGTGCGCGGCGATGCTCTGGATGCCCCAGCCTTGCGCTTCGCTGCGGCGCTGCAACTCGAACGCCCACATCAGCACGGCAAGCTTGGACTGCGCATAAGAGCCAAACGGGTTGTAGGCCTGTTCGGATTGCAGGTCATCGAAGTTGATGCTACCGCGCGCGGCTGCAATGCTCGACAGCGTGACGACCCGCGCCGCGTCGCTCTTGCGCAGCAGCGGCAGCACATGAGCGGTCAGGGCGAAATGGCCCAGGTAGTTGGTGGCCAGTTGCAGCTCGAAGCCATCCGCCGACGTACCGCGCTGGGGCGGCGCCATGACCGCGGCGTTGTTGATCAGCCCATCGAGGCGTGGCAGCGTCTTGTTGAGACGCTCGCCCAGCGCTTTGACCGACGCCAGGTCGGCCAGATCGACCGCTTCGAACTGCACCTGCGCACCGCGAACTTCCTGCTTGATGCGCGCGACCGCCTCCTTGCCGCGCTGTGGATTGCGCGCAGCGATCACCACCTCGGCGCCCGCCGCAGCCAGCGCCTTGGCATCTTCATAGCCCATGCCACTGGTACCACCAGTGACCAGAAAGATACGCCCGCTCTGCGACGGCATATCCCGCAGGGTCCAGTCCGGCTTGGGTTGGCTCTGAGCGGACGCGCCACCGGCTTCCAGCAGGCAACTAAAGGCCAGGCCAAGGGTCGCCAGGCCTTTGCGCCAAGCGGAGCGGACGCTGTGCTGTGACGGTTCCGTATGTAGGGTGATGTTTGTCATTGTTCGGTCCTCACGTGGATTGGCCTGGCACACCGCTGCAAGGCGGCATGTCGACGTGAGCATTGTTAATCCTGGCATTACATCCGATAAGCCACATTGAAATGGACGCTATGTACGGCCATTCGTACAATCCGGTTTTCCCAGTTGCGGAGTACGGCCCATGCGCCAGCCCAATCTTTCGGATGTCGCCTTGTTTGCCGCCGTCGTGGAGGCTGGCGGCTTTCGGGTGGCGGCGCAGAAACGCGGCATGTCGGCCTCCTCGATCAGTGATTGTGTGCGCCGGCTGGAGAGCGACCTGGGCGTCAGGTTGCTCAACCGCACTACCCGCAGCGTGTTCCCGACTGAGGTTGGCGCGCGCCTGCTGGAACGCTTGCGCCCTGCCCTCGATGAAATCGGCGCGGCGTTCAGCGACCTCGATGACAACGCACTCTGCCCGGTGGGTACGCTGCGCCTCAACGTGCCGGTTCCGGTGGCGCGCTTCGTGTTGCCTGGATTGATTCCAGCGTTTTTGCAGCGCTACCCGGGGGTGAGGGTCGAGGTAGCGATGGACAACACGTTCATCGACGTCATCGCTGCCGGGTTCGACGCGGGCGTGCGCTACGAGGAAAGTGTCGCCAAGGACATGATCGCGGTACCCATCGGCCCTCGGCGCCAGCGTTTCGTGGCTGCTGCATCACCGGCCTATGTGCAAGAACACGGCACCCCGCAGCACCCGCGCGACCTGGTCAACCACCGCCTGATCGGCCATCGTTTCGAAAGTGGCAAGCTGGGCGTGTGGGAGTTCGAAAAGGACGGCGTCACCCTACGTGTACCACCGCAGGGGCCGCTGCTCAGTTCGTCTCAGGACCTCGAGGTGGGATCGGCAATCGGCGGTGTGGGGATCATCTACACCTTCGAGGAATACCTCAGGCCGCTGTTCGACCAGGGCGTGCTGCTGCCGGTGCTGGAAGACTGGTGGCAGGCATTCGACGGCCCTTACCTGTATTACAACGACCGCCGCCACGTGCCGTCGCCGCTACGGGCCTTTGTGGACTTTCTCAAGGCCGAAAACCAAGGCTGAGCGCATCCGTGTCAGCGAGATAGCGCCCTGGGTTTCGCTTCGCTCTACGCCAGGCTACGGTCGGATCGCGGTGTAAACCGTAGCCTGTCACTGAGCGCAGCGATGTGCG
>Ga0265797_10008151_pt1 | contig 14075 bp, 6 predicted proteins | sample P2T30metagenome_FD_192433 | JGI IMG/M metagenome (GOLD analysis project Ga0265797, IMG submission 192433) | Plant litter microbial communities from East Loma Ridge, Irvine, California - P2 T30 | ecosystem: Environmental > Terrestrial > Plant litter > Unclassified | place: USA: California... | reverse complement strand
GCTATGGTCCTCGAGCGTCTGTAGGCACGCGCCGCTGCCGGCGTCCCAGATCTTGACGGTCATGTCGTGGGACGCCGAGGTCAGCCGGGTCGAGTCGTGCGAGAAGGCTACGAAGTTAACCAAACTGTTATGGCCCTTGAGCGTCTGTAGGCATGCACCGCTGCCGGCGTCCCAGATCTTGACGGTCCTGTCCCAGGACGCCGACGCCAGCCAGGTCGCGTCGTGCGAGAACACCACAGAATTGGCAGGACCGCTATGGCCCTCAAGCGTCTGCAGGCACGTGCCACTGCTGGCGTCCCAGATCTTGACGGTCGTGTCGTGGGACGCCGAGGTCAGTCGCGTCGAGTCGTGCGAGAAGGCTACAGAGGTGATATAACCGCTATGGCCCTCGAGCGTCTGCAGGCATGCACCGCTGCTGGCGTCCCAGATCTTGACAGTCTTGTCGTGGGACGCCGAGGTCAGCCGGGTGGAATCGTGCGAGAAGGCTATGGAGGTGACATAGCCACTATGATCCTCGAGCGTCTGTAGGCACGCGCCGCTGCTGGCGTCCCAGATCTTGATAGTCATGTCGTCGGACGCCGACGCCAGCCGGGTCGAGTCGTGCGAGAAGGTCACTGAGTTAACCCAGCCGCTATGGCCCTCGAGCGTCTGTAGACACGCGCTGCTGCTGGCGTCCCAGATCTTGACGGTCGTGTCGTGGGACGCCGACGCTAGCCAGGTCGAGTCGTGCGAGAAGGCCACAGAGGTGACATAGCCGCTGTGGCCCTCGAGCGTCTGCAGGCACGCGCCGCTCCCGGCGTCCCAGATCTTGACTGTCATGTCGTGGGACGCCGACGCCAGCCGGGTCGAGTCGTGCGAGAAGGCCACAGAGTTGGTAGGACCGCTATGGCCCTCGAGCGTCTGCAGGCACGCGTTCCAGTCATCGCTTAGCATTGGCCGAACGCAAACTCCTTTTGGCTCTTCGTGCTGGAACAACCGTGTGATCAGACTACCTGATGGACTGAACAGGAGCGCAGATGCATATGTCTGCAGCGGGTAAGTCTCAATAGCTCGTTTGTGATACATGATGAACCGTCGCGCATCTTGAACAAGCTGAGCTAATCCACTCTGATCCTGCATATCCTAGTTGCGTTAGAATCTAGTTATGCACTCTAAATAATCATATAGTTGAATGCTAAACTTACCTGAAATAGTGACCACAATCTGTCCATTGAGACAACGCCCTTTCCTACGCTTTTGCATAGACTGAGCCCCTCCAGCCAATATAGATACTTTTGCCTCATAAACACATTGACGGTGCTAGCATCCTCGAGGCTGTCGTTATTGTGCGCTGAGATCTTCTGTCTAGAGTCGCATAGATGGTCGATCCAGAAGACGCACGAATAGCGCGACGCGGCCAACAGGTCCAGCAGTGGCAACTCAACATCTTCTACAGGACATCCAGGCGCTTTAAGGCTGTACATGTCTCTGTGCAGCGTCTTATGCAGGATTAAGACAGACTTAACAAAAATCTCTCGATGTACACATCTTGTCCCTTCTGGAAAAACATCGTTAAACGCTTTTACAAAGAGGAAGTCCTTCGCTGACTGATGTACAATGTAGACTGTATCGTCTCGTAGCGTGAGAAAAGATCCACAGAGGCTGATAATCTCCCGCACTATCTCTAGGTCGTCAACGTAGTCCCTAAGTTCTTCCACAAGTGCTGCTAGCTCGGCGACCGTGATGGGTCGGTATAAGACCGCAGTAGTGGCTAATACCTGCAGACAGATCTTAGCGTCACCTGACATGCGTATCTGCTGCAGCATCCGCATGTACAAAGACTCTAGCCCAGGCGGGAACAAAGCTAGCTTCTTCAGTACGTCCAGTCTTGAAGACTTTTGGAGGTCTTGGCATACCAACGCAACCCAGAGGAAAGTGTCGTTTGCGCAGGACGTCAAGTGTTGGAACACCGCGTCTCGCACCTCTGGCGTGTAGCGCTTCTCTTGCGCCAGCTGACTCACTTTCTGCTGGATAAAGACTTTAACAGCTACCGCAACTGACTCGGCGTTCAGCTCAAGACTTAGCTTCGTCTTGTGCTCTGCAGTCTCTAGCTGGTCCTCAATTGCTGCCCAGTTGCGACTAGACACGATCCACTTGACGCGAGAAGATACAGACGACTGCTTTGCGATAAAGCTAAGTAGCTTTGGCCTGTCAGTGACACACTCGTTTAGTGCATCAATAATCAGGTAGGTTGTGCTTAAGCTTGAGTCCTGCAGCACGTTGGCAAACATCTCTGTCAAGGCGACCCAGGCATTCTCATCCTCAAACAAGCTTTTGCCGGCGTAATCGTGTTTTTTGCGTATATGCGACACAAGCGATGGTTGCTGGTGCACAAGCATATATAGCAAGCCTCGCAGTACAGCGGTAGCGCTGTTAATGCGCGAGTCAGTCTCCTGGCAGAAGAAGTACGATAGAAGGGCATGCTGAGGCAGGGAACTTTGAAGCTCGTCAATGACGCCGCAGAGCAACATTGTCTTGCCCTTGCCAGGGTCGCCTTTCACCCATAGCAGTCGGCAGTCCGAGCGCAGTTGCAATTGCAGAAACGCAGCGTTGTCAAGTACCCAGCGGTAGGAGTCTGCTAGCAAACCACCTTGTGTGTCCTCAATGCGCTTCTTGTCGTCGCGTGGATCCGTCAGGCGCATATCTTGGATACATGTGTTCTGCTTGTCGACTTCGTCTGTGATCCGTTTCATCGCTTCAGCTGCACTTTCACCATCAAGTGGCGACAAACTGACTCCTAAGATCCCCATCAGAGAGTATGCGCGGTCTGTTGGAACTTTGGTTATCCGATGTTCGAACCACGAAATTCGCTCATTCACACTGAAGTCGGACAAGGGCGCGCCTTGCAGTGCAGTGCGAGGTATGCTTGTTATTTCGCATAGAGGTGAAATAAGCGACAGTTTGCTACCAAGCTTTTTTCCGTCCTTAGTGAAGAAATCTACTACGGATGGGGCAAGGAGCTCCTGTAGTGTCCATCCACGGGTGAACCATCTGCTTTGGCGAAACGCAGGCGACTCCGCGGCTCTACCCAGATAGAGCGCAGTCCCAGGAACATCGAATAGGTAGACATAACATCTGGCTGCACTGCGGTACCAGCGAAACATAGACCGTATTGCCCACGAATGCTCAGCCTTGTTCGTCGTGTCAATACAGCATGTGTCAATCCAGAAGTACTGCAATCCATCACGCCGTGCCTGGTCTCCGCAGAAGCGGATCTTGTTGTAGCCTTGCTTAGTCTTGCCATCGCCCGTTTCGAGGTCTGCGAACGTCACCTCATCCCCATCTGCTCCCCAGGTGTGCGAAAGTATCGCATAAGGGGGCATCGCGTCATCGTCGAAGCTGGTAATCGTAAGGTAGCCCTCTCTTCCGTACGATAGAAGATGAATTTTTGCAGTAGTGAAATTTCCAGCGCCGGAAAGGCTGCCAATATGGCTTGAGGTCGCTGGTCGCCAATGAGGAGGTGCGGGCGCCCACTGACAAAAGCTACCCAGAGCTTCTTCGATATCGCCCTGACTAGGCTCATAGAGCTCCGTCCAGTCCGCTATATTTGCCATCGGACCTAGGGTCGATGCTGATTCGCGGATGACTATAATTGGTGCATATGTGACATTGCGAATCTGACGTATTGATGCATTCAACGCGCTGGAGCCAAAGGCGTCACCTATGATGATCGTATCAGATTCTGCGTGATGTCGAACTGCATCAGCAGCGCTGGTTTGATCGGACATGATCACTATCGGCTCAATGTTTAGTCTTTCAATCAACGCTACCATCTTGTCTCGGCTTTCGTCATTCATCTCGAGGACCAGTATTCTCAGAAGTCTGAAAGTCCGTTCTCGAGCCTTTGAGAATTTATCGGTAACATCGTCCCAACCCTGGTCCTCTATGGCATCGGGGATTTTCTCTCCTTTATTGTAGTCATCTTCAACATCGGATGTGTCGGAGGTAGAGTCGTTCGGGACAGATTGGTGATCTTGCAGCACATCTGTGGAGGAGGATGAGCTGCTTCCGGAAGATTCACCATCGTCGAGGTTATCCTTCTTGTACCTTGACGATCTAGAGTCACGTTCGGCCTGACCGCTCCCCGCTGTTTCAGTGACTCGAGGTAGTGCAAAAATGGCTATTTGCTGGAGATGTCGGGAGAGATGGCTTCTCAAATTATTCGACTGTCGGCAGCACAGATTGCACATTCCCTCAAGACTGTTTGTTGGTCGGCGGAACATGCTCTTGACAAGACTGAATTGTACTTCATCAAAGTTCTGATCGTGATCCGTCCGCATGTGTAACAAGAAGTGCCCTTCCGAATCGTGCTCCATATGACCATCAATATTGCAAGACCATTTTGTCCGGTGCTGCTGAGCTTCATGTTTGAACCACGCGTCTCGGCTTTCGAAGAAGTGGTCATATAATTCGCAGTCGCCGTATGTGCACACGTAAGGTTGAAGATCCTCGAGAACATGCTTTTTCCATCTCCGATCATTGGAGACGTTCTTGGTCAGTAAACAGTAAGGGCACTCAAACCGCTCGAGCTCTTGACCATCGTCATTCTTGGGCCGCGAAGGAACATCAACACGAATGTCTTTCCTCGCATAGCTGCTTGCCATTGACGATTTCGATTCAGCGACTGAAGGCGCAAACAGTGTGTCCATGTGGTCCTTGGAAATGAGAAATTTCAAATCTTCAGGCCGCACAGTAGTCGCCTTCGAGCGGAGAGTGAAGTGACTGCTAGCGGCCCGGCTCAATGCTAGCTGACTAGGTGTAGGTTGACTGCCGCGGTCTTCGACGGTCACCTTCGAACCACCCTCAATGATGAAAGAGGTGGGCGGAGCTTCTGATCCGGGTGCGATTTTGGGTTGCACTCTAGCAACATCCAGGCTCTGTCTATGAGCTTCACGGTAGTGAAGTATTTGACGACGTCGGGTAATCATCTTTCCCAGTCGTGTTGCAGCTTGTAGCTGAAGATTTGGGAATTTGTCTTTGACGTACAAGACATCGAAGTGTTGGTATACAGCTGAGTCGATAGAGGTCCTGTGTTTGATTCGATCCAGGGGTGCGGGTCTCCTGATAGGAAGCCGATAGAGGCAGGTGATGGTGAATTTGATAGATTCTACCAACCTTGGCAATTCCAAGATGGGACTGCAGCCGACACTTAGCCCAGACCTTGCTGTGGTCTTTGGCGGACTGCTACATGAAACTCGAGGTTCGTCCGACTTCGGATGAGTCTGCCAATATTGAGGTGAAGACCCACCTCCATTACTCGAATCGGAGGAGATCTCCCAAGGCGAATCCTCAAACTCTTTCGCCCCTTCTTCCTGGTCTATCCCGAGGTCGGAGGATATAGACACCTCAGAATCAGACTCCCCAGGTTGCTCTTCTTCGAACGGTTTCCGCTCACCGCGAATCAGTCCGGCTGCAGTGGAAACCTTCGCTTCCAGGGTTGAGAGCAGCTTGAGGACCTGTTCTCTCAAGAATGAGGCTTCTCGCAAACGATAGTCCAATGATATCTCGTATCGCTTCCCAGAGTGAGCAGCACCGACGTTGCCTGCCCAGATCGTGTACTTGTCGAACTCGTTGTGGACGTCCCTTGGCGAAATTTGATCCTGGAAGTCGCGAGCCGGTTGTTTGAGTGCACGAATAAGCGACTCGAATGCGAAGAAGCACCTCGCATGCGCAGATGAGACGATTTCTGCCATGAAGTTCAGCTACCTTAACATCGTGGTATATCTACGAAAGGAGGACTCGAAAAGGCTGAAGGTGAAGAGATTTCTGAGACGTTGTCAGCACCTGATCCTTGCGTGGGGGCCAGAAGTGCGGGGAAACTGCGGCTGAGCTTTCGAATCTCATTTCCTCCCACATCGTCATGGACCTATTAACCTAGCCAGAGGGCAACATGTCTGGCCTTGAGGTCGCGGGCGTTGTCTTGGGCGCGATTCCCCTAGTCATATCGGCGCTGGAACACTATGGCGATGGCGTATGTCTGACCTAGAGTTCAATGCTGCAAGGCTGACCAAAACAGATTCGAGTGATGAAGAATATGAAAAACTACGCCCTCATATTCGACGACTACAGTACGCAGGTGTGCAACGACTAGTACAGATTTCATCTATGATAAATGCTGAACGTATATCTTAGCTTGATGCATCCATCGGCATTTACATGAATACATGCTACGAGCTTCTTGGACCGCTCCACCTTCCAGACAATCAGATGACCGCCCTACTAAGCGAACGACAAGCCGAAGCGTGGTTTGACGTAAAACTACAAGCAGCACTCAAAGTCCGACTCGGAGAGAACTACAACAGATATGCATCACTCCAGGATAAGCTGAACAAGCGAATCTTGCTCTGTTGTGAAAAGCTGAAATTGGAGAAGAACGGCCGATTGCCCTGGATCACATCAGACGGGACCATCGATGAAAAAGCTCGCAAGAAGTTCTTCAAGAGTTTCTGGTTGAAGACGAGAGGTGGTTTCAATACAGAGAAGTATAGCGCTTTGCTTGCTGATATAGATCGCGATATTGAGAAATTGTCAAAACTGACGAGTGGGGCCGTCCAACTTGAGCCGCTTAAGATAGCGAGGAACAACAAGCTTCAGTCTGCATACTGGCAAAATATCAGAGGTCAAGCCCAACGACTTTTCGATAACCTCAGCTCACGGTTTTCATCGTGCGCATGCACGTATCCTCACAAAGCGAACTTGCGCTTGGATATAAGAAAACACCGAGACATGGAAGAAGTTTCAACGAGGTTCGCCTTGCTGTTGACGTTCGAGAAGCAATCCCGACCTGATTCAACTCCACCGTGGGATTGGAGAGACATTGAGATTGAGTCCTTCCAGCTGGATGGCTCCCCAGTTGAAGTGACCATACCACAAGTCCAGAAGCCTGGAAAAAAGACCGTCCAATTTGCGCGGCCAACGATCGCATCATCCTCTTCACAACCTTCAATTTCGCGCTTGCCTTCGCCAGATCTCGCTGTGAGAATTGATAGCCTGTGTCAAGCACTGATACCGAACCATTGCGAACAGAGCTGTGTGGGAGTGCTCGAGGACAACGCCTGGCAGCATCATGTATACTCAGTCATGGGCCTTGCTTCAGGGGCACAAATATGCGAAGCAGCATCAATGAAAGACGTAATATACGACACTAAGAATATTGCGCCCCGGCAAAGGTGCAGTCTGGCTCTGACTCTTGCGTCCTCGGTATTGCAATTGCATGGTACCCCGTGGCTCCCACGCGCTTGGGAAACAAAGGATATCATCTTGCTGAAGAACCATCGCGGTGATGCGATACCGTCACAGTTCTATGTCTCGCGGACGTTCACGTCTGTTTTACAAGCTACCGCCGTTCTCAAACGTCGCCGGCTGGTGAAGAATGAGACTGTCTTCGCCCTTGGGATCGCTCTTCTTGAACTGGCTCACGGCGCCCCACTTATGTCATTCAAGGAGCCCGAAGACCTTGGTGATCAGGGTAAAGAAGATAGTATGACGGAAGTTTCCATTGCGAACCGGCTATCAAGAGAGTTGTATAAGAACGAATCCCCCAACTATGCGGGAGCGGTGTCTCGATGCATCACATGTACATTTGACACGTTCAATTTCGACCTAAACGATGGAGAATTTCGAGAGGCCTTTTATCAGGCAGTTGTTGTACCGCTGCAGGAGGACTATGGGCATGTAACTGGGGGTGTCCATTCATGAGCGAGTTAGGGTAGTGTTGGATGTGGGAGCACAGGGTAGACATGAAAGAGGTAGAAGGTTGTTGTATTGAGTGAGCTACGGAGAGCGATTAAGTACACAGCCAGATGAGTAAGCATTTGACCAATGGAGTCACGTGAGATTCAGTTCACAGTGTACCGTGTGGTGCATCGGCCCGTGACTGCGGCGCACTATGAAGCGGTCCATCATCTACTGCACGAACTGCAGGCATCCGTTCGGGCGGCGGCAGGGGCTGGAGCTTAGGCCATTCTCGTACGCGCTGTCGTCAAGATCGTCCATCGCCTCTGTCAGACTATCCACGACATCTACCTTCCAGCTACAACAGCCAGAAGGTCAGCCTTTTTGGTCCAACAGCCTCGTTAGTTGAGGAGGTATTGATCAGAAAGTGTGTATGGAATTAGGATCTGGTTTTTACTATATACCAAAGGTGGCGTCGTACTTCTTCTTTACAGATGATGTAGAAAACAGTTCAGAAGTCCAAAAAACTCTACTAGACAAAAACATTGCATGGGTTATAGATGTCGACAAAGACTTAGTCACTTAACTTGTTCGTTTGCTACACGGCATTTCCCGGCAGCTCGCAGAGTTTGTTGTTACCATGCACTCGAAAATCCTTGGCATAAAGCAGAATAAGTTGGAAAAGCTGTCACAGAAAGAGCGCTTTGCTCACATGGTCAGATTATGGGTGTAGATAGAGGGCACCGTACACAAGTACCAGTAGTGAGACAATCGGACGAAAAATAGGGTGATAGTCATGCCATAGGAACGATTCTGGCTTCTTGGAAGATACTAAGTAGAGCAAACATGTACAAGCCGTAGCTGATGATAATATTAGCTGATTGTTTCTCTTAGCTGACTCCCACACCTGCCACTTATTTGCTGTTTGATAGAGCACTAACAATCCAAGATGCTTTTAATCAAGCAAGCCGATTATATGTTTTCTATTGCAGCCGGGCGATTCGAAAACATTGACATTTGTACACGACGCGTGGGTGTTCGGGAGCCTCCAGGTCCTGCCCATGAGAGAGCCTACCTGTTTGGGCTTAGCCCGTTTCCATCTCCATCGACTACCTGAGATCCCGATAGTAGTCCACCACAAATCATCCTACTTCTATGTGTCAACTGTTGTCCTCTCATCAGTGGGGTTTCGATGCAACCCAAATTAGCACTAGAGGAGGCTGAGACAATCTTCGAACTTGCATAAAGACAGCGTCATCGCCTTTGGCAATTTCTTTCGCTGCGTTGAGGGCTCGACACGAACTACACTAGATCTAGCAGATGGGGCACCATGGTCCTTGCTTAGGTGTGGTGCACCTCATTTTGGAACTGTGCTTGAGGGTACATATGCCGATGAAGGTTTTCTATATCAGCGTTGCTTACCGGTACAAATTATGTAGCTAAGGCTTTTCTCGTCACTCATGGAAAGCTGCATCTTGGGTGTTCCTTGTCTATCCTCTCCAGCATGACAACTTCATCTCATTGACACTTGGTGTGCGTGAGACGAGAAAGTCGTTAAAGGGAGCAGGGATGTAGTAGGTGTTTGCTGCGATGAGGTAGTCTCGTGCGCAGGGAATTATGCTTGGTTAGGGATTGCTTGTCTACCAAATCATATGTACAACATCCGCCTTGTCTGCTCGTCTCGAAGCATCTATGTTTGTGATAGTCGGATGACAGGCCTGGTCGCAAATCACTGCAGTACAAAGACCATGATTGTCTGTAAGGATACAAGTGTGTTTGTTTGTAGAGTATACCCATACCTAAACAAGTATGTCAAACAGCAAACAAAATCACGTCACAGCTTCCTACCAGGCGAGGCACGATGTTCTACGTACGTCGCGCATATGCACATATAATGCTTCCTTCTTGGGTCTCTTTGTAGAAGTCCATCAACTCCTTCAAATTCTTCGTGGGCTACAAATTCGCCTTTCCATCAAAACTCGATCGGCACCAGGGAAGAAACGATGGAACGATCAACGGATTCTGCTAGCGGAGTTGCTCCATTACAATCGAAAGATCATCGAGATCTGCTTGATATCATCGACAAACTACGCTCTCAGGGAATCAGTCGATTTGTAGATCTTCCCCAGATTATCGTCTGTGGCGACCAATCTTCTGGAAAGAGCTCAGTCCTCGAAGCCATTTCAGGCATGTCATTCCCCACCAAAGACAACCTATGCACCCGATTCGCAACTGAACTCATCCTGCGTCGCAATCCTGTCGTGGGTGTGAAGGTCCATATCAACCCTTGCCCTAAACGATCTGATGAAGAGAAGAAGAAGCTCCGTGCTTTTGCATACGTCCTGGATGACCTAGACATTAGTGGCGTGGTCGAGGAAGCCAAGAACGCCATGGGTATCAACGGAAACGACAAGGTCTTCAGTACCGATATCCTCCGGGTGGAGATTTCAGGACCCTCGCAGCCACATCTTACCATGGTCGATCTGCCCGGTCTCTTCTTGGCCGGGAATAAAGACCAGACGGACGAGGATGCCAAGCTTGTTGAAGCACTCGTTCTCTCATACATGAGAAAGCCGCGCAGCATTGTCCTGGCTGTAGTCTCTGCAAAGAGCGACTTCGCTCTGCAGCAAGTCACTCGACACGCTCGGACTGTTGACCCGAAGGGGCTTCGCACGCTAGGCCTCATTACCAAACCTGACACCTTGGACGAGGGCTCTGACAGCGAGAAGTTCTTCGTGGAGCTTGCGCAGAACAAAGACGTTGAATTTCGACTCGGATGGCATGTGTTATGCAACAGAAACTATGCCATGCGCGACGCTTTAACTGTTGAACGTGACAGGAAAGAAGCCAAATTCTTCTCGACAGGAGTGTGGGCCCTCATTGACCCATCGCAGCTTGGAGTAACTTCGCTACGGACGCGTTTGAGCAACGTCCTGCGGGATCAAATTCTGATGCAGCTCCCAAGCGTCCTCGAGGATGTTGAGGCGGGTATCAAACAAAGCGAAGCTGGGCTGGCAAAGCTAGGCGCTTCGAGGCCCACGGTGTCAGAACAGCGAAGGTACCTAATCAAGGCAAGCACCCAATTTTCAAGCTTAGTAAAAGGTGCCATCGATGGGGTTTACACGGATGGGTTCTTCGCCGGGACGAAAGCTTCTGAAGCCTACTCAAGGCGTCTCCGCGCCGTGGTGCAGAATACCCTGTCCGACTTCGCCGAGCAGATGCGCGAAGAAGGTCACGCAAGGATCATCCAAGACCACCGGGTCAACTGTGATAGCCGTACTGTCTCTCGATCCGACTATATTGAAGAGGTGAAAGTTCTCATGAAGGAAAGTCGGGGTCGGGAGCTCCCGGGTACGTACAACCCTCTCATCGTGACTGAGCTCTTCAGTAAGCAGTGCAAGCCATGGGAGGGACTTGTACATGCTCTCTCGCAACGTATTACTGCTTCGAGCTACACCACAGTCAATCTTGTTCTTCAGCACATTGCGGACGAGCAAACCGCCGGAGCGCTCCTCCGAGAGGTTGTGGGCCCGTCCCTGGAGCGCCTCAAAGTCGACCTGGCCACCAAAGTGAAGGAGATCTTGGAACCACATCTATCAGGGCATCCGATCACCTACAACCATTACCTGACCGATAATGTGCAAAAGGCGCAGGCCGCCCGACACCGACGTCAGCTGGAGGGAAAATTGAAGTCTTTCTTCGGCAACTCAGAGCAGACGCAAGACGCTACGTATTACCACTTTGACATGAAGGCTCTTCTGAACACGATTGCTTCACACACAGAGCCAGATATGGACAAATTCTCGTGCTCTATGGCCACCGACATGATGGAAGCATATTACAAGGTTAGTCGACCTCCAAACTCTGAACAACACAACTAACCCAGATCTAGGTTGCTCTGAAGACTCTCATCGATGACGTCAGTGTCCTTGCTGTTGAAAGATGCTTGATCCAGGAGCTGCCTGAGCTCTTTTCTCCTGAGGTTGTCTATGATCTCACGGACGTGGAAATCCAACGTATCGCAGGTGAGAATAATGAGTCAGCAGCAATGCGAAAGCGCACGACGGAGAAGCTTCAGGTGTTGGAAAGAGGGTTTACCGAGTTGACACGACTCAAGAAGCATCACGTTTGCATAGCGGAGACCGAGGTTTGTGCCCTGCTGAGCCCTTGCCAACAAGATGAGACTAATTTTTCTTCTGCAGGAGTTTCTGCATGGTAAAGTAGGCGAACCCGGCAATGAGGAACAACACGCTTGCCCGGAACCTCCTAGCCCAGAGCTAGAGCTGGACACCACAGATGAAAGTGATGGATGGTTCGAACGAGTAATGTGATTCCGAGTCGCGTACTGATGTCCTGTATAAAGTACAATTGTCAAGGCCTATTTCATCGCTATTCAGTCCACTCAACTTTCCCTAAACAGCCAATATCTTGCATTCGCGTGTCTGATCATGGTGACATCGTTCTCCCGTCTGGCAATCTGCTTAACCGTAAAGCAGCCTGACTCATGCGGCTACAACGATGCCGCTTCCATTGCGGCGTGAAAATCGATTACTGCGCAAGTTGGAAGCTCGAACTTCCGCATTTGTGACCCAACGGTATATTGAATCTAAATTACCCATCGAATAGATTCCACATGGCGGGCAGAGTCCGCGACTCAAGCCAGGAATATTACACCCCCAACGAACATTGGTGCCCATCTGCCCCTCTTATAGGGAAGCGTTTACCACGTTGTGTTCGCCGACTTGTCCGCAGCTATAGATGCTGGTGTCTTGAGTGTGCTCGTCGTCGAACATCTCCTGCGCTGCGCCAGCTCCACGGCCACAGCGCGCACACCCATCCCACTGTATAGTCTTCGTGGTGTAGTTGGCACGGCATTCGGGGCCATTACGAGGGAGGGAAAGATTGCACGAGTGGGCGTCAGGTGTTGGGTGTCGGATCAGCAACTGAGGTGGTTTAAGACAATCGGCAAGTATACTAACAGCTTTACCAATGCCAGCATAAGCAGTACATAGTACTACAGCAGAGTATAGATTTAGAACGTGCCTTTGTGGCGATATGTCAATATAGTACAGAGGTGTTTGGTAAGGAGATGCGGGTCTAGGTAAGGTATGTAATAGGTCAAGTTGGAATCTTGTCGTGTTTCATGTGCGATGTGTGTTCTGCATGTGCGTTGCCGGACTGTGGAGACGATGGCGTCACTGCTATCCAACCTTACTTCTCCACACGTCTGGAGGCATTGAGTTTTGGGCGTGCTGCCCAGTGGACTTCCACCTTCCTCGGGTGCTCGAGTTGCCCTCGTGTGCCCATTGCCTTCTTCGCATAATTATGCTCAATCCCGCGTGCTCCGTTGTCTCCCCTTTTGTTCCAGAGACCATATCCGGCCGTGCAACGTGCCGTTCGATGCGCTTTGCTGGGATGTTTTTGTGTTGTGGCTCGATGGTATGGTGAAGCGTTGGGGCTACATGAGGGCGATCATTTCTCGTGAGTGTGAGGACTAATTCTCGAGTTCTATCAGTGACTGCCCCCATAGAGTGTTGTGTTGACCGAAGTATGTATGCTGTGACCTCAACCCGTAACAGGATCAAGCCCATCGATTGAACCGTTCGTCGTGGTGCGCACGTTGCCAACAGCATCGATGCCTTCAAACCAAGATAGCAGCTTTTTGATGGCCTGTGCTGTGGGCGTTTCACATATGTTGTGCTGGAGGCGCACTTGGTCGGAGAATGAGAAAGGACATGACATCGAGTTTACGGTGCGCAGACGATGTGCGTGATTTGAGGCCCCTTCGGAGATCCTCTTTGCCGCGTGCTGTGTGATGTGTGCTGAGAGATGGGCGATGGATGGGGTAGGCATGGAGAGGCCACATGCATGGTCATCATGAGACGCAGGGTCAATAAGTGCAAGAGGTATGTTGATCGTGGACAGTGGCCTCGTGGATTTTGGAGGGGCAGGCCAAGCTCGACCGAGCGCCAAGCCGCATGGGCATCCTGGCTGCGCACGGTACGAAGTAAGCCGCAGCTAAAGCACGTCCGCCAACCGTGCCGATCGCGAAGAAGCCCCCGGTTTGAGCGGTTGTGTTCGATCAACAATGTCTCTTCACAGGCGCCTCACCTAGTGGTGCAGCCACTCGACCGCCGCCAACATCACGCAGCAATAGCGCAGCGCAGCAATCAGACTGCCGGCTGGACCTATTCCAAAGCTAGATACTTCCAATCCCCCTCGGGCATGCCGCTGAACCGCACGCTTCATACCTAGATGAAGTCGCACAACCAGATTCGAAACACGGACAGCATGCCGACCGAACCAGAGAAGCACTAACTGCTTGGTTTCCCAGGTGTTGAGGCGGAGGATCCTAAGCTGTA
>Ga0265797_10008150_pt1 | contig 14075 bp, 9 predicted proteins | sample P2T30metagenome_FD_192433 | JGI IMG/M metagenome (GOLD analysis project Ga0265797, IMG submission 192433) | Plant litter microbial communities from East Loma Ridge, Irvine, California - P2 T30 | ecosystem: Environmental > Terrestrial > Plant litter > Unclassified | place: USA: California... | reverse complement strand
GTGGGTCGGCCGCACGGGCCGACCGATCGGGAGGGCGCATGGGCAGGGTCTCGTCGGGACCGGACGAGGTCCTCGACCGCGACGTCGTGCGCGACGTGTGGGAGCTCGATCCGACCCTGGCGCTGCTGCGGAGCACGAACGGCCGGTGGATCCTGCCGCTGTTCTCGGAGCACCTCGAGCGCGCCGAGGGGCCGGTGTCGGCGGACTGGTTCCACCAGAAGGTGGCCGAGGCGATGGTGCGCAACGCCGCCGAGCGGGACGAGGCGACGCCGCCGGTGGCACCGACGACCCCCGCCGACTACTGCCGCGGCTGGGTCGAGAGCCGGTGGCTGGTCCGCACGCGCGCCTCCGGCCCCGACGCCCGCGCCCGGTACCGCCTGTCGCCGCACGCGCTGCGCGCGCTCCGCCTCGTCCGCGAGCTCGCCGAGCAGGACTCCGTCGTGGACGAGGCGCGCCTGGGCAGCATCGCGCACGCCGTGCGGCAGCTCGCGGGCCTCGCCGACCCCGACGCGGCGTCGCAGGTGTCGCGCCTCGACGCGCAGATCGCGGAGCTCACCCGCCGACGTGACGCGGTCGCGGCGCACGGTCCGGAGCCGGTCGCCCCGGACGCCCTGGCCCGCCAGGCGCGCGAGGTGGTCCGTCTCACGGCGTCGCTGCCGGAGGACTTCCGGCAGCTGGGGGCGATGGTGGAACAGCGGCACCGCGAGGTCGCCCGCCGTGCCACGCACGACCGCGTCGGCAAGGGCGCCCTCGTGGAGCAGTACCTGCGGGACGCCGACCTGCTCGAGCGGACGCCCGAGGGCCGTGCGTACCGCGGCTTCGCGCAGATGCTCTCGGGCAGCGCCGTGGATGTGATGCGGGCCGACATCGACGCGATCCTCTCGCACCCGGACGCGTCCGAGCACCTCACGGAGGGGCAGCGCACGCAGCTCGAGCAGCTCATCTCGTCCCTGCTCGCCGAGGAGCAGCAGGTGCAGGAGACGTACGCGCGCTGGACGTCGTCGCTCCGCCGCTTCTTGGGGAGGACGGGTGCGGAGAAGCACCAGCGCCTGCTCACGCTCGCCGAGCGCGCCCTCCACGCCGGCGGCCTCTGGGTGGACGCGCGGCCCGGCGCGGCGACGCTGCCCGAGGACGTCCTCGGCCTGGGCCCGCTCGACACCGTCGACGTCAGCCAGGTGCAGCTGTGGAGCGACCGCGGTCGGCCCGACGTCGAGGTCTCCGTCGCCGAGGGCGCCGTGCCGCTCCCCGACGCCGACCGGCTGGCCCTGCGCCTCACCGCCGGGACGAGTCCCGCGGCGGTCGCGGCCACCGTCGAGCGGCTGCTCGACGAGGCCGAGGCGGCCGGAGGAGCGACCGGCGACGGCGCGTCGGCCTCGGTGACGAGCGCCGACGTCCACCGCGCCACCCCGCCCGAGTTCCGTCGCCTGCACCTCGTGCTCAGCATGCTCGACCTCGCCGTCGACCGGGGGCTCGTGTCGGACGGCACCGAGCAGGTGCCGCTCACCACGGAGGACGGCTCCGAGCGGGTCGTGACGCTGCCCCGCCTCGTCTTCACGCGCGCCGCGACGACGTCCCCCGAGGAGGACCCCGCATGACCGACTCCCCCGCCCGCGCCACCTCCGCCACGGACGGCGCGGTGCCCGACGCGCCCGTCCCCGCGCCCGACGCGCCCGTGGACACGCGCCCCGTCCCCGAGGCGCCCGCGCCCGCGCCCGCCCCGGCGTCCGACCTCCCCGTCGCCGGCCGCCGCGCGCTCGTCACCCTGCTCACCCACCGGTTCGTCTCGAGGCGGAAGCAGCGGGAGGCGTGGGCGGGCCTGCTCGCCCACGAGGAGGCGATCCGGCACCGGCTCGCCGAGATGTTCCTCGACCTCGAGGTGGACCACGCGCACGAGGTCGCGTTCAAGCGTCAGGCCGGTGGCGACGACGTGCCCGTGCTGCTGCGCCGTGAGAAGCCGCTGTCGCGGGACGCGAGCTTCCTGCTGGTCTTCCTGCGGCGCGAGCACGCGTTCGCGGACGCCGACGACGACGCCGTGGTGGTCTCGCGGGACCAGGTGGCGGAGTTCCTCGGCCGCTTCCACGACGACGCGCACGACGAGGTGCGCGCGGCCCGCCGGGTGGACGCGGCGATCGCGGCCCTCGTGCAGCGGGACCTGCTCGAGCCGGAGCCCGACGACCCGCAGCTGTTCACGGTGGCCCCGGCGATCGTCCCACTGGTGCGGCCCGAGCAGCTGCTGCACCTGGAGCGCGTGTTCCTCGAGGCGGCGGGGGCCGGAGGCGCGCCCCAGGACGACGAGGACGTCCCGCTCGACGACGCCGCCGCGGACGCAGCCGTCGCCGACGACGCCGCCCCGCACGACGACTCCCCCACCCTCGACCTGCCCGCCGACCCGACCACCCGTGGAGGTGACCCCGCATGACGGACGTGACCGACGCCTCCGGCCCCGAGCTCGCGGACGACGTGCGCGACGAGCGCACCCGACCCGGGCACGCGGCTCCGGCCCTCGACGTGGACGTCGAGGCGGAGGGCGCGCCCGACGCCGGCATGTTCCACCCGGGGCAGTACCGCATCGAGCTCGTGCAGCTGCTCAACTGGGGCAGCTACGCGGGCCTGCACCGCATGCCCGTGGGACGGGGCGGGCTCGCGATCCTGGGGCCGACGGGGCGGGGCAAGTCGACGGTGCTCGACGCGATGGCGGCCGTCATCATGCCGAACCCTCAGGAGTTCAACCGGGCCGCGCGCGACGACAGCCGTCAGCGCAGCGAGCGCACGGTGTACAGCTACGCGCGCGGCAAGACCGACGAGGTCCGCGACGCGGGCAGCGACCGGACGACGACGCGGTTCCTGCGGCCGCTCGGCGAGGCCTTCGCGAGCGGTGCCGCGATCACGTGGAGCACCGAGCTCGGCGAGACCCTCACCGCGGTGCGGCTCGCCTGGATCGGGGCGGAGACGTCGGGGCAGGACGAGGTCACGCAGGCCACCGTCTACGCGCTCGTCGAGGGGCGCTTCGACCTCAGCCGCCTCACCGGGCTGCAGCGCGACGCGTCGAGCAGCTCGCCGCTGACCCGGACCTCGTTGTCGCGGCTCGTCGACCCGACGCGCGACCTCGTCACCTGGTCGCAGCCCGAGCTGCGCGTGCAGCTGTGCTCGCGGCTCGGCATCGGCGGCAGCGACGAGTCGCAGCTCAAGGCGCTGACGCTGCTGCGCCGGGCACAGGCGTCGAAGGGCGTGTTCTCGATCGACGAACTGTTCAAGCAGTTCGTGCTCACCCAGCCGCAGGCGCTGTCCCGCTGGGAGACCACCCTCGCCACGTACCGCGAGGCGTCGCAGCTCTACGACGTGTTCGAGACGACCCGCAAGAAGCTCGACGTGCTGCGCGACGTGCCCGACCTCGCCGCCCGCTGGCGACAGGCCGGGGAGGACGCGAGCGCCGGCCGGGCCCTGCTCGCCGACCGGGACGGGGCCCCCGACCGTGTCCGCGTGTGGCTGGCCGAGAAGGTCGGCGACCGGGTGTCGGGCGAGGTCGACCGGGTCCTCGAGGCCAAGCGTGCCGCGACCGCGGACCGGAGGCGCGCGGCCGCCGACGAGGAGACCGCGCTGCGGTCGCGCGAGACCGCCCTCGTGCAGCTCGCCGAGGCGGGCGGCGACCCGTCCGGGTCGCTGCGGGAGCAGCTCGCCGGCGCCCGCCGCGAGCTCGCGGTCGTCGACCGGGAGCAGGGGCGACTCGCGGCCGTGCTCGGGGCGGTCGACCTGCCCGTCCCGACCAGCGAGGACGAGGTCGCGGACCTGTCCCGGCGGGCGGCGTCCCTGGCCGTGGAGGACGACGAGGCACGCCGCGCGAGCGAGGACGAGCGCACCGAGCTCGCGGCCCGCATCTCCGCCGCGCGGCAGGCGGTGGCGGCGAAGCAGCGCGAGAAGCAGTCGTTCGCCGAGCGGCGCAGCAACGTGCCCGACGACGCGGTCGAGCGTCGCCGGCGCATCGCCGAGGGCGCGGGCGTCGCGGTCGCGGACCTGCCCTACGCGGGCGAGCTGTTCGAGGTCGCCCCCGAGCACGCCGGGTGGGCGACGGCCGTCGAACGGGTGCTCGGCGACGTCGCGACGCACCTGCTCGTCGACCGGGACGACTTCGCGGCCGTGCGCCGCGTCGTCGACGAGGCCGACCTGCGCGGGCGGGTGACGCTGGTCCCCGTGACGCCGGGCGTCGCGGCCGCGCGCGAGGTCGTGCCCGGCACGGTGCCGTCGATGCTCGTGCTCGACGAGGCGCACCCCTACGCGGGCTGGTTGCACGACGAGCTCGTCGACGACCGCAGCGTGCTCTGCGTCGAGACCGCCGCCGAGCTGGACGCCCCGTCGCCCGCGGGCGTGCGCGGCGCGGTGACGCGCCGGGGCCTGCGGACGGGGTCGCGGCAGCGGGTCGTCAAGGACGACCGGGCCGTGCGCTCGTGGATCGGCCTCGACAACGCGTCGCGCGTCGCCGAGCTCGAGGCCGAGGTCGACGGGCTCGTGCGCGAGCTCGACCGGGCCCGGGCGGCGTGGGACGCCGCCGAGGAGGCGTCGACGGCGCGCCGGCGCGTCCTCGAGGCGCTGCGTCGCGCGGGCGAGGTCGCGTGGCAGGACGTCGACCGCGGTCCGGCGCTGGCCCGCGTCGAGGCGCTGCAGGAGCAGCTCGACCGCCTGTCGGAGGAGCGGCCCGAGATCGCCGAGCTCCAGGAGCGCATGCGCCGGCACGACGACGAGCGCGTCGCGGCCGCGCAGCGGAAGGCCGCCGCCGAGGCGGAGCTCGCCCGGCTCGACGAGGAGCACGGCCGGCTCGTCGACCTCGAGGACCAGTTCGCCGACGCCCTCGCCGAGGCGGCGGCGACGCCCCTGACGGCCGCGGAGCGGGCCCTCCTGGCCCCACTGCCGTTCGCCGTGCCGCGCGGCGCCGAGGACGTCGAGCGCACGTACCGCGAGGCCGTCGACCAGGTGCGCGCCCAGGCGGCCGCGCACGAGCGGGAGCGCGACCAGGCCGAGGCGGTGCTCGTGCTCGTCTTCGCCCGGTACGTCGAGCTCGACCGCAACGCGGGCGTCGACGCGTCCATCGACAGCCTGCCCGCGGTGCTCGCGATCCACCGCACCCTCGTCGAGGACGACCTGCCGCACGCCAAGCAGGAGTGGCTGGCGAAGGCCGGCACGAGCGTCGGCGACAGCCTGCGCGCTCTGCTCGTGCAGATCGAGGAGGACGGCCACGTCATCCGTCGCGGCGTGCGACCCATCTCGCAGGCGCTGCGGGCGATCGAGTTCCGGCAGGGGTCGACGCTCGACATCGAGCCGCTGCCCGTGACGAACACGGACCTGCAGGAGTTCCGGCGGACGCTGCGCGCGCACCTCGCCGGCGAGGCCGGCGGGGGTGCAGGTGCGGCCGGCGGGGGTGCCGGTGCGGCCGGTGCCGGAGGCGCGGGTCCGGTCGGCGGGTCCGCTGCGGCCCGCCCCGCCTCCGACCCGGCCGAGGTGGAGCGGCGGTTCCTGGCGCTGCGGGCGGACCTCGCGCAGCTCGAGGAGCGGTCGCAGGCCGGAGAGGCGTGGCGGCGGCGGGTGCTCGACGCCCGGGAGCACTACCAGTTCCGGGCGATCGAGACGCGGACCGACGGCACGCAGATCGTGCACGAGGGCGTCGCCGGCAAGTCCGGTGGCGAGGGGCAGGAGCTCATCGCCTTCGTGCTCGGGGCCGCGCTGCGCTTCCGGCTCGGCGACGGCACCGACGCGGTGCCCACGTACGCGCCCGTCGTCCTCGACGAGGGCTTCGTGAAGGCGGACACCGAGTACACGGGCAGGGCCCTGTCGGCGCTGCGGTCGCTGGGCTTCCAGCTCGTCGTGGGAGCCCCGCGCGACAAGGTGGCCGCGTTCGAGCAGCACGTCGACAGCGTCGCGTACATCTCGAGCGACCCCGCCGACCCCGAGCTCTCGCGCATCTACCCGCTGACGATCCGCGAGGCGATGGAGGTCGAGCGGCACGGCCTCGAGCCGGCACTGCTGGGGTAGCGCGGAGGCGAGCGCCGCCTGTCTGCGTCAATGCGTGGCGACGTCCACGCGCACGCCGGTCTCGAGCTCGACGAAGCGCCACATCCACTCGAGGGCCAGCCCCGGCGTGAGCCCGGGGGCGTGCTGCGAGAGCTGGGTGGCGAGTCCGTCGCTGTAGGCCGCGAGCTTGAGGGCCAGTGCCGAGGCGTCGTCGACGCGGAGCACGCCCTGCTCGGCGCCGCGGCGCAGGGTGCGCGTGAGGCAGGCTTCCCAGACGCGGATGCGGGCCACGTACTCGGCAGCGACGGCGGGCTTCCTGGCGACGGCGGTCCAGTAGTCCGACCAGAGCCGCCAGTGGTCCGCCGTGTCGTCGCTGCCCGTGAACAGGGGGGCGACGAGCATGCGCACCCCGACGACGGGATCGGGCTCGGCGTCGACGGCCTCGATGATCGACGAGTAGAAGCGCGCCGTCTCGAGCACGACGACCTCGTTGAGGATCTCCGCCACGCTCGCGAAGTGGTACGTCACCGTGCCCACCGAGACGTCCGCCTCGGTGGCGATGTCGCGCAGCCGGGTGGCACCGAGTCCCTCCCGGAGGATCACGGTGCGGGCCGCCTCGACGATGAGCCCCCGGCGCACCGCCGGGTCCAGGCGGCCGCCCGCCTCCCGCCGCGGGGTGCTCGTCACGCCGACGTCCTCGGGACCACGTCGTCGAAGCGACGCTCCGCGACCAGCTGGACCGCCGCCTCCGGCCCCCCGTCACGAGCCCAGGCCCGCACGGTGTTGACGACGCGGAACGCGTCGGCGTCGGCGGTCACCCGCGAGGTTGTCTCGAGCCGTGCCGACCAGTCGGGCTTCTCGAGGCCGATGGACCAGTGCGACTCGGCGGAGGCCGACAGGGGGTCACCGTCGACGATGCGGTAGGTCTCGCGGCTGTCCTCGGTGAACACGAGGCCGTCGGGGTACTCGCGGCCTCCGCCGTAGCCGGGGTCGACGTCGAGCACCCACTCCCCGGTCTCCACGTCGTGGCTGACACTGCGCTGCGGCAGCGGCGTGCTCGCCGCCAGGCGAAGGATCGCGAGGGGCTCGGCGTGCACCGGCGGCTCGAACGAGATGCCGTCGTCCGTGGTGCGCGTCCACGTGGGCAGGGTCACGGTGCTGCGCTCGGGGGCGAGCGTCAGCGTCACCTCCGCGGGGTGCGGCCACACCCACGGCCAGTAGGCCGACGACACGGCGATCCGGAGGCGGTGGCCGGCCGGGAAGGAGTGTCCGGTCGAGACCAGCACGACCCTGACCCGCTGCTCGACCCCGGGCTCGAGGGCGTCCGCCCGCTCGCGGCCGTGCCGCTTGTCGAGGTTGAGCACCCCCCGCGTGACGAGCGTCGAACTGCCGTCGGGCGCGACGTCGCAGAGCCGGACGACGACGTGCGCGTGCGCCACGTCGCTCGTCAGGGCGAGGTCGACGGCGACCGAGCCGAGCACGTCGAGCGGCGCGTCGAGCGGCAGGTCGAAGCACATCGACCGGCCGTCCTCGGCGCGCTGGTCGGGCGGCAGATCGGTGGCGTTGCCGAAGGGGAAGAACCGACCGGCGTCGAGGCCGGTGCTCTGCGGCGAGCGCACGACCACGGCTCCCCGGTCACCCCCGTCGAGGCCGTCGAGCGGCAGCACGGCCTCGGTCGTGGCCGCCGACGGCCACGCCTCCGCGGCGACCCAGCGGCCGGTGCGTTCCTCGTACCAGGTGGCGGGCGGCTCCGAGTCGTTGATCCAGGCCCGGAGCGCGGGCTCGTCCTCGACCCCGTTCTCGTCGCCGAGCAGCCAGCGGTCCCACCACCGCAGGGTCTCCTGCAGGAACCCGATGCCGGGCCCGGGGGCGAGCCCGCGATCGGGGTACTGGTGCGACCAGGGACCGACGATCCCCTTGACGGGGGCGTCCAGGTTCTCGACGAGGCGCAGGACCGCGTCGCGGTAGGGGTCGGCCCAGCCGCCCACGGCGAGGACGGCCGCGCGGATGCTCGAGTAGTCCTCGCACACGCTGCCGTGCCGCCAGTAGTCGTCGCGCTCCTGGTGCGAGAGCCACACCGGCGTCATGGGGCGGTTGTGCTCGAGGCGCTCACGCCACCGCGCGACCCAGTCCGTCCCGACCACCTCGGGTCGGGGAGGACGTGAGTTGAACGCGAACATGGTACCGCCCCAGGCCGCCATGTCGATGCCGAGGACGGCGCCGCCGATGTAGTGCACATCGTTGTCGTAGCGGTCGTCCGTCGAGCAGACGGTGACGATCGCCTTCAGGGCCTCGGGCGCGCGCCCGGCGAGCTGCAGGGCGTTGAAGCCGCCCCACGAGATGCCGAAGGCCCCGACCGCGCCGGTCGACCACGGCCGGGCCGCGAGCCACTCGATCACGGCGATGCCGTCGTCGAGCTCCTGCACCGAGTACTCGTCGTCGAAGAGGCCGTCCGACGACCCGGTGCCCCGGATGTCGACGCGCACGGAGGCATAGCCATGGGCGGCGTACCAGGGGTGGCGCTCGCTGTCCCGCGGGGCGGTCCAGTCGTCGAGCCGGTACGGGAGGTACTCGAGCAGCACGGGCACGGGTCGGTCGAGCCGGGGGGCCCAGACGCGGGCGTGCAGCCTCGTGCCGTCCGGCATCGGGATCCACTCGTCGCGGACGGTCACCTCGTGCAGGATCCGGTCGGTCACGCACCCTCCCATCGTCGGACGTGGTGGCCGTCGCCGTGGTCGTCCCACCCGTCGGCGTCGCGCCAGCTCGCCCGGGCGTCACCGACCCCCGGCAACTCGGTCGTCCCGGGCTCGAGGGTGGCGTCGAGCAACTGCCGCGTGTAGGGGTGGCCGGGGGCTCGGAAGACGTCCGCCGTCGACCCGATCTCGACGATCCGGCCGCCGGTCATCACGGCGACGCGGTCGGCGACACCGCGGACCACCGCCAGGTCGTGGCTGATGAAGAGGCAGCTGAGCCCCTTCTCGTGGCGCAGGGCCGTGAGCAGGTCGAGCACGTCGGCCTGCACCCGCACGTCGAGGGCGGTCGTGATCTCGTCGGCGATGACGAGGTCGGGCCCCGCCGCGAGCGCCCGCGCGATCCCGACGCGCTGCCGCTGTCCGCCCGAGAGCTGCGCCGGGAGCCTGCGCGCGAAGTCGGGGGTGAGGCCCACCTCGACGAGCAGCTCGCCGACCCGCTCGGCGGAGGCGCTGCCGGTGAAGAGCTTCAGCGGACGGGCGATCGCCGCCCCGACCGTACGACGGGGGTTGAGCGAGGTGTCGGCGTTCTGGAAGATCAACTGCACAGAGCGGCGCAGGGCGAGCGACCGGCGCGCGACCGGCTCGGTGAGGTCGCCCTCGAGGCCATCCGAGGCGTGGAACGCGAAGCTCCCCGACTCCGTGGGGATGAGCCCGGCCATCGCGGTCGCGAGCGTGGACTTGCCACTGCCGGACTCCCCCACGACGGCGAGGGTCTCACGCCGGCCGATCTCGAACGAGACGCCGGCCACGGCCGGGGGCAGGGAGCGCGCGTGGCGGACCACGAGGTCGTGAGCGACGACCACGGGAAGTTCGGGAGCGAGGTGCGACGCGCCTCGGTCCGGAGCGTCCGTCGCGCGCGTGCTGGGCACGCTCGCGAGCAGCTCGCGGGTGTACTCGTGCTGCGGGTCGGCGAAGAGCTCGGCCGTCGGTCGGTGCTCGACGATCAGGCCGTCCCGCATGACGGCGACCTCGTCGACCATGGACGACACGACGCCGAGGTCGTGGCTGACGAGCAGGACCGCCATCTCGAGCTCGACCGCGAGGTCGCGGACGAGCTCGAGGACGGCCGCCTGCGTCACGACGTCGAGCGCGGTCGTCGGCTCGTCGAGCACGAGCACCCTGGGACGTGCCGCGACGGCCATGGCGATGGCGATGCGCTGCTGCTGTCCGCCCGACAACTGGTGCGGGTACCGGTCGACGAGCGCCTCGGGGTCGGGGAGCCGCACGTGGCGCACGAGTTCGAGCACGCGCTCGTGCCCCCCGGGCAGGCCGTGGCTCTCGAGCGCCTCGCGCAGCTGGCGGCCCACGCGCATCGACGGCGTGAGCGCCTGCCCGGCGTTCTGAGCGACGAGCGCCGCCGTACCGCCGCGCAGCGCCCGCCGGTCGCGGGCGCCGAGGGCGAAGACGTCGGAGCCCGCCACCGAGACGGTTCCCTCGACGACGCGGGAGCCCCGCCTCAGGTGCGCGAGCAGCGTGCGGGCGACGGTCGACTTGCCGCTGCCGCTCTCGCCGACGAGGCCGAGTGCGCGACCGGCGGGGATGTCGAAGCTCACCCCGCGGACGACGGGCACCTCGTGGCGACCGGCAGCGTACGAGATGATGAGGTCGGCGACGCGGACGACGGGGTCGGCCAGGACGCCCGTGCCGGCCGTGTCGCGTCGGGTGTCGGTGCTGGTGCGGCCGGCGGCGGCACCGGAACCCGTGCCGGGCTCGTGGGGCGTGCCGCTCACGAGACGGCTCCCTTCTGCGCCCGGTCGATGCCGAGCGACTTGCTGAGTCCGTCGGCGGCGAGGTTGAGTCCGACGACGAGGGTGGCGAGAGCGACGACGGGCGCGAGCGTTCCCGTCGGGACGACGGTGAGGGCCGTCCGGTTCTCTTGCACCATGAGACCCCAGTCCGGGGTCGGCGGGTTCGCACCGAACCCGAGGAACGACAGGGTCGAGATGAGCAGCACGATCCAGGAGGCGCGCATCGCGTACTCGACGAGAACCACGTCCGTCACGTTCGGCAGGATCTCGCGGAACACGACGCTGAGCGGCTTCTCGCCCCGGGCGCGCGCCGCCGTGACGTAGTCCTGCGTGATCACGGTGCGCGCAGCGCCGCGGACCACGCGGGTCACGGCCGGCGCGTACACGACGGTCACGGCGAGCACGATCACCCACAGGCCCGAGTCGAACACGGTGACGACGACGAGCAGGGCGAGGATCGTCGGCACTGCCAGGAGCGCGTCGACGACGCGCATGACGACCTCGTCGAACCAGTTGTCGGCGTAGGCGGTGACGCAGCCGAGGATCGTGCCGATCGCCACGGCGGTGGTCGTGGCGAGGAACGTGACGAGCAGCGCGTAGCGGCCGCCGTTCAGGGTGCGCGACAGGATGTCGCGCCCGTACTGGTCGGTGCCGAACCAGTGCGACCACGTCGAGCCCGTGAGGGCCGCCGTCGAGTCGGTGGCGACGGGGTCGTGTCCGGCGATCCACGGAGCGAGCACGGCCAGCACGACGTGCAGGGCGATGGGACCGAGGCCGATCGCGAGCGCCGTCGAGCCGCCGAGGCACCTGGTGATGCTGGACGCGACGCCGCGGACGCGGCCGGGAAGGCCGGAGGGACCCCCGGTACCGGGGTCTCCCGCGCCTCCTGCGCCTCGTGCCTCGGCGACGCGGATCGCCCCGGTGGTGCTGCGGGTCATGAGCGAGCCTTCCGTCGGGTGCGGAGTCGGGGGTCGAGCGCCAGGGCCACGAGGTCCGCCGCGAGGTTGCAGACGACGTAGACGAGGGCGCTGACGACGGCGATCGCCTGGATCGTGGGCAGGTCGCGGTTGAAGACGGATTCGAGCATGAGCTTGCCGAGGCCCGGGTAGTTGAAGACGTTCTCGACCACCACGACGCCGCCGAGCAGCCACGCGACGTTGAGCGCGACGACCGTGAGGGTGGGCAGCAGGGCACTCGGCACGGCGTGGCGCCAGACGACCTGGCGCGTCGTGAGGCCCTTGAGCTCGGCGGTCGTGACGAACTCGCCGGCCATGACGTCGATCGTCGACGACCGCGCCGTGCGCACGATGTACGCGGCCATGGCGAGCGTGAGCACGATGACGGGCAGCCACACCGCGGGCAGGAGCTCGGCGACGGTGGCGCTGTCGCCGCGCAGGACGACCGCCGGGAAGATCGGGATCGCCACCGCGAAGAGCAGCACGAGGATCGTGGCGACCATGAACTCGGGCACGCTCATCACGACGAGGCTGACGAGCGAGATGGCGTGGTCGGCCGGGCGACCACGACGGACGCCGGCCACGACGCCGAGCGTCAGCGACACGACGACGCCCACGACCATCGCTGGGACGGCGATGAGCATGCTGTTGCGGAACGCGACGAGCAGGTCAGGGCCGACGGGCTCGCCGCTGACGAGCGAGGTCCCGAAGTCGCCCGTGGCAGCGCCGAGCAGCCACGAGCCGTAGCGGACCCAGACGTTCTCGTCGAGGCCGAGCGAGGCGCGGACCGTCGCCAGCGCCTCCGGCGTGGCGTCCTGGCCGAGCAGCTGCTGGGCGACGTCGCCGGGCAGCAGCTGCACGGCGAAGAAGACGAAGAACGAGGCCAGCAGGACCGTGAGCAGCGCCGTGCCGAGGCGGCGGAGGACGAGCAGGGCCGTCGTCGTGGTCGTGGCGGTCATGCGCGCAGTCCGATCGAGAGGTAGTCGAACTCGAAGCCGTACTCGGAGTAGTTGACGACCTCACGGCTGAGGCCGACGAGACGGTCGCCGAACATGGGCGTCATGTCGGCGGAGTCCTCGACGACAACGCGCTGGGCGTCCTGGTAGAGCATGCGGCGACGGTCGTCGTTCATCTCGGCCCGGGCGGAGTCGAGCAGCTGGTCGAACGTCGGGTTCGACCAGGCGCTCTCGTTGTACGACGACCCGGTGCGGAAGATCTGGTTGAGCAGCTGGTCGATCGGACGACCGGTGAACCAGTAGCTCACCATGAGCGGCTGCTGCATCCAGATCTGCGTGTAGTACGAGTCCGACGAGGCGTTGCGGACGACGAGGTCGATGCCGGCGTCCTTGACGGCGTCACGGTACGCGACGGCCAACGGCGTGAACACGGACTCGTAGCTCGAGGTGTAGATCGACGTGCGCAGGCCCTCACGGCCGGCCTCCTTCAGCAGGAACCGCGCCTTGTCGGGGTCGTGCTCGCGCTGCTCGTCGAGGAAGACGGCCTGGGTCGGGGGCACCGGGTTGTCCCAGCCCGGCGAGCCCGTGCCCTGCAGGGCGGTGTCGACGATCGTCCGGGGGTCGTAGGCGAGCTTCATCGCCTGGCGCACGCGGGCGTCGCTGAACTCGTCGCTCGTGAAGAGCATCGGGATCGTGTACCACTGCGCGTTCGTCGACCGGGCGACCGTGGCGGTGCTCGATGCCGAGACGACCTGGGCGGTGGCGTAGTCGAGGTTCGTCTGCGAGATGAGGTCGATCTGCCCGGCCAGCAGGGCGTTGACCCGTGCGGTGGTGTCCTGGATCGAGTAGAAGTCGATGCCGTCGAGCACGGGGCGACCCGCGAAGTGGTCCTCGAAGGCCTCGACGCTGCCCGTGCCGGCCGGCTCGAAGCTGCTGAGCCGGAAGGGACCGGTGCCGATGCCCGTGCGGCCGATGCCCGGCCCGTCCCCCGGCTCGGCGCTGCCCTCGGGGATGACGTAGCACTGGTACGCCGTGAGCAGCGAGGGGAACTCGGCGTTGGCCGTGAGCAACGGGATCCGCAGCGTCAGCGGGTCGGGGGCGCTCATGCTGCCCGGGGCGATCATCGCGGCGAGCACCTCGCCCTGCGGCGACGCCGTCTCGGGATCGAGGATGTGCTCGATCGTGTAGATCGCGTCGGCCGCCGTGAACGGACGGCCGTCGTGGAACCGCACGCCGGCCCGCAGCTTGAAGGTCCACACCGTGCCATCGGGGGTGGCGGACCAGTCCTCGGCGAGGTCTGGCACGGTGACGCCCTGCTCGTCGAGCCTGACGAGCCGGTTGTAGAGCGCGCCGAGGTACTCGTAGGCCGACAGCGAGCTCGCGGAATCGAGCGTCTCGGCCGCGGAGGCGGCTGGGCGGGCGATCCGGAGGCGCCCTCCCTGGGCCGCGGTGCCGGTCGCGGCCGCCTCGGGAATCGTGGGCGTGCGGCGGTCGGGAGCGCACCCGGCGAGGGTGAGGAGGCCGAGGCCGGCGAGACCTGCTACTCCCGTGAGCACGGCACGCCGACTGGGCTGCGCGCGTGCGACGGACGGGGGGACGATCGGTGTCATTTGGGAAGGACCTTCCGGTTATCGTTCGCCTGAACGATAAGGGGAGGTAACG
>Ga0265797_10008149_pt1 | contig 14076 bp, 17 predicted proteins | sample P2T30metagenome_FD_192433 | JGI IMG/M metagenome (GOLD analysis project Ga0265797, IMG submission 192433) | Plant litter microbial communities from East Loma Ridge, Irvine, California - P2 T30 | ecosystem: Environmental > Terrestrial > Plant litter > Unclassified | place: USA: California... | reverse complement strand
TCTACCGCTGGGCCCTTTGAGAAACAGCGTCTCGCCGCGTTGCAGATGAAAATGAGGGATGTCCAGAAGCTCGTCCTGGCCGGGCCAGGCGAAGCCGAGGTCGGTGAGTTCGATCAATGCTGAGGTCATGAGGGGCTGCTGGGATTGGGGACTGACGGGCGCAAGTGTGCCAGTCATGGGCACAAAATGCTGGTCAACAGGGCAATGGAGTAACGAGGGCGTGCGGATGCCTCTGCAGAGGCACCCGCAGTCCGATCAGAACGTCAGGCGAGCGTTGGCAGGTGTCGACTCGACACCCTTCTGGCCGTTGGGGCCAATCAACTGCACGTTGATCTTCTGGGTTGCCGGGAACTGCTTGTAGAAGGCCGTCAGGTCGACGGTCTTCAACGCATCTGGTTGCTTGCAGGTGAAGCTGTAGTCAGCATCGATATCGCTATGCTCGTGGTCATGATCATGTCCGTCAGCATGTTCGTCGTGGTCGTGGTCGTGCTTATCCTCGGCGTCGCCGAACAACGGACTGCTGAGTTCGTGCTCCGTCAGGCTGCAGCCGGCCGCAGCGGGCAGACTGAACAACGCGAGCGGTTTTTCCAGCTTGGCGCGAGCGGCAGCGACGGTTTTCTTGTCGGCATCGCTGGTGGCGGCATGCTCGAAACCGACGATGTTCATGGCCGGGCTCTCCAGCTCGATTTCCAGCGTATTGCCTTCCAGCGCGACGTTCAGCGTGGCGACACCGTGTTCGTGCTTGCCCAGGCTGCCGTGTTCATGGTCGTGATCGTGGTCATGTGCGTGAGCAACGGCCAGGGGCAGTAGAGCGAAGGGCAGGGCAAGCAGTAAGCGACGCATGGGAGCGGCTCCAGATGGTGGATAAGAGATGTTGATACGTTATAACAAATTTATCCGGCATGGTAGGGGCGCCTTGGTTTGTAGTCGCTGGCGTGGGAGCATTGCCCATCGATAGCGTGGAGGTGGAGATGGTGCGTATTCGCGGGCGGATCGGCGACTGGCCGGTGGATCTGACGGTGGAGCTGGACCCGCAAGAGTGGGCGCAGCTGGCTGGCGCAATACCCGCCGTGCCGCAGACGCCGGCGGCTACGGTTACCACGGCAGCGGTCCAGCCCGATGAGGATAAGCAATGGCAGACGGTGCTCGAACTGTTGCGGCGCGCCGGGCGTGTCGAAGGCCCGCAGTTAATGGCGCAGCTGGCGGCGCTGGCGGGCGGTGAGTTGGCGGGCAAGCGTTTGTTGGTGCGCCTGCGGCACTGCGATCAGGTGCGCATGGAGGCTGGCCCGGATGCACCGGTTTATTGCTGGGTAGAGCAGCCCTGAATTGAGCCTCGGGCGTTAAGCAGTCTGCATGGCTGGGAGTCGTTGAGCGCTGGGAATGACCTGGGTATCGCAGCGCTCAATCCAGGCTACAGGCTGCCATCGCATCGCGCCGAGCTGTACGCCTGCAGAGCGCTCGGCTTGCTGCATTTGCGAAGGCAGTTCTGCTGCAGCAAAGCCGTTATCTGATCGGCATGCCACTCAGCCCGAGTTGGGCCCAGCGACACCCGGGAATACCAGATATCTTCTGCTCAAACTGCGTGATAGGCCGGTTATCGCTGCGCTCAACGCCAGGCGACGGCGTCGCTCAATACAACGCCTGATAGACGCGGCGACGGTAAGTGGTCACCAGCGGATGATCATTGCCGAGTAGGTCGAAGACTTGCAGCAGCGTCTTGTGTGGCAGCCCGTCGGCGTAGTTGCGGTTGCGCACGAACAGCTTGAGCAGCGCATCCAGCGCCGGTTCGTACTGCTGGCGGGCCAGTTGCTGAATGGCCAGCTGGTAAGCAGCTTCATCATCCTCTGCATTTTGTGCCAGGCGGCTTTTCAGCGTGGCGGCGTCCGGTAGGTCTGCGGCCTCGCGCAGGAAGGTCAATTGCGCGCGCGCACCGGCGAGGGCCTGCTTGTGTTCATCGCCCTTGACCGCGTCGAGCACCTGCTGCGCTTCGCCCAGCTCGCCGCGTTCGGCCATGCAGCGGGCATACAGAATCAGCGCAGCGCCATTCTCGTTGTCCTCACCGAGCAGTTGCTTGAGTAGCGCTTCCGCTTCGCCGATGCGGCCATCGGCAAAGGCCTGCTGGGCCACCTCGAGCAGGTCGGCCTCGGGCGCTGCAGGTTCGGCAACGTGAGGCTGCAGCATGGCGCGAATCGCCGACTCGGGCTGGGCGCCCTGAAAGCCGTCCACCGGTTGGCCATCCTTGAACAGCACCACGGTCGGCAGGCTGCGGATGCCGAAGCGTGCGACGATTTCCTGCTCGATATCACAATTGACCTTGGCCAGCAGCAGCTCGCCCTGATAGCCCTCGGTGATCTGCTCCAGCAACGGCATCAGCGCTTTGCAGGGCGCGCACCACTCGGCCCAGAAGTCCACCAGCACTGGCTGGGTGAAGGATTTCTCGACCACCAGTTGTTCAAACTGGACGGCGCCATTGATATCGAAGATGTACGGGGTGTCGCTCATGGTCGGTCTCTGTCCGCGCGAAAATGGGTATGACTATAAATGCGGGCGCGGGTAGCCGGCTACAAGGTCCCGCGATCCGCATGATAGAGGCTGACGTGGCGAAAGGTTTCCGGCTCGGCCAAGTCGGGCCAGGTGCAGCCCTGCAAGCCGGCGATGCGCCGGTACGCTGGATGGCTGAAATCACGCACACGGGAGTCGGCGACCAACACCTGTTGGGCATGTTCCAGCACGCGGTCGAGGAGCGGCAGGTTGGCGCGGTCGTAGAGCACGTCGGCAACGATCGCCAGGTCGTAGTCACGGCGTTCGGCGAACAGGTCGGCCGAGTAGTCCAGCTGCACGTCGTTTAGTTCGGCGTTGGCCCGACAAGCTGCCAGCGCCAGCGGGTCGAGGTCGCAGGCCACCACCTGGGCGGCGCCGGCACGTGCCGCGGCAATCGCAGCTACGCCGGAGCCGCTGCCAACATCCAGCACGCGTTTGCCGCGCACCCATTCGGGGTGCTGCGCCAACCAATCGACCAGTACCAGGCCGCTGGCCCAGCAGAAGCACCAATAAGGTGGCTCTTCAAGGATGCGCCGGGTCTCCTCCGGGCTGAAGCAGCGATCCATGTTCTCGGGATCGATCAGCCACAACCGCAGGTCCGTGCCCGGCAGCGTCGTCGCGCTCAGCCGCGCATCACCGAGCAAGTCGCTCAGGGCAGCTTGCAGGTGCTGCGGTGGCGTCACAGCGCAGGCGTGACCCGGACTTCGCCGAGTGCCTGGCTCTGCGGCTCGCGGATCAGCTGGCTAGGCATGTGCAGGACCAGCTTGCCGGACTGATGAACACGACCACGCAGCTCCACGCGGATGCCTTGGTCGAAATTTTCCGGGTTGAATTGCAGGCGAAACGGCAGCGGCGCACCGGTGCCGCGTAGCTGGATATTGCCCAGCAGTTTGTTGGGCAGGCCGCGTTCATTGATGGTCAGCAGGGCGAGTTCGACATCGGCGCCCGCAGGCACGTCGAGCAGCGTGCCGGTAAGGTCGCGCAGGTGGGCAGGCGTGGCGGCCGGCTGTTGTTTCGGCACCGGTGCGGCAGGTGGCGCGACAGGCGCTGGCGCCTCGCCGGCGCAGGCAGCCAGCAGGGTGACGAGGCTGAGTAGAGCGAGTGGGCGCAATGGCATGGGACGATCCTCGGGGCAATGGCTGGATTCTCCCCATAGCCACTGGCGAATGCAAAGGAAAGTGGCCCCGCGGCGCTTGGCACCGGGTCGGGCGGATGCGCTACCATGCGGGCTTTCTCGCCTGGCTGTTTCGACCATGCACTGCCCCTTTTGCTCTGCCAACGACACCAAAGTCATCGATTCGCGTCTGGTCGCCGAGGGCGAGCAGGTGCGTCGTCGCCGTGAATGCCTGGCCTGTGGCGAGCGCTTCACCACCTTCGAGACCGCCGAACTGGTGATGCCGCGCCTGATCAAGCAGGACGGTAGCCGCCAGCCTTTCGACGAAGAGAAGCTGCGCGCCGGCATGCTGCGTGCGCTGGAGAAGCGCCCGGTAAGCATCGAACGGCTGGAGGCGGCCATCGCCCATATCAAGCACCGCCTGCGCGCCACCGGCGAGCGCGAAATCAAGTCGCTGGTGTTGGGCGAGCTGGTGATGACCGAGCTGCAGAAACTCGACGAGGTGGCCTACATCCGCTTCGCCTCGGTGTACCGGCGCTTCCAGGACCTCAACGAATTCCGCGAGGAAATCGACCGTCTTTCCCGCGAGCCCAATCAGGATTGAGATGAGCGACAGCGACCAGGCATTCATGGCCCGCGCCCTCGAACTGGCGCGCAAGGGGCTGTATTCCACCCATCCCAATCCGCGTGTCGGCTGCGTGATCGTGCGTGACGGCAACGTCGTCGGCGAAGGCTGGCATGCCAAGGCCGGCGAACCCCATGCCGAGGTTCATGCGCTGCGCCAGGCCGGCGACAAGGCGCGCGGCGCCACGGCGTACGTGACCCTCGAGCCGTGCAGTCATCACGGACGCACACCGCCGTGCGCCGATGCGCTGGTCGAAGCGGGTGTCGCCCGGGTAGTCGCGGCCATGCAGGACCCCAATCCGCAGGTCGCCGGGCGCGGGTTGCTGCGCTTGATGAATGCCGGCATCTCGGTGCAGAGCGGTGTACTGGAAGCTGAAGCGCGGGCGCTCAATGCCGGCTTCGTTAAACGCATGGAGCACGGCCTGCCGCTGGTGCGGGTCAAACTGGCGATGAGCCTGGACGGGCGTACGGCGATGGCCAGTGGTGAAAGCCAATGGATCACCGGGCCGGCAGCTCGCGCTGCGGTTCAGCGCCTGCGTGCGCGCTCCAGTGTGGTACTAAGCGGCGCCGACACCGTGCTGGCCGATGCGGCCCGATTGACGGTGCGCCCCGACGAGCTGGGCCTTGGCGCCGAACTCACCGCCCTGGCGCAGGGGCGGCCGCCGTTGCGCGTATTGATCGACGGCCGCTTGCGGGTGCCGCTGAGCGCGCCGTTCTTCCAGGCCGGCCCGGCGCTGGTGGCCACCTGTGCGGCGGCGACGTCGCGCAATCGCTATGTCGATGACGGCCACGAATTGCTGGCAATGCCCGGCAGCAACGGCCATGTCGACTTGCGTAAGCTGCTGTTGGAATTGGCGGGCCGGGGCGCCAACGAGGTGTTGGTCGAGGCAGGGCCGAAACTCGCCGGAGCATTCGCTCGGCTCGGGCTGGTCGATGAATATCAGCTGTTCGTTGCGCCGAAGTTTCTCGGCTCCAGCGCCCGGCCGCTGCTCGATCTGCCGCTGGCGCGCATGGCCGAGGCCAAGCCGCTGAAGATCGTCGACATGCGCGCAGTGGGCGACGACTGGCGAATCATCGCCGTGCCTGATTCCACCGCCTGATGCACGCCGCTCGGGCACTCCTGCCGTGCACCTCTGCGGCAACTGTGGTAAAACGCCTGTCGGCCGCACAGCGTGGCCACAACGTTCTCAGGGCGGGGTGTGATTCCCCACCGGCGGTAATGATGCGCAACGCGTCTAGCCCGCGAGCGCCCGGTACGGCACCAGCCAACCGGGGTCTAGCAGATCCGGTGTGATTCCGGAGCCGACGGTATAGTCCGGATGAAGAGAGAGCGGGAATGTCTGACAAGGCGCCCTTGCGGCTGCCGTACGTCCGTTATGTCCCTATCGATCCAAGCTGCCCTGTTTTAACCAAACAGGAGTTGAACATGTCCATTACCTCTAACGTGCGCCGGGTTGCTTTCGTGCAGGCCTGCTGGCACCGCGAAATCGTCGATCAATCCCGCAATGCATTCCTCGAAGAGATGCAGCGCCAAGGCTACGCTGCCAGCGAGATCGATTGCTTCGAGGTCGGTGGCGCCTTCGAAATTCCGCTGCATGCCAAGCGTCTGGCCAGAAGTGGCCGTTATGCCGGTATCGTGGCTGCCGGCCTGGTGGTCGATGGTGGCATCTACCGTCACGAGTTCGTTGCCCAGGCGGTCATCGAGGGCCTTATGCAGGTGCAGCTGGAGACCGACGTGCCGGTATTCTCGGCCGTGCTGACGCCTCATCACTTCCATGCCGGCGAAGAGCACCAGACGTTCTTCCGCGAGCACTTCCTGGTCAAGGGCGCCGAAGCGGCGCGCACCTGTGCCGACACCCTGCGCAAGCTCGCAGAACTGCCTGTCTGAGGGGATTTTCCATGTTCACTGGAATCATCGCATCCATCGGCAGCATCGCCGCCATCACCCCCAAGGGCGGCGACGTGCGTGTCTACGTGAAAACCGCCAAGCTCGATTTGAGTGACGTGGTGCTGGGTGACAGCATCGCGGTCAACGGCGTGTGCCTGACTGCGGTCGAGCTGCCGGGCGACGGCTTCTGGGCCGATGTCAGCCGCGAGACCCTGGCGCGCACCGCCTTCATCGATCTCAAGAGTGGCAGTCGGGTCAACCTGGAAAAGGCCCTGACGCCGACCACCCGCCTGGGCGGCCACCTGGTCAGCGGCCATGTCGATGGCGTCGGCGAGATCGTCTCCCGCGAGGAAAACGCCCGCGCCATTCAGTTCAAGGTGCGTGCGCCGCGTGAGCTGGCCAAGTACATCGCCCACAAGGGCTCGATCACAGTCGATGGCACCAGCCTGACGGTGAATGCCGTGGACGGTGCCGAATTTGAACTGACCATCGTGCCGCACACCCTGGCCGAAACCATCATGGCCGACTACCGTCCTGGTCGTCGGGTCAACCTCGAGGTCGACCTGCTGGCCCGTTATCTGGAGCGTCTGTTGCTCGGTGACAAGGCCGCCGAGCCGACCAGCGCCGGGCTCACCGAAGGGTTTCTCGCCGAACACGGCTACCTGAAGCATTAAGGACACCGCCACCATGGCACTCAACAGTATCGAAGAGCTGGTCGAAGACATTCGCGCTGGCAAGATGGTCATCCTCATGGATGACGAAGACCGCGAGAACGAAGGCGACCTGATCATCGCCTCGGAATGCGTGACCGCCGAGCACATCAACTTCATGGCGCGTTTCGCCCGCGGCCTGATCTGCATGCCGATGACCCGCGAGCGCTGCGAAACGCTCAAGCTGCCGCTGATGGCACCGCGCAATGGGTCGGGTTTTGGCACCAAGTTCACCGTGTCCATCGAAGCCGCCGAGGGCGTGACCACCGGCATTTCCGCCGCTGACCGTGCCCGCACCGTGCAGGCCGCTGCGGCCAAGCACGCGGTGGCTGAAGACATTGTCAGCCCCGGCCATATCTTCCCGCTGATGGCCCAGCCCGGCGGCGTGCTGGCGCGTGCCGGCCATACCGAAGCGGCCTGCGACCTGGCACGCATGGGCGGCTTTGAACCGAGCGGGGTGATCTGCGAGATCATGAATGACGACGGCACCATGGCCCGTCGCCCGGAGCTGGAAGTGTTCGCCGAGCAGCACGGCATCAAGATCGGCACCATCGCCGACCTGATCCACTACCGCATGCTCCACGAACGCACTGTGCAGCGCATCACCGAGCAGCCGCTGGATAGCGAAGTCGGCCATTTCAACCTGGTGACCTACCGTGACTCGGTGGAAGGCGATGTGCACATGGCACTGACCCTGGGCACCATCTGCGCCGAAGAGCCGACCCTGGTGCGAGTGCACAACATGGATCCGATGCGCGACCTGCTGATGGTTCGCCAGCCCGGCCGCTGGAGCCTGCGCGCGGCGATGACCGAAGTCGCCAATGCCGGTGGCGGCGTGGTGCTGTTGCTCGGCCATTCGCTGGGCGGCGACGAAGTGCTGGCGCATATTCGCGAGGCGGACGGCACCGCCACCAGCAAGGCGCCGAGCACCTACAGCACGGTCGGCGCCGGTTCGCAGATATTGCGTGACCTCGGTGTGCGCAAGATGCGCCTGATGAGTGCACCGATGAAGTTCAACGCGATATCCGGTTTCGATCTGGAAGTTGTAGAATACCTGCCCCCGAAATAACGGGATGACTACCGCGATGAGCTACTTTTGCCTCGTCGCCTTTATTTTCAGGGTTTGCCGCGGCATGCCCTGGCTCTTTAAGACAAGCTCGAGAATTCGCTATGACACTCAAGACCATCGAAGGTAATTTCATCGCTGCCGAGGGCCGCTTCGCCCTGGTGGTCGGCCGCTTCAACAGCTTCGTGGTCGAAAGCCTGGTCAGCGGCGCCGTTGACGCCCTGGTGCGCCATGGCGTCAGCGAAGACGACATCACCATCATCCGCGCACCGGGCGCCTTTGAAATCCCGCTGGTCGCTCAGAAAGTCGCTCAGCGCGGCGAGTACGATGCGATCATCGCGCTCGGCGCGGTGATCCGTGGTGGCACCCCGCACTTCGAATACGTAGCGGGCGAGTGCACCAAGGGCCTGTCCCAGGTTTCCATGGAGTTCGGCGTACCGGTCGCATTCGGCGTATTGACCGTCGATTCCATCGAGCAGGCCATTGAGCGCTCCGGCACCAAGGCCGGCAACAAGGGCGCTGAAGCAGCGCTGTCCGCTCTTGAAATGGTCAGCCTGCTGGCGCAGTTGGAGGCCAAGTGAGCCAGAACGACAACAAGCCAGTCAAAAAAGGCCCGAGCGCCAAGGTACTGGCTCGCCGTCAGGCGCGCACGCTCGCCATGCAGGCGCTGTACTCCTGGCACATCGCCGGGCAGGCGCTGAACGAGATCGAAGCGCAGTTTCGCGTCGACAACGACTTCACTGCGGTCGACGGCGCCTACTTCCACGAAATCCTGCACGGTGTGCCGCGGCAGAAGACCGAAATCGACAGCGCCTTCGAGCCGCTGCTCGATCGCCCGTTGGAAGAGATCGACCCGGTCGAGCTGTCCATCCTGCGCCTGTCCACCTACGAGCTGCGTAACCGCTTCGATGTGCCATATCGCGTGGTGATCAACGAAGGCATCGAGCTGGCCAAGGTATTCGGCGCCACCGACGGCCACAAGTTCGTCAACGGCGTGCTGGATAAACTGGCGCCGAAGCTGCGCGCCGACGAAGTCCGCGACTTCAACAGCAAGCGCTGAGCCTCTTGGGCGAGTTCGAGCTGATCCGCCACTACTTCGCCGCTGCCGCCTGTGCGCAGGCGGCCGAAGGAGTGGTGCTGGGAATCGGTGACGACTGCGCTTTGCTGGACGTGCCCGTCGGCGAACAGCTGGCGGTGTCCACCGACACCCTGGTGGCGGGCGTGCACTTTCCCGCAGATGCCAATGGGCGGCTACTCGGCCAGCGTGCTCTGGCCGTCTCGGTCAGTGATCTGGCCGCCATGGGCGCAACGCCCCTGGCTTTCACCCTGGCGCTGACTCTTCCTGATGTGTGCACTGACTGGCTGGCCGATTTTACGGCCGGGCTGGACAGCATGGCGCGCCACTGTGGCGTACGTCTTATCGGGGGCGATACCACACGCGGGCCGTTGAGCATGACGCTCACAGTATTTGGTAGTGTGCCCAGCGGCCAGGCACTGACCCGCTCTGGCGCGCGCGCGGGTGATCTGTTGTGTGTTGGCGGTCCGCTGGGCAATGCGGCGGGTGCTTTGCCCTTCGTGCTTGGCGAGCGCGCCGCGCAGGACGGCGCCGCCGAACTGTTGGCTCACTACTGGTCGCCGTCGCCGCAGCTGGCGCTCGGTCAGGCGTTGCGAGGGCTCGCGACCGCCGCCCTGGACATCTCCGATGGCCTGCTCGCCGACTGCGCGCATATCGCCAGCGCTTCCGGCGTGGCGCTGATCGTCGAGGAGGGGCGTCTACCGTTGTCCGCTGCCCTGCGTGCCTGTGTAGGCGAACAAACCGCACGCCAGCTGGCGCTTGGTGGTGGCGATGATTATGTGCTTGCCTTTACCCTGCCTACCGAGAAACTGGACGCGCTCCGCGCCTCGGGGCAGCCTGTATACGTGATCGGTCGGGTCGAAGCCGGGCAAGGCGTACACCTGCAGGATGCCGAGGGCCGAACAATCAAGCCGCCGCTGAGTGGCTACCAACATTTCGGATCGCAATGTGACTGATCATCCCAAGCAAGTTCCCGCCGAGTTCGTACCGCCATCCGTGTGGCGTAACCCCTGGCACTTCCTGGCCTTTGGCTTCGGCTCCGGGACCCTGCCCAAGGCGCCTGGTACCTGGGGTTCGATCGTGGCGGTGCCCTTCATTCCGCTGTGGCAGATGTTGCCGGACTGGGGCTACTGGCTGATGCTGGGCATCGCCATGCTGTTCGGCACCTGGCTGTGCGGCAAGGTCGCCGAGGACCTGCGTGTACACGACCATGAAGGCATCGTCTGGGACGAAATGGTCGGCATGTGGATCACCCTGTGGCTGGTGCCTGAAGGCTGGGGCTGGTTGCTGGTGGGCTTTTTGATGTTCCGCTTCTTCGACATTCTCAAACCCTGGCCCATCCGCTGGATCGACCGGCACGTACATGGCGGTTTCGGCATCATGCTCGATGATGTGCTGGCTGGCGTGTTCGCCTGGCTGGCCATGCAGGGTTTGGTATGGGGTTGGAGCAACGGTTTGGCAGCCAGCCTGGGCTTTGGCTGATCGGGAGGCGCGATGAGTCGAGGTTTCTGGCTGGCACTGCTGTTGTCCTTTACCGCTTGCGTGCAGGCAGGCGATGAGCTGCCCACCAATATCCGCATGGCCAGTGATGTTTGGGTCGATCGCATCAATGCCGATGGCACCGGGTTGTCCTGGGACGTGCTGCGCCTGATTTTCGAGCCTGCCGGGGTCAAGCTGGACATGCAGATCGTGCCCTACACCCGCTCCATTGGTCTGGTGCAGCGAGGCGAGGCGGATGCATGGGTGGCGTCTTACCAGAACGAGATCAGCGAATGGGTGGTGTACCCCACCTGGCATTATGATTCGGATCTGATCAGCGCCCTCAGCCTGGCTTCCAAGCCCGCGCCGGATCAGAAGACGCTGGCAGATTCGCGTCTGGTGTGGATGCGCGGCTATGAGTACCAGCGCTATATCCCCGGGCTCAACCACTACAACGAGTTGCTGCGTCGTGGTGGCATCCTGCCGATGCTCGACCTCAACCATGTCGACTATTACATCGATGCCCAGCCAGAGGTTCTGGAGGTGCTGGATGCTGCTTCCGATCCCTCCAAATACCGGGTTGCCGACCTGATTCGTCTGCCGCTGTACATCGGTTTCGCCGATACCTCGCGTGGCCGTGCGCTGGCCAAACTCTACGATCAGCGTATGGCCGAACTGGTAGCACAGGACGCGCTGCGTCCGGTCTTCGAGCGCTGGGGCCAGCACTACCCTTTTGAATGAGCAGGAGCGGCAAGGATGCGTCGATTGATCTGCGGCATGGCCGGCCTGCTGGCGGCGCAACTGGCCCTGGCTGCACCGCAAGTCCAGGTGGTTGGCCTGTTTCCAGGCGCTGCGGTCATATCCGTAGACGGCCAGCGCAAGCTGGTGCGGGTTGGCCAGGCGGGGCCGGGTGGCGTGCAGGTGGTCAGTGCCGACAGCCGCAGCGCGGTACTGCGGGTAGATGGCGTAGAGCGCAGCTACAGCCTCAGCCGTGAATACAATGCCAGCGGTTTCGCCGAGCCTCAGAAACAGACCCTGAGCATCGCCCGCGGCAATGGCGGCCATTACTGGGCCGAGGGCGCGATCAATGGCCGGTCTCAACAGTTTCTGATCGACACAGGCGCTACCTCGGTGGCGCTCAATGAAAACCAGGCACGCCGCCTGGGTATTGATTACCGCACCCGCGGCCAGCCCATCCAGGTCAGTACGGCCAGTGGCACCGCACGTGGCTGGCGTATCACCTTGGACAAGGTGAGCGTCGGCGCGCTGCAGGTGCTCGGCGTCGAGGCCGTGGTGCTGGAAGGCGCCTCGCCCACCGAGGCGCTGCTGGGCATGAGCTTTCTCAATCGGGTCGGCTGGCGGGTCGATAACAACCTGCTGGTGCTCGAGTCCCGCCTCTGAGAGGGGCTGGCGATAGGCTCATCGCCAGCCTGCTCGTCAGCGATGATCGCCGGCAGGCTCTTTCGGCATATCGCGATACAGCCAGCTGACCAGTGGCCCGATGGACAACCCCTGCAGCAGGATCGAGGTGAGCACGACGATGTAGGTCAGGCTCAGCAGCAGATCACGTTCCTCGCCCAGCGGCAGCGACAGCGCCAGGGCGACGGATACGCCGCCGCGCAGTCCGCCCCAAGTGAGGATGCGGATCGCCCCGTGAGACACCTGCCGGCGCCCGCCGGCGCTGCGGCGCATCACGAAAATGGCCGGTGCCACCGTGAGCAGGCGCGCCACCAGCACGGCGGCGCCGAGTACGAATGCCGCGATGATGTGCAGCCAGGAGAATGGCAGGAGCAGCAATTCCAGGCCGATCAGGGCGAACAGCAGGGCGTTGAGGATCTCGTCGATCAGCTCCCAGAAACCATCCACGTAGCGCCGCGATTCGTCCGACATGGCGTGTTTGCGGCCCAGGTTGCCGATGATCAGTCCGGCCACCACCATCGCGATCGGCCCGGACACATGCAGGCGCGACGCCAGCGCCGCACCACCGAACACCAGGGCGAGGGTGAGCATCACTTCGACCTGGTACTGGTCGATGCTACGCAGCATCAGCAGCACGCCATAGCCCAGCGCCGCGCCCAGCATCAAACCGCCCACTGCTTCGTGGATGAACAGCCAGGTCACCGTGCCCAGCGTCGGCGTGCTGCCCAGTTGCAGGATGCCAAGCAGGATGGTGAAAACCACCACCGCGGTGCCGTCGTTGAACAGCGATTCGCCGACGATGGTGGTGGCCAGCGGCTTGGGCGCACCCGACGTCTTGAGAATACCCATCACCGCAATTGGATCGGTCGGCGAGATCAGCGCACCGAATAGCAGGCAGTAGATGAAGTCGACGTGCCAGCCAAACAGCTCGAAGATCGAGTAGGCAAGGCCTCCGATCACGCTGGTGGCGATCAGTACGCCAACCGTTGCCAGCAGGCCGATGGGCCACTTGTAGTTACGCAGGTCGCTCAAATCCACGTGCAGCGCCCCGGCGAACAGCAGCGCTGGCAAAAACCAGGTCATCAGGATGTCGGAGAAGTCGATACGGCGGATGATCTCCTGCGCTTCCAGTTCGATCAGCGGGTAACCGAGCTGGCTCAACCCCTGGACGACCAGCGAGAACACCAGCGCCGTGGCCATCACGCCGATGGTCGGCGGCAGGCGGATGAAGCGGTAATTGACGTAGGTGAGCAGCGTGGTGAGAACGATAAAAGCGGCAACGAGGTCGAGCACGGATTCTCCTTGTTAGTTGGGTGGTTCGCCCGCCCGGCGAACGACTTTATCGCCCAATAATAACCGTGTTGTAACGGGGTGTGTTTGGCTGGCAGCCAGTCGGCACATGGCAGAACAGTGGCAGAAGGTTGAACCGCAGCGCCGATGGACGGTCGAGTACACATGGGTCGGAGGGCTGCAGGACGCGGTTGCAGAGGTATGCAGCGCGCCTTGCAAGATGTTTCCCCCTCTGGCGTTTGACGGCTGACGCGCAACGCGTCCGGCCAGCTCGATGGGCTTTACCCGTCGTCGATTGGAGTCGAAACATGCTGAAAAGCTTGGGCAAGGTGCTGCTGGGCGCTGTAGCGCTGGTTGCGGTACTGGCCTTGCTGGTCCACTGGATCACCCCGGCGGTGCTCGAAGCGCACCGCGAAGACCTGGCGTTCTACCTGCAGGCGCACCTGTACCTGGTGTTCGTGTCGATGTTCGCAGCACTGGCCGTGGGGATTCCTGCTGGCATTCTGCTCAGCCGACCCGGCCGTGAGCACAGTGCCGAACGCTTCATGCAGGTGTTCAACGTCGGTAACACCGTGCCGCCGCTGGCGGTGCTGGCGATTGCCCTGTCCATTATCGGCATTGGCAACGGCCCGGCGATTCTGGCGCTGTTCCTGGCGTCACTGCTGCCGATCGTGCGCAACACCTATGAGGGATTGCGCAACGTTCCTGGCTCACTGAAGGAGGCCGCTACCGGCATCGGCATGACCCCTGGCCAGGTGCTCTGGCAAGTCGAACTGCCGAACGCCGTGCCGATCATCGTCGGCGGCGTGCGGGTTGCCCTGGCGCTGAACGTGGGCACCGCACCGCTGGCCTTTCTGATCGGCGCCAACA
>Ga0265797_10008147_pt1 | contig 14077 bp, 13 predicted proteins | sample P2T30metagenome_FD_192433 | JGI IMG/M metagenome (GOLD analysis project Ga0265797, IMG submission 192433) | Plant litter microbial communities from East Loma Ridge, Irvine, California - P2 T30 | ecosystem: Environmental > Terrestrial > Plant litter > Unclassified | place: USA: California... | reverse complement strand
TTCCTTTTAAACCCCGGATTGCATCCGGGGCTATTTATATTTAAGTCCTTCGGACTTTTTGTACTCATCCTTCAACCGAAAAATTTTATTCATGCTTTGAAATTTTTCGTTGAAAAAATCCCAGAGGGATTCAACGTGAATAGCCCCGGATGAAATCCGGAGGAAAGGAAATGAAATACAATTTCAACCATTTCATGGTTGAAAAATTCAAATATATTCAACCCATTCAGGGTTGTTAACGGATTATTCCTTTTAAACCCCGGATTGCATCCGGGGCTATTTATATTTAAGTCCTTCGGACTTTTTTACTCATCCTTCAACCGAAAAATTTTATTCATGCTTTGAAATTTTTCGTTGAAAAAATCCCGAAGGGATTCAATGTGAATAACCCCGGATGAAATCCGGAGGAAATGAAATACAATTACAACCATGAAATGGTTAAAAGATTCAAATATATTCAATCCATTCAGGGTTGTAAACGGATTATTCCTTTTAAACCCCGGATTGCATCCGGAGCTATTCATATTCAAGTCCTTCGGACTTTTTATACTCATCCTTCAACCGAAAAATTTAATTCATGCTTTGAAATTTTTCGTTAAAAAAATCCAGAAGGGATTCAATGTGAATAGCCCCGGATGAAATCCGGAGGAAAGGAAATAAACAGAATTAAACCAACCATGGAATGGTTGAAAGACTCGGATATATTCAGGGTTATAAACGGATCATTCGTTTTCAAACCCCGGATTTCATCCGGAGCTATTTATATTTAAGTCCTTCGGACTTTTTGCACTCATCCTTCAACCAAAATATTAATTCATGCTTTGAAATTTTTCGTTGAACAAAATTCCAAAGGGATTCAATTTGAATACCCCGAATGAAATCCGGAGGAAACGCAATGATGGTGTTAACGACAACCATGGAATGGTTGAACAGAAGATCAAAATCAGGATGGATATTCAATCGCTGCACCGGTTTCACGATGCGATTTTTTCTCCCAGATTCGCTTCCAGCCTTCCTGCAAAAACCCGATTCCATAACCGAATAATTGTACAAAGGCCGCACCGACACTCAGATAAGCAACTCTTAAATCCTTTGTAGTACGCAGTGCATCAATAAACAGCAACGCAACGTAAGTTGCCAGCCCAATCAGGCCAAGATAAAAGAAAGGTTCGAAAAAAAGATACCAGAAAGGTATGCTGCACACACCCAGTGTAAACAATAACGGAAAGGTATGAACCAGCTTTAATTCGTCCGGATAAAACCGGGCAATGTTGATCCTTGCTCTGCCAAAAAACTTCAGTTGCTTAAAGAACTGAGCAAATTTTGTTCTTCTTTTATGATAGATAAAAGCTTCCGGAATCAAAGCTGACTTAAATCCAAGCCTGATGGCAGCAATGCTAAACAGTATGTCCTCCCCCATTCTGCTGGTTAAAAATCCGCCTGTTGCCTCCCAAACTTTTCTGGAAAGGCCCATATTAAAACTACGCGGATGAAACGTACCTCCCATATTGCTCTTTTTACCCCGAATTCCTCCGGTAGTGAAAATGGAAGTCATCGAATAGCTAATGGCTTTCTGGATTGGTGAAAATGAAGGATGATCTGTATCCGGCCCCCCGTAAAGATCTACAAAATCAGTTTCCAGCTTGTGATTGACTACAGCCAGATAATTTGCCTCAACCAAGGCATCTGAATCCAAGAGAATAAAATAATCACCTGACGCCCTTTCAAAACCATGATTTCTTGCAAAACCCTGGCCACCATTTGGCTTAAAAAAATAGTGAATGTCCAGTCTGTCCTGAAAAAAAGACACTACTTGTTCGGCAGTGTCTTTTGATCCGTCTTCCACGACAATTACTTCAAAATTCCTGTACGTCTGCACCGCTAAACATTCCAATAATTCCCGCAGCTCATCAGGACGATTGTAAACGGGAATGATTATGGAATATTTTCTCATGTTCGTATCCGGAATCATTTAAAGGCTGAGTGCTGCTTTTAAAGACTCTTCATTGGCTTCAATCACACGGTCGATATGCGCATCCGTTAACGCCGTTGAAAGAAACATACTTTCAAATTGAGAAGGCCCCATGTATATACCGCGATTGAGCATTTCATGAAAATATTTCCCAAACAAAACCAGATCCGAAGATTTCGCGGATGGAAAATCTGTAACATGCTGATTGGTAAAAAACAAAGTGTACATTGAACCAATGTGATTGATGGTGTAGTCAAGACCTAATTTACTGATAGATTTTTTAAAGCCTTCTGTAAGTCTTGCTCCCGAGGCTTCAAGCTGGGTGTAAACTTCAGCATGATCATTCAGATAGTTCAGCATTGTGAGTCCGGCCGCCATGGCAATCGGATTTCCAGATAACGTTCCTGCCTGATAGACCGGCCCCAGTGGTGAAACCCAGTTCATGATCTCGGCCTTTCCGCCATAAGCACCGACCGGCATACCACCGCCAATGATTTTGCCCAGCGTCGTGAGATCCGGTGTAATGCCAAACCGTTGCTGTGCACCGCCTTTTGACAAACGGAAGCCTGTCATCACTTCATCAAATATCAGGACAATTCCCTCTTCATCACATATTTTACGCAAGCCTTCCAGGAAGCCTTCAGCTGGAAGCACGCAGCCCATATTACCGACAACTGGTTCAAGGATTAATGCAGCGATGTGATTTTTATTGGTATCAACCAATTGCTGAACTGCGTCAGGGTCATTGTATGGCGCAGTTAAAGTGTCATTAGCTACTCCTCTGGTAACGCCGGGGCTATCGGGTGTCCCAAAGGTGACGGCTCCGCTGCCGGCAGCAATCAGAAAGCTGTCTCCGTGGCCATGATAGCAGCCCTCAAACTTAATTATTTTGTCGCGTCCGGTAAAACCGCGCGCAACCCGTATTGCCGACATGGTAGCTTCGGTACCTGAATTAACCATTCTCACTTTTTCCACCGAAGGCATCATACTGACAATCAGTTCAGCCATTTCCACTTCTCTCCTTGTAGGCGCTCCGAATGAAAACGAATGCTGAATGGCATCGGAAACAGCTTCCTGAATCAACTCATTGGCATGTCCAAGAATCATTGGTCCCCAGGAATTGATTAATTCAATGTATTCATTTCCATCTTCGTCATAAACATAAGGTCCTTTTGCCGATTTAATAAATACCGGAGAACCGCCTACTGCACGAAAAGCACGTACCGGCGAATTAACACCACCCGGAATAAATTTCTGGGCTTTTTCAAACAGCCCCTGACTCGTTGATATATTCATTGATCAAATACTATATAAAACCGCAATACCGGTTGAAATTCTAACTACTAGCTTCTTAACTACTTAACTTCTCATAAATCAATTTACCGGAACCCACTTACTTCCGTTATACTTTAAAACCGGCGTTACCTGATTGTCATGAGATTTTGTGTAGTCAAATCCGGACAACAAATAATCTTCATCCGTATGTTTTCTGATTTCCAAACCTCTGGATAGTCCATCCTTATATTGACTCATCATCCTTCCGAAAAACAAAAGCTGGTCGTAACCCTGATAAGAGTACACTGATGGAAATGTATTGTTCAGGTTCCAGTAATTTCTCTGGAACTCACGAATGCCCTCTTTTTCACGGTCGACATAATCTGTTTCAATCAAATACAACCTTGTGCCATATTTACCAACCCTCGACTGTTGCATATTAAAACTGGTAGAAGTGGCCAGAATGGGGGTGGTAGTAAGCTTTCGGCCATTTAGTACTTCAATCAGCATGGTACCCGCTCCTGATTCGGTAGAAAAAAGTGCGATGTGAGAAGGCTTCGTTGTTTCAAACATAGAAATTTTACTCTCCAGCCATTCTCTGTCTGAACGGATCTTAATCATCTCCATCACTTTCCCTCCTTTGCTTTTCCATTCATCTGCATAGGTAAAAGCCATTGAAGAATCTTTCGAAGTACCTCCATAATAGATTGCTGTTGTCGGGCCATAGGCAATTGACTTCATCCATTGTGCCGCCTTCTGCATCTGAAACGGTATACCCGGATGCGCCAGATATACATTTGAGCCGGTTTTTAAAAGACTGGCATCTGCGGATAATGGATTTAGCATTACAGCATTGCTTCCGGCAACATATTCTGCGGTCACGTCAAAGGTACCGGCATAAAGCGGGCCGATTACCAAATCAGATTTTTGGAAAGACGAAGTGGAAGCCACAGCCGTCATAGGCTTGGGATCGTTGCTTATATCATAAGCCCAAAGGTTAACATTAATTCCCTCGGACCTGAGTTTTTCTTTGGCCATAGTAAGACCAATGTAATAATCATAAGCAAACTGATTGGTCCTCCGTTTGGAAGCACTGAATTCGTCCAGACGAAAAGGAAGCAAAACAGAAACTTCCAGATACCCTTTTTTCCATTGGTCTTCATTTTTCGGAATCGTACTTTTTGGCTTATCCTCAGCGACAAAAGCCTTTTCTTTAGTGCTGATTTTAAATTGCTTTTCAAGCTGCTGTGCATACGAAAGATCTGTTTGCGTAGACGAAGCTGAACTTTCTATTTGCTGCACGAGTACCACCGCTATGTCTCTGTCGGCCGGATATTGCCTTTGTAAATCCCTGAGTTTTGCAAGATCATTCAACACATTAAAATGATACTGCTTCAAATCCTGAACATCTTTTGCCAGTGAAGAATCCTTTATTCTTGACAGATTCTCGATTCCTTCTTTTAACTGACCGGAGGCCATGTTGTTTGCGCCCAATAAATAATATACGTCATTGATTTTATTCCAGCCCGGATATCTGCTTTGTAACTGCAGAAGCATTTGCCTGCTTTCCCGGTACCTTTTCAACTGATAAGCTGAAAGGGCATAGTAATAATGGGCATAAGGTGCAAGCGTGGAATAGGAAGTATTGGAACTGGCAACGGTCAGAGGAGATAACTTCTCCATCGCTGCTGCATAACGCTGCTGTTTATAATCATTCACTCCGGCCTTGTACTTGCCCTCAAACTGTGTGATCGTTTGGGCATGGGTATAAGACATGAGACTAAGCTGTATTATCAGCATCAGAAAAAACCTGAATTTCATTCGTTTTTTAGTCATATTGATTTGGTTCGACAAATTACGAAAACCATTCTGAGAGAAAAAAGAAAGGGCAATGTTTCAGTTGAAACATTGCCCTGATTCATACATTTAAACCTAAATTATTTCTTTTTTGCGCGTTTTTCCAGTTCAGCCTGTTTCCTTTTGGCTTCATCTGCGGCCTGCAAAGATTTTTCAAGATACTTCTGGAACTTGGTTTGTTTCTTTTCTCCGGAAGCATTTTTCTTGCGGTTCTCATCAAGGATGGTCCGGATTTTATCTTCATTAACAAACTTTTTGATCAGAAGCTGCTGAGCAATTGTGACAACGTTTGATACGAAGTAGTAGAAAGTCAAACCTGCCGGGAATGAGTTCAGCACAAACATGAACATCAAAGGCATGATATAACTTAATATCTTCATATTTACCGGACCCGGCTGTGTTGGCGTAATCTGATTGTTATAATATGCATACCCAATACTGGAAAGGGTCATCATGATCGTGAACAAACTGATGTGATTTCCTACTCCAAAAGGTATTGAGAAAGGAAGTTTGATGAACGAATCATAAGTCGACAAATCGTTTGACCACAAGAAATGCTGCTGCCTTAGCTCAATCAGGTTAGGAAACAGAAAGAATAGCGAAAACAAAATCGGCATGGTTGCCAGTACCGGTATACATCCGCTGAGCGGGCTCACCCCCACCTGCTGGTAAAGCTTCATTTGTTCCTGCTGTTGCTTAGCAGCATCGTCCGGGTTCTGCTGACGGATTTCTTCCAGTTCAGGAGCCAGCAATTTCATTTTGGCCATACTGATGTAAGATTTGTAGGTCAGCGGCGTTAACAGCGTTTTTACAAACAAAACCAGACATATAATCAGCAATCCATAGTTAGAAATAAACTTTTCAAGGAAATTGAAAAGAGGAACCAGCACAAACTTATTGATCGGTTTCAAAAAGGCATAGCCCAGATAAACGTTCTGATCAAAGTTCTCCGCTTTAACTTTATCTACAACGTGATATTCATTTGGTCCCAGATAAAACTGGTAATTAGCTTCTCCTTTCTGAACAGCTGCCATTGGAATACCAGCCGTAACATCCATGGTTTTTACTATAACCGAATCATTTGGATTTACGTCCGCTTTTAAAGAAACGTTTCCAAAAGGATGTTTATCTGCAATTAAACCTGCAAGAAAATATTTATGCTTGATTGTAAACCACTTTACAGGATCAGCAGTTTTAGCCTCCTCATTAGCGGTGGGGCTAGTTGCCAGACTTTCCAATCCGTCCGTGTAATAGTTGATAGTAACCACTTCACGGTTTTTGTGCATGTCGTTTTCCAGCTGAAGCAGGTCATTCTTCCAGTCAAACTGGATAAACTTGTTTGTCAGCGCAGCACCATTTGACTTGATGCCGTAATCGATCACATATCCTGAACCGCGAACCACATAAGTCTGCTCAACATATTGGTTGTTTTTCAGCGTAGTACGGTAAGTAACAATTGCTGAATCCTTTTCGGCAAGCGTTTTTCCCTCCGCCTCAGTAGTGAAGAAAAGATCCGTTAACCTCACATCTCCGGTTTGTGTCGGAAAATCAATCTGAAATTTGTTGTGATTTTCAGCAATCAGATAAAGCGGCTTCTGATCATATGTTTTATACTTTTTCAGCATTACTTCTTTCAGAACACCACCTTTGTTTGAAAAAACAATACGGGCATCCTGTGTTTCAAAAACGATTTCCTTTGGCGCTGTCTGTGTAAGAGAAGCAGAATCTGATGTTTCTGAGGGTGATGCAATGGTGTCGGTTGCAACAGTGCTTGCAACTGAATTACTCCTGGTTTCATTTTTAATCTGTGCCACCGGCGTTGGCTCCACAGGTTTAGGAACCAATATCTGGTAGCCTACCAGCATTAGCATGATAAGTACTAAGCCGATTATAAAATTTTTATCCATTCTAAGCTTTAAATAATTAAAAAGGTAAGTCCCTTTCGGGAGGGCAAAGGTAATAAGATTTTCCTGATTGCCCTTTTATCATAACATGAACGGTAAGATTCAGGATATGACTGATCTTTTCTCCTGAGAATACACGAGTGCAGCCTTCACAAAATTAACAAACAAAGGATGAGGATTCATTACCGTGCTTTTCAGCTCAGGATGGAACTGTACTCCGATGTAAAAAGGATGTGCAGGCATTTCTACCATTTCCACAAGATTATTATCCGGGTTGATCCCGGTAGCAAGTAATCCTTTCTCTTCGAAGTCCTTAATATACTTGTTGTTGAATTCATACCGGTGGCGGTGCCTTTCCTTAATATTCAGTTTGCCATAAATACGGCTTGCCAGTGAGTCCTTTTTGATTTTGCAGGGATAAGCTCCCAACCGCATAGTACCTCCTTTATTCGATACATCTTTCTGATCCTGCATCAGGTGAATAACAGGATGATCTGTTGTGGTATCCATTTCAACTGAATGTGCACCTTCCCAGCCAATCACATTTCTGGCGTATTCAATTACGGCCATCTGCATTCCCAAACAAATTCCGAAAAAAGGAATGTTGTTTTCACGGACATACTGAATTGCTGCAATCTTACCATCAATTCCTCTTTCTCCGAAACCGGGAGCAACGAGCACCCCATCCAGATTTTCCAATTTCTCAATAACGTTGTCTTCTGTAAGGCTTTCAGAATGTATCCATTCGATATTTACCTTGCATTCATTGGCAGCACCTGCATGTATAAACGATTCGACTATGGATTTGTATGCGTCGTGCAACTCTACATATTTTCCTACCAGTCCGATGGTGATTGAATCGATTGGATTTTTTAACCGGGACAAAAATGTTTTCCAGCTGTCCAGATCAAGATCCTTGTCGTTGTAAATGTCGAGCATATACAAGGCGCGCTGATCAAGCCTTTCTTTCAGCATCAGCAAGGGAACGGCATAAATGGTATCCGCATCCATAGCTTCTATCACTGAATTGATCTGAACGTTACAGAACAACGCAATTTTCTTGCGGAGATCGTATGGCAGAGGATGTTCGGTACGGCAAACAAGAATATCCGGCTGGATACCTGCTTCCTGTAGCATACGAACTGAATGTTGCGTAGGCTTTGTTTTAAGCTCACCGGCAGAATTCAGATATGGAATAAGTGTAAGATGGATTACCAGGGTATCCTTTTCTTCCATTTCAAATTTTACCTGACGTACTGCTTCCAGAAACGGAAGTGATTCAATATCACCGACACATCCGCCAATTTCAGTAATAACAATATCATAATCACCACTTTGCCCTAAAAGAAGCATATTTCTTTTCAGCTCATCCGTAATGTGAGGTACTACCTGAACCGTTTTACCAAGAAAATCTCCCCGCCGTTCCGCTGTGATGACATTATGGTAAACACGCCCTGTTGTTACGTTGTTGGCCTGAGAGGTACGAACATTTAAAAAACGCTCATAATGACCAAGATCCAGATCAGTTTCTGCACCATCGTCGGTTACATAGCACTCGCCGTGCTCGTAAGGATTCATTGTGCCCGGATCAATATTTAAATAAGGATCAAACTTTTGGATAGTGACTGAGAGGCCTCTGGCTTGCAGCAATTTAGCCAGTGAGGAGGCAATTATTCCTTTGCCAAGTGAAGATGTTACACCGCCCGTAACGAAAATGTACTTAGCGGTCTTTCGTGCTTTAGAAGCCATGAGACTTTGCTTTTTTTCTATGATTACGGGATACAAAGGTACACGAAAAATGGAAGACTTTTAACCGTAAGTGCTAAAATTTTCTAATGTGTTGGTTAATGGATTGTAGGTCTACACCTTTATGAACACCAAATATTTTTTCAGGCTCTTTTTAGGGATTAATTTAATACAATCCGATAAACACAAAATGCCATTAACACAATCCTCAAGGTCCGGAACTATTAAATTTTGTTTCTAATTTAATACATTAAAAAATAGGCTGCCCCATTAACAAAAAACTGGCCGAAGGTATCCAATTACCAGATACTTCAACCAGCTTATTATTTACAGCCAGTTATTCTTCAAAAACTATCAGGAAAGCCGATCTTTAAAGCTTTCATAACCATAACTTCTGATCAGCTTAAACTCCTGACTCTTAGTCCATATACCAATGGAAGGTAAGTTAACACCGTTAAATGTTGTTGTTTTAACCATGGTGTAGTGGATCATATCTTCAAAAATCAGTCGGTCGCCTGCTGCTATTGTTTCATCAAATGAATAATCACCTATAAAATCTCCGGCAAGACAGGTCATCCCTCCCATCCGGTAAGTTGGCTTTCCGGCAACTGCATCCTGATATGCTCCGGAAATTACCGGCTTGTAAGGCATCTCCAGGGTATCTGGCATATGTGCAGCAAAAGAAGTGTCAAGAATAGCCACCTGAACTCCCTGACTGTCCATCACATCCAGAACCGTTGTAACCAGTTCTCCCGTGCGCCAGGCGATGGCTGATCCTGGTTCGAGGATAACTTCCAGATTATATTTTTCCCTGATCCTGCTTACAAGTGTAATTAGTTTGTCGATATCATATCCTTCACGCGTCATTAAATGTCCGCCACCCATGTTCAGCCATTTAGCCTGCTGCAAAAGATCTCCGAAACGTGCTTCAAGCGCTTCAAGAGTTCGTTCCAGTGTATCGGAACCGTTTTCGCATAAAGTGTGGAAATGAATTCCGTCTATTCCTTCAGGGAGTATGTCAGGAAGCTTATCCCTTGTTACACCCAGTCGGGAGCCGGGAACACAGGGGTTATACATTTCTGTAGCTACCTCCGAATATTGCGGATTTACACGGATTCCGCAGGAGAGAAAATGATCCGGATTACGGGTTTTAAATTCTTCCACCCTGCTTCTGAAACGCTCCCACTGGCTTAATGAATTAAAAGTGATGAAACTGCTTCGTTCCATAATTTCGGTAAACTCCTGATCCAGATATGCAGGCATGTAGGTATGTGCCTTATAACCCATAAAATCATTGATCAGTTTTACTTCATTCAGAGAGCTGGCCGTCGCACCGCTTAAATATTCTTTAACGATCGGAAACGCACTGTACATCGAAAAACCTTTGAGCGCTAAAATGATTTTACATCCGGCCCTTTTTTGTACAGAATCAATCAGTTGCAAATTTTTACGCAGCAATTCCTCCTGTAAAACAAAACATGGAGAAGGTATTTGGCTATAATCTACAGACATTTTTTAAATAAATAGTAAGGATGAAACGTAAGCAAAACACATAGTTTTTTACTTTTACACACAAAAGTATGCTTTTGGGTTCCTATAACACCAATTCATTTTCATTTAATAAATAATTATCCGCTGATGGCCTTCCTTGTATTAGATATAGAAATGACCGGTCCGGAACCAGGCTGGAACGAAATCATTCAGCTGGGTGCAGAGATATTTAATGATCAGTGGCAGTCGCTCGGGACCTATCTGCAAAATGTTTACCCTGAGAACGAAGAAGCTTTTTCTGTAAAATCTGAGGAAATACACGGTTTATCGCTCGATGATCTCGAAGATGCTCCCATGATCTATGACGTTATACCGGAATTCGAAAAGTGGATCAAAAAACATAACAGCGGAAAGCCAAATCTTTCTAATGTCATTTTATGCGGTCAAAGCGTGATCAATGACATTAATTTTCTTCGGTTTGCTTACAGAAACGAAAAGATGAAATGGCCTTATTCCAATAAAATGCTTGATTTACATACCGTTTCCTATCTGTTCTTTCAGATTATGGAAAAAAATGGAAAAACAGTGCCCAGGTCTCTGAGCCTTGGTTCCGTAGCGGCCTATTTTGGTTTTGAAAGAGAAGAAGATACCCACAATGCCCTTGAAGATGCCCAGCTTACGGCCAGGTGCTTCAAAGAGTTCTTTAAACTGACGGATAAAGTTAAACTGGTATGATCGATTATAATCCGAAGGAATGGTTTAAATATATATTCTATTTCCAGAAGGCGGATACCGTTCGTAAATTAACTCCGCTGATCCTTTCCATTGGCGTTTACTCCACTGTGGTCGCATATCTGCTGCTGATTGTCTGGAAATTTCAGGACACTACTGACCTTAAAAACATATCCATCATGCATTCCCTGCTTGGGTTTGTAATATCCATGCTACTCGTTTTCCGTACCAATACGGCTTATGACCGATGGTGGGAAGGACGTAAATTGTGGGGGTCGCTGATGAACAGCAGCCGGAATTTATGTTTGAAAATTAACGGACTTTTAGGGAGTGAATATGAAGATGAAAGAGCTTTTTACCGTATTATGGTACCAAATTATGCCTTTGCACTAAAAAACCATCTGAGAGGAAAATATCTTTCCGCAGAATTTGAAGATACCGTCTTAGCAAAAAAGACTGACCTGACTGCAGAAGACCATATTCCCAATCAAATTGCATCAGCAATCTTCGCCAGGACCATTTTATTGCAGAGACAAGGCGTGCTGCTTCCAGAACATGTAATCCTGTTAAACACAGAACTGGAAAACTTTGCAAATGTCTGTGGAGCTTGTGAGAGAATTAAAAATACACCAATCCCCCTGTCTTATAGCTCGTTTATTAAAAAGTTCATTTTCACTTATTGTCTGACACTTCCCATAGGTTATGTTTTCAGCCTTCATTTTCTGGTAATTCCTTTTGTGATGTTTGTTTTTTACATCCTTGCGAGTCTGGAAGTTATTGCAGAAGAAATAGAAGATCCGTTTGGCGAGGATTCCAATGACCTGCCAGTGGATAGAATTTGTGCCGGAATCCGAACTTCCGCATTTGCACTTTTGAAGTAAAATGGAGCTTTGAAAGCTACCAATTATTAGAGACTGATTAGAATTTGCACAAATTGAAAATTATTTCTCTTTTCAGTATTTGAACCTGATTTTGATTTCTCCGCATAAAAAACACATAACTACGATTTGCATAAAACCTAAGTTCTACGTTTATCTCAAAAAATATTCTTTAAAACTAAAAATATAATCCTGTTTATACAAAAATTGAATTTTAATCAGATTTTAAGGAATTTGGTGGTGTGATAAATTGTTGTTTCTTGCATACATCCTTTCACAGGGATAGGTTTAGTATTCAAAAACAGACATATATAGTCATGCTAAAAAAAACCATTTTTTCCGCAGTTATATTGGCCGTTTTGGGAACAGTTACGGTTAATGCGCAATCGGTGGATGCAGGTATATCCACTCATAATTATAAACATCCTAATAAAGCAGCTAAGGCGGCTGCTAAAAAAGGACCAGGTGTTACAGTGGCAACCACCAATACAGTTCAGAATAATTATAAAATGCAGAATCGGGGCAGAAACATTAATACAATGCCAAAATACGCCGAACGACCAGCATCTTTGATTGTTATCAAGTCTTATGAAAAAGAAGGTGTAGATATCAATCCTTTGGTATCACCAAGAAATTATAAGACACCGAACAAGTCGGCAGCCAAGAGCAATCTGGAAGTAGCTGATTACTTTAATCCGGCAGATACAACAAACCTGCCAACTATTGATTAATCAGTTTTAAAAGTTAGTAAAAAGGCGGATACAATCATGTATCCGCCTTTTATTTTTTTGAATATTCGGAGTTGAATATAGCCTTCAACCCTTTGCAATATAAATTATATATTTTTCAAATATGTTCAAAAAACTGTATTCCAGAATCCAGTTGTCATTGTTAAAATGAAGAAGATCAAATAAAACGATCATTTGAGGGAGTTTTTTCCTTCATTCAATACAATCCGAAGTTTAAATCCGGCCAAATCGGTTTTTACCTCTTTACACTGACCATTTTTATAAGAATAAATTCCCTGTTTACCATCCGGTAAATCCACTGAGTAGTTTCCTTCCGACACTTTTTTGATGTTACACATCTGCCCGTAACGCTCCGAGTATACTTGTGAGATATTTAGCGGTTCCTTATAATACAAACTGGTAACCGTATTATTAATGGGTGCGTTAAATACCTTTTTAGGCTTATCATCACCATCTTCTCCTGAGAACCAGATCTCGTAAAGCGATTTCGTACTGGTTTTGGTTTGTGTCTTCTCCTTGAGATCACCATTTACATGATGCGCTGAAACAGCAGAAACAAGCTTTCCCTGAACAAAGTCTGTTTGGGTCGCATATTTTCCAGAGTAAAACAGTACTTTAAAGTTAGATTCGATTCTGTGAGTTTCAGTGTCGTTTTTTGCTTCATTGCCAAATACCCGGAGCGATCCTATCGTGCGTCCTGCTACAATAACATCATAAGTATTTACCTGAGCTTTACCAATGAGAGAAATCAGCAAACCGGCAGTAAATATCAGGAAGCTTGAAAATTTCATGGTTGAGTGTTTTATCATCATAATAATATTTAATGTATCTACTACAATTTCCATTCCCGGAAATCTGATTATCTACTTTAACTCAATCTTGTCAATTAAGTAGGTAGACTATCAATAACGTTAAAATATAAAGGAAAAATATAAAATTGTTGGTAAGCTACATTTAAGCATTTATTAGGCGGATATCAGATGTACCCTATTTTTTGTCAGGATTGCCAAGTATTCCAGGCATTTGCTTCTATTTTAACTTTGCAGGCATTTTAAATAACTACAATCTTAGAATTGTTCAATAAGTACTTTCTTATTTGATTAAAAAAGTACAATTTATAAGAATCTTATTAGAAATAAATACGTTAATTTTGCATCAGAAATTAGTTTTTCATTGTCCATCAATGTATTATAATCTGATGACTTGAATCACTGTATTAAAAAAATTATATTTTATAAATTTCATTTACTAGTCGGTCCATTATTCCGACAAAATTTAACAGCTATGAATTATTCTATCTTTGCTCCTTCCGATTCACGCAAATATCTGCGCTTTGCAGTTGCAGCCTTTTTCTTTGTGCAGGGCCTGAGTTTTGGAGCATGGGCAAGCCGCATTTCTGATATTAAGAATATGCTTCATCTGACTGAAGGCGGACTGGGTACGGTCCTATTCGCTCTGCCAATCGGTTTAATG
>Ga0265797_10008146_pt1 | contig 14082 bp, 13 predicted proteins | sample P2T30metagenome_FD_192433 | JGI IMG/M metagenome (GOLD analysis project Ga0265797, IMG submission 192433) | Plant litter microbial communities from East Loma Ridge, Irvine, California - P2 T30 | ecosystem: Environmental > Terrestrial > Plant litter > Unclassified | place: USA: California... | reverse complement strand
GACCCGCGAGCCCGAGTGCATCTCCCTCGCCTGGTCCGCCGATGGCCAGACCCTGTTCGCCGGTTACACCGACAACAAGATCCGCGCCTGGGGTGTCATGTCCCGCGCTTAAATGCGTGCGTGCATGATCAAAAGTCATAGGAAGAGACGAGGTGATGATACGGCACGATGATGCGCAATACGAGGAAACTGGGTTTGCGAGCAGTAGGCTGAACGTAGATCTTCCGATGAAAGGTTGTAGCGGTGCACGTGCTCACGTTCGTTCATGAGTATTCCACGAAATGTTTCCGTATTTCAACTCATGGCTTCTTTTGTTCTTCTCAATGTTCAATCATCAACACAGTCGTCCCATGATTCCATGCAGTACATGTTCCACTGAAGGCCTTCAACACAACACCCTATTCGGTGCATCTGTAAGTACACCTCGTCGTTCTTGAGCCAATGGTTTTTTTCAAAACCATGGAGTGCTGCTATTGCGGTTCGCGCTTGACAACTTCGGTCCGCAAAGCTCACGGCATGCATGTCACAGAGCAGTAGTGGCTGTGTGCAAGTTCGATAATTCATGGTGCGATCGGAACACACCATCAATACATACTCAAGACGACAATATCGTCCGTTGTGAGGTCCCTACATACCACTTCTACCTACATGCCTACCGACTGTCCACGCTGAGCTCTCGTCAACCAGCCCAGACACCCCTCACGGCAGTCCATGACCGTCTCGGTAATAAGCCCAAACATCCTTCACAGTGCCAGCCTTACATCCCCTCCTACCCTCCAGATCAACGCTTTCTAGATTAGCCTGCAGGTCCTCCGCGCTGACTTCTCTCGCCACAACATCCCGGTTTTGTCCAGGAAGCGTGGTGATCTCGAATTTGGGCGTGTAGAACTTGTCGAATGGCTCGCGTGGGCCTGGCGGACCTAGATCTGTGCCATTGGGCTCTTCGTCTTCGCTGGTGTCTCGGCCGTAGAGAATTTTGGTGTTGACTGGCACGCGCTCGAGGATTTCGACGGCGAGGCGAGGGAAGTTTCTGAATGTCCAGGTGGGCTCGATGGGGGCTTGGACGACTTGCTGCTGCTGAGTGGCGGCGGCGTTGGGGTCGTTTGCGTCTCCTTCTTCTTCTTCTGCCTCGTCGGGGAGGACCAGTGCGCGAAGTCTCAGGGTTCTTAGCTCTGTGAGTGCGGTGAAAGCATCGAGGTCGACGCTGCCGTACTGGCCCCAGAGAACAGATGTACAGTCGAGAAGAACACACAGGTGCTCTAGCTTTTGCAGCACAGGCTGTGGCAGGCGTGCCTCGTTGATGGCAGGCCAAGAGGTGTCGTGGCCGTCGACGGCGATGTGCACGGTGTTCTCCGTGTACAGCACGCCACTGGCCTCGTAATTGATTTGGCGGGTAGGTGTCAGAAGGGCCGGGGAGATGGTTGACGGAGTCACTGCGTAGCGCTTTGTTGAAGTGCGGTGCAAGTAAATACTCCCTGTTGGGGCCAGGGCAAAGGAGTAAATTCTTAGACGCAGCTCGGCGGGCAGCGATAGCAGAAGCGATGGTTTTGGAGCCTCGGTGGTGTCCATCTTGATCGTGGTATTGATTTCGGAAATTTTCCGAGTACTATTGGGGGTTGCTGAAAGAATCGTACACTTGAGCTCATGCGCGGTGTTTGTTGACAGGCAGCCGCTTCGGCTGTGGATAAGCGAAACGAAGCGAAGGATCTAGGTGCCGAAGGCTGCAGCAAGTTAGTTCGTAATAAAGTCACAACTCGGCACATGCCACTGGAAACGCTGCGTGAATTGCACTATACATTATCGAGATCTCAACGGCGAGTATGCGACTCTATAAAGCATGTCCAGTCCTAGGACTTGCATTGCTCTATGTATACATTCGAAAACGTCCACTGGCTCCAATGCTCCGGGCCACTGGAGCCAATCTTGGAGCAGTTGCTGGCTCATCACAAAATACTAGCACATGATATTTCTTGATTGCTATACATACTCCTACAGTACCCGAAAAATGGAATGTCGTCGTGTTATGTCGTAAAGATCAGCCTGTAAGCCAGCACCCCTCGTATTCGACTATCTGGAGTTGGCCATGTGGAGCTTGCCGTAGTCGTCGAAGTGCGGACGTCGGTCCTTGTGGCAGATCACCCTGGAGACCAATGGTCAGCACCGCGCTCTGGAAATTGTGACGCTCGCCGTCACATATGATCTCGAGTGTGCAAATCGTAGAAGATTGAAGGGAAAGCAAGGCACTGTCGCAAGTTCATCATCTGCCCTTCACGATCTCAAGCTGCCCGTATTGATCGAAGACAGGATAGTCGCCAACAGAACAGAACACACTAGGTGCATGGGTCAGAAATACGTCCGTAACCGTCACCATGGCACTCTCCAAAAGCCGAAAGAGCACAGCAATGAAGAAAAGACGACAAGGCACACCTCACAAGCCCAACCGTCCCTTATGGATGATCTCGAGCTGGCCATACTGGTCAAAGGTCGGCCTTTCATCAGCGAAGCAAGTCACCCTGAGGTGAACTGGTCAGGACTGCAATCTTTGATCGTCGAACTCATCATGATGAACCCAAAGCGAATATCACAGAGGCACACAATAGAAAGAGACATACCTGAGTCTTCCGAATGTCTCTCGGTCCACGCCATTGGGCCAGACCTTTTCCATCTCAAGCCGTTTTTTCGACTTGGGCTTCTTCTCAGCAATCCGCTTCTTCTCGAAGAAGACATAGCCAGCGTAGAAGACCTTGCTGTCGCCACCCTCGTTGGCGCCGGATTTGCCGCGGAAGCGTTGCAGCTGTGAGCTTTGTACTGATGCACCTTTGTCTGGTCCATGAAGCTGGGCGTAGAGATCGCGGCAGAACTGTGCTTGCGTGTTGGCTGGCTCGCGGAGGTATGCAGATATCTTGCGACGGACATCAGCGCACGTGTCGTACACTGGCACACTATCTGTTGCTTCGCCAGGTAGCTCAATCTGGCGGAAATCACCAGGGCCGTCGGGAGAACCACCACTGCCACCTCCGTTGCTGGCACCTGCGCTGGCACTTGCACCAGAATTGGTCTTGGCCTTCTTGCTGTTCGGGGTCGGCAGCTTGAGGCCAGCAATCTCTCTTTTCATGAAGTATGCAGCAGCTGCCACGTAAACATCGCTTTGTGCGCCCTTGGTGACTCCAGACTGCGAGACAAAACGCCTGTACGCATTGCTGCTCACTCCGATGGTGTCGCAGAATTCGCCGACTTTCATACCGCCATCCTCAATCAGACGGTGACTCTTTCGCCTGACCTGGTCGGGGTTGTCCGTCATTGGCATGCCAACGACATCGATGTCTGAGAGGTCGACGTCATTCTCGTCGCCATTGTCGTTTGATGTGGATTTGCGCTTAGTGCCGGCTCGCGGTTGAGAAGCTGTATTCTCTTGCTGAGGCTGCTGTGTGGGAGACAATGTGAGGTCTATAGGATTGACGTTGTTCTGGTTGCGCGTGTTAGTCGGACTACGCGCGTTGCCACGAGTCGCGGTCTCGCCTAGTGGGCTACGAACAGTAGGCAGAGGCAGAGTGTGTGCAGCTTGACTCGGGAGCGGCATTGTGAATTTTTGACAGCAGAAGTAGTATATACAGACTGGCACTTGTAAAGAAGGAGCAAGAGAAAGTGCAGAGATAAAAGAGAGCTGTTGTGAGCTGTGAGCTACGTCACTTCAACAGGGTTCGAAACGCGATATCTTCACGGCCCACGTGATATCGACAGTTGATCAATTGATCAACGTCTCGCAAACGGCACTTCGAGTCTAGAACTCCAGTCTCAGACTCAAGTTATCGAACAAAGAGCGGCGCTTGGTCTCGAGATATTTGATGCGTTGGACTATGTTTATTTTATATACACTTTCTGCAGTCTGGGTATCGTTAATCGAAATAAAGTCCCTGTACACCATTAAACTTCTGACAAAGGACCGTACTGTTCACGCCATTGCTACCGCTCAAACTGCATTGCAGGTAAAGGCGTTGGCCCTAACGATTTGTCTGCTGCAGCTGAGCCCCGAGCACTGAATACTCGCTCCTCGTCGGTCGATGTGATCGCGCGAATTGACACGATCATGACATGCGCGAACCACTAGCTCCGTTGTTCGCAGGTTGCACACTTTGCTCGTATCCTGGAGGCTTCAAGCCCGCTTGATCTCTTGAAAGGGTCTGCATTGGAATCGAAGGCTCGCCTGGAACTGGTGTTCCTTCTGCTTGTGCGCGCTGTCCGTTCGCATGTGACCCATTGTTGCCCATCTCTTCGTCCTCTTTTGGCATGTACGGTGGTGGAGCCTCGCCGTTCTCGTTGAGACCTTCCTCCCGACTGGGCTGCTCGTTCCTGTAACCTGTGTTCCAGTAACGTCGGCGGTACCGCATTGTGTCCCACTCTCGTACGTCTCGTTGGTATCCTTCTCCGCGCGTATTGGGGCGGATCATGAGGGCATTGCGGCGTTTTCTCCAAACGAAGTAGATGCAGAGGACCGCGATGCAAACGAGCAGAGCAAAGAAGACGAAGTAGTAGACGGACATGTTGCGGCCATTGCCGGTGTCCTCAGTCTCGCTGTCGTCGTTGAAATTCGACCCGCTTTGCCTAGCAACGAGCATTCCATGTGACGGTACGCTGGCGTCGGTGAACATGTCTAGGCGAGGCAATTTTGAAGTACTCGGGAAGGCTGAGGGCATGCTGGGTTCCTCGAGTCTCTCTCCGTCTCCCAAAAGCATTGGGGTTGTGGGTGGCATGGCTCGATATGTGAATGTAGGTTGATGGGTGACGTAATCGGTTGAGTGAGGAAGAGTCTTTCCGAGAGTGAAGGTGTGTGTAGTTCCGGCTCAACAAGAGTGATCGCGTCGATAGGAACTGCGTTATCTCAACGGAGGCGAGAGTTATTGTTGTAGAGGAGCTTCGTTCGCCAGCGTTCAAAGCTATCTGTACCACGCAGACACAACAAAGGGCATTGTCGACTTCAAAATCAACAGAGGTGGCGAATAATTAAAGGTGTGTAGGAAAGTGTCGAGTACGGAGTGGCACGACAAAAGTCGGGAAATCAGGTCGAGTTTGTCATCACAGACGAGTGAAGTGGTGGCGAGTGGTGATGATGGCAGAAACAAGAAGAAGGAAGGCCTCGGAGCCGTTGTGAAGAGCGTTGCGTAACGCTTGAACGCAGGCACGCGCGGATTTGGCGGGGGATTGAAGCGCTTGGGCCTTGCCGACTTCCGTGCTCCTCCTTCTCTTGCTCCCTTGGCCTGCATTGATGGAAGCGCCCATTAGCAACTTCGATAATTAACTATTGCCGAACCAACAACAGCTGGTCCAGATTGGCTCGTTAGTTACTTGTGGTCTTTGTAACCCAAAGGAGCCAGCAAACTTGCCGCCAATACCACCTCACAGCCATCATGCCACGAGCGCAAGCAGGTCAGAAACAATCTACAAAACGACAAAGCTCCGAAGTATGCTCACATTAGCAGGGGTACTTGTCGAGTGCGACGCGTCCATCAAGGCGATCATTGTGAACATCAACACCGCAAATGGCAACGCTTATATCATCGAGGACATAGACGACGAGCATGTGCTCATCCAGGCCTCAAAACACCAGGACTTGAAGGACAAGCTCAATGCGGTATGTGCCTGACGGGAGTTACATTGTTCTAATGATTGGAGCTGATTTTCATAGGCTCTTAAGGACACCGTCCGCGAGCCCGAAGAGTCTGAGTCTGAATGATTTCAGAAGTGTTTCATCTTTTCGTACAGGACGACTCTCTGGGAGCAGTGCGTACACCATTCAACAACACGGTCGGAAATTTGAATTAAGATCTTTGAATGGTCGGTCCGTTCATTATCGTAATAGTGGCTATGAAACCTCCGCGTCTGGTCTATTTATCAAACCTCGTCGCTACCGGGCATACCCTTCAACTGCTTCGCGCCAGGAAGCGCCGGGATCCAGCTCGCACGCTGAGGAGCATACAGCTCGACGTCTGGCTTCGCATCATTGAGATCACTGAGGTTGTCGAAGATGCCAATCTTAACAACTTTGTTGTCGCCGAAAGTTGCGGTCTCGCGCCACATGTTGGTGCCACAATCTCCGCAGAACGAAGTGGTAACATCGGCGCCGGAATCAGCTTTCTTCGTCCACGTCTTGGGCTTTCCCGAGGTGACCTTGAAGCCTTCGCCGGGTGCGACGACGTTGGTGCTGTAGGCAGAGCCGCTGATCTTCTTGCAGTCAAGGCAGTGGCACAGGGCCTGGGTGGTGGAATAGTTAGTACCCATCACGCAATCACACTTTACTCTTGAAATGTTGTTACATACCTTTGCTGCCGGCTCACCACTGAATTCAATACGGACATTGCCGCACGCGCATCCTCCTTTAGGCATATTGAGAGTTGTAAATTTGTGTGTTGATTGATTGGGTGATAGGATTCTTTAAAATGACCACGATGAGAGAACCTGAATGGCTGGCAGCTACTTATAACCTGGCATATCTTCAGATCAACACGTTTCTGCTTTTGGCAGAGAGCCACTTTTTACGCCCTTCTTCGGCGGGGTAGACAACGATGTCATTGTTCGCTGAGGCTCAGCTCAGCCCTCTCCCACTGCTCCGAGACGTCTTGACCGCTCTGATTGTGGTTTATTGCCGAAGGACGGTTCAGCAGGTGCACCGCTCATTCGTAAAGGCTGGTCTCGGCCGCGCTAAGATCGCCTGCCACGTCAATAGTGTGGGATGTGTTGGTCGAAAGGTTTGAGATTCGGCTCGCGACCCCGCGCTGGCTGTGGACTTCGTCACGAGAGCTTGTGCCCAAGGTCGACGGTGATATCAAATGATTTAACGTGTACCTTTCTTAAGCATAGATTTGTATTTAGCCTCGATCGTGTAAGTAGGCGTACTGTATCTCCAGTTGTGAGGACAACTGTGTCTCAATTGGAATGCAATCGTACTGCTACATGAGATACTGAGGCATATACTACGCTTTCGTGGCATTTCTATGGTAGTGTTGCAAACCATACCTGTTTATTATGGTTTTACGTAAAGTCTCGCGTGTTGATTTCACGAGGCATACATATCACGAAATTGCGGCTGTAGCACTCAGCTTCTCCTTGAGACCATGGTAGCATACCACAACGATAGCCCATTACTGGTTCTCGAATTTCAACCCTGCCTCCTGCCTTACTGCACCATAAACTCCCGCAATATCACCCTTGTCGCCCATGTGTTCCTGGACCATCTTCAGACGCCCATCTCCCACCTCGACAGCCTTCATCTTCGCGCCACAAGACTCCGCCAACGCCAAAGCGTGACCCGCGTCCTTTCTCGCAAGGTTGACATTGAACAATGGCTCGTCTCGCTTGTAGTAGTCGCCTTCTCTCATTCGGTTGCTGTACGCAGTGTAGGGGCCAGGGAACATCGTCTCGATGAATGTGTGCAAGTTGTCAGAGCCGAGCCCGCTCTTCTCGGCGAGGGTGTGGCCCTCTGAGAGTGCCCCGACCATGTTGAGTATGAAGGTGTTGCCAATGATCTTCAGCCTGGATGCGGTGCCGTGTGGCTGGTCGGAGAAGTCGATCTCAGCACGACCCATCACGCCCTTGCAGAAGGGTTTGGCTTTTGATACTTGCGCGGCAGGTCCGGCCAGTACGCAGACTAGCTGTCCATTGTCTGCCATTGCTGGGGCGCCAAAGACAGGACATGCTACGAACTCGGCTCCGGCATTGTTGACGGTTTGGGCGAGCTTGTCGGTGGTGTCCGGGTGGATTGTAGAGCAGTCGACAAACAGCTTGCCCTTGACGCCGGGAGTTTTGAGGGCGGCGTCAATGGTCTCTGTGATGGCTTTGTCATCGCCTACACATGTGAAAATGATGTCGGCATCAGCGACGGCGTCTTCGATGGAAGTGACGACCTTTGTTTTGCCCGATGGAAGAGTTGAGGCGAGCTTCTCGCTTCGTGCTGTGGTGCGGTTGTAGATTGCCAGTGGCGAGGTGTAGGTTCCCTTCTCGACAATGTTTTTCACCATGCCACGACCCATGTTGCCAAGTCCGATCCATGCAATACGAGGACCGCCATTGTTGCTCTCGCTAAGACCGACGGCTTGCTTTACTGACTCCATGGTGGATGCTTGTTTTATGTTTTAGTGAGATGGGACGTAGGAGGTATGTGGGTACTGTTTCTACTTTGGATTCAGTGTGAGGGCAGGGAGATGATGATACGGATATGTCTTCTCACATGTCAGGGTTTACAGGTGTTATCTTGCTCGTGAACATGCAATGGTTTAGTCAGCGCACATGTAACTGCCGGGAGTCGCGGTTGACCAGAGCTATGACGTCCCTCAAAAGCGATGTCGGCAATTCCAGGTTGCGCGTACATGTATTTGGAGCAGAAGACGAAGTATTGCATATTCATATTCTAAACCATGGAGACACGCGTAATGGGATGCATATCGCTGAAGACGTCACTCAAGAGGACGTGATCAATAGCATGGCACAAGCAGTAGGGCATTGTAACATGCCACAATTCAGATCTCCAGTCGGGCTAGTTCATGGTCTAGGGCGAGCACTTGAGACGAGCCGGAGAGCGACATATACGACGTGTATGGAATGACATTTTGACACCAGGATATCTTGTTGGTGCTAGACAAGAAGCCCTATATCGTGGTTATTGGAGCGAGTGGAGGTACAGTAGAGAGGAACGCGTGAATGCTGTAGATCTGTGCCGAAGTTACGCCGCGTCGCGCTTTGCCCGATGTGGAACGTCTTGTTGACTTTGTTTACGCTCCCAGACGAAACAGCGAACATCGTTCTGGAGATCTGCTGCTACACGCCGTAGCATGCGCCGACCGGACCACAACCACCCATCATGAGGATTACCGAATTGATTATCGACGGCTTCAAGTCGTACGCTGTGCGTACCGTCATCACCGGCTGGGATCCCACATTCAACGCCATCACTGGTCTGAACGGTTCTGGCAAATCCAACATTCTCGATGCGATCTGTTTCTGCTTGGGAATTGGTCGCTTCGAGCTGCTGCGTGCGAGTGGCGGCGCCAGCGACCTCATTTACAAGCGTGGACAGGCCGGTATCACGAAAGCTTCCGTAACACTGGTATTCGACAACAGCGACAAGCCAAAATCGCCCATAGGCTTTGAGGACTATGCCTCAATCAGCGTCACCCGCCAGATCGTTCTCGGCGGCACGAGCAAATACTTGATCAACGGGCACCGAGCCCAGCAGCAGACTGTGCAGAATCTTTTCCAGAGTGTGCAGCTCAACATCAACAACCCCAATTTCTTGATTATGCAGGGTCGTATCACAAAGGTGCTTAACATGAAGAGCACGGAAATTCTGGGCATGGTGGAAGAAGCGGCAGGTACGCGCATGTTTGAGGATAGAAGAGAGAAGGCATTCAAGACCATGGCCAAGAAGCAAGCAAAGGTCGAAGAGCTTGAGGGTTTGCTACAAGAGGAGATTGAGCCCAAACTCGAGAAGCTACGAAATGAGAAGCGCGCATTCTTGGAGTTCCAGAGCACACAGAATGATCTCGAGCGCTTGACAAGACTGGTTGTCGCGTACGATTATGTCAAGTCGAAGCAGAAGCTGCAGCAGAGTGCGTCCGACCTGATGGCGAAGAAAGCGCGCGCAGATGCGATCGAGGAAAACGCGGAAAAGATGAAGCGTGAGATCGGAGTGTTGGAAGAGGACATGGAGAAAGTCAGAGCAGCACGAGACAAGGAACTTCGCAAAGGCGGTAAATTCGCGAAACTTGAGGAGGCCGTCAAGACGCATTCTCACGAACTCGTTCGTTTGGCGACTGTTCTCGAACTGAAGAATGCTTCGATGAGCGAAGAGAATGAGCGCCTGAAGAAGGCGCATGCCAATGTCAAGGAGCTGGAGAAACAATTGGCACAAAAATCCGAAGCTCATCAGCAATTGCAGCAGCAATATACCGAAGCCAACAAAGATCTGGACGAGCAAAAGGCCGAGGTCGGCAAGAAGGAAGAGCTGCTACAAACACTGCAAACCGGAATTTCTTCCAACGCTGGATCAGATGGAGGTTACGCTGGCCAATTGTCTTCAGCCCGTGATAGCGCAAGCAAAGCCGGTACAGAGGTCGAGCAGTCAAAACTGAAGATCAGCCACTTGGAGTCGCGCATCAAGGAGGATGAGCCTCGTGCCAGAAAGGCCGAGAAGGAGAACACAGGTCTTCTCTCTGACCTTGAAGTCCTCCGCAAACAGGCTGGCAAGCTCGAGAAGGAGCTCGAAAAGCTAGGATTTGAGCCTGGCCGCGAAGAACAACAACGAGCCGAAAGGAGCAGGCTCGAGAAGCGTATCCGCAGCCTTCAAGGTGACGCTGAAGCACTACGAAGGAAGGTCGCGGGCTTGGATTTCTCTTACTCAGATCCTTCCCCTAACTTCGATCGAAGACGTGTCAAAGGTCTTGTCGCCCAGCTGTTCAACTTGCCTGCCGATAAGGCGGAGGCAAGCACTGCGCTTGAGATCTGCGCAGGAGGTCGCCTATACAACGTTGTCGTTGACTCTGCGGCAACTGGTACAGAGCTCCTTCAGAACGGCAAGCTCAGACGACGTGTCACAATCGTTCCTCTGGATAAGATCTCTGCATCAAGAGCATCACCTGACAAGGTGAACGCCGCGCAGAGACTAGCTCCAGGCATGGTTCACTTGGCTCTTACTCTGATTGGATATGATCACGAGGTGGAGAAGGCGATGGAGTTTGTCTTCGGCAACACGCTCATCTGTGCTGACGCTGCCACTGCCAAGACTGTGACCTTCAACCCTTCTGTCCGCCTGAAGAGTGTCACCGTAGAAGGCGATGTTTATGACCCCAGCGGTACCCTTTCTGGTGGTTCTGCTGCCCAAGGCAGTGGGGTACTGCTCACCCTTCAAAAACTCAATGCGATATCACAAGAGCTTGCACAAGAAGAGGAGAAACTCGCCAATCTTGAACAACTCATGGCTAAAGAAGCGCAGAAGATGAAGTCCGCGAAACAGATCAAGCAAGAGCTTGACTTGAAAGCTCACGAGATCTCCCTTGCAGAGGGCCAAATTGCTTCCAACTCGTCAAGCAGCATTATCGCATCAGTCAACGAGATGAAGGAGACTGTTGCCGCTCTGAAGACGAACATTCAAGAAGCCAAGCAACGCCAGTCAACAGCCGAAGCCGATGTAAAGAGGATTGAGAAAGACATGAAGGATTTCTCAGCCAACAAGACTGGCAAACTTGACCAGCTGCAGAAAGAAGTTGAGAAGCTCAAGAAGTCCTTGTCAAAGGCCCAAGGCAGCATTAAGCCACTACAGCAGGAGATGCGTGATGCTGGTGTCGACAGCGAGCAAACTGGAAGCGATCTTGCTGCGGCCCAAGAAGAGTTGCAAGACTCCAAGACTACACTCGATGGCCACACAAGCGAGCTGCAAGGCCTCGAGTCTGAACAAAAGACGGCGAAAGACCTACACGACGAAGCGCAGGCGTCTCTGAACGACGAGCGCGCAAAGCTTTCAGGTTTTGACGCTGAGCTGGCCGACCTCGATACTGCGTCAAAACGCAAAGCTCAACAGATCTCTGATGAGAAGCTTGAGGCTCAGAAGCTAGGTCACGCCATCGACAACTTCTCCAAAGCACAGCAAGCGGCTCAAATCACTCTGTCAAACATGGAGAAAGAGCACGACTGGATCCACGAGGCGGCATCTTCCTTCGGCAAGCCAGGAACGCCATACGACTTCTCTAGCGCAAATATGGGTGAGGCCAAGTCAAACCTCAAGAACGTGACAGAGCGCTTCCAGGGCATGAAGAAGAAGATCAACCCTGCGGTCATGGCAACAATCGACTCTGTGGAGAAGAAGGAGGCCAGCTTGAAGCAGATGATGCGCACAGTCATCAAGGACAAGAAGAAGATCGAAGAGACGATCGAGAGCTTGGATGACTACAAGCGTGAAGCTTTGCACAAGACCTGGTCCAAGGTCAACGAAGACTTTGGTTTGATCTTCAACGACCTGTTGCCCGGTAACACTGCCAAGCTGGATCCTCCAGAGGGCAAAGAGATCAGCGACGGCCTGGAAGTCAAGGTCTGCTTAGGCAAAGTCTGGAAGCAGTCCCTGACGGAGTTGTCTGGCGGTCAAAGGTATGATTCCCACCGTCTCCTTTACATCCTAAGTTCCAAACTAACAATACCTCCAGATCCCTCATCGCCCTCTCCCTCATCCTCTCGCTCCTTCAATACTCACCAGCACCCATGTACATTCTCGACGAAGTCGACGCCGCTCTCGATCTCTCCCACACCCAGAACATCGGCCGCTTGATCCGCACGCGCTTCCGTGGCAGTCAATTCATCGTCGTCAGTTTGAAGGACGGCATGTTTACGAACGCGAACCGCATTTTCAGGACGAGGTTCATGGATGGTACGAGTGTGGTCCAGGCTCTTACGCCGGCGGATATGAAGTAATGACCGATGATGGGGAGTGATGGAGGGGTGTATATGAGGCGTTACTGCTGGGAACTGGATAGGTCCATTGGGCATGATTGATACCTTTGGGATGGGGGTGTTTCGTAATGTTATTTTTTGTTCATACTACTTTCTGCCACTGTGATCTATAACAAGTGGGTGTTTCCACTGCTGCTCATACCGAGGGATCGAGACACGCTCTCGCCTACTTCCAAAACGACTAAGCATCTTTTTGCAAACCCAATCACTCAGCGAACCATCGTCGCCAACATTCATGCCATCAACCCCGAAAACCTCTCCTTCACCTTATCCATCACCCTCCCGAAGAACCGCCGCGGCCGAGCATCACGTCCAGCTGCAGCCACAGCCTGAGCCTGAGCCGTAGCCCGCTGCTTCTCGAGGAAAGCCGGCAGCTGCATCTCAATCCGCGCCAAAATTGTCGAGGTCTCCTCAGCAGCAACAGCAGTCGCTTCCGCAACGCCCGAGTCAACAGCTTCAACATCCACTCCAGCAATGCCCCCCAGAGCCGATGGTGACGATGTGTCTACATTGGGTTCCCCCTCCAATTGACGGATGGAAGTTGCGTGTTCTTCGTTGATGGCTTGCGCGCGCGCGAGGGTTTGTTGCACGTCATTGGCTATCTGCATAATAGCCTCGGCGATCGCATTAAGTGCGGCTGCGTTTGCGTCAGACGGGTCGATAGATGTGCGGCTTGAGGCGTCGGAGAGCGAGGAAGATGTGGTCTGTCTGGAGGTCGTGGAGCCAATCGATGAGATGCTCTGGGTGTCGGAGCAGGGCGAAGTCATGCTCTCGGTGTCAGAGAACGGATCAGCCATGATTGTTGATGGAGAGCTCATGTTGCTCGCGGATTCGCTTGGTGTAATGCTGTCAGTGTCAGAGAAGAGAGAAGTCATATCTGGTGCAGCGCTTGTGGAATCGATCGACGCGATGCTCTCGGTGTCAGCGAAGGGAGAAATCATGTTTGATTGAGGGATCACGGCGCTCGTAGAGTCGATCGATGCAACGCTCTCGGTGTCAGAGAAAGGAGAAAGCATGGTTGGTTGAGAGCTCGTGGCTGCTGTTGAAGACCATCGGGGCGATGCCGGAGTCGTCTGGGATGAGCCGAGAGCAGTGCAATATATTTTGAGTACTGCAGGAGCTGCTCGTATTGAACTGAGCGTACTTGATGGTGGAGGCGATGTGTTAGATGTATCTGTTTCTGTTTTTTTTTTTTGGTGACTGGAATCGACGTTGTGTAATCGGTCTGTGGTTACGATGCTTGGAACTGATCTGCTAGCAATCAGAGAGACAGGCACCGTATTTCAAAGTAGCAGGGAAAAAACAGACGGCCAGCAATAAAGATACAACAAACTTCCCGCTCCGTGTCCCGGGTCCCAATCAGCTATCGACTATTATCTCTCACCACCCAATCCAAAGCAGACAGTTGCAAAAAGCTTACCACCCAAGCAACCAAACTAGGCCAACCGAGAGATATACTGCTGCCTCCCACAACACAGCAAAAACAACCAGCACCACCGTCTCCCTAAAGCATAATCCTCACCTCCCCCCCCCCCCACCCCCCCCCCCCCCCCCCCCCCCCCCCCACCCCAACCGCCCCCCCCCCCCCCCGCC
>Ga0265797_10008145_pt1 | contig 14085 bp, 6 predicted proteins | sample P2T30metagenome_FD_192433 | JGI IMG/M metagenome (GOLD analysis project Ga0265797, IMG submission 192433) | Plant litter microbial communities from East Loma Ridge, Irvine, California - P2 T30 | ecosystem: Environmental > Terrestrial > Plant litter > Unclassified | place: USA: California... | reverse complement strand
AGGGCGATGGCGATGAACTTCATGGTGATGAGTGTGTTGGAGTTGGTGTTGTTGGTGGGAGTAGTTGGATATGAGAAATGCTGACGACAATTAAAAGAGTGAAATTAAGTCGACGATGAGGTTGATGGTAGCAAGACTGGAGAGACGACAAAACAGAAGCAAAGGACGAAAGCGAGTTCAAGTAGTAAAACCACACGGAACCGGCTATGCGTTGCTTCTGGAGTCCAAGGGAGTCCACGGCAGCGATCATTCCAGCCCACATGTCAATCGGACACGGGACTAGGCAGCTGTAGCGCAGAATGATAGTGCCGCACACCGGTAGGCTGGCCGTTTGTCGTCCATTCGATAGTTTTGACCTCGAACACACTCAGCCCGTCGAGCGAACAATACCCGATCCTTCACGTACCAGCTCCCACGCTTTGGCGGACGACTAACTCGGCGGCGTGCGGCCCCTGGTGCAGTAGTGCTTCGGGTGGAGATATGGTCCAGAGTCTCTTGAATCGTCAGGCACAGCACAGGTACCGACCAACCCTCCTGACTCTGTAGAGTCTGCAAGAGTGATGGTACAGATATCTCTCGCCCGTTTGCGTCCACGTCGAGTCTTCAGAGTCTTGTCAAATCCAGAGCGGTTTCTCAACCCTTCATGTTTCACAGCTTCGATATTCTGTACCACTGAGGTGCATGGATACGAAGATGCAGATGTCTTCACCCGCCGTTTGATAGATTCAGGGCACGGTTGTGTACAGTACCAAGGTTGTGCACGATATCTGAGCTAGTCTACATGCACACAGATTAGAACCTATTAATGTGAATCCAGACAACCAGCTCCTAACCATCTGCGGACCAAAGTGCAGGCCAAAATTCCAGCCGAGTCTCAGAATGACCCCAAAAAGGTAATTCGCCTGTTCCAACCACCAACACCACGTCTCCATCTTCACGTTTCACCACATGTACCGCAAGCCGCAGTCAGCCTAGCTCGAAAGACCAAGCAGATGATCCTGGCTGAAGATCCGCCATCTCATCTTTCGGCAGGCGGGTAGGACGGGATCTGCGTGTGGCACCAGGGGGGCGATCCCGAGTCAGCCAGCGGAAGATACTTACATGCATTGCTAATCCAAACCCCTCGAAAGCTGTGATTTGCCCGCGGAGTCGCGGACGAACGACTGGGCGAGTTGCGAATGGAGTTGGGTTGAGGGTCGGAAACCCAATTTTCGGTTTTCCGGATCTGTCTTTCTGTACAGTCTGGCTGCTGTTGTTGGTGGTGGTAAGATGTTGCGAAGACGACAGCCTATGAGGAAATGTAATACTGATGAAGGCTGATGTTCTGAAGATACAGCAAATACCTCATTCTGTGTAGCCTCAGCGAAGAAGCACCGAAAAGACGGAGAAATAGCACAAGGTCGAATTCCAAAAGTGGCAGAACCCCAACGACATCACGTCCACAAACCCGTCCATCAGGGTCAAATACTTCGCGTCCAAGCACGGGTAGACCAGCCAACTGTCTTGTATGTGGAGATGTTTGCACCACACAATGATGGCGACCCTCTCTCTTGGAACAATGGATTCGGCCTACAGCTCCGAACCGAGCTCGTGGTGTGTGAAGATCATCAGCCATGCTGCCTTACTGTACATCTGCCCTCGGGCGTCAAAACAACCAACGAACCGAATGCTTCAGTCACAAGTGGTTGATGGGCTGGATCAGCATGCTGCCGAAGGTGGAAGGTATACATGCACAGATGAGGAACAAAGAACAGAACAGACATGTTCGCAGATCTTTGCAAACACCTGCTCTTGCTGGGAGGTGCTCCTACTACTATGTGTACTACCTATGTACCACCAACCCACCACTGACTTCACCCTACTGCATCAATACCCTGCCCGAAGAGACCTTACACTGTATGTAGACCACTCCTTCTCCCTCTCCCCTCCACCGGTAGCCATACTCCACAGCACTCCCACCTTCAATCCTACGTACATCACAGCATCAAGCACGAAAAGTCTCTACAGTACAGCACTATCAAATCGCTTTCCTTTTCCAACCACAGAACCAGCCGCGTAACCCACCTGAAGCAAACGAATCATGAAACCCACCATCTGTGATCACTGCTCCCAATCTTCCCTCCTGCACGGTGGACTCCAAACCACGCACCCCGCCGTGCCCGTTTCCGCGCCTCCCAAACCGTCTCAACCTAAACTCACACACACTCTCTCGAGTCTGATCACTCGACTAGAGGACCGACCACCCACGCCTCCAGGCATGCAGGCATGCAAGCTTCAAGGCACCATGCCTAGCCTTCTACTCAAACTTTCCAGGGTGCAGGGTGATAAAGAGAAACTCTCCTCAGGCCGGTAAACTCTCCTCAGGCCCGCCACGAGGCAAGCGCGGCAAGGCGATAAAAAACCTGAAACAATAGCCTCAAGAGAGAAAGTAGTTCACAGTTGATGAAGGGTGCGGGAAAGCCGAAAGGAGCCGTGACTACCAAACGGCTGTTGTGACGGTTTTCTTGTGCGTGACAGGCTGCTGACAGCTCACTCACGCATGGTCGCTTTTAGCAGTAGTACATCTCAATAGATGTGAGATCGACAAGAAATCCCTCATTCTCGAGCCTCGGTTTTCTTTATACACTCTGGCTGAACGACTCTCAACTCTCAACTCTCTGATTATTCGAAGATCAATGGGATTCGTTGTACCGTCTACGTATGTTGAAACAGTGACATTATCCATCCACGCCAAAACCAAATCCACCAGCCCCGTCTCACAAATGTCACTCGCCGTAACTATCAAGAAGATTGGAGCTTACATACATATTCGCAGTAGTAGTAAGTACCGTAGTAGGTATAAAAAAAAAACCTACGATGAGTAGTATAGTATATGCCTAGCACATGTAGGGCAGGAACAACCTAGCAATTCAGGGCGGCCATATGACAGGTTAGGGCTCTTCCTTTAGACGAATGGCAATGCTATATGTAAAAGCGTGCTTCCGCCGTAGAAGCATCTCTTTCCCCTTAGGGCTTTCTGTCATCTCCGGACGGTGGCGATTTAAGAGCAAAGAGATGTATGGATGTATATATGTGCAGTGCAGTGAAAAAAAAAAGTAATATATAAACAGATATGAACAAGCAATTTCCGCTCTACCATTTATATCATGACAGGAAAGTACATAAAAAGAAGAAATCAAAGCGCGACTTCGTCATGCATGCAAGAAGCCGGAAAGAAAAGAAACGCCAGCAAAAAAAAAAAAGCAAAAAAAAAAAGCAGCACAACACAACACAATACATGCTCCAGAGACCGTGGTCATCAAGGAAAAAGAACCCTCCCCATAAAACGCTGAACCCATGCAATCGAATCCTGGAGGATCAACAACAACAGTCTTCTCTACCCTCTCTCTCTCTCTCTCTCTACTCCTGAGGACGGACAGCCTCGCTGCCGGCTCTGGGCCTGGTGGCGCTGGGCTCGTCGCTCTCGTACTTCTCCCAGTTGGCGAGGATGTTGCCGATGCGGGGAGAGGAGGTCAAGCGGTAGACATCCTCAAAGTACTCCTTGGTGAGCTCGAAGGGACGAGCGGTCACGTTGGGGATGTACTTGCCGACAAGCTTGCTGGGGTCGATGGAGGTCTTGTGGATCTTCTTGAGCAGGAAGCTGCGGAAGGGCTTGACGCCTGAGCGCAGGAAGGTCGAGTGGAATGGTACATCAATTCCCTTGAGGGGAATGGTGGCGAAACCACGCTGCAGGTCGATGGGCTTGGGCTTGGCCTCGGTCTGCTTGGCGCACTCCTTGATGATCGAGGTGAGGTGCTCCTTGACTTCCTCGAGGGAGATGGTCTGCATCAGCTGTTGGATGTCGATCTTCTGGGCCTTGAGGTAGTTGAGGACGTTGGTGAGGCAGTCAAGGGCGCGGAGGTCACCGGCGCAGACGTACTGCTGGTTCTCGACGTTGAGGTTGACAATCTCCAAGAGCCAGGTGGTGGTCTCAGCGATGTTCTCAACAACGTACTGCAGGGCCTGCTCGGTGAAGGTCTTGCTGATGCGCGAGGGGTTGACGGCGCACATGGAGTAGTTGGAGCGACCAGTCTCGTCACGCTCGACGGCGACCTGCATGGTCAGACCGCGGTAGAAAACAACGGAAACCAGAGACTCGATGGGCATGACCTCGGCCATGGCGGCCAGGGCGCTGTACTCTCCAAGAGAGTGACCGGCGAAGCTGCTGTCGCGCTGGACAACACCCTTGTGACGCATGTCCTCGAACGATGCCTTCTCCATAAGTGTAAGGGCGGGCTGAGTGAATTGCGTGGCCGAGAGAAGACCAGTGGGCGAGCGGTAGGTGTACGAGCTGGTGGTCTCGTTGATCTCCTTGAAGATCTTCTCAGACTTGATGCTGCCGTCGGCGGCCACAGTCTCGAAGGTCATGGACATGTAGTTCTGGCGGATGGCTTTGCCGCGAGCGCCACCGAAGTGGATCGTGAGCTCGTTGGGGTTGTTCTTGACAATGTTGGTGATGGCGAAGCCTATTGAAAGTCAGTAATTGAAGTGTAGATGGCAGATGCAAATATTGCTTACCATAGTTGTCCAAGAAGTGCTTGTCCGCACGGTTCCAGACCTCGGCGGCAACCGGGCTGCTCTCGTACAGGTCCATACCCATGCCCTGTTCCTGGGAACCCTGACCAGTGAAGATGTACGCAGAGACGGGCTGCTCAATCTCGGCCTCACCGAGGAGGACCTTCTCCTCAGTTTCGGCCTTGGCAGCCTCAACCTTGATGATCTTGCGACCAGAGACCATGCCAATGTGCTGCAGGCTGACCTCGATGGTGTCATCGGGGAGGACCATGCCGACCAAGCTGGCGTGGAAGCTGCGTACACGACCGACGTTGTTCTCGGCAGCCCATGTCTCGACGAGCGAGCGGACAGCGGCGCTCGAGTACATACCGTGGGTGATGGTACCGGGCAGGTTGGCGTACTTGGAGAACACGCGGGAAACGTGGATAGGGTTGTAGTCGCCAGAGACGCGAGCGTAGGTCTCGTTGGAAGCGGGAGCCTTGAGGACAAGAGGAGACTTGCCGTGGAGAGGAATGGGGTTCTCAAAGTGCACGGGCTGGTCGAGCGAAGTACCGTTGCGGCTCAGGTAGTCAAGAACGGGGTTGCCGAATGAAGCACCGGCCTCGTACTCGACGGATGCGACCTGGATGATCTCCTTTGAGGGCAGCTCAAGCTCGACCTTACCGATGGTCTGCACAGAAGAGAAGACAGTCTCGTTCTTGTACCTGTTGAGAGTCTGAAGCCTGAAGACAAGGGTCTGGCCGAGAAGCTCAATGTCAGTGTCCTCGAGGCGGAACCATTCTTTGGACTGCAGGACGGCAACGTCCTTGGTGGTCTCGAGGTGCACTTCTACAGGGGTCTCCATCTTGCGCTGGAAGGTGTTCTCGTAGTCGGTGTAAGCACCGCGGTACAGGAACTGCGAGGTGACCTCCATGATGGGTGTGCCATCGCGAGTGATGGTGCCGCAGACCTCGACCAGCTTGCCAGAGGCCTGGTTCATGACAGCGTTGACCTCAGCAGTGGTGTCAAGAACGTCGCCCTTCTTGAGAGGTGTTGCGCCAGGGAGCATGCGGAAGCCGTTGGACAAATGAACAAGCTTGAGAAGATCGCCATCAATCTTGCGAGGGAAGATGGGCTTGGTGATGGCCTTCCAGCCAACGACGATTGCGAAGTCCATGGGAGCGAAGACCTCCTTGCCGGGCCTGTCAACGAAAGCCTCGCCAGTGTTGCCGACGGCGTGGACGAAGTCGTTGATGGCCTCGCTGGTGACGGTGGCCCTGCCGCCCTCGAAGCGGGACGTGACTGGGGCGTCAAATGGAACGGCCTCGTCGCCGAACCAGATGCGGTAGTAGAACTCCTTGACACGGTCGTTGCGAGCGTTCATGACCTCGCGAATGGGGGCGTAACCAGTCTCCGGGTTGTAGGTGAACTTCAGAGTCAGAGCCTCGGGCTTGCCAGAGGCAGTGCGGTCCTCAATCATCTTGACGACAATCTCGTTGTTCGACATCGGGCCGACCTCAATGGTAGGCACGTACTTGCCGTGCGAAGGCTCCTTGACGGTGATGACAGTACGCTTAGGGTCGTCAGGGTAGGCGATCTCAACCAACATACCCGGCGTGGGCGAGAAGATGCGGTGCATCGGGTTGGTCTGGAAGCGCTGACCCTGCACAAAGACATCGGCGGTGAAGAAGGCGTGGCGCCATGAGATGGTACGGCCGGCCAGGATCTGCATCCAGCTATCGACATCGGGGAGGGCGGTACCAGAGGCGGCGGAGAGACGGTAGATGGTCTTGTTGTCGATCTCAGAGACCGTAAGGCCCTCGACGCTGACGTCGTCGCTTGCCTCGATGAGCTTGCCACCAAAGTACTCGACCACAGGGATCTTCTTCTCGTCACCAGCGTAAAGATCCTTGGTAAGCATGGAGATGTGGCCATTGTGGACACCGTCAAGAATCTCCTTGATCGGCTCATCGACCTTGGTGGAGTACTTGACAGCCATCGGACCCTGGAGGATAGCAATACGGCCAACATCCTGGTCAACAACAGCCTCAAGATCCTCGGATTGCCAAAGGGAATCCTTCTTGAAGAAGAACTCGAAGGTGTCGTCCAAGCACGGCACGAACGGCACGGGCTTCTGGCCGCGGCGCTGGCAAAGGAGGAGGAAGTGCTGGCAATCCTGGGCGTTGATGAGCTGCTCATCCGCTTCGGGGTATGCCTCAAGCACCTTCTTGACGGTCGAGAAAGGCTCGTCGAGTTCGCTGTAGTTCTGGATGAGAGACGGGCCATCGACGGAGGAGAAACGCTCTTCGATACGGCGGAGGAAGTCGCCAGTGAGCTTGGCGAGAGACTTGTCAATCCAGCGCTTCTGGTGCTTGACAAACATAAGGTCAACCATGCGGCGCACGACCTCGCCGTAGGTCATGTCCTCGAGGTCAACACACTCGCCGGCGCGGTTGCGGCCGAACCAGGGCTTCTGGAAGTCGTCGTTCAGCTTCTGGATGATGTACTCGCGCTGCTTCTTGAGCTCAGGCACGCGCTTGGCCTTGTCGAGGCTGAAGATCTTCTGGTCCATCTCAGCCCAGAACTTGATACCGCGAGTGGCGATCTTGTGGATTGGCTCGCCCATCTCAGAGCGGACAGTAATGACACCACCGGCGGGTCCCTTGTAGGTCTTCTCCCACTCATGGTCGTCAAGACCAGGAGCATCGACAATCGCCTGCTTGGCCGCCGCCGAGGTCTTCGCCTCCTTTGCGACCATGACACGGCTGCCGAAAAGGACACCGTCGAAGGGCATGGGCGGGTAGCCGAACTTCTTCGCCCAGGTACCAGTGAGGTAAGGGTAGGTGTCCTCGGCGCCACCAAATCCAGAACCGGCAAGCATGACGAGGTTAGGGCAGCGCCTGATGCGCGTGTACATGGACAGAATGGGCTGGTGGAAGTCCTCGAAAGAGTGGTGACCACCGCCACGGCCACCAGTCCACTGCATGATAACAGGGAAGTTGGGGTTTGCCTTGGCAATGTTGATGGTCTGCTGAATGGCCTCGGTGGAACCAGGCTTGAAACTGATGTGCTTGATGCCCAGGGTCTCGATGTACTCGTTGGCGACCTCGATCGAAGGAACACCAGCACCGATGGTGAGACCCTCAATTGGGACACCCTCGGCGCGGAGTCTGGCGATCATGGGAATTTGCCAGGCCATGGCTCTCGGCGCGACGTAGATCAAATTGATGGTGATACCGCGACCAGCCGGGATCTCCTTTTCGATCTTGGCAATGGCCTCGGACATGGTCTTGTCATTGTAGTATCCACCACCAGCAAGCTCAATCTCGTAGCCAGCGTTCATGGTGGAAGCGACAAAGTCCCAAGGCACGGTGCAGGGTGTCATGCCAGCAACCATGACAGGAGGCAGACCCAAAAGTCTGCTCATCTTGGTGTCCACAAATGTCTGGCCGACAGACGTTCTCGCAAGCTTAGGTCCATACTCTTTCACCCAGTCCACGGCGTACTTGACAGCGTGCTCAGCATCGCGGTCGAAGATTTCGGGCTTGTAGCCAACCTCGGAGTTGGTGCCGTCCATGGTGCCAGCCAGGATCACACGAACACCAGTACCGTCCTTGTTGCGGTTGGTGAGCACACCAAGACCTGAGATGCCGCCAGGGCCAAAGTCCAAAATGTGCGTGGCATTGGGCATGACAGTCGCGACCTCCCAGTTGACGGGGTCCTTGCAGATCATGCGAACGAGATCAGGGACAATGTTGCCGCCGGTCTTCTCCCTGAGGTCCTCACCGGTGCAGGTGTCAAAGACTGGAATGCCAAGGTCGCTCGAGGGGATGGAGACATCCTTGAGGTCGTCCTGGAGGTGGCCAATGGCTTCTGCAAGGTACGGGCTGTGGAAGGGTGCGGTGATGGGAAGGAAGCGGTTCACGAAGCGCACCTTGCGGTCGGTGTAAGGAATGCGAGTTTGGTCAAGACCAGTGGGAGCCTTGAACTTGCGGAGCTGGAGGTTGAGACCGTAGAGAGACATGGGAGGGCCAGTGACGACAAAGTTGCGTGCGCTGTTCACCAGGGAAATGCCGATGTGCCTGTCTTTCGGCAGGTGCTCGTTGGTGGTGTCGATGTGCTTTTGAACGGCCTCGCGAGGCAGATCACGGAGGGAAAGCATGGGAGTGGGAGCACCCTCACCCTCGTCGATCGAGTCCTGCAGGACATTGGGCGCGAGGGAAGTGCGAGGGTAAGCCTGCTGGCTGCGAAGACCAATCCAGAAGAGGATGCTGAGCGCGTCTCTCGAGGACTTGTCGAAAGTCTCAAAGTTCTTGGAAGCGGCAATGGCAGCTGCGGTAACCACACCTTGCGAGTGACCGGTGGCACCAGAGAAGCGCTCCCTGACGTGGCCAGGGTGGGTACCGAGCACTCGGCACATGACGAGGTAGTGTGCGAGCTGGGTCAGGCCAATGAGTGGGAAACTCACTGGGGCGGAAACCAGGTATTCGGTGTCTGGCTGCGCATCCTTGTTGTTCAACCAGCGCATAACATCGAGGCCCTTGGGGTAAAGCTTCTCAGCCTTGGGGTCTCTCGCCAATTGCTGCAGGTGTGCGGCGGCGGATGTGATGAAGTCCTCGACAAGAGTCGGGTATGTGGTGTAGACCTCGCGGAGCTCATCAAAGTACTCCTCGATGTTGCCCTGGCCACCGAAGACGGCGTAGATGTAGGCATTCTCGTCGGCAGCCTCGCGCAGCAGCGCAGACTCGTGTGCCTTGATAGGGCGACCTGCCGCCGAGCGCGCTGCGTAGTAGGAGCGCACAGTGATGAGCTTCTTCTCCACGATGCCAGGCAGAGTGGCAGCAACGGCGTGAACCTCATTGCCGCGCAGGAAAGCCCGCTCGAACTCTTGTAGCAGAATCTTCAAGACCTCCTCGTATGAACCGGGATCGTCGCCCTCGTCGATCTCCTTGGCGGTGAAGCCGATATATCTGGCGACCAGCTCGGTGACGGATGAAGGCTCGTCATCCTGGGCTAGTTCGTCTGTGGATTCGGGGAGGGTGGCAAGGAAGGCGTCCTTGAGCTGGGTGGCGCTGAAATGAAGGGCGGTGGGTATTAAGAAGTTGTACTCGAGCGAGCCGTGGGTGAGGGTAAGAGGACGTGAGACGGCCTGGGAGCGAGGCGTAGAGACGCCGGTTTGGGCGCCAGAGCCGTACATTTTGCTGCTGACCCGGCGAACAGTGTCCGGTCGCTGGGAATTATTGAACTGGACGCTCATGATTAGTTTTGGATGGGATTGAATTGGTGGTGAGTGATGTGAAAGTCGACTAGAAAGGTGTGGGCATGTTCCGGCCGCTGCGGCCTAGCTTGTCTCTCCCGGGAGAAAGTGCGGGCTGATCGAGTGAGGTCTGACTGCGAGCTGCAAAGTGCGAAGAGCTCTATGCAACGACAAACAAGACGAGACAAGCCAATGGATGCAAGGGAGGATACAGACTGGTCGTGCGAAGTGGTGGGATAAAATGGGATCGGGGAGTGTTTCGGCGGCAGTGCGGGAGAGGACAGCAGAGCAGAGCAGAACTCACAGGAGGATTATTTGGGGCGGAATGGCTCAAGGGTTCATGCGGCGAGCCAGAAGAACAGCCAGACCAGATTTTTGAGCTGCGGCGGGAAAGGGCTCAGAAGATCTGAGAGCTAGCTCAGTGGGCCGAGATTGAGACGGCGGTAGAGGGGAGCAGCGAGCGAAGAAGTCGACGGAATCGCGGGGGAGAGGATGGAGCGGAGGAGAGAAGATTGGTCGCGTGATGAGGGCTGGTATAGGCAGAAACAAAACAGTGTTGCAGTAGGAGGAGGATGTCTAGCAGTTAGGAGGAGGAGTTGGTAAAGAAGTGATGGGGGATGGATGTGAGGTATCGAGGTCAAACACTCTTTCTCGTTGCCAATGGGTGGGACCGGACAGGTCGCAGAGCTCTCTACAAAAGATGAGCACGGCCTGCAACTGGTTGGGATGGGCAGATGCAGGCAGACGCAGGGTTTCCGGGACTCGGGCGGTTCTAGTCAGCAAGTTTCCACGCGTTGACTAGCACCCACCGAAAGTGTCACCCTAACCACTGATCCAGAATACACCAGTGGATGGAATCGTCTGATTTTTCGCTATTATTCAGGAGAAGACGGGCTCCGCTCGTTAGCACAGTAGACCTTGCTTGATTGAGAATATTAATTGCCACACGCCACACCGCTGTTGTAGAGTAATGGTATAGACTTGCTGTCCCTTGATGCCTCTGCAAGCAACGCGGTGAATTACATACATGAAGACGAAGATGCACGACACATGGTAGAATCAGCCTCAGGAAGAACAAGCATCTCAATGCATACCCCAACGATTGCCCGCCCTGCCGCCCGCATTATCAGGCAGTGTGAGGCGCATGGCAATGAGAGCATGAGAGCTCACCTGCATACAACTCTCACCTTCCTCTCCGCACCCATCCCGGCGCACGGCCAATCTCATCGTGCATTGAGCCCTGCAGTGCCCTGTCACTTTGTGTGAGCTCGACCTACTGTTAGAACTCAACCTGCCCTGCCCGCAGCTCACCCACCGCCAAAGCTATCAGAATCACTCCCGGCATCCCTCCATATCCAACCCGACTCGTTGCCTGTCCTCACTGTCCTCTTCATTCCCTCCCCTCATACTCCTCCTCAATCCCCCTCCTCTCCTCGATAATCACAACCAACCTTGATACCCGCCCGCAAGCTCATTGACACCGGGCAAATTTTTACATCCTCCATCCTCCTCCTCCTCCGCTCCTCCTCCGCTACCGCTGCAGGCATTGCGCTGCTCACCTTTAATCGCTCCGAGGCCATTGGCTTGCCAAACACATTCTTTACACCCCTCCTAATACACTCCCGCCGACATGCGTCCCGAAGTCGAGCAGGAGCTCGCACACACCCTGCTCGTTGAGCTGCTGGCATACCAATTTGCCTCGCCCGTGAGATGGATCGAGACCCAGGATGTCATTCTCGGCGAGAAGACCACTGAGCGCATCGTCGAGGTCGGTCCTGCAGACACCCTCGGCGTCATGGCCAAGCGCACTCTGGCCGCAAAGTACGAGGCATACGACGCCGCGAGATCCGTCCAGCGCCAGGTCCTCTGCTACAAGAAGGACGGTCCGGACATTTACTACGACGTTGAGCCCATCGAGGATGAGCCTGTCGCCGCACCTGCATCTAGCAGCGCTGCACCCTCTTCCTCTGCTGCACCAGCCACCGCCGCACCTGTTGCCGCCGCTGCACCACCTCCCGGCGCTGGCCCTGCTGCTGCCGTCGAAGATGCGCCTGTTGGTGCTGTTGACATTCTGCGCACACTCGTCGCGCAGAAATTGAAGAAGCCCTTGAACGACATTCCTCTCAGCAAGGCCATCAAGGACTTGGTCGGTGGTAAGTTGCAGAATATCCACCAGAAACAAAAATTACCAGCAGTAATACTGACTTCAACTCACAGGCAAATCGACCCTCCAAAATGAAATTCTCGGCGACCTTGGAAAAGAGTTTGGTTCTACACCTGAAAAGCCCGAGGACACCCCTCTGGACGAGCTGGGAGCATCCATGCAGCAGACCTTCAATGGCCAGCTCGGCAAACAGTCCACATCTCTCATTGCACGCATGGTCTCATCAAAGATGCCTGGTGGCTTCAACATCACTGCTGTGAGAAAACACTTGGAGACAAGATGGGGTCTGGCCTCTGGCCGCCAGGACGGTGTTTTGCTGCTCGCCCTCACCATGGAGCCCGCAGCTCGTCTTGGCTCAGAAAACGACGGCAAGGCTTGGTTGGACGACGTTACACAGAAATACGCCGCTGCAGCAGGCGTAAACCTTTCTTCTGGCCCTGCGGCCGGAGACGGTGGCGCCGCTGGCGGTGGCATGATGATGGATCCGGCAGCTCTCGACGCGCTCACCAAGGACCAGAAGGCTCTGTTCAAGCAGCAGCTCGAGCTCTTTGCGCGTTACCTCAAAATGGACCTCCGCGCTGGCGACAAGGCCGCCATTGCCGGCAAGGCCAACGAGACTGCTCTGCAGGCACAGCTTGATCTCTGGAACACTGAGCACGGCGAGTTCTATGCTGCCGGCATTGAGCCTGCGTTCAGCGCGCTCAAGACCCGTGTCTACGACTCGTCCTGGAACTGGGCTCGCCAGGATGCCCTCACCATGTACTACGACATCATCTTTGGTCGCCTGAAGGCTGTCGACCGCGAGATTGTCAGCCGCTGCATTCTCATCATGAACCGCGCCAACCCTACGCTGCTTGACTTCATGCAATACCACATCGACCATTGCCCTACCGAGCGTGGCGAGACCTACAAGCTCGCCAAGGAGCTCGGTGAGCAGCTCATCGACAACTGCAGGGATGTTCTTGACGAATCTCCCGTCTACAAGGACGTCGCCGTTCCTACGGCACCTTCCCTCAAGATCGATGCCCGCGGCAACATGAACTACGAGGAGGCTCCCCGCGCCAGTGTTCGCAAGCTCGAGCACTACGTTACTGAGATGGCCGAGGGTGGCAAGATCTCAGAGTACGGCAACCGCACCAAGGTCCAGAACGACCTGCAGCGCGTCTACAAGCTCATCCGCCAGCAGCACAGCGTCTCCAAGTCGTCGCAGCTTGAGATCAAGCAGCTGTACACCAACATTGTGCGCTCTCTCGGTATGAACGAGGGCCAGATCATGCCCACCGAGAGCGGAAAGACCACCGGCGCACTCAAGGGTGCCCGCACCAGCACCAGCCGCGCCCAAGGCCCGGTCAAGCAGGGCAAGATCGAGACCGTGCCTTTCCTCCACTTGAAGCGCAAGGATGAACACGGCTGGGAGTACAGCAAGAAGCTCACTGGTATCTACCTCGAGGGTCTCGAGGAGGCTGCCAGAGCTGGTGTCACCTTCCAGGGCAAGAACGTGCTCATGACCGGTGCAGGCGCTGGTTCTATCGGTGCTGAGGTCCTCCAGGGTCTCATCAGCGGTGGCGCAAAGGTCGTCGTGACCACCTCCCGCTTCTCTCGCTCTGTCACCGAGTACTACCAGTCCATGTACACCCGCTACGGTGCTCGTGGCTCGCAGCTCGTCGTTGCGCCCTTCAACCAGGGTAGCCAACAGGACACCAACGCTCTCGTTGAGTGGATCTACGACGAGAAGAAGGGACTTGGCTGGGACCTCGACTTCATCGTGCCGTTCGCTGCCATCCCCGAGAACGGCCGCGAGATCGACAACATCGACAGCAAGTCAGAGCTCGCCCACCGTATCATGCTTACCAACCTCCTTCGCATGCTCGGTAACGTCAAGACCCAGAAGGCGGCCCGTAACTTCGAGACCAGGCCGGCTCAGGTCATTCTTCCTCTCTCGCCCAACCACGGTACCTTCGGTAACGACGGTCTCTACTCCGAGTCCAAGCTCGCTCTCGAGACCCTCTTCAACCGCTGGCACTCCGAGAACTGGGGCAACTTCCTCACCATTTGCGGTGCTGTCATCGGCTGGACCCGTGGCACTGGTCTTATGGGTGGCAACAACATCGTTGCTGAGGGTGTTGAGAAG
>Ga0265797_10008144_pt1 | contig 14087 bp, 18 predicted proteins | sample P2T30metagenome_FD_192433 | JGI IMG/M metagenome (GOLD analysis project Ga0265797, IMG submission 192433) | Plant litter microbial communities from East Loma Ridge, Irvine, California - P2 T30 | ecosystem: Environmental > Terrestrial > Plant litter > Unclassified | place: USA: California... | reverse complement strand
GGCAAATGTGTCAACCCAGGTCCCTTTGCATCGGGACTCGAGGCTGAACTTGCTAAGCTCCGAGCTTCTCAGCTGCCCATGTCCATGTCTGGCCCCAATGCAAAGAGGAAAGCTTCGCCGATACCTTTGAAGAGCCCAGTACCACCAGTAAAGAGGCAATGCGCACCCACAACTCACGCGAAAACCTCTCCAGTGGTATCGGGACCAAGCGTGTCTTTTGAAGAGTTTGTCATGTCGACGCAGGAAGTGGCTTCGTTCTTCGATGATGACGATAATATGAGCTTTGGATCGCCGCCCATCGCGGTATGACGACGAACTAGGATACGAAAAGATGAGAGACGTTGCTTACGGAGTTGGGGTCTTGGATATGATACCCGTTTTGGTTACTTTTGCTAGATGACTACGTAGATACGCGATTAATGAACTTACATGTGCTACGCGATGGCATTCCTCCAAGTTTTCACGGAACATGATACTTGAATGCCACGATTGCACATATCGAAATAGGTGAAGATGCGGGCATTGTTGTATCCGTTTCCACGTAAATTTGCACGTCTAGCTACTACAGGATGCCCCAGAATTCTTCCGGCTCCAACCCCCATTTCTTACACAGCTCCCTATACCTCTCAGTATACTCCTCTGCCCTCTTCCTAAACCCTTGCGCAGTCTTCATCTGGTCTCTGCCAACTTGATGTCGATGAGCTGAATCCGGACCATCAGCCACCCTCACGAAACGAGCATATGTCCACAACTCCGGCAACGGCGTATGTTGTGTCAAGCCTTGGCCGCCATATATCTGCATAGCCTCATCGATGACCTTGAGCAGCGCATTCGGCACCATGATCTTGCTCTGCGCGATGGCGTATTTGCCTGCCTTGTTACCCTGAAGATCCATGGTATCGGCTGCGTTGAGCACAACAAGTCGCATAGCATCGATCGTCATGCGCATGTCTGCTATCCGCTCGATATTGCTGTCGAACTCGCCGATGAACTTGCCCCGTGGCTTCTTGCGCGGCTCCATGCAGCGGACAAGCGCGAGTTCGAAGGCACGTTCTGCCTGGCCAATCAAGCGCATGCAGTGGTGTATACGGCCTGGACCCAATCGCCCTTGTGCGATCTCAAACGCGCGACCGGGACCGAGGATGATGTTCTCTCGCGGCACACGCACGTTCTCGTAGATGTATTCGCCATGTCCCTCCGGCGCCCAATCATAGCCCATGATTGTCAGATTCCTCACTTGCTTCAGCCCGGGACTGTTCGCCGGTACCACCAGCGTTGTATGTCTATTCCAGGCGTTCGCGTTTGTGGGATCTGAACAGCCCATCAGGATGAAGAGCTGCATCTCTGGGTTGTACTGACAGTTGCCGTATAGCTTGCGTCCGTTTATGATGACTTCTTTGTCTGTGATTTCCATCTTTATGCCGACTTGGGTTGCGTCTGAGGAGGCGACGTCGGGCTCGGTCATGCTGTATGCGGAGGACATGTCGCCGTTCATGAGGGGGTGGAGCCATTTCTTCTTCTGCTCCGGTGTGCAGTATTTGGCGAGGAGCTCGATGTTGCCTGTTTCGGGAGCATGGCAGTTCATCGTCTGGAGAGGTGTTAAAAGATGTTTAGGGTGTATTGGATCTTGAGAAGTTTACCTGCGCTGCCCAGTACACTCTCCCCATAATCTCAGCGCAACACGAGTACTCCAGGTTGGTGAGGCCTGGACTCTCGACAAAGTGATTTGGTAGGAACAGATTCCATAATCCTTGCGCCTTTGCCTTCTTTCGTAGATCGTGGATGATGGCTGGTGTCTCCCATCGCGTCTTGCTCTCCTTGAGTTGGGCTTTGTAGATGCGCTCAGCTGGTATGCACTCGGTCTCGACCCAATCGTATACCTGCTGGATCTTCTCAATTGCGATCGGACGAAGTTTCGCTTTGACCCATGGCGGTATGCGCGAGAACGCTGGGCTGCTGTTGATGTCGATGTTCAAAGCCATGGTGCAGGCCGGATCGTGAGTAATGCTATGGAGGTAAGTAAAGATGATCAACTTTCGAGATCAAATGTCTACGCGTGCATATAGCAGACATGACTCGCCGCAGGGTCGATGCCGACGCGTCGCGATATGCAGGCCAGCCGAGGCGATGTTGTTTTGGCGGGGGAGCCGGATGTCTTTACGCGTGGGGAAGGCAAAGGCGACGAATGGGGAGCTTGGACCCATGACGTCTTTCCGCGTAGACGTGAGTCGAGATGAGCAACACGACATGACGCCAACCGTTGTTGGAGGCGTCGGGCTTTATACAGCATGGCTTCCGAGATGGGGCAGTTGCTTCACTATTTACACATCAATCTAGGGCAACATGGCTAACGAGGGATTCGCGAAACCATGGCTGGAGGTATGTCAAGTGGATTTACATGCATCAGATTGTTCTAATGGGTCGCGTAGTTCGAAGAAGAGTTCGGCGAGCGCATGCTCCTGAAGCCGCCGGTTTCGAATATGACTGAGCAATTCATGCGATACGGTGGCCTCATGGCTTCGAAATACACCTTCCCCGCGCCCGACCCTTCCGTGAAGACCGAGGACACAGTCACCGACGACGGGACCAAAGTGCGCATATACACACCTGATGGGTACACCGGTGGCAAGCCAGTGTGCATGTACTATCATGGTGGTGGCTGGGCTATGGGCGACGTCAACGGCGACGACCCATTCAGCAGAGCAATCTCAAAAGCCGGCGGCATAGTGGTTGTATCTGTTGAATATGGACTCGCACTGGACAACAAGCATCCCGGGCTGATGAATGAGTGCTACAAGGCCTTGGTGTGGGCGTTAGCAAATTCGAAGCGACTCAACACCGCTGAGGGTAGATACCTCACTGCGGGAGTCTCCGCCGGAGGCCAACTAGCTTTCGCAACTGCGCTGAGAGGCCAGGACGAGAAGTCGGGCGAACTTGTTGGTGTTGTTGGAATTATACCTGCGACTGTCCACCCAGATGGTGTTCCCGAGGCACTCCGGACTAGTTATACATCAATGGAGGAGCATGATCAACATACCATCAACACTTCGGGGGCGATGCGAGACTTTTGGGCTGCCTTCGGTGCACCACCAACAGATATATACGGATCGCCGCTTCTTCACCCAGGAATCAAAAACCTGAAGAAGGTCTACATGGCTATTGCGGGCCAAGACACATTGAAAGATGACGGCATGCTTATGAAGCGTATGCTCGATGATGCGCAGTAGGTCTTCTGTTTCGTTGCTCTACTATTGCTGACGTGAATGCAGGGTACCTGTCAAACTCGACTACTACGATGGCTATCCACATTTTTTCTTCGCCTGGCCTTCGCCCAAACTCGATGAGCCGAGGAAGCAGTTCTATGACAACCTGACTGAAGGAGTGAAGTACGTGTTGTCGGAGTAGGCGTAGCTTGATCATGCATAATCAGTCAATCCATATGCATTGTTATGGTCCAGAAACAGCGTCCACAACTCGTCTAGGTGAATGCAGTCGTACCTGAGCTGCATCACGACAACGCGGAACAATAGGTCACTACCAAATGTTGTCTATTAACTTGGAGTGATCCTGGTCTCTTCTGGCTTGTCATCTTCCCAGCGTTGACTGAAGATGCACCCGCACTCAGCTGTATGTGCAATGCTATCGACACCTCTTTGAATCCACAGCACGTAGAACTTATACTCCTGGCCTTCCTCGTAACCATTTGCTGGCACATCGAGGATCTCGTCATGTCCCTCGGTTGCATCGATCTGGTAATTGTGTTCATCCATCGGAATCAACTCATCCGAACTATCAATCCACTAGTCAAGTATTACTGATCTTGCGCAGGAGCTGGATATTTCCACTCGAAAATCTTTCGCAATCGTCCAAATCCTCCAGGTTTCCCGACACCCAAGGCAGGGTCAAAGCTTCAGGGATCAACAAAGCACTACCAACCACACCAGGCCCAAGATGGAAGTACATAATCTTGGTATTGTCGTGGCGAACCGAACAAAATCCGCCTGGAAATACCGGAGAAAGGCGGCATAAGACACCCGTGCAAGCGGATAAACCGTGTTCTTAATGAGAAAGTTCCCGACCGTTGTAATGGCATATCAAGTCTGCATAAAGACTGAACCCTATCGAAGTGGACGTAGGATTTCGTTGAAGGATGCTCGACATAGGTGCACATGTGGGGCCACAACGGCAGATCCGGGGCTCTTCTGTGGTTGGAAAACATCCAAGTCCCAGACAGCGCACTCACACTGCCAGAAGACCCATTCATCGAGGAAGAACACGACGCGTCTGCTCAGTGTATGCTCTTGATATGTCCAGGCTCTTTTTGCCCATCTCGACTGGGATGAAGTTTTGTAGTTACTCGCAATGCACAATGTTTTGACTTCATCGTCGCTGCGATGGCCGTAGCGCCAGACTGGCACAAGTGGAGTTGTGAAACTCGACTGCATCCAACAAGCAAAGTGCATCTAGATTGTCGAATGTCTGGCATGAGGCACGGCGGCCCTCGAGGAGTCCACGGGTCCCGGTGAGAGCTAAGACATTTCGGGTTGATAGAGGGGACGTGCACGAACTCTTATCTTAGACAAGCTCAGGGGTTCGTATATGGAGGATCGCTCAAGCATTGACACGCACGCTAGCAAATTTCTTGGACCCTGCTTCATCCCATGAACTAAAAGTTAGCTTCAATGCAAACATCAACAGCAACGTCTCAGATGTCCCGGTGACCCATTTCGCAAAGATGGCAGAGTTTGACGGTGCCTAGGTATTCATCAAGGGGACGTCCGGCACCTGGGCCATCCTCCAAAACCTCATGGTCAGCATCAATCTCAATAATACGACGTTTGTCCGCGCTCCTGCTAGCGCACGACCCGAGGTAGATAGCTCAGCCAAAAAGGGATCCAACTCGTATCCCTTTTCCGCCCGTTCGAGCCGGCACGACGCCCAGTTCGGCAGAAATGCAAGATGAACGCTCCTATTAAACTGTTCCCCCGGAGCCAAGAAGACTTTCCTTCTCCTCACAGGTCTTTCAACCTCGCAATCCAACCATTACACTCGTTTTATAAAAACCAATTAATACCACACTCTTTAATCTTTAATAATGTCTTCGATCATCCGCACCGTCTTCGCGCTCAGCGCTGCCGCCGCCGTCGCCGTCGCTCAAGACCCAAACTCCCCACCCCCCAAGCTCGACGCCCCCTGCGCCGATGCCGTTATCTTCATGGCCCGCGGTAACACTGCGCCGTACCATGACTACCGTACATTCCCCTTCGCCGACGCTACGTGCGCCAAGCTAAGGGCTGAGGGCAAGACCTGCGACTACATTGAGGTCGTGTTCCCGTACGGCGGCGACTACTGCAAACAAATTGGCGAGGGAGTCCGCAACGGTCTTGACCAGATCACTGCTTTCAACAAGAAGTGCCCGTGCACGCACCTCATCCTCAATGGCTTCTCTCAGGGTGCCTGGATCATGGGAGATGTCCTTGCTGGACCTGGTGGATGCTCGCAGATCACCACTGGTCTCGACCCTGCCGCGGCTCCTGGTAATGCTAGTAAGTATCCTTGACATGGCACACTCGAACCTTGGACTGTGCTAACGTGGTAACTTAGTCGCTGCTGCTCTCCTCTGGGGCGATGTTAAGCACGAGGCTAACATGCCATACAACGTTCTTGACGGCTCTGATCTACAGAAGAACGGTCGCGACGCCACCTCTCTTGCGCGCCTGAACCGCTTCGCACCCGTCCTGCGCTCTTACTGCTCTAAGGGAGACCCAATCTGCGCCAACGGCGACGACGTCGAGAAGCACTTGAGCTACTTTGAGAAGTACACCGAAGACGCCTCGAACTGGGCCGTTGGAAAGCTCAATGCCGCCGCCCCTCTATGTGCCGCTCCCACACCTACGCCCAGCGCTTCTTCTTCTGCCGTCGCCTCGTCTGTTCGCGTTGCCGCTGTTGCATCTTCGAGTGCTGTTGCATCTTCGAGCGCTGCTGCTTCCTCGAGCGCTGCTGCTTCCTCCGGCGTTGCTGCTTCTTCCGGCGCTGCTTCTTCCGGCGCTGCTGCTTCCGGCGTTGCTGCTTCCTCTGGCGCTGCTGCTCCCTCTGGTGCTGCCGCTTACTCTGGCGCTGCTGGTTACCCTGGCGTTGCTGCTTCCTCCAGTGTCGCCGCTCTTCCCGCTCAGCCTACATCTCCAGTTTACGTTGCTCCCTTCACTGCTCCCATGTCATACAAGGCTATGTGCGTTCCCCGCATCACGATCAAGTATCACTACGTTTAAGAGTAAGAAGGACGGAAGATGTAGCGGAGTAGACGTAGTGTCAGCAGTAAATAGGTGTAGATCGATGAAGGCACTATGAAAAAGAATGACCGTCGTATGCGACGTCTGCCTGAACTTTTGGTTTTCGTGCGTGATGAGTGTTTTCCGTCTGCTCTGCAAGTGCGCTATGAACTCTTGTAGAGCCCGATGGTCTAATCTACGAACGTCTAGCCTGGAACCTAAACGTACCTGTGAGTCTCCTGTATCCCCCGTATTTAGTTTCCTACATGAATTCGGACAACACAATCTACTGGAAACCCCTTATCCTGCGAACCTCTAGCAAATCCGCTGTCACATCTGGTATATCCTGGCGCTGGAAGTCCTGCACAAGACCGCTATTTATATTAGGTGTGACGTCTGGGTTCTCAATGTTGAACCTACCTACCTAGGTAGGTATCTAGGATGGTATGGCTACTCACGCAACTAAAGGCACGTAAAACTGACACACTTATTCCTATACATGGAACAGTATATATCATGCACATGGCTAATATACCAATCTGCGCGAACTGAGTGCATAGTGGTGTTGAGGATGTAGAGAGGCGAGCTTGGTTTCGGAGTAGCCGTAGCTTGATCACGCGCATTCAATCATCTATATGCATCCTTTCATGCCATTGCGACAGAATACCTTCAAGTCCGCTGTCGCCAAAGCCATCATTACACCTAGATGCTCTGCAGATCCCAAGCAACAGCAAATGTCTGCTCCTTCCACTCTTTAGTAAAAGCTTGCGCTTTGACGACAATCACAGCCGTTGAGCCAGGAACATCATCCCAAATGATCTTCTCAACTGTATCTGCGGTAGAGGAGAACAATAAGTCAGCGTTCCAGATCATTTGAACATCTTTCCGCTGTGTAATGAGGTATGCTAACTTACTTTCGCAGTCGAATCCCTGGTCGCCGTCTGCCATGTTTCCATGTCGTTCAATGACGTCATCTCCCACGCCAGCACGAACAATGAGATTCATGTCATTTTGCACCAGCGCACCAGGCGGTTCCGGATAGGTCATCGTCACAGTCAAGCGCGTGCGAGCACCCGTCGAGGGAATGGCCAACGGCGGGCTCTGCCACGTCTTGTCCAACTCTGAGGCGACTCGCAGCACAGGCGCGTCTTGGACATGAGTATGTTTGCTTTCGTATTCCGTGTTGCCTTGCCAGCCGTCAACGAAAGAAAGCTGTTGCACCATCCTGAGGGAGGCTGCGACGTTTACGCGCCCAAAGCCTTGCTCGTAGTCGTAAGGCAATGTTTTCCTACTCTGGGCTCCGCCGCTGTGCAGCACTGCGCCATTGACCAACAAAGCTTTGATCAAAGCCGCGCTGGTGTTTTCTTTTCCAACGCCCTGTAGCGCTTCACGAAGCAATGCAACGCAGCCTGAGACCAGAGGCGTGGCCATACTTGTGCCTGACAGAAACATCCAATCAGAATCATCTGATTTCCCATTCGCGGCACGACGGCGATCCCCTAGTGGTAGCGCGCGAGACGCGGCGGAAAGAATCGCGACGCCCGGTGCAACGATGTCGGGTTTAATCCTCCCCACCGTGGCTTCATTGTTCGCATTGCGTGCAGGTAGCGTCGGTCCACGTGAGCTGAAGATGGCCACGGAAGTGACATCGGAGCCGTGCTTGAAGCCATGCGTGTATCTATGGCCGTCGTTGTCTCGCGTTGTTCCTGTAGCACCAACGGTGATGCAATTCTTTGCAGCTCCATTGCCCCCTATCTGGCTCGCGCCCGCGTTCTTGACTGCGGCGTCATTTCCGGCTGCCACGAGGATACAGAAATCCAGGTTGTCGCGCATGAACCGGTCGATGTCGGTCGCGTCGGCTGTGTATCCAAACTGTCCTGTCGTCGGGCTCCATATAGGGCCCCAAGAATTGTTATGGATCCGAGACCCGAGTTTATACGCTTCTGAGTAAAGAACGGACGTTTCGGCTGGTACCTTGAGACTCCACTTGCGTAAGCTGGTGTGCCATTGAGACATGGCCTGTACAACTATCCTCGCGTTCGGCGCAGTGCCTTTCATCGGTAATTCAACCTTTTCGGCGTTCTTGTAGACCCCATTACCGCAGATCGAAGCGCAGACATGTGTACCGTGACCCACGGGGTCATTGGGAGTAGCAGTACCTGGAACCATACCGATGACTTGCACGACACGATCCGAAAAGGCAGGATGAACCTTGATATCTTCTGTGTCCGCCGCCATGCCCTGGTCAAATCCTGAGTCGGCCACGCAGACAATTTGCCCGGTACCTTGGTACGCGATCGAAGCACTCTGAATAGCGAGCGCATCAAATAGAACGGCGCGCGCCTGGTCATTGAACATGGCATACTGCCGGACCTCCTCGATCCTGTTGACGCTGTCCAAAGCGGCGAGTGCCGCGAGTTTGTCCTGGTGAACAGTGACTCTGATCTTGCGCTCCAGGATCTCGAGGTCTCCAACGGGCACTTCAGCCGCTCGCGCAACATACGGAGCCAATTGCTCCGACGTCACGTTGGGATTCTCATGAAAAATTAAATCGACCTCATAGTCCTGTTGGTCGTGTTCGCCCTCGACCATTTCCTTCAATGAGATGGTTGTTTTGAGTTCTGGATGATAACTGAGATTGTAACCATTAGCTTCGTCATTACCAATATATGCTCCACAGGACGTGGTTCTTACATGTCCGCTGTCACGACGAACGGCAATAGCCGTAGGGCCTGCAGATTGTCCGGCTCATATCGACAAAGAAATGTCTTCTCGGCGACATATTCTTGGATCTCAACATGATGGTCTGCCAAAACCGCCTTCTCATCAACAGAGAGGACACGATCAACTTGCACAAGTATGAAATTCGAATCCTTTGCATCGGGTGCAGATCTCACTTCTCCCTGATCGTTTGCATTAACCGTCCACCTCTCGCCTGTTGATCCGATCGGTACGATTGTGTTGCCATTGACGGTGATGGACGCCATAATGCCGCCCTGGGTTGAGAAAAGTCTTGGGGATAGTACGTTTACAATTTTCAAAGGTAGTCTGATATGAGGGTCAAGAGCACAGCACCGGTATGAGTATGCCGAACATTCTATAGACCCTGTACGCTATGGTCTGCACCTTTTCCAGCCATTGAGCACATAGGAAGCCCACACTTCGTGATCTTCCGCCTAGAGCTCTACACAGCCAGCCACAAGCGACGCGGTGGCCTAGGAAGAGCTGGAGCCGCGAAGCTATTGATGCTCTAGACCGTAAGTGAGAGCGAGGCAGCGGACCTCCCCGGCCGCTCAGCCAGCCAAGCACGACGCCACAAGCTAGCGAAGGCTACATGTGGAGCTAGGACGCAGTTAAGCGACCCTGCAGAAGACGCAGGGTGAGAGGACCGTAGGAATTCGAGCAAGAAAGTTGGCCAGGTCAGCGCCCGAAGTACGACCATGTAAGGTTTTCGTATTCCAGCGCTGATGGAGGCGTACAGATGTGCTGAATACGGGCATCTTGCGTGTTCTATTCGACGGCCGAAGTACGGTCATCAGACTAGGCCAGCTCTTTTGCTCGAATTCCTGCATGATCAATTGGATTATGGGTAGCTCGGTCATACGCGCACACGAAACTGAGCCAAATGTAGCCGATCATGGATTGTTCATACAAACCTCTGGTAGCAAGCCATGGCAGAGCCTACTGATCAGAAGATAGGTAGGCCTATCTCTCTTTGTTGCAGAGGGCTCAACAGTACATCTATGCCGCAGATGACGCAAAATATACGCAGGCAGAAATTCACGATGAGGATGTTAAAGTTTCAACTTTATACCGATCTATCCTACTTCTCCTACTGTATAGTAACGCACGCTAGGAGAAACATACAAGCTTAGTGCAATCTCAACTTGGCATGCGTTGCCACATTGCGTCTAAGGCCACACTCGCGTATCTGCATCCGTGACTTCTTGTGAGAGGGAGAACACAACCTCATCCAAGTACGTTCTCACCCCTGTTTCCCACGTCTTGCCCGACTTTTTTAGCTCGATCAGTCCTCGACACTTCTCGACGGCATCGCGACAGCCAATCATGCTGTTGAACTGATCCAAGTTGGCCAGATTTGTGGGATCGGGGATTGGGGTGTTGGCGTGATCGTACAGCCCGTGATGGTCGTCGTCTTGTCCATTGTAGACGTGGAAGTTCTCGATTGGGCCCCATTTGTCGACGACGCCGGGTTGGAATTGGAGGGGATCTGCCACGGTGGTATCGTCAGATGGTTTCGATCAACTATGTCACCATGTGATGGAAGAAAGAGAGCCTGCGTTGCAACTTACCGTCGGAGATCTTCGCTTCATGGTTCAGCAACGTGCGTCTCGTGTGTCCCAGAGCGTAGGAATCTTGTATGATATGGAACATACTGCCTAAGGCTCGACGTGGTATGTCCAAGGCTTCGAATGCCGACTCGCCAGATAGCAGATAGCGCAGCGTCCCCCAGTTGGCGGGCAGCGAGAAGTTAGGACAGAATTCGGCCATATCGGTCTTGCTGATGACTGTATCTGGGGTAATCCCTTCCTCTCCATTGGCGAGTTTCCAAAGGACGCCGAGCCATTTCATCAATTTTCCTTTGGTCTCCTCTGGGTTCTCTCCAAGCTTGGAAGCCATACAGTGTAGGAACTGGAGATCGCCGTAGTGGGAGCGCCCGGTCGGGTTTTGCATCTTGTCTGATTTGTCTTGTTCCCATTCGTATTCCCCTGTCTTGAAATAGTAGCCCCACATCATTCCTGTCGAGTAGGTGTGGTTTGCGTCGGCGTAGTCGTCAAAGAGTAGACAAGCGGGATCATCGTTCCACACCACTCCCCGAATGTACTCCCAGTCGTCGTTACTGGCACTTTCTAATGTAGTCCCTGGAGCTACGTTGAATCTTGTACTGACCAGGGCAGCCAGAGTGATAGACTCGTGAAGAGGAGAATGTAAACTACCTCCCAGCCCACCCGCGACCGCGAAGTTTAGTCCATATTCTTTGCTCGCCGCCAAATGTTGTGCGTCCTCGGTATGGGATTCAGAAGCCATTGTAATGATGATTGCGAGTGTAGCTCACGACAGCGTTGAAAAATCTTGATACTGACCGGGGGACCGCAGTCTCCCCTTGTTTTACCTGATGAGACTTCCAAACCCAAGATTGATCTAGACCAGCGATCTGTATCGTACGCGAACGATCTCAGCTTAGCCATAAACGAGCCCCGTATCATCTCGAAGCTGAAGGATGCAAACTGCACCTAGGAGAAGCTGTATGAGGAGAAGTGTCGCCTGACCTTGCTAGACACAACGGTCAGCTCCCCGGTGTTGTGTCTAGATGCTAGATGTACACCTCTACGACCGCCACAACCTCTTTTTCAGTAGCTTCTAGCTTCACAATGAATTCTCACTGCATACGTCCGACATTTGTGGCGCGCGGTGGAAAGCTGAGACCAGCCGCATTTTCACGCCGCATCACTGCCTAGGTAAAGTGTCAACGCAGTTCAGGCGACGAACTAACATACTTCTAGTCGAATGCGTCTAATGAGCGACAGATCGAGCCTCGTTTAGGCCTTCGGAGACGAAGCTAACGTATCCATGGACGAAAACGTAGGATAGGTGGAGTACGGCTGGCGGTCGCTTGACCTCACGAGGTATGCACTGAGGCGGACCGATTCCGTGTGACCAAGTGCGCATGAAGGGTATGCAGGCGGGTGATATGAACTGAAAATAGGCGAAACTTCCGCAAGTTCGCTATGGATTGATGTAGATAGCACCAGGGCCTGTGGTGTGCAGTAGTTGTGGCTTTCCGAATGTCACGCCGAGTGGGCGCGATGCAAAGCCGCTGCGTGTTTGTCGGTCTCGATCAGCACCCGACTAGGGCAGGATTGTATGCAGACTCGCAATCTCCAGTGCTTTGTTATTGATCAACTTGTCGCAACATCAATAGAGTGCGCCTTTGACGCAGACTCGGACCTGGTCACAGTGTCGCAAGCGGGACATTGCATCGTGAAGGCGCTGGCCAAGGTTTGGTAGCGACCTCGGGATGCCCGTTCTCCACCTGGGCGCCGCTCCGGCCGCGCCCGCCCCCGCACAAATAACATGCGCACCAACGGTGGAAGCCATATTTTTGACGCTGGAAGGTGCGCCACCCCTGGAACACTCATAGCAGCTGAAATCAGAAACCATATTAAGCTCGGCGATCCCAAAAGAGTTGTGGCATTACCTAGGCACGCAAGGGCTACCACGCCTAGAACGTCACGCGTAACTTGCGCCAATGCGAGAAGGTTCCAGATAGCAGCAAGTTCAAGCCAAACAGCCCTGATGTAGCTGGGGCCGAGCAGACCACGCAGCAGGGCCACAGCTGGAACTACCATGAACTTTGCGCCATGGACATGGTGGCGCAGCTGAAGCTCAGCTGTGAGTTCTCGATCTTTTGTCCTTGCTACGGATTTCCTGCTCCATGGCTAGCCGTGTCTGTGCTGTAGTTGCTACAGCTACCGGGAATGCAGAATGCTCCTGTATCGTACTCAACATCATCGGATGGCGAAGTAAGAATATGATATTTGACATAAAAGGCTCTCCGCCCTCCGCTGTTCCTTCTCTGACACAGCATCCAGCCGTAGTTCCCTCAAGACACCATCATCCACAACCAGCTTTACCAGAGTTTCTGATCTCTCGCCATGTCCGAACAAAAGGAGCAAACCCTCAAAGCCCCCGAAGGTGACTTCCAGGAATGGACCGAGAAGACTTCCAAGAGCGGGAAAACGTTCTTCACCAGAGACGTCGATGAAAAGGGCAACACAACCGAGAAGCCAGCAGACGAGCCTGACCACGACGTTGACTCTCACGGCCCTCCCTTCGACAATGAGCCATGCTACTGGAAGGCAGACACCGAGGGTATGACAACCACCGACTTCGCCAACAAGACAGGTATGTATAGCAGCAGTGCTGCATGGTACGCGTGAGCTAGTTCATGTAACTGACACTTGCGAAAAGGCATCACCTGGTACAAGCTCAAGAACACCATCGGAGCAACTTACCAGTTGACCATCAACACGAACTCGACCTACGACTACACGTTCCACACGAAGCCTGATAGCTATGGATTGGATGTGTATCAGACTTGGACGACTCATGAAGTCACGTACACGACCTGGGACCCTACCGTGACCTCGGTCAGTGGCAGTTAGATAGCTGCCATTCTGCGGGACAGCTTCCATCGGTATCATTACGGATGCAGAGCTAGTGGCTTGTAATTAGTAGTAGCGAATGGACATGCCATCGTTCAAATCTATCCGTGAATGTACATGGCCTCCAACGTGCTTGAAGCTCGTGCAACATCTCACAACTCCATTGACACTCAGTACCATTAGTCACAACACTGTGCTCGATGTTAGTGCAGGTATAAGCGTGATGTTCGACCACAGCTCTGGGTGTCAGGTTTTCTTGGTTGATACTTGACGACATAATGAGTGAAATCTTTAAACCTGGTACATACGACCATAGGACACTGAGAATTAGGCTTCCCGTCCGCTCAGCCATATACAAGCAGTGTACCGGCGGATTAGTAGTTAGGTGGGTGACCACTAGCGAATCCCCGCTGTTGTATGTTTTTGCTACATCTTCTTTTTGCCCAATCTTTTTACCGAGGTGTCGTACCATGCCAACCTTGGAAGGTCACACCCCAGTGCGACATCTTCTTTTTGCCTGTGGAGTCTAGTACATCTTGCCTACCAGCTGGAAAGACAGCGTCGCGCGAAAGCAGTCGAGCTAGACGTCTGGACCCCGCTTCTTCTTTCCCCGCGCGCCACGCACCCAGCA
>Ga0265797_10008143_pt1 | contig 14090 bp, 9 predicted proteins | sample P2T30metagenome_FD_192433 | JGI IMG/M metagenome (GOLD analysis project Ga0265797, IMG submission 192433) | Plant litter microbial communities from East Loma Ridge, Irvine, California - P2 T30 | ecosystem: Environmental > Terrestrial > Plant litter > Unclassified | place: USA: California... | reverse complement strand
CAGCCATAATCTGGCAAATTCCCATGTCGAAGGCACGGTTATCCGTGCCGTTTTTGCGTCGACATTTCTATAAAAATCAACGACCTGCGCAAGGTCATTTCGCTGCTCGGCGAACGCGATTGACTCTGTCCCCAATTAATCGCTTACTCAGAAAGTTGTCAAACAATTCGACTCTGACCCTAATTGTTTAGGTTGACGGGGGATTTTGCATTGCACTATTCTCGGCGTTCGATCCTCGTAAAAAGCTGTGGAGAACGTCTCATGATTGCCCAAGGTTTGTATGACCCCGCCAATGAACACGACGCCTGTGGCGTCGGATTCATCGCCCACATCAAGGGCAACAAGAGTCACTCGATTGTGGAACAGGGTCTGCAGATCCTGAAGAACCTCGATCACCGGGGCGCGGTCGGCGCCGATGCGCTGATGGGCGATGGCGCCGGCATCCTGATCCAGATCCCGGACCAGTACTACCGCGACGAGATGGCAAAGCAGGGCGTCGAATTGCCGCCGCCGGGTGAATATGGCGTCGGCATGGTGTTCCTGCCAAAGGAGCACGCCTCGCGCATCGCCTGCGAACAGGAAATCGAACGCGCTGTGCGCATCGAGGGACAGGTGGTGCTGGGCTGGCGCAACGTGCCGGTCGACGCCACCATGCCGATGTCGCCGTTCGTGCGCGCCAAGGAGCCGGTGATTCGCCAGATCTTCATCGGGCGCGGCCCGGACATCATGGTCACCGATGCGCTCGAGCGCAAACTGTATGTGATCCGCAAGTCGTCCGGCCATGCGATCCAGGCCCTGAAACTCCTGCACGGCAAGGAGTTCTTCGTGCCCTCGATGTCGGCGCGCACCGTGGTCTATAAAGGGCTGCTGCTGGCCGACCAGGTGGGCGTGTTCTATAAAGACCTGCAAGACCCGCGCTGCATCTCGGCGCTGGCGCTGGTGCACCAGCGCTTCTCGACCAACACCTTCCCCGAGTGGCCGCTGGCCCACCCCTACCGCCTGATCGCCCACAATGGCGAGATCAACACCGTCAAGGGCAACTTCAACTGGACCCGCGCGCGCGAAGGCATCCTCAAGTCGGCGGTGCTGGGCGAAGACCTGCAAAAGCTGTTCCCGCTGATTTACGAAGGCCAGTCCGACACCGCCTGCTTCGACAACGCGCTCGAACTGCTGATCATGGCCGGCTACCCGATCGGCCAGGCAATGATGATGATGATTCCCGAAGCCTGGGAAAACCATCCGGCGATGGACGACAACCGGCGCGCCTTCTACGAATACCACGCGGCGATGATGGAGCCGTGGGACGGCCCGGCCGCGATGGCGTTTACCGACGGCCGCCACATCGGCGGCACGCTCGACCGCAACGGCCTGCGTCCGGCGCGCTACGTGATCACCGAGGACGACCTGGTGGTGATGGCGTCCGAATCGGGCGTGCTGCCGATTCCCGAATCGCGCATCGTGCAGAAGTGGCGTCTGCAGCCGGGCAAGATGTTCCTGATCGACCTGGAAGCGGGCCGCATCATCGACGACAAGGAACTCAAGGACACCTACGCCAACGCCAAGCCCTATAAAGCCTGGATCAAGTCGGTGCGCATCAAGCTCGGCGACATCAAGCTGGGCGACAGCCAGCCGCCGCGCGCCACCGACGCGCAGGGCGAAAAGCCCGCGCTCACGCTGCTCGACCGCCAGCAGGCGTTCGGCTACACGCAGGAAGACCTGAAGTTCCTGATGGCGCCGATGGCGCTGCTGGGCGAGGAAGCCACCGGCTCGATGGGCAACGATTCGCCGCTGGCCGTCACGTCGAACAAGCTCAAGCCGCTGTACAACTACTTCAAGCAGCTGTTCGCGCAAGTGACCAACCCGCCGATCGACCCGATCCGCGAAAGCATGGTGATGTCGCTGGTGTCGTTCATCGGCCCCAAGCCGAACATCCTCGACACCAACAACGTCAACCCGCCGATGCGCCTCGAAGTGTCGCAGCCGATCCTGGGCTTCGACGACATGGCGCGCCTGCGGGGCATCTCGCAGCACACCGGCGGCAAGTTCAAGGCCTATGAACTGAACATCTGCTATCCGGTCGCATGGGGCAAGGAGGGCATCGAAGCCTCGATCGCGTCGCTGTGCGCAGAAGCGGTGGATGCGGTCAAGTCGGGCCACAACATCCTGATCGTGTCGGACCGTCGCCTGTCGCCCGAGCTGGTCGCGATTCCCGCCTTGCTGGCCACGTCCGCCGTGCACCAGCACCTGGTGGCGCGCGGCCTGCGCGCCTCCACCGGCCTGGTGGTCGAAACCGGTTCGGCGCGCGAGACGCACCACTTCGCGCTGCTGGCCGGCTACGGCGCCGAAGCCGTGCACCCTTACCTGGCGCTGGAAACCCTGGCCGACCTGGCGCATGGCCTGCCGCATGAAATGTCGGCCAATACCGTCAGCACCAACTACATCAAGGCAGTCGGCAAGGGCCTGCTGAAGGTGATGTCGAAGATGGGCATCTCCACCTATATGTCGTACTGCGGCGCCCAGATCTTCGAGGCCGTGGGCCTGAACAAATCGCTGGTCGACAAGTACTTCAAGGGCACGGCGTCGAACATCGAAGGCATCGGCGTGTTCGAGGTGGCCGAGGAAGCGCTGCGCCTGCACACGCTGGCCTTCAGCGCCGACCCGGTACTGGCCAATGCGCTCGACGTGGGCGGCGAGTACGCCTTCCGCGTGCGCGGCGAAGACCACTTGTGGACGCCGGACGCGATCGCCAAGCTGCAGCATTCGACACGCGCCAACAATTATTCGACCTATAAAGAATATGCACAGCTGATCAACGACCAGACCAAGCGCCACCTGACGCTGCGCGGCCTGTTCGAGTTCCGCATCGACCGCGACAAGGCGATCCCGCTGGAAGAAGTGGAAGCGGCCGCCGACATCGTCAAGCGCTTCACCACCGGCGCCATGTCGCTCGGCTCGATCAGCACCGAAGCCCACGCCACGCTGGCGATCGCGATGAACCGCATCGGCGGCAAGAGCAACACCGGCGAAGGCGGCGAAGACCCGCTGCGCTACACCAACGAATTCAAGGGCATCGCCATCAAGAAGGGCGAATCGCTGGGTTCGATCCTCGGCGGCGACCGGGTGATGGTCGATATCCCCCTCGAAGACGGCGACTCGCTGCGTTCAAAAATCAAGCAGGTGGCGTCGGGCCGCTTCGGCGTCACCGCCGAGTACCTGAACTCGGCCGACCAGATCCAGATCAAGATGGCGCAAGGCGCGAAGCCGGGCGAAGGCGGCCAGCTGCCGGGCCACAAGGTGTCCGAATACATCGCCTCGCTGCGCTTCTCGGTGCCGGGCGTGGGCCTGATCTCGCCGCCGCCGCACCACGACATCTATTCGATCGAAGACCTGGCGCAGCTGATCCACGACCTGAAGAACGCCAATCCGCGCGCCTCGATCTCGGTCAAGCTGGTGTCGGAAGTGGGCATCGGCACCGTCGCTGCCGGCGTCTCGAAAGCCAAGGCCGATCACGTGGTGGTGGCCGGCCACGATGGCGGCACCGGCGCTTCGCCGCTGTCGTCGGTCAAGCACGCCGGCACGCCGTGGGAACTGGGCCTGGCCGAGACCCAGCAGACGCTGGTGCTCAATGGCCTGCGCAGCCGCATCAGAGTTCAAGCGGACGGCCAGATGCGCACCGGGCGCGACGTTGTCATCGCCGCCATGCTTGGCGCCGACGAAATCGGCTTTGCCACCGCGCCGCTGGTGGTGGAAGGCTGCATCATGATGCGCAAGTGCCACCTCAATACCTGCCCGGTGGGCGTGGCCACGCAGGACCCGGTGCTGCGCGCCAAATTCCAGGGCAAACCAGAACATGTGGTGAACTACTTCTTCTTCGTGGCCGAAGAGGCGCGCCAGATCATGGCGCAGCTGGGCATCCGCACCTATGACGAATTGATCGGCCGCGCCGACCTGCTCGATAAATCGAAGGCGATCGGGCACTGGAAGGCGCAGGGGCTGGACTTCTCGAACATCTTCTACCAGCCGAAGGTCGAAAGCCAGCGCGCCCTGTTCCACACCGAAGAGCAAGACCATGGCCTCGACAAGGCGCTCGACCACAAGCTGATCGCACAGGCGCGGGCGGCGCTGGAAAAAGGCGAGCGCGTCTCGTTCATCTCGCCGGTGAAAAACCTGAACCGCACCGTCGGCGCCATGCTCTCGGGTGAAGTCGCCAAACGCTACGGCCATGCCGGCCTGCCGGACGACACCATCCACATCCAGCTGCAGGGCACCGCCGGCCAGTCGGCGGCAGCGTTCCTGGCCGGCGGCATCACGATCGACCTGGTCGGGGAAGGCAACGACTACGTCGGCAAGGGTTTGTCGGGCGGGCGCATCATCGTGCGGCCGAACACCGAATTCCGTGGCCGCGCGGTGGACAACATCATCGTTGGCAACACGGTGCTGTACGGCGCGATCTCGGGCGAAGCCTTCTTCAATGGCGTGGCCGGCGAACGCTTCGCCGTGCGCAACTCGGGCGCCATCACGGTCGTCGAGGGCTGTGGCGACCATGGTTGCGAATATATGACCGGCGGGACGGTGGTGCTGCTGGGCGAGACCGGGCGCAACTTCGCGGCCGGCATGTCGGGCGGCGTCGCCTTCGTGTACGACCCGAACGGCGACTTCGCCGGCCGCTGCAACACCACGATGGTCAACCTGGAGCCGGTGCTGGCCGCGCGCGACCAAACCGATCCCGCCGCCTGGCACAGCCAGAACCGGAGCAGCGAGCGCGAAGCCGATGAGGTCATCCTGCGGCGCCTGATCGAGCGCCACTTCAAGTACACCGGCAGCACGCGCGCGCGCAACCTGCTCGACGACTGGGCCAACAGCCGCGCCAGGTTCGTCAAGGTGTTCCCGACCGATTACAAGCGCGCGCTCGAAGAGATGCATTTCTCGAGCATGGAAGAAGCGAACGACCAGATTGAAGTAGCGGCTTGAGCCAACCAGGGTCCCCGCCTTGCGCGGGGATGACCGTGGTGTCGATCACCGCAGCCAAAATTTAAGGAAACAACGTGGGTAAAATTACCGGCTTCATGGAATTCGAACGGCAGGAAGAGGACCACCTCGAACCGGCCGCGCGCCTCAAGAACTACAAGGAATTCGTCATCACCCTGACCGACAGCCAGGCCAAGGTCCAGGGCGCGCGCTGCATGGATTGCGGCATCCCGTTCTGTAACACGGGCTGCCCGGTCAACAATATGATCCCTGACTGGAACGACCTGGTCTTCCATAACAATTACCGGCACGCGCTGGAGAACCTGCACTCGACGAATAACTTCCCCGAGTTCACTGGCCGCATCTGCCCGGCGCCGTGCGAATCGGCCTGCACGCTGGGCATCAACGATGACCCGGTCGGCATCAAGTCGATCGAGCGCAAGATCATCGATACCGGCTGGGAGCGCGGCTGGGTGGTGCCGCAACCGCCAAGCGTCAAGACCGGCAAGAAGGTCGCCGTCATCGGTTCCGGCCCGGCCGGCCTGGCCGCGGCGCAGCAGCTGGCGCGGGTCGGCCACGATGTCACGGTGTTCGAAAAGAGCGACCGCCTCGGCGGCCTGCTGCGCTACGGCATCCCCGACTTCAAGATGGAGAAAGAGCTGATTGACCGCCGGGTCGAGCAGATGCGCCATGAGGGTGTGACCTTCCGCACCGGGGTCCTGATCGGCAAGGACTTCCCGGCCAGCGTCAGCAACATGGCGCGCGACACCATCTTCCCGGAAGACCTGGACCAGCAATTCGACGCCGTCGTCATGGCCGGCGGCGCCGAGCAGCCGCGCGACTTGCCAGTGCCGGGCCGCCAGCTCAAGGGCGTGCACTTCGCGATGGACTTTTTGCCGCAGCAAAACCGCGTGAATGCCGGCGACAAGGTCAAGGATCAATTGAAAGCCACCGGCAAGCACGTGGTGGTGATCGGCGGCGGCGATACCGGCTCGGATTGCGTCGGCACCTCGAACCGCCACGGCGCAGCGTCCGTGACCCAGTTCGAACTGCTGCCGCAGCCGCCGGAACAAGAAAACAAGCCACTGGTCTGGCCTTACTGGCCGACCCGCCTGCGCACCTCGTCCTCGCACGAAGAAGGCTGCGAGCGGGATTGGGCGGTGGCCACCAAGCGCCTCGAAGGCAAGGGCGGTAAAGTGGAAAAGCTGATCGCCTGCCGCGTCGAGTGGAAGGACGGCAAAATGATCGAAGTGCCGGATTCCGAGTTCGAGATGAAGGCCGACCTGGTGCTGCTGGCAATGGGCTTCGTCTCACCGGTGCAGCAAGTGCTCGACGCATTCGGGGTGCAGAAGGATGCGCGCGGCAATGCACGCGCCGCGACCGAAGGCGAGAGCGCCTACCAGACCTCGAGCGCCAAGGTGTTCGCGGCCGGCGACATGCGCCGCGGCCAGTCGCTGGTGGTGTGGGCGATCCGCGAAGGGCGCCAGTGCGCGCGTGCGGTCGACGAGTTCCTGATGGGTTCTTCGACCCTGCCGCGCTGAGCGACACGCCATGAAAAAAGGCCGCCGGATATCACCGGCGGCCTTTTTTTTTATTTCACGCGCCGCGTCAAGCGCGTTGCGCGGTTTTCTGCAGCGCTGCAGCATCCTGGCGCGGGTGTTGCTGGCCCGCCGTGCGCCGCAGTGCCAGCATCACCAGCACCAGCAGCACGATCAAGGCCGCAGCGCTGATCCACAGGCCCGCTGTTTCGACCGGCAGGCGGCCGAAGCGCAGCGCCACGTCATGCCGTCCGGCCGGCAGGTCGAGCACGATCGCGCCGGTAGCCGGGTCCAGGCGCCAGGCGTGCGCCTTGCCATCGAGCGTGGCCTGCCAGGCCGGAAAGCCGAACAGCGGCAGGCGCAGGCTGACCGCAGCCGGCGCCTCCACTGTCAGCGAGTAGGTGTGGCTGCGCTTGTCGACGGCGCTGCAGGCCACGCCCAGGCGCGCGCAATCCTGCGCCAGCGAGCCGTTCTCGGCGTAGTCGCGCCACCCCGGGCCGCGCGCGCCGAGCAGGTATTCCGGCTGGCCGAAGCGGCCGCTGAAATACTGTTCGTGGGTGAGCATGCGCTCGCCGTCCTTGACGATCTTGAGTTGCAGCAGCGCCGCCTGGCCGCACTGGCCCAGGATCAGCAGTACCGCCGCGATGCGGGTGAACTTGCCCCAGCGCTTCCATGCGCCCTCGTTGAGCTGGATCGCCAGCGCGATGCTGGCCAGGATCGAGGCCAGGAACATGAAGCGGTACGGGAACTGCAGTTTCTGCATCGGCCCCAGGTAGGCATACAGCGGGTACGCCAGTTCGGTGCCCAGCACCAGCGCGCACAGGGCCACGATGCCGAGGCGGCGGGCATTGACTTGCGCCGGGTTCAGCGGCGGGTTCAGGGGCGAAGCATGGCGCGGCGCCAGCACCAGCACGATCACGCCCAGGCACAGCAGCGCGAACGGCCATTGCACCCCGAACCAGTAGGTGCCATGCACGAATTGCGACACCAGTGGCAGGGCGAAGCAGCGGCGCCAGTTGAAGCCTTGTTCCCAACCCGCAGGATTGATCAGCGCCATCTGGCTCACGGCCGGATAGACGAAGAAGGCGGCCAGCGCCAGTCCCAGTACGATCCCGCCCAGCCAGCCGAGATGACTCGCGATGTTGGCAGGGCGGGGCGGCGCGATGACCAGGCGCGCCAGGCCGGTGCACAGGAGCGTCATCATGCCGCTCAGCAGATGGCTCAGGCAGATCAGCGCCAGCAGCGCGGCGATGATGTGCGCGCGCGGCCGGTCGCGCATGCTCTCGGCCGCGAACAGGAGGCTGAACGGAATGCTCAGGCTCCAGGGGAAGGCCGCCAGGTGGGTCGACATGAAATACAGCGTCGGGCAGCCGACCACGAACATCGCGCCCAGTACCGCGCCGCGGTTCGGATAGCGGCGCAGGAAGTGCCAGTAGACGACGCCGGCCACCATCAGGAACGGGACGGCGGCGGCCAGCACCAGCGCGCGCTCGGGACCAAAGCCCAGCCATACGAACAGGCTGCTGATGTAATAGAACAGCGGCTGGTAATAGAAGAACGACGGGTCGCCCAGGCCACCCTGGGCGGCATGCGCCCAGCGCGGCAGCAACACGCCATCTTGCAGCGCGCTGTAGAACTGCTCGACCCAGCGCAGGTGCACCGCGATGTCGTTCTGGTGCGCCAGCTTGAGCGTCATGGCCGGGTACAGCCAGAGTACGGCGACAAACAGGAACAGGGCCAGCGCGCCGAGGATCTGCAGGCGCGGGCGGTTGGGTAGTACGGTCATGCGTGCGCTCCTTGCTGGCGACGGTGTTTGATTTGTCCAAGCATCAGCATCAACAGCACGGCCACCAGTGCGATCACGCTGATGCTGCGGCCCGTGGTGTCGGCCGCCAGGCCCATCCAGTGCAGGGCTACCTCATGCCGTCCCGGCGCCAGCTGCGCGACGACGACGCCGGTGTCGGGATCGGACGTCAGCGCCTGCGGCGCGCCATCGACGCTCAGCGCCCAGGCCGGATACGCAAACATCGGCAGGCGCACGCTGACCGCGCGCGGCGTCTCGATCGTGGCTGCAAAGGCGTGGGTGCCGTCGTTCTGCACCGGCGTGCAGGCGATGCGCAACCGCAGGCATTCGCCGATCAGGCCACCGTCGGCGACATAGGTTTTCCAGTGCGGACCGCGCACCGCCGGCAGGTATTCGGGCTGGCCGAACATGCCCTGCATGTACTGGGTGCGTTCGGGCAGCGCTTCACCGGCCTTGTGCAACTGCCATTGCAGCAGCAGCGTCTGCGCCGCGTAGCCGGCGATGATGGCCAGCGCCGCCACGCGCAGCAGCCGGTTCCAGCGCGACCAGCCGCCTTCGTTCAGGTGCAGCACCAGCGCGATGCTGCCCAGGATCGTGGCGATAAACACGAAGCGGTATGGGAACTGGATCTTCTGCAGCGGCGGCAGCAAGGCATACAGTGGATACGCCAGTTCGCTGCCAAGCGCCAGCGCCGCCAGCCCGACGACCGCGAAGCGGCGCGCCAGCACCTGGCCGGGCGTGGCTTCGGCCGGCCGGCGCGCCAGCAGCACCAGCAGACACAAGGCCAGCGCCATCAGCGCGAACGGCCACTGGATCGCGGCCCAGCGCAGGCCGTACTGCATGAAGGTGAAGGTCGGGAAAGCGAAGGCGCGGCGCCAGTCGAAGTTGGCTCCGCCGGTCCAGCCTTCGGGATTGATCAGGGCCAGCTGCGTCACCGCCGGATAGACGAAGAACGCGGCCAGGCCCAGGCCGAGCGCGACGCCGAGCAGCCAGGCGCCGTGGCGCAGCAGGTTGTGGCGCGCCGGCACATGCAGCACCAGGCGGCCGACGCCGGTGGCCATGAGTGCGATCAGGGCGCTGAGCAGGTGGCTCAGGCACAGCAGGGCGAGCAGGATCGCGACCCACGCCGGGCGCGGCTCGTCACGCGTGCTCTCCCTGATGAACAGGATGCTGAACGGCAGGCTCAGGGTCCACGGATAGGCCGCCATCTGCGCCGCCAGGAAGAACAGCACCGGACAGAACACGACGAAACAGGCGCCAGCGAGCGCGCGCCCGGCGCCGTAGCGCTTCAGGATCGAACACTGCACGATCAGGCCGAGCATGACGAACGGCGTCAGCGCGCCGCACAGCAGCGCGCGCGACGGCGACATGCCAAGCAGCGAATACAAGCTGGTGATGTAATAGAACAGCGGCTGGTAATACGAGAAGGTCGGGTCGCCCAGGCCGCCGAACGAAGCCCAGGCCCAGCGCGGCAAGATCCAGCCCTCGCGCAGCGCGGCCAGGAACTGATCCGACCAGCGCAGGTGCACCAGGATGTCGACCTGGCGCGGCAGGCGCAATTCGATCAGCGACTGCGCCCACAGCAGCAGCACGAAGGCCAGCAGCAGCGCGCCGGCCAGGAACGGATTCAGGCGCGAGCGAGCGCTCGCGTCAACCCTGCCGGCCGGGCCGGCGCGCTGCGTCACGCTCATGCTTCCGGTTCCTGGCGCTTGCTGAAGTTGCCATCAAGTTCAGACGGCGCCAGGCGGTTGAGCAGGTACAGAGGACGGCGCTTGACCTCATTGAAGATGCGCCCCACGTACTCGCCCAGCAGGCCGACCGAGATCAGCTGCACGCCGCCGAGGAACAGGATCACCGCCATCAAGGATGGGTAACCGCGCACCGGGTCCGAGAACAGCAGCGCCTTGGTGATCACGACGATTGCATACAGCATCGCGAAGGCGGCGATCGCCACCCCGGCGTAGGTGCTGACCTTGAGCGGCGCGACGGTGAACGAGGTAATGCCTTCGATCGCAAAGTTCCACAGCTTCCAGTAGTTCCACTTGGTTTCGCCGGCCGCGCGCGGGTCGCGCCGGTAGGCCAGTGGACGCGAAGGAAAGCCGATCCAGGCGAACAGGCCCTTCATGAAGCGGTGCTCTTCGCGCAGGCCGCTCAGCGCCACCACGGCGCGCCGGCTCATCAGGCGGAAGTCGCCGGTGTCTTTCGGGATATCGACCCGGCTCACCTGCTTGATGATGCGGTAGAAGTATTTGGCGGTCAGCTTCTTGAACCAGGTCTCGCCATCGCGCACGGTGCGGGTACCGTAGATGACGTCGTAGCCTTCGCGCCAGCCTTCGAGCATGGCCGGAATCAGCTCCGGCGGATCCTGCAGGTCGGAGTCGAGCACCACCACCACGTCGCCCTTGGTATGGTCCAGGCCCGCGCTGAGGGCAATTTCTTTGCCGAAGTTGCGTGACAAGTCGACGACAGTCACGTGCGGATCGCGTTCGCGCAGGGCGTGCATCAATTGCAGGGTGGTGTCGCGGCTACCGTCGTTGACCAGCACGATCTCGTACGGGCAACCGATGCCGATCATGACGTCGGTCACACGGCGGTGGAATTCGCCCAGCACTTCCTGTTCGTTATAGGCGGGCGCGACGACCGAGATCGATGGCATGGCGCCAGGGCGCGGGGCCAGCGCGGCCTTCAGGCCAGGGCCGGGTTGGAAAGCGACAGCTGCCGGGTTTACCGATAAATCCATTTTTTGCTCACGACGAAATTAATGAAAAGAACGAGGATGGTGGCCACAACCTGGGCCAGCAGGAAATGCAGGCCCAAGCCGCTCAGCCAACCGACGATGGCGCCATTCAATAGGGCCCCAAACACCGACAGCGCAACGAACCGCGGAATTGTCTCGCGGTGGGCACGCTGGGTCGCGAAGGTATAGCGGCGATTGAGCAGATAGACTACGCAGGCGCCAAACGCGGCGCCGATGGTGGCGGCGATGCCCGGCTTGACGCCGAACCCCATCACCAGTGTCAGGTAGATCGCGTAATGCAGGCCGGTAGCAGCCAGCCCGACGAAAGCGAATTTGACGAATTGGGCGCCGCTACGGGCAGGCGCGCCGGACAGCCCCGGTGGGACGGGCTTGTTCATGGCAGGAACCTTGACTTAAAAATAAGCATTATATTAACAAGTAGAAATGACTGGCGCATTTTATGGGCGTAACAACACTTTTTTCTGGACAAAATTAATGTTGGGCTGCCGTTATAGACGAGCCGCGAAAAAATTGGCCACACTCGTTGCGGCAAAAAGCAATGCGCGAAGAAAAGCTGTGTAAAACCGGAATGACGTTGCCTATTTGCATTTATTGATTAGCCGCAACTAAATGCAACGTTGTAAAACATACATATCTCAACAAAAACAATAGCTTATCGGATGGAATAGCTGACTCGTGAGTTATTAGTGTTGTAATAGTACGTCGCCGCTCCGCCGTAAACGAAGGTGCCTCCAGCAGCGTGATAGCTTTCTGCACTACAATACTGGATTACCCAAACTCTCATTACACCGTGTCGAACCTAGTCGAAATCCGCGATCTGCATTTTGCGTACGGTGAGCGGTCCATCCTGTCGAATCTGCGCATGGACTTCCCGCGCGGCAAGCTCATTGCCGTCATGGGCGGCTCCGGCTGTGGCAAGACCACGGTGCTGCGCCTGATCGGCGGTCAGATCCGTCCCCAGCGCGGCGAAGTCCGCATCGGCGGCGAGGTCGTGCACCAGCTCGATACCCAGGGCCTGTACCGGCTGCGCCGCCGCATGGGCATGCTGTTCCAGTTTGGCGCCCTGTTCACCGACCTGTCGGTATTCGACAACGTCGCCTTCCCGCTGCGTGAGCACACCGATTTGCCGGAAGAACTGATCCGCGACCTGGTCTTGATGAAGCTCAACGCTGTCGGCCTGCGCAATGCGCATCGCCTGAAGCCGGCCGAGATCTCGGGCGGCATGGCGCGCCGTGTGGCCGTGGCGCGCGCGGTGGCGCTCGACCCTGAGCTGATCATGTACGACGAGCCGTTTGCCGGCCTCGATCCGATCTCGATGGGGGTTACCGCTAACCTGATCCGTAACCTGAACGACGCGCTCGGCTCGACCTCGATCCTGGTGTCGCACGATGTGCACGAATGCTTCGCCATCGCCGACTATGTCTACTTTATGTCCGCCGGCAAGATTGTGGCGGAAGGCACGCCCGACGAGCTGCGTATTTCGGAAGACCCTTACGTGAAGCAATTCGTGAATGCCGCGCCGGATGGCCCGGTGCCGTTCCACTATCCCGGCAAGTCGCTGGCCGACGACCTGGGCCTGGGAGTGCGTAAATGATCGGCCGCCTGTTAGGCAGCGTCGGCAGCCTGGTGCGCGAAGGCGTCGCCAGCCTCGGCTTCGCGGTGCGTTCGTTCTTCAATCTGCTGCGCGTGTCGCCGGGGGCGTTCCGCCGTCCGGGGCTGATTTCCGAGCAAATTCATTTCATTGGCAATTATTCGCTGGTGATCATCGCAGTGTCCGGCCTGTTCGTGGGCATGGTGCTGGCGTTGCAGGGTTACTACACGCTGAACCAGTACGGCGCCGAGCAGATGCTGGGCCAGGTGGTGGCGCTGGCGCTGGTGCGCGAGCTGGGCCCGGTGGTCACGGCGCTGCTGTTTGCCGGCCGCGCGGGTACGTCGCTCACCGCCCAGATCGGTCTCATGAAAGCCGGCGAACAGTTGTCCGCCATGGAAATGATGGCGATTAATCCGCTGCAACGCGTGCTGGCGCCCCGTTTCTGGGCTGGCGTGGTGGCGATGCCGGTGCTGGCCACCGTGTTTTCGGCGGTTGGCGTGATGGGCGGCTATCTGGTCGGCGTGAAATTGATCGGTGTGGACGAAGGTTCGTTCTGGGCGCAGATGCAGGCTGGGGTCGATGTGCGAAATGACGTACTGAACGGTGTGATCAAAAGCTTTATCTTTGGCATCGCAGTGACCTTTACCGCTCTGTTCCAGGGGTATCAGGCCCAGCCAACGCCAGAAGACGTGTCGCGCGCTACCACGCGCACTGTCGTGATCGCGTCGCTGCTGGTCTGGGGTCTGAACTTCGTGATGACCGCCCTGATGTTCAATAAGTAATTCAATAAATACAACGGTTTGTAAGGTATTCAAATGCATCGCAAAACTATCGACGTCTGGGTCGGCCTGTTTGTCCTGCTGGGTCTGGCTTCTCTGCTGTTCCTGGCCTTCCAGGCCGGGAATATGAGTTCGGTTTCGTTCGGCCAGACCTATAGCATCACGGGCCGCTTCGACAATATCGGCGGCCTCAAGCCGCAAGCACCGGTCAAGAGCGCCGGCGTGGTGGTCGGCCGCGTGAGCGAGATCACGTTCGACGACCAGCGCTTCCAGGCATCCGTGCGCCTGGATATGGATACTGACTATAAATTCCCAAAAGATAGTTCCTTAAAGATTTTGACTGCTGGTCTGTTGGGTGAGCAGTACATCGGCATCGAGGCCGGTGGCGATGAAAAGAATTTGGCCGAAGGCGACAGTATCATGCGTACCCAATCGGCGACGGTGTTGGAAGACTTGATTAACCAATTTATCTACAGCAAGGCTGCAGAAGGAAAGGAAGGTAGTGAATGAACTACACCGTCACGCTCTCGCGCCTGCGCGCATGTGCCGCCGCTGTTGCTGTCCTGGGTTTGAGTGGTTGCGCCACCACGGCGAACAATCCGCAGGATCCGCTGGAAGGCTATAACCGCGCAGTATTCAGCTTCAACGATGC
>Ga0265797_10008140_pt1 | contig 14094 bp, 12 predicted proteins | sample P2T30metagenome_FD_192433 | JGI IMG/M metagenome (GOLD analysis project Ga0265797, IMG submission 192433) | Plant litter microbial communities from East Loma Ridge, Irvine, California - P2 T30 | ecosystem: Environmental > Terrestrial > Plant litter > Unclassified | place: USA: California... | reverse complement strand
GCGGCTCAGCGGCTCTCGGGGTCGAGGTTGAGCACGGTGTCGATGAACAGCCGCTGCTCGTCGCCGAGCACCTCGAGGCCTTCGTTGAGCCAGATGAGGGCCGAGGTCGAGATGCCGAACCGCTCGGCGACCGCGGCCACGGTGTCGTCGGCCGCGACGAGGTAGCCCGACGGGGCGCCGGACTCCGTGGTCGCGCCGACCGCGCCCGACGCACCCGCGCGCACCCCGCCGTCGACCGGTACGACGTTCGTCTGCCGCTGCGGCACGGCCCAGCTGACGGTCGCGACGGCGAGGACCTTCATGGGGCCGATCTCGATCGGGACGTCGGTCGAGTCCGTCGACGAGTACGTCACGAGCGTGCCCAGGTAGCTCGGGTCGGTGGTGCCCGGGATCACCGTGCTCAGCGCCTCGGGGGCCGAGGTGGGCCCGCCGAGCTGGAGGTCGCCCGGGCCCGTGGCGGTGAGGCCGTCGCCGACGACGGGCGGGATCTCCAGGAGGGTCACCGAGACCGGCACGGGGAGCGACGAGGTGAAGCCGGAGTACTCGGTCGAGTACGAGTCGTCCCCGTTGGCGACGACCCGGTAGTGGTACCGGACGCTGCCCTTGGGCGACACGACGTCGCCCTCGGCCACGACGGTGCCGGCCGCGACCGGGGTGATCGACGGGGCGGGCACGTCCGGGGCCTCCGGCTCGGGGGTCGCCGCCTGCGGGGTCGGCGTGGCGGCCGGGGTCGGCGTGGGGGTGGCGGTCGCCGACGGCGTCGCGGTGCGCGACGGCGTGGGTGAGGTGGCGGTGCCCGGACGCTCCTCGGCTGCACCGGGCGAGAGCGCGCCCTGCACGAGGAACGCGCCGCCCACGACCACGGCGGCCGAGGCCACCAGGGCGATCGCGGCCACCGCGAGGGTGCGCCCGCGACGGCGGCCGTCGTCCCCGCCGTCGCCGTGGTCGTCGTCCCCGTGGCCCGTGCCGTCCGGCGTCGTGCCCTGCTGCGGTGCCTCGTCCGGCCCCTGACCCTGCTCCATCGACATGATCCCCCCTCAGGTCGACCAGCCTAGGGTCTCCCCGGGCGCGGTCGGCGCGCACCGCGGTGCCTTCCTCGCACGACGGTGGAGACGTCCGCACCGCGGTGCGAGAAGGGCACCGCGGTACGGACGCCGGGCACCGCAGGGGCCGCAGGGGCCGCCGGGCACCGCAGGGGCCGCGCGGGGTCAGCCCTTGACGGCGCCGCCGCCGAGCCCGGCGACGAGGTACTTGCGGGCGAAGACGGCGATGAACACGATCGGGATCACGAGCGCGATGCTCGCCGCGGCGAGCGTCTGGTACGTCGACACGTCGTCCGCGCCCTTCTGCGCGGCGATGAAGACCGGGATCGTCACCGCCCGGTTCTGGGTCAGCGTCAGCGCGACGAGGTACTCCTGGAACGCCACGAGCAGCGTGAAGACGCCGGCGGTGACGAGGCCCGGGCCCATGAGCGGCACGATGACGCGGCGGAACGCGCCGAAGCGGCTGCAGCCGTCGATCATGGCGGCCTCGTCGAGCTCGGTCGGCACGTCGCGGAAGAAGCCGACGAGCAGCAGCAGCGTGAACGGCATGTTGACGGCGACGAGCGCCGCGACGAGCGCGATGTTCGTGTCGTAGATGCCGAGCGCCTGCGACATCTCGTAGAACGGCAGCACGACCGCGAAGCGCGGGATCGTGCGCAGCACGACCGCCAGGACCAGGAGGATCGGCCCCACGACACCGGCGTAGCGCGCGAACGCGTAGGCGGCGGGCGCGCCCACGGCGAGGGCGACGACGACGGTGAGCACGGCCACGACGAACGTGTTGACGAGCACGGCGGCGAAGCGCGTGCCGCGCCAGAGGTCGACGAAGGCGTCGAGCCGGGGCTCGAAGATCCAGGTGGGCGGGTTGGTGAAGGCGTCCTGGAACGGCTTGATCGCCGTGAGCAGGGCCCAGAGGAACGGGCTCAGCGAGATCAGCAGGATGACGATCAGCGCGGCGGCGGCGAGGGCGCCGCCGATCCGCTCCTTGCGACGGCGCTCGCGCGCGGCGGGCCGGAGGTCGGGGGCGGGTCGACGGGGGACGGTGCGGGTGGCGGTGCTCATGCGGCTCGGGCGCCCTTCCAGGTCTGACGGAGGAACGGGATGAGCAGCAGCAGCGTGATGACGATCGTCACGACGTTGACCGCGCTCGCGACGCCGAGGCGGTACGACTCGGCGAGGGCGACCTGGTAGACGAACGCCATGAGCGACTCCGTGCCCACGCTGCTCGCCGCCGGGGTGATGATGCGGATCGAGTCGAAGACCTTGAGGCTGTCCATGATGCTGATGAGCGTCACGAACGAGATCAGCGGCGCGAGCAGCGGCAGGATCATGAAGCGCTGGCGCTGCCACCAGTTCGCGCCGTCGAGCTGTGCGGCCTCGAGGGGCTCCTCGGGCAGCGTCTGCAGCCCGGCGAGCAGCACGAGGATCACGAACGGCGTCTCGTGCCAGAGGGCGTGCAGGCCGATGAGGGTGCGGGCCGGGCCGGTCTCGGTGAGCCAGTCGACGTGCACGCCGACCACGGCGAGCAGCTGGTTGACGACGCCGCCGAAGACGTCGTTGAAGAGCCACGAGAAGTTGAGGGCGCCGATGACGGTGGGCACGACGTAGCTCGCCATGAGCAGGCCGAGGATCACCATGCGGCCGCGCCGCACCCGGGCGAGCAGCAGCGCGATGGCGTAGCCCAGCACGAGCTTGGCGGCGGTGACGACGAGGGTGTAGCCGACCGTGAACGCGGCGACGCGGCCGAACCGTTCGTCGGAGAAGATCTCGACGTAGTTGTCGAGGCCGTTGAAGACGCCGGGCTGGCCGACGGGCACGTTCTGGAAGCTCCAGACGAGGGTGGTCACCAGCGGCACGATGAGCAGCCCGCCCATCAGCACGATGGCGGGGGCGGTGAACGCCGCGAATTCCTTGGGCTTCATGAGGTCCTGACACGGACGGGGCACGCGCGCCGCGGGGCACGGGCCGAAGGGGGAGGGGGCGACGCCGGAGGCGCGGTGCGGGTCGTGCCCGCACCGCGCCTCCGGCCGTCGATCAGGGTGCGAAGCCCGCCGAGGCGACCGCCGAGACGGCGGCGGCCTGCAGCTGCGCGGCACCGTCGGCCGAGCTGATCTCGCCGTTCACGACGCGCGCCAGGACCGGGGCCATGGCCGCGTAGACGTCGGACATGTACGGCACCGGGGGCAGGCCGTTGGGGTTCGATCCCTCGAGCACCTCGCGGGCGGCCGCCTCGAAGGGCAGGTCGGCGGCCTGGGCCTGCGTGGTGCGGGCCGGGATGGTCGCGGCGGCGGCCTCCTCGGCCGCGTCCGCACCGGTGGCGACGCCCAGCAGGTCGAACAGCAGGTCGTCGTCGACCGCCGAGTTCGCGGCGAGCGAGAGCCCGTCGACCGAGAGGCTGGTGGCGGGGGTGCCGCCGTCCTGCACGGCCGGGGGCACGTCGAACGCGAAGTTGTCGAACTGGTCCGTCTGGCCCTCGTCGAGCAGCGCCGAGACGCGGCCGGCGAACAGCATCGACATGGCCGCCTGGCCGGTCTGCAGCTGCGTGATGACCTCGGGCGAGGACCACGACGTCGACTGGGTGCTCATCGCCTGGTAGGTGGCGCGCATGGCGTCGAGCGCGGCGATCGACTCGGGGGTGTCGAGGGTGGGGACGGCCGTGTCGCCCTCGAACCACGAGCCGCCGAGCGAGCCGAGGTACTGGTTGTAGGCGGTGGTGGTGTCGCCCGCGGCGTTGAACGGCAGGGCGAGGGGGTTCTCCATGCCGGTCTCGGTGCGGATCGTGTCCGCCGCGGCGTACATCTCGTCGAACGTGGTGGGCACCTCGAGGCCGAGGTCGTCGAAGATGTCCTCGCGGTAGACGAAGATGATCGTCCCCCAGAAGGTCGGCAGGGCGTACTGCTGGCCGTCGTACTGCAGGGCCGCGAGCAGCTCGGGGTCGATGTCGTCGATCGCGAGGTCGTCGCCCTTGGCGTCGAGCTGGTCGTCGAGGGGCTGCAGCCAGCCGCGCTCGGCGTAGAGCGGCAGCACGAGGCCGTAGACCTCGACCATGTCGTAGCTGGCCTGGTCGCCCGAGAGCGACTGGACGGCGCGCTGGCTCTGGCCCGAGAAGTCGGTGGTGGGCGCGTTCACCGTGAGGTCGCCGCCGGTGCAGCCGGTGGCGATCGCGTCGGTGAAGGGGTTCGTCGAGGGGCTGTTGTACGACAGCACGTTGACGGTCGTGGCGCTGTCGGGCTGGGGGACGTCGCAGTCGACGCCGGCCCCGCCGACGTCGGCACCGGCGCCGCAGGCGGTCAGGGCCATCGTCGTGGTCACGGCGGCGGCGCCGAGCGCCAGGCGGAGGCCGCGCGTGCGCGCGCGAGGGGAGGGGGTACGGATCATGGGGTGTCCTCGGTGTCAGGTGGATCGCTGTGAGCGGGGCGGGTCGCTCCCGGTCCGACGTGGTGGCCCTCCGGCGCCGCCACTCGTGGGAGTCGTGGCGGTGCGGGTGGGGCCGTCGGGGCGGGACATGCCTCGGTGCGGGGCGGCACGAGGGCACTCTGGCCGGTGCTGGGGCACACGGCGGACGGGGTGTCCACCCCCATCCTCTCCCACCGAGGGCCGGTTCGTCCGCACCGGGGGACAGGAGGCGGACGGAGGGGCGGTGCCGACCCGATCGGCACCGCCCCTCGCCCGCTCGCGCCGGTCACTCGAAGAGCGAGTTCACCTGCTCGTTCGTCTGCGTGAGCGACTCGACGGGACGGCTGCCGATGTAGATGCCGTCCATCACGGGCTTCATGATCGACAGGATCTCGGCGGCGTTGTCGGTCACCGGGTAGAGCACCGTGTTCCCGTCGTCGACGAGGTCGGTGAACGGCTCGACGTCGACGCCCTTCTCGGCGAAGGCCGCCTTCGCCGCGTCGGTCCCCTCCGGCCGGGCGGGGAAGACCACGCCCTGCTCGCCGACGATGGTCTGGCACTCGCTGCCGCCGAGGAACTCCACCCAGCGGGCGGCCTCGTCCGGCACGGCGGTCTGGGCGCTGATCGAGTCGCCGAGGCCGTTGTACATCGACACGGGGTGGCCGATCGGGCCGGCGGGCACGCTCGCCACACCGAGGTCGACGCCGTCGAGGGCGAGGTAGCTCGAGATGGTCCACGAGCCGTCGGCGACGAGCGCCGCCTGCCCGGACCCCAGCTGCTGCACGGGGTTCGGCGCCGAGCCGACCCGCTCGTACGACGGGAAGAACCCCTTGTCGACGAGCCCGAACAGCCAGCCGATCGACGCCTGGAAGCGGGGGTCGTCGTAGTGGTACTCGTCGCCCCACACGGGAGCGTTCGTGAGCTCCCACCCGGTCGCGCCGGCGAGCCAGGCCCACTGGGTCTGGCCGTTGGTGTCGCCGGCGCCGTTCGACCCGAGGCCGTAGGTGACGACGTTCGTCGGGTCGAAGCCGGGCTCGTCGCCGCGCACGCCGGCCGCGTCGACGCTGAGGTGCGCGACGACCTGCTCGAAGGTGCCCCCGGTCTCCGGGTCCCAGGTGAGCCCCTCGAGGTCCTCGGGCGCGTAGCCGGCCTCGGCGAGCACGTCCTCGTCGTAGAACAGCGCGATGGTGTCGAAGTCCTTGGGCGAGCCGTACTGCTTGCCGTCCTGGCCGGTCCAGAGCTCGGCGAGGCCCTCCTGGTAGTCGGCGGGGTCGAGGTCGGCGGTGGCCTCGAAGTCGTCCAGGGGCAGGATCACGCCGCGGTTGACGAACTCCGGGTACTTCGTGAGGTGGTCGGTGAAGACGTCGGGTCCGGCGCCGGCGACGAGGCCCGCGGTGAGCTTCTGCCAGTAGTCGGCCCAGCCGTACTGCGTGATGCGGATCTCGATGTCGTCGTTCTGCGCCTCGAAGGCGTCCGCGCACTTCTGGTACCCGGGCAGCTGCAGCGACTCCCAGAGCCAGTAGTCGACGGCGACGCGGCCGTCGGCGCCGGGCAGGCCGGCGGCCGAGCAGCCGCCGAGCACGACGACGGTGGCGGCGGTGGCGACGCCGGCGACGAGGGTCCGGAGTCCCCGGCGGCGACGGTCGCGCCGGCTGCGGCCCGGCGCGGCCGGGGCGGACGTGGTGGCGGTGCGGGTGGCGGGCATGGTGGTCCTCACTTGATCCCGTTGAAGCCGATGTTGGCGACGATCCTCTTCGCGAAGAGCGAGAAGAGCACGATCATGGGCAGCGCCGCGACGAGGGTCGCGGCCATGAGGCCGGACCAGTCCGGGCCTCCTGACGGGCTCTGCGCGCGGAACGCGCCGAGCGCGACCGTGAGCACCCGGGAGTCGTCGGTGTAGCTGACCATGAGCGGCCAGAAGTAGTCGTTCCACTGCGTCATGTAGGTGAGGATGCTCACCGTCGCGATCGGGGCGGTCGACATGGGGATGATCAGCTTGAAGAAGATGGCGATCTTGCTGGCGCCGTCGACGAGGGCGGCCTCCTCGACCTCCTTGGGCACGTTGAGGAAGAACTGCCGCAGGAAGAAGATCGCGAACGGCGTCATGAACAGGCTCGGCAGCATGATGCCGAACAGGTTGTCGATGAGCCCGAGCTGCTTCACCAGCAGGAAGTTCGGCAGCAGCGTGAAGATCACCGGCACCATGAGCGAGAGCAGGAACGCGCCGAAGACGAGGTCGCGGCCCTTCCAGCGCAGGCGCGAGAAGGCGTAGGCGGCCATGGCCGAGAAGAACACCTGGAACACCGTGACGGTCGTGGCGACGATCACCGAGTTGCCGAGGTACCGCCAGAAGTCGAGCTTCGCGCCCGAGCCCCCGTCGGCGATGGCGTCCTCGACGCTCTGCGCGCCGAACACGCGGGCGAAGCCGTTCCAGGTGGGGTCGACCGGCAGCAGCGAGCTGGCGTTCGCGTAGAGGGCGCCGTTGCTCGACAGGGCGGTGCGGAGGATCCAGTAGAACGGGAAGATCGTCACGAGGAGGACGACCCCCATCACGATCCAGGCGAGGACGCGGCCCCAGGGGACCGCCTTGCGGGGGCGGGCCTGCCGGGCGCCGCCCGTGCCTCCTGCCCTCGGGTCGGCGGGCCGGCCGGAGGCGCGGCCCTCGTCGGCGCGGTCGGCGGCGACGGGCAGGGTGGACGTCTGTTGCACATCGGACACGGTCGTCTCCTAGTTCAGGTCGGACTGGCCGGCGCGCGTGAGCCGGTACTGGAAGAAGGTGACGATGACGAGGATCACGAGCATCGCGACGCTGAGCGCCGACGCGTAGCCGAAGTCGAACTGCGCGAAGGCCTTGTCGTAGATGTAGACCTGCAGCATCCGCGAGGCGTCGACCGGTCCGCCGTTCGTCGTCACCGAGACGGTGTCGAAGACCTGGAACGAGCCGATCACCGAGATGATCAGCACGATGCCGAGCACCGGGCGCAGCAGCGGCATGGTGATGCTGCGGAACATGCGCCACTCGCTGGCGCCGTCGACGCGGGCGGCCTCGTAGTAGTTCGCCGGGATCGCCATGAGCCCCGCGAAGAGCAGCAGCGCGGTGTAGCCCATGTGCCGCCAGACGTTGACGGCGGCGATGGTGGGCACGACCCACGCCTCGGTGGTGAAGAAGCCGATGCGGTCGAGGCCGATCCACTCGAGCACCTGGTTGCCGACGCCGAGCTGGAAGTCGAGGATCCACAGGAACACGAGCGCCGCGACGACGTTCGAGACGAGGAACGGCGCGAGCACGATGCCGCGCAGCACCGCCGAGCTGGTGAGGCGCTGCATGAGCACCGCGATGCCGAGGGCGATGACGGTCTGCGCGCCGATGTTGAGCACGACGTAGTAGACGGTGACGCGCGCGGCGTTCCAGAACACCGGGTCGGCGACGAGCTGCCGGTAGTTGTCGAGGCCGACGAACTCGGCGGGGGAGAGCAGGTCCCACGAGGTGAAGCTCAGCCAGATCCCTCGCAGGAGCGGCCAGAAGTAGAAGGCGACGAGGCCGATCGCGGCCGGCAGCACGAAGAGCAGCGCCAGCTTCGTGTCGTCGGGTCGTCGCCTGCCGCGGGCGAGGCCGGGGGCCCTCGAGCCCGGGCCGTCCTGCCCCGTCGCGGTGCGCGGGGGTGCCGTCGAGACTGCCATCAGACTCCTTCGTCCTGGTCCGCATCGTCGCGGACGGTGGCTGGGGCCGTCCTCGGTCGAGGGGTGCCGCCGTCGCCAGTGTCGCCGCACCGGGGAGCGCTCACAACCCCCGAAGGTCACAGGAAGGTAACGAACTGTAAACGCTTCCAATCGGCCGGAGGCGCGGCTAGGGTCGGCCGTGTCCGCCCACCACCAGCCGCGATGGAGCAGCCCGTGACCCTTGTCGACGCCCCGCAGACCACCACGATCCGATGGGGCGGCGACGCCCTCCGCCTCGTCCTCGAGCACGACCCGGACTCGCCGGTCCGGCTCGTCGCCCTCGAGGAGGCGGGTGAGGGGGCGGCCGCGCGGGCCGCGTCCGACGCCGCCGCCGAGGCGGCCGCCGACCCGGCCCGACCCGGCCCGCTGCAGCCGCTCGTCGAGGTGCTGTCGCCCGCCTGGGGCCGCGCCAACAACAGCTACCGCTACGCCGAGACCGCCCTCGGCGTCGGCCTGCGCCACCGCGACACCCGCACGAGCACCGACGCCGACGGCACCGAGCGCCTCGAGGTCGAGCAGGTGCACGCCGCCAGCGGCCTCGTCGCCGTGAGCACCTTCGAGCAGCGCCCCGGCGTCGCCGCCGTGCGCAGCACCACCACCGTCTCGCTCGAGCCCGGCAGCGACCCGCTGCCGCTGTGGGCCGTCACCTCGTTCGCCACCGGCGCCGTCGTCTCGGACTCGCCCAACGACGTCGACCTCTGGCACGCCGACACCGGCTGGTGCGCCGAGAACCGCTGGACCTCGCAGCCGCTGCGCTCGCCCGGGCTCGTCCGCGTCGACCGCACCGCCCGCGGCGAGACGAGCCGCAACCGCCTCTCGGTGACGAGCGTCGGCTCGTGGTCCTCCGGCGTCGCGAACCCGATCGGAGCCGCGCAGGACCGCTCCACGGGGCGCACCCTCGCCTGGCAGGTCGAGCACAACGGCGCCTGGACCTTCGAGCTCGGCGAGACGCCGGCCTGGGGCCACGGCGGCGTCCCGCTCGAGGAGCGCCTCTTCAGCGAGGAGCCCTTCGGCCCGCCCCGCGGCGACCGCTCGCGCGACGGCGCGTACGTCTCGGTGCTCGGCCCGACCGACACGCTGCACCAGTGGTCGGTCACCCTGCGGGGCGACGACTCGTTCACGACCGTGCCCGTGTCGGTCACCGTCGCGGGCGGACTCGACGACGCCTTCGGGGCGCTCGCCGAGCAGCGCCGCGCCACGCGGCGCCCGCACCCGCAGGACGCCACGCTGCCGATCGTCTTCAACGACTACATGAACACCCTCGAGGGCGACCCCACCGAGGGCAAGCTGCTGCCGCTGATCGACGCCGCCGCGCGCGTCGGCGCCGAGGTGTTCTGCATCGACGCCGGCTGGTACGACGACACGGCCGGATGGTGGGCGAGCGTGGGCGACTGGCGCCCCTCGACGGCGCGGTTCCCGTCCGGGCTCGGCTCCGTGCTCGACCACGTGCGGTCGCGCGGCATGGTCGCCGGGCTCTGGCTCGAGCCCGAGGTCGTCGGCGTCGCCAGCGAGGCCGCGCGCACCCTGCCGGACGACGCGTTCCTCCAGCGCGGCGGCGTGCGCATCGTCGAGCACGAGCGGTTCCTGCTCGACCTGCGGTCGCCCGCGGCCCGGGCGCACCTCGACGAGGCCGTCGACCGCCTCGTCGGCGAGCTCGGCGTCGGCTTCTTCAAGCTGGACTTCAACGTCACGCCCGGTGCGGGCACCGACCTCGACGCGCCCTCGGTGGGCGCGGGCCTGCTCGAGCACAACCGGGCGCTGCTCACCTGGCTGCACGGCGTGCTCGACCGCCACCCCGACCTCGTGCTCGAGAACTGCGGCTCGGGCGCCATGCGCAGCGACGCCGCGATGCTCGGCGTGCTGCAGCTGCAGTCCACCTCCGACCAGCAGGACCCGCTGCTCTACCCGGCGATCGCCGTCGGCGCCCTCGCCCACGTGCTGCCCGAGCAGGCCGGCAACTGGGCCTACCCGCAGCCCGACATGACCGACGAGGAGATCGTCTTCACCGAGTGCACCGGCCTCGCCGGGCGCCTCTACCAGGCGGGCGTGCTCAGCCGCATGGACGACCGCCAGCTCGACCTCGTCGCCGACGCCGTGCGGGTGCACAAGGAGCTCCGCCACGAGCTCGGCCGCTCCACGCCGCGGTTCCCCACGGGCCTGCCGACCTGGGACGACGACTGGGTCACCGTCGCGTTCGACGTCCACGACTCGGCCGACACGATCGTGATCGCCTGGCGCCAGGCGCACGCCGAGGCGTCGGTCGAGCTGGCGATGCCGCACCTCGGCGGCGGCGACGCGCACGTCGAGCAGGTGTGGCCGGCACCGGAGGTCGGGGCGGCCTGGTCGGCGACCCGCACCTCCGGCGGGCTGCGGCTCGAGGCGCCCACCGGGGTCGCCGCGGCGCGCGTCTGGCGCGTGACCGCCGCCTAGGGCGCGTCCCCGCGGCCCGCGCGGCCGGGCCCCCGGGGCCGGGCGGCGGGGCCCCGCGGCCCGCGGCCTCGGCGCCCCCGCCCCCGGCGGTGTCGCACGGCTTTCCCGACAACGTGGGCCCGGGCCCGGGCGTGCCGTGTCGGGGGACCGGTGCGACGCGCGGCGGGGCCGCTCGGGCCGGGCGGCGGCGGGGGCCGGGGCCGGGGCCGGCGACGCAGGCCGGCGGCGCGGGCGTAGGGTCGCAGGCGAGCGAGACAAAGCGTCTCGCAACTCGTCGACGACGACAGGAGAACCCCGTGGCCGACCCCCGGCGCCCCCTCACCGCCCAGAGCCCGATCTCGGACTGGCTCGCCGACCCCGAGGGCGGTGCGCTCGTGCGCCAGGTGCTCGGGCAGGGTGGCACCTTCGACGAGGCGCAGCTGGCCCCCGTGCTGGGGCTGCCCCTCCAGCAGCTCGTCGCCCTCAGCCAGGGCCAGCTGCCGCAGTCGGCCGTCGACGACCTCGTCCTGCGGGTCAACGGCGGCGTCGCCCCCGAGGCCGTCGAGGACTCCGCCTGGCGCGAGCGCGTGACGCCCGGCCGCTTCGAGGGGCGGACCGTCGTCGTGACCGGCGCCGCCTCCGGCATCGGTCGCGCCACGGCCTCCCGGGTCGCGCGCGAGGGTGGACGCGTCGTCGCCGTCGACGTCTCGGCCGACCGCCTCGCGACGCTCGTCGACGAGCTCCCCGAGGGCTCGGTCGTGACGGTGGCGGGCGACATCACGCAGCAGGCCGACGTCGACCGCATCGTGGCGGCCGCCGACGGCCGCGTCGACGCCCTGGCCAACGTCGCCGGGGTCAACGACGACTTCTCGCCCCTGCACGAGACCAGCGACGCCACCTGGGACCGCGTCATCGCCATCAACCTCACGGGGACGTTCCTGCTCTCGCGCGCCGTCGTGCCGGTCATGCTCGCCGCGGGGCGGGGCTCGGTCGTCAACGTGGCGAGCGAGGCCGGGCTCCGCGGCAACGCGTCGGGGAACGCCTACACGGTGTCCAAGCACGGCGTCGTCGGCCTCACGCGGTCCGCGGCCTTCATGTACGCGAAGCAGGGCATCCGCACGAACGCGGTGGCGCCCGGCGGCGTCGCCACGGGCATCCCCTTCCCGCCCTCGGTCTCCGAGGTCGGGCGCGAGCGGCTCGGCCCGTTCCAGGCCATGATCCCGAGCGTGGCGACGGCCGAGCAGCTGGCCGCCTCGATCACGTTCCTGCTCAGCGACGACGCGGTGAACATCAACGGCGCGATCCTCACGAGCGACGGCGGCTGGTCGGTCCAGTAGGGGCACGACCGGGGACGCGGGCAGGCAGGATGGTCGGGTGACCACGCGACCCGGACGCGCCCGCAGCGAGGCGTCCCGTCTCGCGATCCTCGCGGCGACCCGGGCGCAGCTCGCCGAGCGGGGCTGGGACGGCCTCGGCTTCGACCGGGTGGCCCGGGCCGCCGGCGTCGGCAAGCAGACGATCTACCGGTGGTGGCCGACGAAGGCCGCCCTCGTCGCCGAGCTGCTGCTCGAGGGTGGCCTCCTGCCGGCCCGTCCGGTGCCCTCCACCGGCGACGTGCGCGCCGACCTGGCCGCGTGGCTCCTGGTCGTGGGCCGGGTCGACGACGACCAGGAGGCGGTGGCCGTGCTCCGCGCGGTCGTCGCGGCCACCGCGGAGGACGCGGCCATCGCCGCCCGCTGGGACGAGCAGGTCACGGCGGTCGCCCGTGCCCAGCTCGGTGCGCGCCTCGCCGCGGCGGTCGCCGCCGGCGACCTGCCGGCCGGCACGCGCACCGACGTCGTCACGGAGGCCGTGGTCGGCGTGGTGCTCTACCGGCTCGTCAGCCGGCGCCGCCTCGACGAGCCCGCGGTGGCGGGCCTCCTGGCGACCCTCCTCCCGGCCTGACGCAGCGGGTCGCGCGCCTGGTGCGCCAGTCCCCCTTGCAGGTCCTGTGCAAGACGGACTAGCATCCACAGTGTGCCGAGGCCGCAGAAGTACCGCGACGTCGTCCGTGTCCTCAGGTCGAACGGCTGGCTCCTGCTCCGACAGGGCAGGGGCAGCCACGAGGTCTGGGGCCTGCCGGACGAGAGCGTGAGGGCTGTCGTCCCGCGGCACGGTGAGGTGTCCGCGGGGATCGTGGGCCAGCTGATGAAGCTGCTGCCCGAGGTCCCCGAGAACTGGCGATGAAGGAGCTCCCATGACGCACCTGCTCGAGGCCACGGCCGTCCGTGACGGTCGCTGGTGGCTCGTCACCCTGCCCGATCTCGGCACGGCGGGGCAGGCTCGCAGCGTCCGGGAGATCCCCTCGGTCGCCCGCGAGGTGGCCGCGCTCTGGCTCGACGTCCCCGAGAGCGACGTCGAGGTGACCGTGCGGGTGCACGTCGACGAGCAGGCCGAGGCGCTGTGGTCCGAGGCCAGCGCCGTCGAGGCCGAGGCTCGGCGACGGGTGCAGGAGGCAGCAGCTCTCCGTCGACGTGCCGTCAAGGTCGCTCGCGACGGCGGCTACACCTTCGACGCCGTGGGAGCGGCGTTCTCCATCAGCCACCAGCGCGTGCAGCAGCTGGCGAAGCAGGAGCAGCTGCCGGCCTGACCACGGCGCGCCGCGTCAGGCGCGGGGCGGCGCGCTCGACTCGCGGGGCACGAGCACCGCGGGCAGCGCGACGTCGTCCGGGGCGGGCCGCTCCTCCATGCGGGCGACGAGCTGTTCGAGGGCGAGGCGCCCGAGCGCGTGCCAGTCCATCCGCACGCTCGTCAGCGACGGGTGCAGCAGCCGCGAGACGGGGTCGTCGTCGAAGCCGGCGACGCTGACGTCCTCGGGCACGCGCCGTCCCGCCTCGGCCAGGCCGCGGAGGGCGCCGAGCGCGGTCTCGTCGTTGAAGCACAGCAGGGCGGTGGCGTCGTCGGGCAGGTCGTCGCGCGCGGCCCGGAGGCTCGAGGTCGGGTCCCAGGTGACCGGCAGCGGCTCGGGCACGCGCCGGCCCCGCGCCTCGAGCGCGCGCCGCCACCCGGCGGTGCGGCCGCGTCCCTCCTCGGGCGGCGGTCCGACGCTGAGGTGGTGCACGGTGTCGTGGCCCAGGTCGAGCAGGTGCTCGGTGACCAGGCGGGCGGCGACCTCGTCGTCGATGTGGGCGTGGGGGACGGGCGAGACGCGGGCCCCGATGCGCCGTGCGGACGCCGCGGGCATGCTCGCCGGCAGCAGCTCGAGGGCGGCCGTGACGGAGTCGTCGAACTCGACGCCGACGACGCCGGCGAGCGGCTGGCCGAGCAGCAGCTCGACCGCGGCCGCGACGTCGGCGGGCTCCTCGCTGCGGACCACCGAGACCGCGACGATCAGTCCTCGCTCGCCCGCCGCCTCCTGCACGCCCCGGATCGTCGCGTGGTGCCCCGTGCGACGGGTGTCGGCGGCGAGCAGGCCGACGATGCGGCTGCGCCCGCTGACGAGCACGCGGGCGGCCTCGTTGGGGCGGTAGCCGAGCTCGGCGACGGC